>ERZ1034976.159-NODE-159-length-63729-cov-28.394274_pt1 | contig 63729 bp, 39 predicted proteins | sample MGYA00520623_ERZ1034976 | MGnify/ENA primary metagenome ERZ1034976 (study PRJEB33766, sample SAMN09781774) | gut metagenome | biome: gut microbiome | host: Homo sapiens | place: Madagascar | study: EMG produced TPA metagenomics assembly of the PRJNA485056 data... | reverse complement strand
GCGCATTCGGCGAGATGCGTTTGCGAAAGTGGTTAATTTTAGATTAGCGCTAACAAACGGCTGCGGGCACCGGCAGATAGCCATGTGCCTGCGCGCCGAGCTGGGCGCGGTCGTGGCCGACAAGACCGTGCTCAAGATGATGCGCGAGATGGGCATCCGGTGCGGGATACGCCGCCGGGGCTCCCGCCGCCGGTACAGCTCCTACAGGGGGCTCGTGGGGAGCACGTTCGAGAACGTCATCGCGAGGGACTTCGGCGCCGAGGGGCCGTGGCAGAAGCTCGGCACCGACGTCACCGAGTTCAAGGTGGCCGGCGCCAAGGCCTACTGGGCCCCGGTGCTCGACTTCTGCACGAAGGAGATCGTGGCGAGCGACATATCGACCTCGCCGGACCTCGCCCAGCAGCACAGGATGCTCGACCGGCTCCTCGAGGCCCTGCCCGACGGGGCGGCGCCGACCATGCATTCGGACATGGGCTGGCAGTACCAGCACGAGTCCTACACCTCCAGGCTGGAGGGGGCGGGCATCACCCAGAGCATGTCGCGCAAGGGGAACTGCATCGACAACGCCGCCACCGAGCAGCTCTTCGGCCACGTGAAGGACGAGTTCTACCGCGGCAGGGAGTGGGGCAGCTTCGGGGACTTCAAGCGCGACCTGGAGGGGTACATAGCCCATTGGAACACGCGGCGCAGGCAGGTAAGATTGAAGGGCCTGACGCCGGAGGAGTTCCGGAACCGGGCCCTTGCGGCGTAGTCGCTATTTATTCAGTCCAAGTTTCGGGGCGCAGTTCACTGTCCCCTTTGTGGTGGTTTTGATGTTAGGCCTGGAAGGTGTCGCGATCGGGGGCGAAGGACTGCATGGCCGCGATGGTGCGGTCGAAGAGCTCGGGGAGCTCCCAGCCCAACATCTCGGCGCCCTGCGAAATCACGTCGCGCGAGCAGCCGGCGGCAAAGCGCTTGTCCTTGAATTTCTTTTTGAGCGACTTGGTCGTAAAGTCCATGACGCTCTTGCTCGGGCGCATGATCACGGCAGCACCGATCAGGCCGGTGAGTTCGTCGCAAGCAAACAGGATCTTCTCCATCTGCAGCTCGGGCTTGGGCAGCGAGGTGTTGAAATCGGACGTGTGCGTCTGGATGGCGCGGATAAGCTCGGGAGTCGCACCCTCACCCTCGAGAATCTCGGCGGCATAGATGGTGTGGTTCATGGGGTCGTCCTCATGCTCCTCCCAATCCAAGTCGTGCAGCAGGCCGACGATGCCCCAAAACTCCTCGTTCTCGGGGTCGAACTCGCGCGCAAAGTAGCGCATGGTGCCCTCGACCGTCTCGCCGTGGGTGATGTGGAACGGGTCTTTGTTGTGCTCGTTGAGCAGTTCGAACGCGCGGTCGCGGGTGATTCCGGCGGTAAGCGGCTCTGCCATAAGTGACTCCTTGTGCTCGTGGGTATCGCTAAGAATGAATACTACTGGAACAAGAAAACCACCACAAAGGTTCCTGTCCCCTTTGTGGTGGTTTTTGGCGCGGGTGGGTTAGTTGAGGGCGGCTTGGGATAGGCGGACTTCGGCGTCCTCCTCGGTAACGCCCAAGGCCACAGCGAACTCCTCGATGGAGCGGCGCTTGGCTTCCTTGAGTACACGCATATAGTAAGAGCTGGGCTTTTTATCTGCTTCCTCGGCCTGGCGAATACGGTGCATCATGGTTTTTGCCACGCGGACCGTCTCGGGCGCACCCAGCTTGAGCTGCTGCTTAAAGTGCGTCTCTTCGAGCGAGCTGTTGCGCTCGGTAAAGGTGTCGCACTCCAGCTCGTCGTAGTGGTTCAACAGGTGCTCGGCATCTTGCTGGGAGATGGCGGCATGTAAACGATCGGCCTGCGCCACGGGGTACATGAGAATCGTCTGCGCATGTCCCTGTTTGGTCTCGAGCAACAGCATGGGCTGCGGCGTGTCGTCCCTAAAACCGACGACGGTGCAGACTCCCTGACCCGGATGAATGACGTGTTGACCGATTGAGAACATGCTACCTCCAACTTATACGAATTTGCGTATGTTAAGAATACCACGCTGACGTGCGCAAACCATTACTTTATGCAGGAAAAGCACACAACTCCGATAGGTTAGAGTATTCGATACTCTGAGCGGTTCATGCACATGTTTATGCATTTCCAGAACGTGTATAAACTGCAGGCAAACCGTCAACTTTGTACAGCCGCGCAAGAGCGGTAGTCATTTTTGTGCATATGCAATATCTATTAGCTTTACCCTGCGACAGTGTGCGTCGCTTGTGATAGAGTGCTACAAACTCTGGCTTTTGCCCTACGAGTGACCAAGAGCTCGGGGGCTTTAACACAAGGAGGATCTATGCCCGAGAAGATTGAAGAGCTGGTACGCGCTGCGCTTGCTGCGGCCCAGGAGGCCGGCGACCTTTCCGCATTTGAACTTGACGATTGCGCCATCGAGCGACCGGCTGATACTTCTCATGGCGAGTGGACCTCCACCATGGCCCTGAAGTCCGCCAAGCTGGCTCACTGCGCCCCACGCAAGATCGCCGAGGCCGTCGTTGCCCATATGCCCGAGGACCCTGCGATTGAGAAGGTTGAGATTGCCGGCCCTGGCTTCATCAACTTCTACCTCTCCGTTGCCGTCAAGAACGCCATCTTTGGCGAGGCCCGCGAGAAGGGCATGGATTTCGCTAAGTCCAACGTCGGTGGTGGCCTGAAGACTCAGGTCGAGTTCGTTTCCGCCAACCCCGTCGGCCCCATGCATATTGGCCATGGCCGCTGGGCCGCTCTGGGCGACTCCCTTTGCCGTGTTATGGACCACGCCGGCTACGAGATTCAGCGTGAGTTCTACATCAACGATCACGGCTCTCAGATGAACACCTTCGGCAACTCCATCAGCACGCGCTACATGCAGCTTGCCGACATCATCGCCAAGCAGGGCGTGGACATCGATGAGGCTCACGAGATTCTGATCGCCGACCGCGACGCCTTCGTTGCCGACGAGAACGACGAGCATCCCGAGACCCATCCCTACCAGGACAACTTTGCCGAGACCCTGGGCAAGGACTCCTACGGCGGCGACTACATCATCGACGAGGCTGCCGAGTTCTGGCGCACTGACGGCGACAAGTGGGTCGAGGCCGATCCGCAGGAGCGCATGGAGAGCTTCCGTGAGCGCGGCTATGTGAAGATGGTCGACAACATGCGCGACCTCTGCCACGCCGTCAATTGCGACTTCGATCGTTGGTACTCCGAGCGCTCGCTGTACGTGAAGGACACCGAGGGCGAGACCGCCGGCACTTCCGCCGTCGACCGCGCTTTCGAGAAGCTCGACAAGATGGGCTACCTCTACACCAAGGACGGCGCCCTGTGGTTCCGTTCCACCGACCTGGGCGACGACAAGGACCGCGTCCTGATCAAGTCCGACGGCGAGTACACCTACTTCGCCTCCGACGTTGCCTATCACTGGGACAAGTTCCAGCGCGTCGACCACGTCATCGACATCTGGGGCGCCGACCACCACGGCTACATCGAGCGCGTCCGCTGCGTCTGCGACGCTCTCGGTTACCCCGGCAAGTTCGAGGTTCTGCTGGGCCAGCTCGTCAACCTGCTGCGCAACGGCAAGCCCGTCCGTATGTCCAAGCGCAAGGGCACCATGGTGACCCTGCAGGAGCTCGTCGACGAGGTCGGCTCTGACGCCGCCCGCTACACGCTCATCTCCAAGAGTTCCAACCAGATGGTCGACTTCGACATTGAGGCCGTTAAGAAGCGTGACAACTCCAACCCGGTGTACTACGTGCAGTACGCTCACGCCCGCGTGTGCTCCATCCTGCGCCGTGCCGCTGACGTTACGCCCGAGCAGGCTGACGAGATGGGCATGAAGGCCGTCGCCGCCAAGGCCATTGGCGAGAACGTCGATTACTCGCTGCTGACCGACCCGACCGAGCTCGCCCTGTCGCGTAAGCTCAACGAGCTCACCGACCTTATCGGTAGCTGCGCTCGCGACCGCGCTCCGTTCCGTCTGACTCACTTTGCCGAGGAGCTCGCCGGCGACTTCCACAGCTTCTACGCTGCCTGCCAGGTTCTGCCGAGCGAGGGCCGTCCCGTCGACCCCGAGCTTTCGCGCGCCCGTCTGGCAGCTTGCGACGCTGTCCGCGTGACGCTCGCCCTGGTGCTTACCCTCGTTGGCGTTTCCGCACCCGAGCAGATGTAATCTGCGGGTCGTTTGACCGTACAAACTTGGTTTAACTGAGCCTTGAAAACCCGATCTCCATCGTGGAGGTCGGGTTTTTGCGTTTGACGGGACTATTCGGTTTGCTGGAAAATGCTACCAAATCGCAACTATACCGGTTTACGGGGCTGAATCGCCAACTGGCGACCATAGCGCCAATAGCGAAATTAAAACCGCAGGTAGACGGTTTATTGTTTCTTGAAAATGCTGGGTATGGTTGGCTCGCATCATTCTGGCCCCGTAATCTGGCATAGTTTTGAAAATTGTCCCTTGGGGATGGAGGAAAACGGATCATTTTTGTCTCGAGGAGGGGTGGCGGGATACCGTCCGCCACAAATCGCGCCCATCTCCTACGTTTGGACGCATATCCTGTACCATGCCGAAAAGTACGATATTAAAACCGCAGGTAGCAGACTCGTTGCTTTTGAAAAACAAGGGTATGGTCAGGGAACCGGGGGCAAACGTAGTAGATGGGCGCGATTCGTGGCGTGGCTATTCCGGATGCCACGGTTTCACTCCTCTAGCGCGACATTTCAAGTCGCTTTTGAGGAAGAGTGTCCCTGATGGCTAGTCGTTTAAGAACGTCCCCAATGACTAAGTTGCAGGTGGTTGCGGTTGTGTTACACTAACCATGCGTAATTGACGCAATTATCTCGATACAGATCAATGATGTCCGTCGTTTTTGTACGGAGCTAGACTGTTTAGCCGCCCTGAAGGTTTATGCAGGGAGCATGTGATCACAGGGCTTGAAAAGAAAGTTGAGCAAACACTGTGTCTGATCAACAGCAAGAAAACGAAATAACGACGACGCAAACCGCTCCCGCTGCACCGGTTGCGTCGGACCAGGTCGCGATGCTCGCGCCGGTGCAGGCCTCGGTTCCTGATGCCCCCAGGGCCGCTTCGACGTCTGCGCCCGCATCGGCTGAGAAGGTCGCGCCTGCTGCTGGCGAGGGAGTTGCCCCTGCGGCCGAAGAGGATGCCGCGCCCGTAAAGCCCAAGCGCACACGCCGTGCGCCTAAGCCCGCCGCTGACGGCGAGGAGGCTGCAAAGCCCAAGCGTCGCACGACGCGTGTCACGCGCGCGAAGCGACCCGTTGCCGCCGATGCCTCGGCCCCCATTTCCGATGAGGTTGCACAGGCCCGCGCGCTGGCACAAATCAGCGAGGCTCAGGTTGTGCGCGCCCGTCGCCGTGCTGCCGAGCGTGAGGCCGCAGCTCTGACCGAGCTGGTGGCTCCGGGCGTATTCGAGGCGAATGCGGCCACCGAGACCCCTGTCGCGGGGCAGCCGACCGAGAAGCCGGCCCCGCGCACGCGTCGTCGTGCGGCCAAGTCTCAGCTGGATGCTGAGCAGGCGGCTCAAGAGTCCGGTGAAGCTCCGGCTCGTTCTGCGGTAGGGGAGGATGCGCAGCCCTCTGAGTCTGTAACACCTGCCGAGGCCAACGAGGTCCCCGTTGTCGATCCTGCTCTTCGTCCGCACCGTCGCGGCCGCAAGCCCAAGGCCTTCGTCGAGGCCGAGAAGGCTGCCGCCGCCGCTGCAGCAGCCGCAGCTCAGGATGCCGCGATGACCGCCGCGCCCGCGCCCGTCGCTGATGCTCCTGCCCAGGGAGCCGCCACTGAGTCCGGCGCACCCGCCGAGGGCGAGCCCGCCGATGTTCGCCCCGGCCGCAGCCGTCGCACGGCCGCTAAGCGCTCGTCCAAGGCCAAGGGTTCGAAAAAGGACGTGTCCGAGGATGCCGCCAATGAGGTCGCCGAGGCAACCTCTGACGTCGTTCCCGAGACCGAGAGCGCCGATCAACCAGCAACCGAGAAACCCAAGCGCACGCGCAAAAAGTCCGCAAAGGCCAAGGCTGCCGAGTATCAGGTCGATGCCGATGCCGGTTCCGCCATCGATGGCAAGTCTGACAGCGAGGCCTCGAACAACGCCGATGGCGCTGCGCCTGCCGAGTCCGACGAGAACGCCCGTCCCAACCGTCGTCAGCACAAGCGCAACGACGAGCGCAACGAGCGCAAAGACGAGCGCAACAACGACCGCCGTAACCGTCAGCGCGATCGCAAGCAGCGCAACAAGGAGCGCAACGCCGCCCCGACCGAGCCTACGCTTTCGCGCGAGGAACTCGCGGCCATGAAGGTCGCCGAGCTGCGCGAAAAGGCCAAAGAGTTCGAGATCGAGACGACCGGCAAGAAGAAGGCCGAGCTCGTCGAGGAAATCTACACCACCGCTGCGAAGGCTGAGGGCTTCCGCGACATTAAGGGCATTCTGCAGATTCGCCCGGACAGCTCCGGCATCATCCATGCCCACGGCTATATGAAGTCCAGCGACGACGCCTTTGTCCCCGCATATCTCATCCGCTCCGCACGCCTGCGTACGGGTGATGTGATCGAGGGCTCGCTGCGCCCCTCACGCGGCGGCGACAAGCGCGCCGGCCTCGCCAAGATCACGACCGTTAACGGCATGGATCCCGAGCAGATCCGCAATCGCCCCAAGTTCGGCGACCTTACCCCGGTCTATCCCAATGAGCCTTTGCGTATGGAGCACGGCAAGGATTCCATCACCGGTCGCGCCATCGACATCGTGTCGCCGATCGGCAAGGGCCAGCGTGGCCTGATCGTGTCGCCGCCAAAAGCCGGCAAGACCACGATCCTCAAGAAGATCTGCCAGTCCATCTCCATCAACAACCCCGAGGTGCACCTCATCTGCCTGCTCGTCGACGAGCGCCCCGAAGAGGTCACTGACATGCAGCGCTCCATCAAGGGCGAGGTCGTGGCCTCGACCTTCGATATGCCCGCCGACAACCATACTCGCGTGGCGGAGCTCGTGATCGAGCGTGCCAAACGCATCGTGGAGCTGGGTGGCGACGTCGTGGTGGTGCTCGACTCCATCACGCGCCTTGCCCGTGCCTACAACCTGGCCGCGCCCGCCTCGGGCCGTATCCTGTCGGGCGGCGTCGATTCGGCGGCTCTGTATCCGCCCAAGCGCTTCCTGGGTGCAGCCCGCAACATCGAGAACGGCGGCTCGCTCACCATCCTGGCTTCCGCCCTCATCGATACCGGCTCCAAGATGGACGAGGTCATCTTTGAGGAGTTCAAGGGTACCGGCAACATGGAGCTCAAGCTCGACCGCGATCTGGCCGACCGCCGTATCTTCCCGGCCATCGATCCCGTTGCCTCGGGCACGCGCAACGAGGACCTGCTGGTCGACGAGCAGATGCGCCCGTTTGTCTTTGGCCTGCGCCGTATCCTCGCCGGCATGAACAATACCGAGCGCGCGGCCGCATCGTTTATCAAGGGCCTCAAGGGCACCAATACCAACCAGGAGTTCCTGGTGCGTTCGGCAAAGAAGCACAGCGATTACGAGCAGACGTTCTAAGTCGCTCGCCGCACGCGACAACAACCATAGACATGCCAGAAGGGCCGGGGTTTAGATCCTGGCCCTTTTCGTATAGCCGCTCGCCAACGATTATTGACCTCACGACCGGCAAGCAGCGATTTTCCCTTTTCAATCCCGCTTCGTCGCTTGCATTCCCCAAGGGGGTTTCGCATAATAGCTGTTAAGCTTCGCGACGGAAAACGCAGATGAAACGAACCATATACCGTTGCTTTGGGGCATAGCCCCGCTTCATCTTCTCTCGCGCAGCCAACTGAATGATGCGATTTGGGTGCTGGAAGATGGGGAGAGCTCATGGCTTCTTCTGATGCAACACAACGAGCAGTCCTTGCTGGACTTTCCTGCGGAATCGGCCTTGCCGCTCCCGTGGTGATGTATGCTGCCACGCTGCCGTTTTCGTCGGTGAACGAGACGGTCGTCGCGGGCGCTGTTCCCTTTGCCGTGGGTGCGGTGGCGGGCGTGGGTATCTATGCCGCCTCGCTCGGCATTTCTGAATATCGCGCGCAGCATGCCGAGCGCCTGTTCCAGCCCGACGCCATGGGTGGCGCTGCGAACGTCAATCAGCATCAAAATGAGTTCCAGACCGCCTCGATACCCGCTCAACAGCAGTGGGCTGCCCCTCAGGGCGTTGCTACTGCGGCTCCTGCCGTTCAGGCAAACGCCGCGCAGCCCTCTTCGGTTTTCTCCGGCCTGACCGGTGCCTTCCAGCGCCGTCGTGCCGACGATGGCATTCCCACCATCGCCCGCGCCGCAGACGCCATGAGCGAGGCCGATGCCTGGTCCATGATCGACAGCATGCTCGACGATGACTCGCCGATCAGCTGCGATCCTGCGCGCTCGCGCGATGTGTACCAGGTCGCTATCGACGAACTCACCTACGGCGGGCAGACCGGCTCCTATAACCGCGAAGACATCGCTGCCGCTGCGCGCGCCGTCTCGGGCTCTCATGCCGCCCCTGCGGGCAGCACGGCCGCCTTTGTGGCGCTCGTGGCTAACGCCGCCAACAACGCCGCCACGGCTCAATCCGTTACGTATGACACTGCCGTGCCCGTGACTCCGGCTGCCGCCACCGCCGTTGACCCCTACGCCGACGAGCCGCTGGCCGTCGACGAGGAGACTATTGCCGCCCGTCGTGCTGCCGAAAGCTCGCTGTGGGGAGTTCCTGCACAGCAGCAGGCGGCGGAGGCGGCGCCGTACAACGCGAATCTTGCCAACATGCCGATCATCAGCGACGCTTCTGCTGCGGCTATCGATCTCGATGACCTTGACGAGCCGGTCATCTCGAACGACGTGCCGTATGTGGTCGCTGCCCCGGTCGATGTCCCGGCCTCCGCGTCCCAGTCCGTCACTGCCGACGAGCCTGTCGATGCAGCTTCCGAGGAAGACGTCCCCATGGCCGATTATTCGGGCCACGAGGGCATGTGGGCAGCCGCTGCCGCAATTTTGGACGAGGTCGTCGAGCCTGCTCCCGTTGCCGCTCCGGTGTTTACGCCTGCTCCTCAGCCCGCTGCCCCCGCTTACGTTGGTCGTCACAGCGCCGTGTTCCCCGAGGACACCGCCCGCATCTCTCGCGAGGGTATCGAACGTGCCGAGGCCATCGCTGCCGGCGTTATGGAGAATCGCCGCCACGAGCGCGTCAACCAGATTCTCGAGGAGGAGATCGACCGCCTGCAGTCTGCAGCGGTGAGGCGCACGGGCCGTGCCTATCTGAGCGTTATCGAGGGTGGCACCGCCAGCTTTGAGCCGCTCTGTGCGGAGGCATAACTTCTGCATGCTTAAACTCGATCGAAAATGGGCGGTCGCGACCTGCCTGATGGTGCTGCTCATCTGGGGCAATTCGATGGTTCCCGGCACGGGGTCCGGTTCATTGAGCCTGTCGATTATGGAGGCCGTTCGCGGCTTTCTGCACGGCATGGGGCTTCCGTATGAGTGGGTGACCAACTTCGTCGTTCGAAAATGCGCGCATTTTACCGAGTACATGGTGCTCGGCATTCTGGCGACGCACGCTTTCGATATCGAGGGCCGTCGCACCTTTGACGTGCTGCTTCCCACGGCGGTTTTCCTACTGCTGATTCCCTCGATTGACGAGACGATTCAGCTCTTTGTGCCCGGTCGCGCCGGCATGATCACCGACGTGATGATCGACTGCTGCGGAGCGATGACGGGCGTTGTGCTTCGATATCTTCTACGATCGCTCATATGTGCCAAAAAGGCCGCCTAGGACACATTGCTTGGTCCTAGGCGGCCTTTCTTTGTTTGGGGGCTTATACGGGGCGTAGCGGCGTTATCCCGTAGGATGGGATTGCTGGACGTTGCGGCGTCCCTTTGGCGCGCCTACTGCTGAAGCGTGGCGGCACCCAGGGCCAGGCAGCCCATGATGCCCTGCTTGCCCTCGAGACTATTGTTGACAATGTAGGTGTCGATATCGTTGACCTCGGGAGTGACGATGTAGCCGTTGAGCATCTCGGCGCACTTTTTGCGGGCGAGCGGCACGATAGGGGTGTGATCGGCAACGCCACCGCCGATGATGATCTTCTGCGGGGCATAGCACAGCGTGTAGGTCATGAGCGCCTGCGCCAGATAGCCGGCAAGCAGGTCCATGGCCTCCGGGTCGTCGGCCATCTCGCCGGCGGACTTACCGCCCCAGCGCTTTTTGACGCCTGGGCCGGCGATGAGGCCCTCGAGGCAGTTGTCGTGGAAGGGACAGCCGCTGTGCTCGCCGATGGTGTCGCGCGGGTCACGTGTGACCAGGATGTGCCCGGCCTCGGGGTGCATCATGCCATGAACGAGCTGGCCACCCGAGAGGACGCCGGCGCCCACGCCGGTGCCGATGGTCAGGTAGACCACGTCGGTAAGGCCTTGTGCGCAGCCAAAGGTGACCTCGCCCAGGCAGGCGACGTTGACGTCGGTATCGTAGCCGCAGGGAATGTCGAGCTCGTTTTGGATGGTGCCCAGCAGGTCAAAGTAGCGCCATGCGGTCTTGGGCGTCTCCAAGATCTTGCCGTACTGGGGCGAGGCGGGGTTGACTGCGGTGGGGCCAAAGGCGCCGATGCCCAGAGCGGCGATGCCTTTGTCTGCAAACCATGCGTTGACGGCCTCAACGGTCTCCTGCGGGGTTGTGGTCGCGATCTGCTCGCGTTCGAGGACCGTGCCGTCCGCATAGCCCGTGGCGCACACCATCTTGGTGCCGCCGGCCTCGAGCGCTCCGATAAGCTGTTGCTCTGCCATAGTGATCCCTTCTCCAGGATAAGTTGCTCAGTTTCTAAAGTATAGCGCTATAAAATAATTAAGAAAGCGCTATAAAAAGAAACTTCGCAGCCCAACGAACGCGAGGTTTCTTTGTTTGCCTTAGCTGCCGGGCTGTTCTTACCCGCGCGGCTTGATTTTATCACGCAGGGACTTGAGGTTCTCCAGCGCGGCGTTGAGCGTTTCGTCGCGCTTGGCAAAGTGGAAGCGGATCAGATGGTTGACGGGTTCGCGGAAGAAGCTCGAGCCCGGCACGGCGCCCACGCCCACCTTGGAGGCGAGATCCTCGCAGAAGTCGAGGTCGCTATCGTAGCCAAACTCGGAGATGTCCATCATTACGTAGTAGGCGCCCTGCGGCACGTTGTGCGTGAGGCCGATGCTATCGAGACCCTGGCAGAACAGGTCGCGCTTGGCGGTGTAGAGGTCGAGGACCTCCTGGTAATAGCTATCGTCGAAGTTGAGGGCGGTGACGACGGCCTCCTGCAGGGGAGCGGCGGCGCCCACGGTCAGGAAGTCGTGGACCTTCTTGATGCGCTCGGTGATTTCGGCAGGGGCGATGGTGTAGCCCAGGCGCCAACCGGTGATGGAGTAGGTCTTGGACAGCGAGCTGCAGCTGATGGTGCGCTCAAACATGCCGGGCAGCGTGGCCATATAGACATGCTCGTGTGGCGCATAGACGATGTGTTCGTAGACCTCGTCGGTGATGCAGTAGGCGTCGTACTTTTTGCACAGGTCAGCGATAAAGGTGAGCTCTTCGCGCGTAAAGACCTTACCGCAGGGGTTGGACGGGTTGCATAGGACGATGGCCTTGGGGTCGTTGTCGCGGAAGGCGGCCTCGAGGACCTCACGATCGAAGTCGAAGGTGGGCGGGTTCAGCGGCACATAGATGGGCTCGGCACCCGAGAGGATGGTGTCGGCGCCGTAGTTCTCGTAGAAGGGCGAGAAGATGACGACCTTGTCGCCGGGGTTCGTGACCGTCATCATGGCGGCCATCATGGCCTCGGTGGAGCCACACGTGACCACGATGTTCTCGTTGGGGTCGACCGGCATGCCCATAAAGTGCTCCTGCTTGGCTGCGAGCGCCTCGCGCATGGCCTGGGAGCCCCAGGTGATGGAGTACTGGTGATAGAGCGGCTTGGGGTCGGTGGCAATGGCGCTGAGGCTCTCGAGCAGCTGCGCCGGAGGTTCGAAGTCGGGGAAGCCCTGCGAGAGGTTGACGGCACCGTACTTATTGGAGACGCGTGTCATGCGACGGATGACCGAATCGGTAAACGTTGCCGTGCGGTTGGAGAGTTCTTTCATGCTTGTCCTTTCGAGCATTTGCAGTGGGGCAAGTTTACTCCTATGAAACCGGTGGGAATTGCTCGAAACGCGCTCGAAAAACTCTTTTCAAAAATCTTGAAAATTGGGGCTTGCATCGCGTGGCGTTCCTTGCAATAATAGTCGAGCGCGAAGCGCACAGGACACGGTGGGTGTAGCTCAGTTGGCTAGAGCGACGGGTTGTGGTCCCGTAGGTCGAGGGTTCGAGTCCCTTTACCCACCCCAGTTCTTGCTTCGTGTTGATATCGGGTCGTTAGCTCAGTTGGTAGAGCAGGGGACTCTTAATCCCAAGGTCCAGGGTTCGACCCCCTGACGGCCCACCACATGATATCTCTTCTAAAGTCCGCACAAAGGACTTTAGCTTTGGGTCGTTAGCTCAGTTGGTAGAGCAGGGGACTCTTAATCCCAAGGTCCAGGGTTCGACCCCCTGACGGCCCACCAAAGTATGTTAAGGCGACTGGCTTCGGCTGGTCGCTTTTTTATTGACCTCACATGGTGCCGAACCCGAAAGGGCGCGGAACTGAGGAATTGACCTGTCCATTCCTTTTGCTGCAGGGTGTGTACCCGTGCGAATCCGCCAAGATTGCCGCACGAGTTTTACGTCAGGATCAGCCGTTGCGTTTTCCCAATAACTTAGACTATTGCGGCCTTGCACGGTCGGCCGGCTTCGGGCTTGGCGGCGATGCGGTACTCGATAGAGTCGCGCGACACCATGCGGGTGCTGCCGACCTTCCAGCTGTTTAAACTTCCGTCGCGGCAAAGCTGTGCCACACGTGCAGTGCTCACGCCGAGCATCTCGGCGGCCTCTGCGGCGGTTACGGCGGGGATGTCCGGAAGTTCAATATTCGTGGCCACGGTGACAACCATTCCGCTGTGGCACGCTGTATGGCCGAGACCACTGCCCTTGAACTCCGACCCGCGCTCCAGTGCCGCCAGCGCATGGACGCGCAGCCAGTCGACGGCCATCTCGACGGCCTCCTCGTAGGTGTCGCCCTCGGTGGCGCCGGCAAGTCCGCACGGTTCAACGGCATAGCCGCCCTCGGGATCGGGGTAGACCTCGAACTCCTGAATGACGATCATGGTTGATCTCCTTTCCTGCGGTGAGGTGGGAGTGGAGCTAGATTAGCCCTGCTTCCTTCCTGATTCCCCTCGCGGTGGTTTCTTTTATCTCACGATGTCTGGGCACTGTCACCGTCACGTCGCCGCGACGGAACTTGTCGTGTTTGGCCCCGGTGCCCGCCAGCTTAACGTAGCCCGCGTCAGTCAGTTCCCGCTCGAGGTCCCTTTTTTTCGTCACCGCCAAAGTCCTTTCTGTAATTAAATATTAGCACAGCTAAGGAATAAAGTATATAAAAGATTAGCGCGATTAAGGATTAAATTAAATCAGCAGCTGGTTCTTCGGCGCTGTCTTCTTGTCGTGGACCTTCACGATCTCGTAGCGCTCGTTCATGTACGTGTTGAGGTCCCTGTTGTAGCGCTTCGTGATCCTCATATCGGCGATGAGAACGTCGCCGATCCCGAAGCTGTAGTCGGAGAAATGGTCGAAGAAGTCGGTGTCGGATATGTTCGCCGAGATGGGGACGCCGTTCCAGCCGAAGCGCCACATGCTCTTCGTCGATTTCCTCAGCACGACCTTGAGCAGGGACAGGGGCTGCTCGGTCGAGATGACCGTCTTGGCGTCGGCGCCCTCATAGAGCGGGGCGGCGGCCATGTACTGGAAGTCATCGCGATCCGCCTTGAAGTGCGCGCCTTCGGGTTTCGGGTCGATGATCTCAAGCGACTCGATCTCGGGGCGGCTCTCGAGTTCCTTGAAGGAGTTGACGATGGACTTCGTTGCGTCGGGGTTCCCCGTGTAGATGTTGTACGTGTTCTGGTTGACCGTCATCTTCTCGGCGTTCGATGCCACAACGGTCACACGGTTCTTGCCGGACTCGATTGTCGCGGTCTCCTCCTTGCCGTTCTTGCCGAGGAAGGAGAGCAGCTTATACAGCTCCGTTGCAGTCGCGACCACCTGCGGGAGGATGGGTGCGGCGGCGGAGGCGAAGTCGATCATTCCCTTGATGGAGTCGGTGACGAGCTTAAGATCTACCTCCAGGCATCCGGGTCTCGTCTTGCCGATTCGGATGTCGAGCGCCTGGGACGCGTCGATATCCCCGCACGCCGCCTGCATGGCGCTCGCGTAGCCGAGGACGGTCCTCGTGAACGTATTGATGTCGACGCTGTCTATGTTTCCGCCGAATTTGACGATAACGTTTGTCTCGTTCATCTTTATTCTCCACATCCGAATCACCTCGGTGGATGATTCTATCCTCTGGTCGAGATGCTCATAAACGAAGAAAGGCGACTGTCCTCGGGGACAGCCGCCTTTCTTCTGGACGCGGGCCCCGTGGGGTCCCCGCGTCAATGCCGCTGTCCAAATTACCGTTTGCCGTCGGCGCGGTCAAGCCGCCACCCATTTTCGCGGCCCCACGAAAATGGGGAACAACTGGCGTTTTGATGAGCCCTGCGCCTGTCACGCCTTGCCGTTCAGGCGCTTCGCCATGCGCTCGAAGTCGTTCTCGTATGTTTTGTCTTGGAGTTTCTGGAACTCGTGGAAGCGCTCCTTGGCGATCTTGTCCGCCGTCTTCTTGTCGCGGTTGCCGAAGCCCTTGAGCACCTCGCGGCCGCTGAACGTCAGGAAGCCGTCGAGCAGGCGCTCGCAGTCCTCCATGCTCGTAAGGATGTGCCGCTCGGCCCTGTCCTCGAGTGTGTCGAGCAGCATCGTGACGAGGCGGTTCAGCTGCCTGATCTCGTCCTCTGGCAGATAGTTCTTGGCCACGGTGACGTCCGAGGAGTGGATGCGTCCCTCGGGGCTTCCCTTCCACGACGTGAGCCCCATGTTGGGCTTGGATGGGTCGGAGCGCCCCTGGACGATCTCGGCCGCGGTATGCCCGGTGACGGCGTAGTGCATCTTGTTCTGGACAGCGGCGTAGAAGTTCTTGGCCATGGTCGAGTCCCTGTCGTAGTCGAAGCTGCACTCCTGGAAGATGTCAGTGATCTTGAGCCACACACGGCGCTCGCTCGCACGGATGTCGCGGATACGGGCGAGCAGCTCGTCGAAGTAGTCCTTGCCGAAGGGCTGGCCGTTCTTGAGCATGTCGTCGTTGAGGACGAATCCCTTGGTGATGTACTCCTTGAGGGTCGCCGTCGCCCACTGGCGGAATCGGGTCGCGCGCATCGAGTTCACTCGGTACCCGACAGCGATTACCGCATCGAGATTGTAGTAAGTTTTCGGTCTGCCACCTTTGGAAGAGGTTTTTCCGGAAAAACCGGAAAAACTAGTTGAGCTGGCCTTTTGTAGTTCCCCGCTGGCGAAAATGTTAATGAGATGTTCGGAAGTCGTCGAAACAGAGACATCGAACAGTTCGGCCATCGCCGCCTGTGAGACCCAAAGGGTCTCATCCTTGTAGTAGACCTGGACCGGCACGTTTGCCCCTTCGGACTGGTACAGAATGATCTCGGCCTGAATGGGGTCTTCCATATCTCTTCCTCTCTGGTCGGTGGGTTACGCGTTTTTCGCCTTTACCATGTGGTAACTACATGCCTAAAGAGGATATGCGACTGCGAGGACATAAAAGGGTCTATATCACGGATATGATGGCGTTTCTTTTCTAGCACATTTTTGATAGTGCGAAAGTGCGCCGCTAGGCTCAATAAATATCGAGAAGTTGTGTTCTGCTCTAGAGGGGGTGCTCGGCTTAGCCGGCTCGATAGTGCGAGCCCAGGCTTTCGGTTCGGTTGCGCATGGCTTTGACCATTTCCTGTGCTAGTTGAATCTGCGATTGCAGGCGGGCGAGGGCTGCGACTTCGCTGTCCTGAGATTTCTGCATGCTCAAGGACGTTGCCTCCGTCTTCAAGCCCTTGAGCTCGTGTAGTGCCTTTGATAGGCCCGTCTCGGTGCGGTCGATCATGCAATAGGTACTCATCGTGTGCTTAAGGCTGCGTGTCAGGCTTTCGGCATCTGTTGTGGCAATGCCGTACTGGGGGAGGGCGATATCCGCCTTCAGGGCTGCCTCAGGTGCATTCTGTGCTGCCTGGGCTGCCGATGCGCCCGCGATGCGCCCGAATACGATGCCATTGGCACTCGATAAGCCGCCGATGCGGTCGGCCCCGTGCATGCCGCCTGTTGCCTCACCGCAGGCGTAGAGGCCCTCAACGCCCGCGTACGCGGTCTTGTCGATTTTGATACCGCCGTTGGCGGCGTGGGCATACATCGCCACGCGCATCTCGTCGGTCGGCGCGATTCCGTGCTCGTCTTGTAGCCAGGTGGCAAAGGCCTGCACAAACTCAGGGACGTCCTCGCGGGGGAAGTCGTAGTGGAGCGCCAGGCCTTCGGCGCCTGCTTTCTCGATGGCAAGATCGATGGCGCGGGAAGCCAAGCGCGAAGTGAAGGGGCCATATCCGGAGCGTTGCTCAAGCAGATCGTCCAGCATGTCGTCGGCGATATCGACCGACTGGTCGAACTTGACGTAGCGCCAGGTCTTCTCGTTAAAGACAAGGTTTCGCTTGGGCTCGATGAAGCCGTGCATCATCTGCATGAACTCTATATTAGTAAGGGACGCACCGTGTGCCAGCGCGATGGCCTGCGAGGAGCTGAGCACGTCGGCGGAAGTGAGGCTGCGCTCGAACAGGCCACCCGTGCCGCCCGCAGCGATGATAGTAGCTTTAGCCGTAAAGGTTACGATGCGCTCGTCTGTTTGGTTGTAGAGCACGGCGCCGGTAATCTTTCCGGTTGTGTCCTCAACAAGGTCTATAAGCTCGTGGCGGGGGAGCAGGCGAATGCCGAGAGACTCGATCTGGGCCGTACACGCGTCCTCAAGGGGCTTGCGGGTGAGGCCGCGCCATTTGCGTGTCTTATGGTCAAAGCAGGGGATAAATTGCTTTTGCTGGGCGCTCTCGGCACTTTGCGGACGCTGGAGCTCAACACCCAGATCCTGCTCGAGCCATTGGATGGCCTTAGGAATACCGTGGACAAACGTCTGGACGAGCTCGGGGTCGGCAACGCCGCCGCCGACGGTCTGGATGGTGTCGATGAGGTCCTGTTCGTCGTTTTCGTCGACGGGGCCAATAAGGCCGAGACCCCAGGTTCCTGGGAAAAAGCTCGATCCGCTCATAGTCTTGCCGGCGCTTGCCACAATGACGGTCGCGCCTGCGCGCGCCGCTTCGATGGCGGCGCAAAGGCCCGCAATGCCAGATCCAATTACCAGTACATCAGTCGATTCCATCGGATTCCTTTCTCGTCCGGCGCATTGTCGCATGGGTGATCGGCAAAGGTATCGCAAAGATTGAATAAATCGGTAAAGGGCGAATATGGCACGTGGACGTTAGGGCTGCTTGGTGGCTCCATTTCATCACATCTCGTATTTCGCCCCAACTGATATATCGGCATTAGCCACCCTGCGACAACGCAAACAAAAAGAGCCGCTACCTCGAAAGGTAGCGGCTCCAAAGCTCAACTATATGAGCATCGCACGGGCGCGATTAGGCCTTGAGGGCCTCCTCGACGGCGACAGCGCAGGCGACGGTGGCACCGACCATGGGGTTGTTGCCCATGCCGATGAGGCCCATCATGTCGACGTGCGCAGGCACGGAGGAAGAACCGGCGAACTGGGCGTCGGAGTGCATACGGCCCATGGTGTCGGTCATGCCGTAAGAGGCAGGGCCGGCGCCCATGTTGTCCGGGTGCAGGGTACGGCCAGTGCCGCCACCAGAAGCAACGGAGAAGTACTTCTTGCCAGCCTCGATGCGCTCCTTCTTGTAGGTGCCAGCGACGGGGTGCTGGAAGCGCGTGGGGTTGGTGGAGTTACCGGTGATCGAGATGTCGACGTTCTCGTGCCACATGATGGCAACGCCCTCGCGGACGTCGTCGGAGCCGTAGCAGTTAACGGCAGCGCGGGGACCATCGGAGTAGGGGATGGTCTCGACGACCTTGAGCTCGCCCGTGTAGTAGTCGAACTGGGTCTTCACGTAGGTGAAGCCGTTGATGCGGGCGATGATCTGAGCAGCGTCCTTGCCCAGACCGTTGAGGATGACGCGCAGCGGCTTCTTGCGAGCCTTGTTGGCGTTCAGAGCCAGGCCGATAGCGCCCTCAGCGGCAGCGAAGGACTCATGGCCGGCCAGGAAGGCGAAGCACTCGGTGTCGTCGGAGAGCAGCATAGCGCCCAGGTTGCCGTGGCCCAGGCCGACCTTGCGGTCCTCGGCGACGGAGCCGGGAACGGTGAAGGCCTGGATGCCCTCGCCGATGATGGCGGCAGCCTCAGAAGCGGTCTTTGCGCCACGCTTGACAGCGAGAGCGCAACCGAGGGTGTAGGCCCACTCGGCGTTCTGGAAGGCGATGGACTGGGTGTTGTTGACGATCTCACGCGGGTTGAAGCCCTTGTCGGTGCAGATCTGCAGAGCTTCCTCGAGGGAGGCGATGCCGTTGTCGGTGAGGCACTTGTTGATCTTGTCAGCGCGGCGCTCGTAACCTTCGAACGTAACAGTCATAGTTATTTCCCTCCCTTTCTACTCGTGAACCGGGAACACGCTGGCGACGGAGTGAGTCTCCTCGTCGGTGCGCGGGTCGATGTACTTGGCAGCGTTCTCCCACTGACCATAGTGGCCCATAGCGCCGGCGATGGCCTCCTCGGGGGTCTTGCCGGCCTTGACGGCGTCGGTGAACTTACCGAGGTTCAGGAACTCGAACGCGATAATCTCGTTCTTGTCGTTGAGAGCCATGCGGGTGACGTAGCCCTGAGCGAGCTCGAGGTAACGAGCGCCCTTGGCCTTGGTGCCGAACATGGTGCCGACCTGGGAGCGAAGGCCCTTGCCGAGGTCGTCGAGGGAGGCGCCCACGGGCAGGCCGCCCTCGGAGAACGCGGTCTGGCTGCGGCCGTAAACGATCTGCAGGAAGATCTCGCGCATAGCAACGTTGATGGCGTCGCAGACGAGGTCGGTGTTGAGGGCCTCGAGGATGGTCTTACCGGGAAGGATCTCGGAAGCCATAGCGGCAGAGTGGGTCATGCCCGAGCAGCCGATGGTCTCAACGAGGGCCTCCTCGATGATGCCGTCCTTGACGTTCAGCGTGAGCTTGCAGGCGCCCTGCTGAGGTGCGCACCAACCCACACCGTGCGTAAGACCGGAGATGTCGGAAATCTCCTTAGCCTGGACCCACTTGCCCTCCTCGGGGATGGGTGCGGGGCCGTGGTATGCACCCTTGGCAACGGGGCACATGTTCTCCACTTCCTGTGAGTACTGCATGCCTCTCCTCTCTATCGTGTTGGCGTCCCGTCTGGGGGTCGTGGCTGGCGATTGCCGGGCGACCCTTCGAAAGGGACATGACATGCAGCCCCTATAATACCGCGAAATGCACGGAATATTCGGCGAACGGCTCAGTTTTCGTAGCGAGAAGCGCGGAACTTTCAATTGAAACGATTTAACTCTATGTTCTGTGGTCGCGAACTTCCGTAGAGGGGGTCCGTCTTGGGAAAGCTTTTGGTCAGCTCTAGTAAGCGTTGCAGGGGTTGACCTGTTGCAACGGTGCCGTTAGCCGCCTGTTTACTGCCTTTGGCCGCGCGAGTGTATTGTTTTGCGTGAATGTTTTGATGGCACGTTTCAATCGTGTTGTATTGGATGGTAAGCAGATTCCGGCGAAGGGAGCGCCGTGCAGCGCGTTTGGAAAACAATCACCGGTTTTTACCATGTTCGTGCCCGCGGTGCGGGCAAGCAGCTCATCTTTGAGGGCGATGAAGATCGGTGGGAGTTTTTGGAGCTGATGCGAGACTGCTGCCGCGATGCCCAGGTAACGATCGTGGCATGGTGTCTCATGGGCGACCACGTGGATCTGGTGCTTTTGGATTACGAAGACAGGATGAGCTCGGCGATGCACCGGCTGCTTTTGACCTACGCTCGTCGGTTCAACAAGCGCACCGGGCGCACGGGTCATCTGTTCCAGAACCGCTTTGACCGGCGCTCGCTCGATACCGATCGGCATCTGATGGCGGCGATTCGCTATGTGCACGCCAATCCGCAGGAGGCGGGGATTGCCCTTATCGAGCGCTATCCGTGGAGCAGTTTTGCCGAGTATCTGCGAGCGTATGATAACGACGCGACGAGGGGATTTTCCGATCCTTCTTGCGTGCTTGAGCTTTTCGGTTCCGCCGATGGCTTTGCTGCCTATTCGCTTTCGACGCCCGACGGCGGCGAGCCAGCGATGCGCGATATGGAAGAGACGGAGTGGGAGCGGCACGCCTTTGCCGAAAAGCTGGCGAAGGGTCTCGGGGTTCCGCTCCACGAGGTTAAAGCCGCATCGTCGGCGCAGCGCAATATCGTTATTCTTGGATTGCATGATGCCGGATTTACGGTGCGTCAGATTGAGCGGTATACGGGTATTGGCAAAAGTACCGTTTCTCGCATTGTGCGCGCCTGTGCGCCAGCGGCGGTGCTGACTGGTGGAAACGTGGTGTAGGGCCGCCTGTGCACCGCAGCCGGGGTCGCCCATACGCCACAACCATTGTTCTAAAAGCTTGGTACAGTAACTGCGCGTCTAGATTTGCATAGAACGGTCGCCTTCATGCATAAAATAACGGCTTAGTTCGGTTTTGCCTGTGCCTACCCCCGTCTACTCCGTGCAAAAAGCGGAGTATTCAGCATCGTGGTACTGTCGGCACCGTCGCAATCTTGAAACATACGGGCTCCGAAGCTATTTGTGCCTACCGATGAGCCTCCGAAGCTCATGTTTGCGCCCCCTGAGACCTTGATGCTTGTTCTAAATCGCAATATAAAGGCGACTTGAGATGTTGATTAACACTTCCGATGCGTATGCACGCAGCTTGGCGTGCTGAATACTCGCAAAAATGCACGCCGCACCCTAGGGGACCCTTCTGCGGCAGGCGCGAGGCGTGCCGAAGCTCAGCAGGACGGGACTTGGCACTTTGCTTAGAGTGCCCGTGGCCCTGCCCCAAGCCTTTGGTACTGGGGAAAACGCTCGTGTTCGCGGTTGGCCGTGTGATAAATGACAGACGGGGCGCCGGGCGCGCGGACTTTGTGTGTCCGAGGCGTTATGAAAAAGCCGAGCCACCCGTATTGGGCGGCTCGGCAATCAAACCCTTTGATCTGGGGCATCCGCTACTGGTTATCTTGCCCCTCGAGCATGCCGTCGAGGGTGCGCCAGGCGAGCTCGGCGCACTTGACGCGGGCGGGCATGTGCGAGATGTCCTGGAGCTGGGCGGCCTCGTCCAGGTCTTCCAGGTCCTCCTCGGAGAGTTCCTCGCCGCGGATCATAGCCAGGAAGAGCCCGGCCAGGCGGCGTGCCTCCTCGACCGTCTCGCCGGTGATGAGGTCGGCCATGATGTCGGCGCTGGCCTGGCTGATGGCGCAGCCGTGGCCAGTAAACGAGGCCTCCTCGATTACGCCGTTCTCGACGCGCAACTGCAAGGTGAGCTCGTCGCCGCAGCTGGGGTTGATGCCTTCGTGCTCGTGCGTGGGGGCGTCCATCTCGTACTTATAGTCGGGGTGCGAGTTATGCTCCATAAACGTGGTGGAGGTGTACAGATTACCCATTGAACGTGCTCCAAACGTGATGCAGTCCGGCGATGAACTTATCGATGTCGGCCTTGTCGTTGTAGAAGGCCACGCTGGCGCGGCAGCAGGCAAGGTTCTCGACGCCCAGCCAGGTAAGCAACGGCTGTGCGCAGTGGTGGCCGGCGCGGATGCACACGCCGTCCATGTCCATGATGCTCGCGACGTCGTGCGGATGGATGCCCTTGACATTAAAGCTGACGACGCCGTGATGGTTGTCCCAATAGATTGAGCCGATGATCTGGACAAAGTCGAGCTGCATAAGCTCGCCCATCAGGTAGTGGACGAGTGCTTGCTCGCGTGCCTGGATGTTTTCGTAGCCCACCGTGTTGACGAGGTAGTCGAGGGCGGCGCCTGTGGCGAAGATGCCGGCGGCGTCCTGCGTGCCGGCCTCGAACTTCTCGGGGACGGGCGCCCAGACAGCGTCCTGCTCGGTGACCGAGTCGATCATCTCGCCGCCGGTGAGCATGGGCGGCATGGCGTTGAGCAGGTCCATCTTGCCCCACAGCACGCCGATGCCCATGGGGCCCATCGCCTTGTGCGCGCTAAAGGCAAAGAAGTCAGCGCCCAGATCGGCCACGTTGACCGGCATGTGCGGCAGCGACTGCGCGCCGTCGACGACCAGATAACCGCCATACTTGTGCACGAGCTTGCCGAGGTTCTTGACCGGGTTCTCGACGCCCAGCACGTTGGAGACCTGACCCACTGCCAGGATCTTGGTCTTGGGGCCCACCTTGGACAGAACCTCCTCGGTGGTGAGCTGGCCGGTCTTGGTGGGGTAGAGGTAGACGAGCTTGGCACCGGTCTCGCGGCAGACCTGCTGCCACGGGATCAGGTTGGAGTGGTGCTCCATGATGGTGATGACGACCTCATCGCCGGGCTCCAGCACCGTGGGTGCAAAGCTCTTGGCGACCAGGTTGAGCGACTCGCTCGTGTTGCGGGTGAAGACGACTTCGTTAGCCTGGGAGGCGCCGATGAGGTCGGCGATCTGCTGGCGGACCTTCGCGATGGCATCGGTGGCCTCGACGGACAGCGAGTACAGGCCGCGCAGGGGGTTGGCGTTCATGCGCTGGTAGAAATCGCGCTCGGCGTCGAGCACGCAGGTGGGGCGCTGCGCGGTGGCGGCGCTATCGAGGAAGGCGATCTCGGGGTGCTGCTGGAACAACGGGAACTGGCCCTTGTAGGGGTTAGTCTCGATGTCCACGGTGGGCCAGCCGCGCGAAGCCTCGTCGCTGGCGTCGAGCACCATAGGCTCCGGTGCGGTGCAGGTATCGCATTTAACGTGCTCGGTATCGATCATGCGAGCTCCTCTTCAAAGTTATCGATCAGGTTGTTGCCCAGGCGGACGACGGCGGCGCGGGCGCGCTCATCGGCGGCGGAAAGTGCGGCGTCCTCCAGCTTGGCGCGGATGAACAGGTCCTCGGCGGCGTTTTGGTCAAGGCCGCGGCAGGCGAGGTAGAACAGCTGCTCGTCGCGGACGTGACCGATGGTGGCACCGTGGTTGCCGGCAACGTCGTCCTCGTCGCACAGGATGACGGGGACGGTCTTGTTGTCGACGCCCTTGTTGGCCAGCAACACGGTCTCGCGCTCGGTGCCGACGGCACCCTTGCAGCCGTGCACGAGGTCGATGGTGCCGCGGTAGACCTTCTTGGACGTGCCGGTCAGCACGCCGTTGGCGTCGATCTCGCACTCGGTCTTGCGGCCGCGGTGGCGCAGCTCGTAGTTAAAGTCGCGCACTTGCTCGCGGGCGCCCAGGTAATCGGTGTCGATCGTCACCTTGGCGGTGTCGCCCAGCAGGTCGCCAGCAAGGCCGGTGGCGCTGGCGCCGGCACCCAGGACGGTGTGCTGTACGTTGACGCGCGCGCCCTCGTCCAGGAATAGTCCGGTGTCGTCGAGCGCGATCCAGCTATCGTCGAGCGTCTGCGTGCAGGTCACGTTGACGGTGGCGTACTCGTGGGCGCACACGCGCAGCACGGAACCCACGACGCCCTCGCCGGCAACGGGGGAGTCCAGGGCGATCTGCAGGTCGAGCGTTGCCTGCGGGCGGGCGACGACGTCGATGGCGGCAATCGCAGCCGCCGCGTCGACGCCGCTTACGCGCACAGTAACCGTGGCGTGCTGGTACGCGGGCACATCGATGATGATGCGCTTGGTGGCGTGGTCGGACAGGTAGGTGTAGGCAGCCTCGCCCATGCCGGTCTCGAAGGCCTCGGCAGGGGAGAGTTCCTCCTCGAGCTTGATGGCACCGGCCTGGTAGACGGAGGTGGCGGGCACGTCGAGCTCGGTCTCGGGCGTGATGCGGGCGCGGTCGGTAGCGTCGCCGGGGGCTGAGGCGCGGCGCTCGGGGAAGCGTTCGGCCATGGCTTCCATGGCGGCGTCAAAGGCGTCGGCCGCACCGCGGAGCTGCTCATCCAGCCCCTCGACCTCAACGGCCTCGGCGGGAGCGGTGGCAAGCTCGTCGGAAAGCTCGAGTTTGGTCTGGTTCATCTTGAGCCAACCCCAAGTGGCGGCTGGCATCGCGTTGACCTGCTCGAGCGTGGTAGCAGCGGTGTTGGTCTCCTGTTTCATTATCCGATCGCTCCTTCCATCTCGAGCTTGATCAGGTTGTTCATCTCGACGGCGTACTCCAGCGGCAGCTCCTTGGAGACCGGGTTGGCAAAGCCGTTGACGATCATGGTGCGTGCTTCTTCCTCCGAGATGCCTCGGCTCATCAGGTAGAACACCTTGTCGTCGCCGATGCGGCCGATGGTGGCCTCGTGGCCGATGTCGACATTCTTGGCGCGGATGTCCATGGCGGGGATGGTATCGGAGCGGCTCTGGTCGTCGAGCATCAGCGACTGGCAGCTCACGGTTGCCTTGGAGCCCTCGGCCTTGGGCGTGGCCACGATAGAGCTGCGGAAGGTCTGGATGCCGCCACTCTTGGAGATGCCCTTGGTCTCGACGGTTGCCGAGGTCTCGGGCGCGTTGAGCACGACCTTGCAGCCGGTGTCGAGGTTCTGACCGGCGCCGGCAAAGGTGATGCCGGTAAAGCTCGAGCGAGCGCGGCGGCCGTTGAGCACGCTCATGGGGTAGAGATAGCCCACGTGGCTGCCGAAGGAGCCACTGATCCACTCGATGTCGCCGTCCTCGTCCACGCGCGCACGCTTGGTGTTGAGGTTGTACATGTTTTTGGACCAGTTCTCGATGGTCGAGTAGCGCAGGTGAGCGCGCTTGCCCACAAAGAGCTCGACGGCGCCGGCGTGGAGGTTTGCCACGTTGTACTTGGGCGCGGAGCAGCCCTCAATGAAGTGCAGGTCGGCATCGTCCTCAACGATGATGAGCGTGTGCTCAAACTGCCCGGCGCCCTTGGCGTTAAGGCGGAAGTAACTCTGCAGCGGAAAATCGAGCTTGGTGCCCTTGGGCACGTAGACAAACGAGCCGCCCGACCACACAGCGCCGTGCAGCGCCGCAAACTTGTGGTCGGTGGGCGGGATGAGCGTCATAAACTTCTCGTGGATGAGCGGCTCCCACTGCGGGTCGTGCAGGGCCTCCTCGATGCCGGAGTAGACGATACCCATCTTGGACGCGGTGTCCTGCATGTTGTGGTAGACCAGCTCGGAGTCGTACTGCGCGCCGACGCCTGCCAGGTAGCTGCGCTCGGCCTCGGGGATGCCCAGGCGCTCAAAGGTGTTCTTGATGTCGTCGGGCACCGACTCCCAGTCGTGCTTTTGGTCGGTGTTGGGCTTGACGTAGGTGACGATGTTGTCCATGTCCAGGCCCTCGATGGAGGGGCCCCACGTCGGGTCGGGGAAGCGGTTGAAGATCTCGAGGGACTTGAGGCGCAGGTCGAGCATCCACTGCGGCTCGTCCTTCTTGGCGCTGATCTCGCGCACGATGTCGGGCGTGATGCCGGCGTCGAGGCGCTCGAATCCCTCCTCGCCATAGGTGAAGTCGTAGAGGCTGCGGTCGATGTCCGCGACCTCGGTGCGGTTCTTGGTCATTGCGTCGCCCCTTTACGCCCGCTGCTCGGCAGCGGCGGCATCGGCCTGGGCGCGCTGCTCGGCGGCCTCGCGCTCGAAGGTCTCAAAGCCGTTCTTGTCGATCCAGGGGATCAGCGAGGCGTCGTCCTCGCGCACGATATGGCCCTTGACCATAACGTGGACGCGGTCGACATCCAGGTGCTCCAGGATGCGCGTGTTGTGCGTGATGATGAGCATGGAGCCGTCGCAGCTCTTGCGGTAGGCGTCCATGCCGTGGCTGACGGTGGAAAGCGCGTCGACGTCCAGACCCGAGTCGGTCTCGTCCAGAATGGCGAGCTTGGGCTGCAGCAGCAGGAGCTGGAGCATCTCGACCTTCTTTTTCTCGCCGCCCGAGAAGCCCACGCCCAGCTCGCGGTTGAGGTAGGCGGTGTCCATGTTGAGCTCGGCCGCGAGCTCCTTGACGCGACGGCGGAACTCCTTGCCCTTCATTTCCAGGCCGGGGCGGCCGGCGATGCTGGCGCGCAAAAAGCTCGACAGCGGCACACCCGGGATCTCGACCGGGGCCTGGAAGCTCAGGAACAGGCCGGCGCGCGAGCGCTTGTCGGTGGTGAGCTCGGTGATGTCCTGGCCGTCAAAGACGATGCGGCCGTCCTGCACGGTGTAGACGGGGTCGCCCATGACCAGGTGGCCGAGGGTGGACTTACCAGCGCCGTTGGGGCCCATCAGCACGTGGGTCTCGCCGACGGCGACGTTAAGGTTGACGTTGTGGAGGATCGTCTTCTCGTCCACGGAGGCGGTCAGACCTTCGATGGAAAGCAGCGGATTTGCGCTCATGCTGTCCCTCTCTGTATATGGTGTACTCATGGGTATACTAAACCCTAGGAATCTTCTCGGAATAAAGTTACTATGGGTTCGGCGTTAGTCAAGGGAAAACCCGACTAATCCACTCGACTTTTCAGATTGTGGGACAAATTCATCGGTTATGTTTGTCCCCAGCGTTATGGAAGGGCAGGTATGCTCATTTCTTCTAAGGGCCGCTATGCCCTCCGTCTGATGATCTATATCGCAGCGCTTGGTGACGTCGAGGGCAAAATCGCCCTGCGCGAGGTCGCCGACCGCGAGCATATCTCGCAAAAGTATTTGGAGCAGCTGGTCCGTCCGCTCATGAAGGCGGGCCTGCTTAAGAGCGTGCGTGGCAAGGGCGGCGGCTACATGATGGCCAAGGACCCGGCCGAGGTGCGTGCCGGCGACATTCTGCGCGCCGTTGAGGGCAGCACGGCTCCGGTGGCGTGCGACGGCATCGACAACAGCTGCACCCGTAGCGATCTGTGCTCAACGGTCAAGTTCTGGCGCGGTCTGGACGGCGTGATCGAAAAGTACGTCGACGGCGTGACCCTGGCAGACCTGGCCGCCGTCCCCGAGATCAACTTTGACATAAAACTGTAGCTCGATCCCAATTCCTTAAGATTTAGCGGAGGGTTGTTGCCGTTTGCCGAGTGATTGTTGTGCAACAACGGACGAGCTGTAATACTTAAATCCATCTTTGCAAACTGCACTTTAACTACACCAATGCAGGGAGGATGTTATGCAGCCCAAGCATTCCGCAATTGTCGCGGGCCTTACGTTGGCGCTTTCGTTTGGCGCCGTTGCCGCGCCTGTGACCGCTGTGGCCGAGGAGCCCACGCCGGGCGTTGCCTCGGATGTCACCGATATCGATAAGGGTCTCTACACCCAGCAGTCCTTCTCGGGCGTGTTGAGGTCGGTTCAGGGCGTTTCGTTTGTCAACGTGACCGACGAGATGAAGTACTTCACCAAATATGAGAGCCACGGCAACTATAACCAGGGATTTTCGTATGGCGACGGATACAACGCGCTGGGTTATTACCAGTTCGACCGTCGTTGGTCGCTTATTCCGTTTATGAAGCAGGTCTATAACTACGACTCTGCTAAGTACAGCATGCTCAAGGACGCTATTGACCGCGGTGGCGAGATTTCCAACGGAAGCAACCCCATGTATGCGAACGGCCAGCTCACCGAGCTGGGCCGCATCGCGCAGGATGCCTTCCTGGGTGCCTACAATACCGACCCCGTCGAGTTCTCGGCGCTGCAGGATGCCTACGCGTACAATTCCTACTATGCGGTGACCGAGGCGTGGCTCAAGAGCGCGCTTGGCATTGACGTCTCCGGCCGTGCCGACTGTGTCAAGGGCATGGTATGGAGTATTACCAATATGTGCGGCACCGGTGGCTGCCAGGACTTTTTCCGTTGGGCGAATCTTTCCAACGATATGAGCGACCGCGAGTTTGTGACGGCGCTTTCGAACAGCGTGGTTGATAACGTGGCGCGCAAGTATTCGAGTCAGCCTCAGTACCATGAGGGATGGAAGAATCGCTACCGCAACGAGCTCAAGGATTGTCTGGTCTACATTACCGAGGACGAGGCTACCGCGGCAACGCCTGTGGAGCCTGAACCCACGCCGGCGCCCGGCCCGAGCATGGCACCTGCCACTCCCGCTGCGCCGACGCCTGGCACCGATAGCGACGAGGGCGATAACGGCGATGTGGACGATGGTGACGATACGGATGCACCCTCGACTGATGCGGGTAGTGATGACGCCGGCAACGGCGGGGTAACGTCTGGTGGCACTGCGGCCGGCGATGCTTCTGGCGGTTCGTCGACGTCTGGCTCTGGCAGCGCTACGAACGGCACGACTTCTGGCTCCACTGATGCGGGGGCTTCCGGTGGCGCTGGCGATTCCTCTGCCGATGCCGGCCCCTCTAACGGGTCTGGCTCCGATACTTCCGAGGGCGGTTCGAGCGAGGGCGCCGATTCCGGCAATTCGTCGACCGAGAACAAGCCCTCCGTTGGCGAGCAGCTTGGTGCCATGATCGGGTCTTCGATGGCTGGCATCAACAACGGCTCGTCTTCTGGTGGGAACGCTTCTGGCGAGGCTCCCGAGTCCAGGACTGACGGCGATGCCGACGCTTCGATCGATGCAGGCGCGAGACAGTTCGACGCCGATGCTCAGAAGGTTGACGACAGGAACGTCACCTCGACCACCACGACGACTACCACGACCACGACGACCAAGGCCTCGGGTGGCAATATGCCCAAGACGGGCGACCTTATCGTGATGGCGAGCCTTGCCAGCGCAAGCTTGGCCACGCTGGGTGCCACGTCTATTGTGAGCGGCAAGCATAAGCTCGATCAGCAGACTAACACTGCTGGTGAGGACGGTTCTGAGGAGTAGCCTCTCGGTTGTCAGATAGCTAAAGAGTCGGGACGGGGTCCGGTGCTGCTGCATCGGGCCCCGTTTTGTTGTGCAACGATTAGTTATGCCCCCTCACACCCCATGTTGCTACCGTTGCCCGATATGTTTGCGCATCGAAATCAGTGCGTGCGAGGCGGTCATTACAATTGCCATCGTGCTGCGATTTAGGGGGAACGTTTTGGTGTCTGAACAGGCAAATGATGGTGGTGCCACCGGGTTTGGTGCGCGTTTGATCGGTGGTGCCGACGATGCGGTTTTACCCATTGGTATGCACGACTATGTGGAGGCTCTTGGTCGCTGTACACTGGTCGACAAGACCATGTTTATTGCCGATGTGCTGGATTGCGATGCGTCCGTTATGGTGTGCTGCCGACCCGATGGTTTTGGCAAAAGCATGAACTTGTCGATGCTCAAGGCCTTTCTGGAGCGTCCCGCGGTCGGGCAGGTCGATCGGGGCCTGTTTGCTGGTTCCCAGATTTGGGATGCGGGCGGCGGGCGCTATCGGGATGAGTATGCCTGCTATCCGGCGATATCGCTGGACTTTTCTAGCGCCGCGAGGTGCGGCGCCAACGTCGTCGGCGTCGTGCATGACGCTCTTTCGGGTGAGTGCGCTCGCTTGTTGCCACTCTTGGAAGCTCCGGATTTAGCTCGAGATAAGGTGCGTCATATCGAACGCGTTGCGCGTGGTGTTGCGAGCGAAGACGAGGTTGGCTCGGTACTTGGTGTGCTCATTGAGCTGCTGGAGATGGCTTGCGACGAACAGGTTGTGCTGCTCGTTGATGGATACGACGCGGCGTGGTTGGGCCGTTTTGCTATGAGTGACGCTTGTGGCTCCTGTCCGGAAGAGCTGCTCGATCGCGTACTGTTTGATGCCATTGCCGCTGCGGGGGATTCGTTGCGGCTGGCGTGTCTTATGGGGGAGTATCCCGGTCCTGCCGAGACGGCACTTTCTTCGCGCGGCTGCTCGCATTGTCTGTCGACGCCGCTCTCGACGTGGTGCGATTGGTGGTTTGGCTTTTCGGATGCTGAGGTTCAGGCTCTACTAGGCCATGCTGGACGCGGGGAATTCCTGGATGACGCGCGTGAATGGTTCGAGGGATACCGATTTGGCGGGTTTTATTGCTCGTGTCCGGCGCGCGTGATTGATTTCTTGAACCGCGGTTGCACGCCGCCGGTGCGGGCTGATTTATACGGATACGCTGATAGCCTGAGCAGGACGGTTGGTGATTGGAATCTCGATCAGCTTGCGACTTTGTTCAATTTGCTCGAGGCTCATGGAAGCGTTGAAGTTTCGCTTCGAATGGGTGCCGTCGGGTCGGATGCCTCGACTGACGATGACCTGTGGACCGCGTTATACCTGTCCGGCTTCCTAACGACGGATATAGTTGAGGAGCCAGGAAACAGCGCTCGCTCCCGTGCTCTGCGTCTGCCCAATGGCGAGCTTCGCCAGGCGTTGCGTCTCGTGATTATTGAATGGTTTGAGTGCGCTGCCGAGGATGCGCGGGACGTCGATGCGTTTCGTGACGGGTTGTGTCGCGGGGACGAGGATACGGTGAGACAGGCGCTGCGTCGAATTCTAGGTGATGCAGGAGTCGGCGCGGTCGAGATGGATTCGCCGTTGCCATACCACCTGCTGTTGCAAGGGCTCTGCTTTGGTGTGCCAGGGTATGCAAATCCGTCATCCAATCGAAAGCGCGGGGCGGATCGCTGGGATATCCAGGTGTTCTCTACGGGAACTATGTTTGACGTGGCCGATACGATCGGTATGCTTGACGAGCGCCCGCTGATAACGATCAACTTGATGTATGACCCCGACGTGGATGCCCTGGGTCTGGAGCTGTTGGCGGTTCAGGCGCTGCTCGACATCGAACGTGACGGTATCGACGAGATTCGCGTCCCGCGACCAGGTTTCGGCCGCGTGCGCTGGGGCTTTGGCTTTGACGGGCGGCACGTGTCCGTAGTGTGCCAGCGGCTGTAGGGGGCGGGCGTATGAGCAGTTTTTTAGCGTCTAATACCGCTGTGCTACGATTAAACAGTTCTGATTTGCGTTCCCAAAGGGGTTTAAGTGCCGAGCAATTTGCATTTTGATGATCGTATAAAGGTCTCAGTTATTGTCCCGTGTTTTAATACGTCACAGTTTCTCGATCAGTGCCTGACGAGCATCGAGGCCGACGACTTCACATCGCTTGAGGTCATTGTTCTTAATGATGGCTCGACTGACAACTCATTGGAAATCATGAGGCGTCACGAGAAAAAAGATTCCCGAATTCGCGTTATTGATAAGCCGAACCAGGGGTATGGCGCTACGGTCAATCGTGGTATTGAGGAGTCTCGAGGTGCATACATTGCCATTGTCGAGCCCGATGATTACCTTAAGCCTGGTATGTATACAAGACTGATGGATCTTGCCCATGCATACGGAGAACCCGATGTTGTGAAGTCGGCATATTGGCGTGTGTGTATGCCCGGTACTCCACAGGAGAACGTGTGTCACTGCGCCTATTACAAGCGAATTAATACAAAGAAGCAGCCGTTTACGTTGCGGGATAATCCTCGTCTGATCCAGCATCACCCTTCCATTTGGAGTGCAATTTACAAACGTTCGTTTTTGGACGAGTTTGGCATTCGCTTTAAAGAGGTGCCCGGTGCCGGATGGGTGGACAATCCCTTCTTGATTCAAACGCTTGCTCAGGCTCGCTCGATTGTGTATACCGATGATTCGTTTTATTGCTACCGCGAAGACCTCCCTACGTCGTCTTCGGCTAAAAAAGCAAGCGATCTCCCTATCGTTCGCTGGAATGATATGGCCGATATCGTTGATGAACTTAATATTTCCGACAAGGGGATTCTCGAGTCTTTCTATACCATCGGTTTTAGGTATGTTGGCGGACTTGTTGAGCAGGGGGCCTTTGAGGATCCGGCACTTAAGGCTCGCTGTGCGGCATTGTTTAAACGCATGAATCCTGAAATCGTTTCGGGCATGTCACACATCAGCGGTGCATTTAAACAGACATACTCCCAGCTCACCGGTGTAGTTGTTTCGGCCAATAAAGTGGCATATGTTGCCTATCTTGCCTCGGAGTTCGTCTATTCGTTGCGCACTAATGGTTTTGGGTTCGCTTTCTCGCGTATCGGTTTGTTTGGCAATCGTCGAGCCGCCGAAAAAGGGGAGCGCCGCGATAAAACAAGTGCCTAACAAAGCCGTAAGAGTGGATTAGTGATATGACAGACAAGAAGCGAATTGCCATTTATACGCAAGATGCCAAGCTTGGCAATGAGGTCAAGGGCGCAACGCGCTATGTCTATCTTGCAACGTTGCTGCATGAACATGGCTATGATGTCGATTTTATTACTTCGGGATTTCAACATTGGGAAAAGCGCCAACGTGACGTTGAGCATTTTGATGCCGGGACCGACGCCTATACAATTCGGTTTATTGAGGAGCCGTTTTACCCCAAGAATATGTGCCCCCAGCGTATTTGGGCGCATCATGTCGCTGCCAAGCGAGTGTCGGAGTATTTCAATGAGCATCATGACTATGATTTGATCTACTGTCAGATTCCGCCCAATGATGTTGCCAGGGAAATTGGTAAAGCTGCTCAAAAGTTTAATATCCCGTTTGTGGTCGATGTTAATGATCTTTGGCCTGAGGCCTTCCGTGTGGCGTTCGACGTTCCCGTTCTTTCCGATATCTTGTTCGCGCCGTTTTATCGACAGGCCAAAGCGGTATATCAGATGGCCGATGCCGTTGTCGGTACTTCGGATGAGTATCGCGAGCGTGGTCTGCGTGATGCCCGAGCTGGCATTCCGAGCGAAACCGTTTATGTTGGTAATCAGCTGTGCGAGTTTGACGCTGGCGTTACTGCGCATGCTTTACAGATTGATAAGCCTGCTGGGGACATTTGGGTTTCCTATGCAGGTACGCTAAGCGCGTGCTATGACCTGGAGACGCTGGTCAAGGCGATGGCGCTGGTGCAGAAAACTCACCCTGAGGCTAAACTGCAAATCTTGGGCGATGGTTCAGAGCGCGACAATCTTAAGGCCGCAGCGCATTCTAGCGGTGCCGAGGTCGTGTTCCATGGCTATTTGCCTTATAGCCAAATGGCCGCATGGCTTTCCAAGAGCGACATTACAATCAACTCGCTGGTGGAAAAAGCCGCCCAGAGCATCGTGACCAAGATCGGTGACTATCTTGCCGCCGGAAAACCCATGGTCAATACGTCATGCAGCAAGGAGTTTAGGGCAAAGGTTGAGGCAGATGGGTTTGGCGTGAACGTGAAGCCCGGAGATGCTGAGGGAATGGCAGAGGTGCTTGTCGATCTTATTGAGGATCCGCAACGTCGTTCGCGGATGGGGGAGAGGGCACGTGCCATCGCAGAAGAGCAGTTTGATCGTCCGCATTCGTATCTCAAGACGGTGCGGTTGATTGAGGAGTTAATTGGCTAGGACTTCCGGGGGCATTATGTTTGAGCCGCGAAAAATCTTGGTAACCGGCGGCTGCGGGTTTTGCGGCTCTGCATTTGTCCGCTATGTGGTTAGCAATACCACGGATCTTTACATAACAGTGTTAGATAAACTGACCTATGCCGCGAATCCGGATGCCATTGCTGGCTTGCCGGATGGTAGGGTGGAGCTTGTTGTTGGCGACATTTGCGATTCGGATCTCCTTAATCAGGTTGTTCCTGGACACGACGCAATCGTGCATTACGCTGCCGAGTCTCACAACGACAATTCGATTGCTGACCCTGAGCCTTTTGTAAAAACGAATGTCGAGGGAACGTGCCGGCTCCTCGAAGCTGCTCGCACGTTCAATGTTAGGTTTCATCACATATCGACCGATGAAGTATTTGGGGATTTGGCGCTTGATGACCCGCGTAAGTTCATCGAGGAGTCCCCTTATCGACCTAGTAGTCCCTATTCAAGCTCCAAGGCGGCATCTGACATGCTTGTGAGGGCTTGGATTCGCACCTATGGTCTGCAGGCAACAATTTCTAATTGCTGTAATAACTATGGTCCATATCAGCACCCCGAGAAGTTCATTCCGCATTCGATTGCATGCGTTCAGCGCGGCGAGCGTCCTAAGTTGTACGGTGATGGCCTAAATGTCCGTGACTGGATTCACGTGGATGATCATGCCCGCGCTGTTTGGTCTATTTTGACTAAGGGGACGGTGGGGGAGACGTATCTTATCGGTGCTAATTGCGAGCATAGCAACCTTGAGGTTCTTAGGGCCATTCTTAAGGCAATGGGTCAGAGTGAGGACTATATTGACTGGGTGAAGGATCGTCCGGGACATGATCGACGTTACGCAATAGATGCGAGTAAGCTTCGGCGCGAGCTTGGCTGGACTCCGATTCACAATGACTTTGCAGCAGAGGTTTCACGGCTATGTTGCGAAACGCCTCTTTAATTTGGTTGACCTTTCGGGGCCTATCCCTTGCTGTTCACGAATCTTTTGACGACGAAGAAGGCTTCTTGCCATAAAGTGTAATAAACTTCGCGAGAGGGGACGGCTATGGGCAATTGGAAAGCCTTATTTGTTTCGGTATTTAGCGCGCTACTGCTGGGGTGCTGCCTTGTTCCTGCGTTTGCAGAAGATGCTGCAATTACTAATCAAAATGGAAGCTCTGCTATAGCTATGGAGCAGTCGAACGTTCCTGACGATGCTTCTGGTGTTCATTCGGCCTTGGATGACGTATCTGATTCCGAGGCATCGGATACGGCTGATGCTGTGGCGCCGGAGAAGCTCGGGTCCGTCTATGATCTTGCTTCCGAGCACGTCGATGACCTTGCGGATGGGTTGTACACTTTTGGCTCTTCGGTTAACAGCAATTTTGTACTGGATGTTCCTGGTGGCACGGCGTCTGCTGGCAAAAAGCTGCAACTGTACAGTGGGAACAAGACGAATGCTCAGGTCTGGCGTGTGTCTCACGATCAGAATGGCTTTGTTGCCATTGCTTCTGTCAAGGGTTGCACGCTTGATGTCCCCGGCGGCAGCGCGAGCAATAGAAATCCCGCTCAGCTTTGGTCCGATAACGGCACCCTTGCGCAGCGTTGGATTGCAATTAAAGAGGCCGATGGCAGCTACACCTTTATTTCGGCGCTCAACCAGTCGTTTGCCATTGACGTGGCAGGTGGAGCTGCCGCAAATGGCTCTGCCGTGCAGTTGTATGAGGCAAACGGCACGGCCGCTCAGCGATGGGTGCTGACGCCTGCCAAAACTGAGCAGCAGCAACTCGATGATCGTGCGGCGGCGCATCTCGCCGACCTTCCTGATGGAACATATGCCATGTTGGCCTCGAATGATTCGTTTGCGCTGATCGCAGGCGGTGGATCACTGTCCTTTGACAAGTTCGGATATTCAGGTGTCCAAACGTTCGATGTCTCAACTACGTTGGACGGGTATCGCACCATTGCGATTCATGGTGCTGGGGCGGTTCTGGATGCGGCGGGCGGCAATGACGCCAACGGCACGAAGCTGCAGACCTATGCCGCCAATGGAACCAAGGCCCAAAAGTGGATCATCGAGAAAGACGGCGAGTGCTATCGGATCGTGTCGGGTCTAAATGGGCAAAAGGTCGCAGACATCCCCGGTGGCTCTATTGCATCTGGTGCCGGACTTCAACTGTATAGTGCAAATGGAACGGCTGCCCAATCCTTATACTTTGTTGATCCGACGGCTGTACGTTCCGAGCTCGATAAGCTCGCTTTCGATAACCGAGAAGTTGTCAAAGACGGGGACTATGCGATAGCTGCCGGTCCGGATTTGTCTCGAATGGTTCTCGATGTTGTCGGCGGTTCAACTTCGAGCGGTGCAAACGTGCAGATCTTTCAATCGAATACAACTGCCGCTCAGCGTTGGCGTGTTTCGCATGACGATGACGGCTATCTCACGATAACGAATGTAAAGTCTGGCAAAGTACTTGATGTTTCCTCGGGTTCAACTTCTTTGGGAACGAACGTCCAACAATACGCGGCTTGTGGCGATGCGAACTATGCGCAAAAGTGGATTGCGGTGCCGAACGGCGACGGAAGCGTTCGACTTCTTTCTGCTGTTTGGCAACAACGCACGCTTGACGTTGCCGGTGATTCTCTGAACTCTCAGACAAACGTGCAGCTATATGCTTCGAATGGAACTGCCGCGCAGCGCTTTACCTTTATTTCTGCAAACCCTGCGTCAGTTGACCCATGCGATGACATTTTGAAAGACAAGGGTTGGTGCGTTTTTTCGCCCTCCTCAAATGGTTCTGTTGCCTTTGACGTTGCCGGTGGATCATTGAAGAACGGGGGCAACGTTCAGACATATTCCTGCAACGGCACGCTGTCCCAGCTATTTAGGGCTGAGTATCGAGACGGTTACTATGTTCTGCGTAATGCTGGTTCCGGTAAGGTGCTCGATGTTGCAGCGGGCGACGTTGTCCCCGGGACGAATGTTCAGCAGTGGGGTGAAAGCCCCAACGACAACCAGCTTTTCAGCGTCACTGCCAATGAAGACGGAAGCTATTCGTTTATCAATAAGGGTACAGGGCTCATGCTCGCGGTATCCGGTTCAAATCTGGTTGCTGCTACGGCGGGAGATTCCGTCCAGACGTCGTTTGTTTTTGCTGAGCAAGAAGACCTGCTGAGCGAAGGCCTTTATGAGGTCTATCCGTCTGCAAATTCCTCCTATGTGCTTGATGTCGCGAGCGCATCTGTTGACTCCGGTGCTAACGTTCAGCTCTATGCCAACAATGGTTCCTTCGCCCAAAAATGGCTGCTTAAAAAGGTGGATGGAGCGAAGAATACCTATACGTTTGAATCCGTTTGCTCAACTAACAGACTTGCTGTTTCCGGTACCAATGTTTGCACGATGGCACCGGCAGATGTGAAGGCGCAGCAATGGGTGGCGCGAATCGATAGCAATGGTATTGAGTTTGTGTCTGCGGATGACCAAGACCTTTCGCTTGATGTGAAGGGTGGTAATTTTGCATCGACTTCCAATATTCAAGTCCACTCTTCCAATGGCTCCGCTGCGCAGAGATTCCGCCTGCGCGCTACTTCGGCAACCATCGACAATGGTACGTATTTCATCCGAATGGCTTCTCGCGCGGGTTCGGTCTTAGATGTTTCTGGCGGATCGCGCTCGGACGGTGCGAACGTTCAGATTTGGCAGAACAACGATTCGGGTGCTCAAAAATGGAACTTCTCTCGTAACGGTGATGGCTCTTACAACATCGTAAATGCCGCTAGTGGCAAGGCTCTTGACGTAAAAGATGCGGCTACATCTTCTGGAACCAATATCCAGCAATGGTCTAGGAACGGAAGTGCTGCTCAGCGTTGGTATATCGATTATGTACCCGGTGGATTTAAGCTGTCTTCCGCTCTGAATGGAGCGTTCGTTATCGATGTTTCTGGAGGCAGCAGCGTGAATGGAACGAACGTTGCTCTGTACGCAAGCAACGATTCAAGGGCGCAGCGGTTTACCTTCAGTGCTACTACGTACGTGCAGCCGCTCCCTGCCGATCAGCAGGCAATGTATAACCGTGCACAATGGTATAACAGCAACACGGAATGGCTAATTTTGACTGATACCGTTGGATGCCGTACAGGTATTTTTAGGGGTTCTCGCGGCAACTGGAAGTTATGGTCTTTCTGGCAGTGCGCTCCTGGCAAGAATGAGTCGCCGACCGTGCTGGGTGAGTATTCCGTTTACGGAAAGGGCCTTTCGTTTGGGCATGGATATACCTGCTGGTACTACACACAGTTCTACGGTGACTATCTGTTTCACACGCAACCCTGCTATACGGGAACGTTTAATGTGATGGATCCCACTATGGGGCAACGCGCATCTGCGGGATGCATTAGGCTTACAACGGACCATGCAAAATGGATTTACGACAATATTCCCTACGGAACGAAGGTCGTTAATTACTAAGACAGAAGGCGGAACGCGTACTGCGTTCCGCTTTTTTGCGCAAAGATTTGCATGATACGCATAACCGCGATTAAATGAATCTTGGGCACGGCAGTTTTGCTTTGTGCACCTCGCATGATTTGATGGTCGAGTCATGCGAGTTGTTTGTGGCAACAGATGTTGTGTTAATGGAATTGGCGAGGCTGTCTGGGGGATGTCGTGGGTCGTAAAAAGTGCGTTTGCATTTCATTGCGAATGGGGTTTTTGCTTGGGTTGCTATTTGCATTAACCCTCGTTCAAAAATCGGGTTCTACCGCGTTTGCTGAACCCTCTCCGGCCTATTCTTACGTTGAAGAAGTTACGAAGGCTGAAGGCGATGCAGATCCTTCTCAGGATTCGTCTTTGGACGAGACTGCTGAAGATGTCAGCGTGAGCGATGGGGACTCGGATATCGAGTCTGAATCTTCCGCCGAGTCAGGTGATTTGTCTAAATATTCGACCCTCGATGCTGGTACGTATTTTCTTACCTCGACTTTGCCGGGGCATCGAGTGCTCGATGTTCCGGGCGGTTCGGTGAGTGCCGGCGCTGCGATACAGTTATATGGGAGAAATGAGACGGCTGCACAGCAGTTTCTCCTTGTTGATCTTGGCAGCCGTCAATACGCTTTTAAGAACATTAAGTCGGGGCTGTACCTTTGCTACCCAAACGATGCCTCTCGTTTCTCGGACCATCCGCGTCTTACACAGAATACTGGCGATGATGGCGTTTGGGGTTTTGCGTGGCATGCTCGACAGGTTGGCGGCGGATATGTCTTTTCGCCTGTCGTCGATGATGTTTTTTCCATCGACATCGCTGGCGCCAGCGATTCCAACGGAACAGAAATCCGCCTCTATCAATCCAATGAATCCGCTGCTCAGAGGTTTACGCTCGAGAAGCCCAAGGCTACCATCCTCTCCGAGCTTGCCGCCGTCCACGCCTCCGACCTCGCTGACGGCACCTACTATATTCGCTCTGCAAAAAGTACTTGGCAGACGCTTGATGTTGCGGGCGGATCTAGGTCATCGGGTGCGAATGTCCAAATATATGCTCTCAACGCCACAAGTGCACAAACGTGGACCGTTTCTCATGACCAAAATGGCTTTGTCACATTAACCAACAGTGGTTCCGGTCTTGTTCTTGATGTTTCTGGTGGAAGCGCTCAATCTGGAACGAATGTTCAGCAATACGCGTCAAATGGTTCTGCGGCGCAAAAATGGATTGCCGTTAAGGATGGGGGCTCCATCAAGCTGGTGTCCGCGCTTGATCCGTCGATCTGCCTTGATATCGCCGGCGGTAATGCAAGTAGCGGCGCGAACGTGCGAACTTGGTCGGATAATGGCACGATTGCTCAACGTTGGACATTTTTTAATTTAGACGCTCAGTGCGAGCAACTGGATGCACTTGCCCAGCAAAATGCTGGCAATATTGCTGATGGGCGCTATGTCTTGGCGCTTGGCGTCGGAGGAGCTAAGGTTCTGGACGTGAACGGTGGCTCTAAAGACAACGGCGGCAATGTTCAGTCGTATGTGTCGAATATGACAGCGGCTCAACAATGGGACATTTCGCATGATGAACTCGGTTATTTGATTATCAAAAACGTTTCCTCTGGCAAGGTGCTCGATATTGCCGGTGGTTCTTGTTCATTAGGGACCAATATTCAGCAGTATTCATCCAATGGGTCGCGTGCCCAGCGGTGGATTGCCGTTCCTACGGCGCCTGGTGACTCGTTCCGGCTGCAGTCCGCGGCCCTGTCCGATCTTGTTCTAGATGTTGCAGACGGATCTTCCTCGAATGGTGCTAATATTCAAACATATGCGAGCAACGGTACCGCCGCTCAAAACGTTCGTTTTGTATCGGCCGTTCCCGATGTAGCCCCGTCCGACGATCTTGGTTTGGACGGCTGGTTCACTATTTCGCTGGCCTCGGATTCATCTCATGTGTTTGATATCTCCGGAGGGTCTTCTTCCAACGGGGCAAACGTTCAGACTTATGCTGCTAATGGCACGTTTGCTCAGGTCTTTAAATTTGTATATGAGAATGGCTACTATCGAATCGTGAACGCCCAGTCTGGCAAGGCTCTCGATGTCGATGGTGGCAATGTGTGCCCTGGAACAAATGTCCACCAATGGGGCGGTGACGGCAATAACGCAAATCAGCTGTTTTCCATTGTTCGTAACGATGACGGTTCCTATACGGCAACGAACAAGGCAACCGGATTGGTCCTAAGTGTCGCCAACTCTAATGTGTACGGAGACATCCCTTCTGATTCCGCGTCGCAGCGTCTTGCCTTTACAAAGCTGATTTCGCTTTTGCCCGAGGGCTTCTTTACCATTTCGAGCTCTGCTTCCTCCTCTGCGGTTTTGGACGTTGCGAGCGGCTCGGTCAGTGATGGCACTAACGTTCAGCTCTATGGAAGCAACAAATCGATTGCTCAGAAATGGAAAGTTGCCAAGGTTGCCGACCGAGATAATACGTATACCGTTGAAAGCCTGGTGTCTGGCAAGGTCTTAACGGCAGATGAAGATGGCAACGTCTGCGTCCGATCTTTTGATAATGCCGACGCTCAGCTTTGGACCGCCCAGATTGACAAGGGCGGTGTCAACTTCGTTAACGTTGCAACCAGTAAGTTCCTCGATGCCGCAGGTGGCTCAACAAGCAACGGAACTAATATTAGGATGTATGATTCTAACGGCACCTTGGCACAGTCCTTCAAGTTGTCTGCCTGCTCGTTAGTTGATTCGGGTACTTATGTTATTGCCGCTGCTTCCAACCGTTCCAAGGTGCTTGACGTGGCGAGTGGCTCTCGTTTCAACGGTGCTAACGTGCAGCTTTGGTCTTCCAATGATTCTGGCGCTCAAAAATGGTACGTCAGTGTTAACTCGGATGGAACCATTTCGATTCAAAACTGCCGAAGCAAAAAATATCTCGATGTCCTGAATGCTCAGGGTTCTTCGGGCGCTAACGTTCAGCAGTGGCAGGGGAATGGAAGTTACGCTCAGCGCTGGCGTGTTGACTACGTAGGTGGCGGCTCCTTTGTCATTCGTTCTGCGCTTAACGACTCACTCGCTTTGGATGTGAACGGGGGCGCGCTTAATGATGGAGCCAATATCCAGATTTACGCCGCTAATGGCTCCGACGCGCAGGGATTTTACTTTGCCCAGACGAGCTATACGCCCGAGGCGGTAGATCTGGCTGTCCCAGTTTACAATCAGTACTCCGTTGGTCTTCCCAACGGCTGTGAATCGGCGGCCCTGACCAATGTCCTTAACTATTACGGTTTTGGTGTTGGTCCGTGCGAGATGGCCGATCGATGGATCCCCCGTAGCTCTTGGGACTTTGTCTGGTGCTTCTGGGGAGATCCTCACAGCTATAACAATGGCAACGAGATCTGCGCTCCTGGACTCAATAGGGCTGCCAATAATTTCCTGGCAAGTAGGGGGAGCAACCTGCGTTCGTACGACGTTTCGGGAACCTCTCTGTATGACCTCTGTAATTACCTTGATGATGGATATCCGGTCATTATTTGGACTACTGTTCATCAGGGCAATGTTGGAAATATCTATGCCCGACAGGGTGGATATTTTGCCTGCGCTAACTCTCATACGGTTGTTCTGAAGGGTTATAACCCTCAAACAAACAAGGTCATGATCTCCGATACCATCGATGGTTATACCACCTACGATCGAGATTGGATTGCTTGGGTCTACCAGCAACGAGGTGCGCAAGCAGTCGTTATTAAGTAACCAATTGCAACAATATCGCGGTTCGTATCAACTATTATAGATTCAGTGTTAATTTGAATCGGGGGTCTGATATGAGTTGCAGTCGATATGCCCGTGGCCTAGCTGCTATTTCGGTAGTGGCTTTGGCTGCGGGTCTTTTTGTTTCCTCCGTTGGAGTGTCTCCGTTATTTGCCGAAGAAGTGTCAGCGAACGGGTCCGATGCTAATCGAGCAATCGAATTGGGTACTGCCGATGGCGGTGATGGTACCTTCTCCCCGAATAGCTCGACCGTGCTATCTGGCGAGGGGCAATCTGATGACTCGTCGACATCTGCCGTCGAATCGGCCGATGCTACGACGCCTCAAGATGCCGAGAGCGTTGAGGACTTAGCCGTTAAAAACAAGGGGACGCTTTCTGACGGTGTGACCTATGTTTTTGCTTGCAGCAATGCCTCGCGCAAGGTGTGGGACGTTGCGGGAGGATCTTCCTCAAATGGCGCTAATGTTCAGATGCACAACTCGAATATGACTCAAGCTCAGCGCTGGTTGGTACATGAGGACGAGAACGGGTTTTTAACTTTCGAAAACACCGGTTCTGGTTTGGTGCTCGATGTCTCTGGCGGTATAGCCGAGTCTGGTCGTAACGTTCAGCAATATGTGGCTAACGGCACGCGCGCGCAAAAGTGGATTGCCGTTAAGGACGCCGATGGAGGCTTGACGATACATTCCGCCCTTAACTTTGATTACGTGCTCGATATCACGGGTGGTAGCTCTGCTGATGGAGCTAATGTCCAGCTATATAAGGCCAATCAGACCGCCGCGCAGCTGTTTTTTGCAATCGACTCCAATCCGGTCGTTGACTCTTTAGGACAGAACGTCGCCGACGGTGTTTATTGTTTTGAATCTGCCGGGTTGGTGCTCGATGTGAAAGGCGCTTCTGCTGAGTCCGGTGCGACTCTTCAGTCGTATGCAAAGAACGATACCGTTGCGCAGGCGTTCCGTCTTACGTATGACAGTGCATCCGGTTATTACACGATCGCTTCGCTTGTTTCGGGCAAGTTGATTGACGCCGATTACGGTAGCGTCGTACCCCGCGGTGCCGCCCATCTCTACGGATCTCTTGACGACGCTGGTTCATATACAAAGAATCGTTTTTGGATCCTCGAGCCTTCTGGAGAGGGTTTTGCCATTAAAAACGTCGCGAATGGGTTATATCTTTCATTTGAAAGTGGCGTTGCCGCTACCTCTACTGATGCTGCTACCTGGACTTTGACGCAGGCGAAGGGCTTTACCTGGACGCAGGCTGATGTCGATGCCTTCGCTGCCGCACAGGGCTTGCAGATCCCCGATGGAACTTACGCCCTCGGCATGGGCTCATCTCCGCGGAGTGTTGTCGATGTTTCTGGTGGCTCTGCTTCGAATGGTGCCAACATCCAAATCTATGCCTCTAACAACACCGCAGCTCAACGCTGGGTTATCAAGAATACGCTCGACTCAAATGGTCAGCCTACCGGCTATGTGACGATTGCTCATGCAGGAACCTCTTCGGCCCTCGATGTCACGGGTGGAGGCAAAAAGTCCGGTACCAACGTTCAGCAATATGCCGTGAATGGCACCGCCGCGCAGCGATGGATTCCTGTTAAGCAGGCAAATGGGTCATTCGTGTTTTATTCCGGCCTTGGACGAAATCTTGTCTTAGACGTAAGCGGCGGAAGCGTCTCTAATGGCGCAAATGTTCAAATATGGACCGCAAATGGTTCTGCAGCGCAACGCTTTATTGCCATTAACGTAAATCCTCATGTTGAGGAGGGCACCCAAACGGTTGCCGATGGCATGTACCAGATTAATTCCGTGTCGGATTCTTCAAAATGCCTTGACGTGGCAGGGGGCTCCACCTCTAACGGTGCTCGCGTTCAAACGTATTTTGCAAATGGTACGCTAGCACAGTGCTTCAAACTTTCATATGACCCTGCTACAGGGTTTTACTCGATTCGCGCTGCGAGGACTGGTAAGGGACTCGATCTTGATGGCGGCGATATTATTCCTGGCGCAAAAGTTCAACAGTGGGATTTCCCCGGAATTGGGTCAAACCAGCAGTGGCGTATCGAGTCTGACGGGGATACCTATTTAATCCGATCCGTTGCGAGTAATTTGGTACTGGAGCGAAAGCCCGACGGCTCCGTAACGACTGCTGTTGAAAACGGTAGCGCTTCGCAGCAATGGACCTTTGAATCATTTACCGTGACGCTCAACGAGGGCTGCTACTCAATTTATTCGGACTCGGCAGGTAAAAACGTTGATGTCTCTGGCGGCTCTTATGCAGAGGGCGCCCCGCTACAGGTTTATGCGGGGAACGGGACTTTGGCTCAGAAGTTCTGGGCTCGTGCCGACGGTCAGGGATACTACTCGTTTCAGTGTGTCAATTCTGCCAAGTATCTCTCGGCGCGTGAATCTGACGGCGCTGTTATTCAGATTTCGGACAAGGATTCTGATGGGGCTAAATGGTCGCTTGGTGTCTGCTTTGGTAAAGGTATCGAGTTAAAGAACAAAAAGACTGGCAAGGTCTTGACTGCTCCGGGATCTGGCAACTCCATTGTTTGCACTGACGAGAATAGCTCTGCGGCACAAGGGTGGGCAATCGCATCCGTCTCCCTGATTTCTGATGGATTCTATGAGTTTGCTCCCATGCATGCGACTGGGCAACGACTTGATGTGGCTGGTGGGTCTCGCTCGAATGGCGCAAACGTTCATATATATGCTTCTAACGGTACATTAAGCCAGCGTGTGTGGGTCCGTAGCGTTGGCGGCGGCTGGTACTCGCTTACGGCTTGCTGCTCTGCTTACCCTCTTGATGTTCTCAACTGTTCCAATGCGGATGGCACTAATGTTCAGCAGTGGCAGTGGAATGGGTCGAATGCGCAAAAGTGGCGCTTCGAAATGGGGGAGAGTGGAATCAAGATTATCTCTGCCTGCGGCAATAAAGTTCTTGATGTAAGCGGTGCGGCTACTGCGAATGGGTCCAATATCCAACTGTGGTCTTATAACGGGTCCAGCGCTCAGGGCTGGCGCGCTATTTCTGCAGAGCGTCCTGCGAAAATTGGTTATCAGAATCCTGCGAGCTATCCGCAGGTTAGTAGTCTAACGGTTAGGCTTCCGAGCTATTGCACAGGTGAATTTACCTATGTGACGCCGTCTCGCATTGCAATTGACGCCACGCGAGATGATTGCGTTAATGCCTTTATCCAGCGTGCCTATGAGTATGTTGGTACGCGCTATATCGAGCCGTATTCTACAGCCCCTGGCGGTGCCGTCGATTGTTCGGGCTTTGTATTGCAATGCCTCTATGCTACGGGTATGGACATGGGAATCTATAACCCCTACAACCATCGTTGGCTTGCGTGGCAAACCTACAATTCTATGAATTGGTATAACAACGGTACGTTTATGCCGGTGAGCGTTTGCGGCATGCAGCGCGGCGACGTCATCTACTACCGCGGTCATATTGCCATCTATTTGGGCGGTGGGCGCATGATTGACTCTTGGCCTAATCAGGGCGTCGGTATTCATGGCGTCTACGAGCGCGGGAATCCCATAGGTGCCGCTCGTCCATTTGTTTAATCCTATTCCGTTAATCGAGGCTCATTTGAGATGAAAAAATCAGTCCTGTTCGTGCCTTTTATTCCCGCATGCTTCGCGGTTGCTGCCTTGTGCTCTCCCATTCAGGCCTACTCAATTGAGTTTGTCACCCCGAATGATGAGGCCCTAATTTCTTCGGTAGTGTCTACTAAAGATGATTTGATTGAAGCCGATGGTGCTTTTGAAAAGGATTCCTTGGGTTCCACAGGAGATGCTGGTGATATCACTCCTGACGATGCCCAGACCCCTGCCGTGGGTGATGATGAGGCTAGCGTTTCTAATCCAGTTTCAGATATTCCTGCCGAGCCTTCTGCTCTGCCTTCGAATCCGCAGATTTCCGACCTCCCTGCAGCGGATATCGATGAGGGCGTCTATGAGATCTCTAACTCCGGCTCTAATAGGGTCCTGGATGTCTCGGGCGGCTCATGCCGCAACGGCGCCAACGTCCAGCAGTATGGTCAAAACGGCACGCCCGCCCAGCGCTGGAGAATCGAAAAGTTTAATGGGCATTATTTGCTCGTAAATGTCGCGAGTGACAAGGCGCTCGACGTGTCCGGCGGTAACGGCGCAAACGGTACGAATGTCCAGCAATATGCCCTCAATCACACGAATGCGCAGCTTTGGGACTTTGTTGCCCGCCAAGATGGCGGCTATTTTATTAAATCCTGCCTTGGCGACTATGTGCTCGATATTTCTGGCGGCAGCGTTGCCAACGGGGGAAACGCACAGGCTTATAGCTGGAATGCTACGAGTGCACAGGTTTGGAATCTCGTAAAGGTCGCTCAGACTATCGATGACGGCTTGTATCGACTTGGCTCTATGCTTAACGGCGGTCAAGTTGTCGATGTCGCCGGAGGCTCTTTGAGTGATTCGGCGCAAGTTCAACTATACGGTTCCAACGATACGCTTGCCCAGTATTGGACGTTTACGTATAACAAGTCGACGGGATACTATACGGTTCGCTCTGCGGTGTCGGGTAAGGTCCTTGATTGTCGTGGTGGCGGCGTTTCTAATGGAACTGCGGTTCAACAATATGCCGAAAACGGTACGACTGCTCAATGGTGGCGCGTCGTCGTAAATTTCGACGGTAGCGTGTCTCTTGTTTCCGCCAAAAGCGGTTTGGCCCTTGATGTTACAGGGGCTAATTCTGCCAACGGAACTAAGCTGCAGCTCTATTCACAAAATGGAACGCTCGCGCAAAAATGGACGCTTTCGGTTCCGATGGTATTTTTGCGTGACGGAATGTACGAGATCCACTCTCGCGTAGATGGTAACCGTCTCATCGATGTATCTGGTGGATCGAAAGCGGACGACGCTAAATTGCAGGTATGGAATCGTAACGGCACGTTGGCACAGAAATGGTCGGTTAGTGTTTGCGACGATGGGTCGGTTCTTATCAAGGGTGCAAATTCGGGTAAGTACCTTTCGCAAAGCGACGGCAAGCTGATGAGTGTTAAGGAGGCAGCGGAAGGTTCCCACTGGATTCCGCGCGTGTCTCCAATGGGCGGTCTTGTTCTTGTGAATGCAGTCTCGGGCGCTGTGATTGACTTGTCCGGCGCCAATACCACTGCAGGCACCGCGATTCAGATGTACGCCAATAATTTTACGGCAGCTCAGGCATGGCGTTTTGTTGCGGCTTCGCTTATTGACGATGGCTATTACGTTGTGGTGAACCAATCGAGCGGTAATCGTGTTCTGGATGTTGCCGGCGGATCCAGCAGCGCCGGAGCTCGAGTGCAGCTGTATGCCGCTAATGGAACGAACGCGCAAAAGTGGTTTGTCCGTTCTTTGGGAAACGGTGCCTACAGTCTGACTGCCTTTGTATCTGGGAAGGCGCTCGACGTGCCGAGCGCTAACGCATCTAATGGCGCTTCTGTTCAGCAATGGGACTGGAATGGTTCTGGCGCACAAAAGTGGCTGCTTCGCCTTGCCGATGGCGGCGGCATCGCAATTTATTCGATGCTTGCTGACGGTTCTTTTGCTTTGATGGACAGCGATAACGGTCTTGTTCTTGGCAACGGTGGTGGCGACTCATGGCGCTTTGATACTACGATTGTTTCTGAGCAACCTTACGCTGACGCTAACGGTGCGCAACGGAGACTCGTCGACATTGCTTACTCCACTCCTTCTCCTGGATTTAACCTCTGCTCTGAGTGGATATCGCGCGTGTTTAACGCGGCGGGTTACGGTTATGCAAATGGCGATGCCTGCGACATGTTTTGGGCTTATTGCCACGACAGCAACCGCGCTAATTTGAAAGTTGGTATGATTATTGCTGTCCCGTCTCACTCCAATACGTGGGCAGGGTCCATCTGGGGCCATATTGCAATTTATATTGGAGATGGCAAAGTAATTGAGAACATTGGTCGCGTTAACGTCCGTGGGCTTGATGACTGGGTTAATTATTATGGGACAACGTATACGCCGCTTTGGGGTTGGTACCGTAATATCGCCCTTTGTTAGATTAGGTTTTGGTTGATTACAATGCGCAAGAATGCTCGTCTTGTATCGTCTCTGTTAGTTGCCCTCGGTCTGCTTTGCGGACTGGGGGCAACCCCTGTTTTTGCTGACGATGCCCCGCTTCCTGTTGACGCTTCCTTGGAGGAGCGTTTAGCTTATGGCGAGGCGCATCCCGACGATGACCTTGGTACCTATACTGCCGGTAGCTCGATGGATGGGGAGCCGCTTGGCGCGGCACTCGATACTCGTTCGGCTAATGGCTCCCCGTATTGGGGCGGCTCCAACGCTTCTAAAACGTTCTATAACGGTTACGACGAGGTGTTCGCATCGCCTGCCCTTAAGGTCATCGATGTCTCGGAATGGCAGGGGACGATTGATTGGAATAAGGTCAAAAACTCAGGCGTGGATGCTGTTATTTTGCGTTTTGCGCATTCAACGAGTCATTTTGACAAGCAATTTGAGCGCAACCTGAGCGAGGTTCGTCGTCTGGGAATTCCGTTTGGCCTGTACATCTTTAGTACCGCCCGGAATTCGAATGACGCCACAAGTGAAGCGTACTTTACCCAGCAAATCGTGAACAAATACGGTCTATACGATCTGTCTTTACCGATTTTCTACGACCTTGAGGCGTTCTATGACAGCAACGGTAATCCGTTGTCTCCAAATAGCGCTTCGGCATACGAGGGCATTGTGAATGCGTATTTTAATACGCTTTCTGGTTTTGGGATTAACAACGTTTCTATTTATTCCGGCCGATGGTTTACGGATACCTATTTAAAGGCCGCAAGCGTGCGCCCCCGTGTGTCTTGGATTGCAGAATACGGCCCTAAACTCAAAACTTCATTTAGTTGCGCCGGTCAGTATGGATGGCAGTACACGTCTTCTGAGCGCCTTGACGGTATTACCGCCAACACGGTCGATATGAGCGCTTTTTCCTCAGCAGATTTTGTCAATGTGCTCAACCTGCCTGATTTTGCTCTTGCTGATGGAACTTACTACATCGATTCGATTGCAAAAGATTCCTCGAGCGTTACTGTCGCCGAAGATGAAAGCCTTTCTTTATATGGCGCCCAGGGAACGGCTAATCAGCGTTTCATCCTTGAGTTAGCTGGCTCGGGGGCATATCGGATCAAGAATGAAGCAACTGGGCGGTATCTCTCTGTGGTGGATAGTAACGCTCAAAGTGGTTCGGCGGTTGTTCAGGCGGCATATGCCCAGGACGAACATCAGCTGTGGCACGTTCGTACCGCCGATAACGGGTTCTATATCCAGTCCGCTTTGGGCAATTGGGTGCTCGATGTGAGTGGTGGTAGTACGGCAGATGGTACTTCGGTCCGCATCTGGGCTCCGAATAAGTCTGCCGCGCAGCGTTTTACGTTCGCTTCCGCTTCAACCATAAAAACTGATACTGCTTTTGCCATAAAGAGCGTTCTCGATCCGCAGCTTGTCATGGATATCTACGGTGGTTCATCTGATAACCGAGCACGGCTTCAGATCTATAACGCTAATAATAGTCAGGCTCAGATGTTTACGTTTAAGCAGGTTGGTAATGGCCTGTACGAAATCGTAAACGTTAACTCTGGTAAGCCCTTCGAGGCACAGGGCGGTTCCGTCTCCAATGGGGGAGCGATTTCCCAATACGCATCCAACGGTACGTGCGCGCAGCATTGGTCTGTCATTGATCACGGTAATGGCGAGTACTCGTTCATTAATTCAAAGTCCGGTAAAGCTGTTGACGTTCCCGGCGGCAATGGCGTGAGTGGGTCCGCGCTTCAGATTTATACGTACAACGGATCTGATGCCCAGAAATGGACACTTGCTGCTGCGCGTACCGTTCGTCAGGAGCTTAACGATCTTGCTGCTTCGGGCAAGGGACTTGTGAAGGAGGGCGTTGAGTATGCCATTGGCTCTGCTTCCGAGCGTCAGGTCTTCGATATTACCGGTGGGTCTACGAATTCCGGTACGAATCTTCAGCTTTACGCATCTAACGCAACTAACGCCCAGCGTTGGAAGTTTTCGTATGACAAGTATGGTTATGTGACCATAACGAATGTCGGTTCGGGAAAAGTTCTAGATGTCTCAGGCGGCAGCAAGAAAGCTGGCACAAACGTTCAACAGTATGCTCCCAACGGTTCTTGGGCCCAGAAGTGGATCCTCGTTGATTGCGGGGCCGGCTCCGTCAAGATCTGCTCTGCGATTAGGACGGCCTTTGTCTTGGATCTCACCGGCGGATCAACTGCAAATGGCGCAAATGTGCAAGTTTACGACGATAACGGCACCGCTGCGCAGCGATTCCATTTGTATACTGTCGGAGATGTCTTTAAGGCTCAGACAATTGATTCTCAATCTGCCGTTGTTACGGCTTCTGACGGTCGCGTATTTGATGTGACCGGCGGTAGTATGGACAGCGGGGCTGCCATTCAGCTTTATGGCGCTAACGGGACGATTGCTCAGGCGTTTGGTTTTGAATATGATGCCGACAAGGGTCTATATGCGATTAAGTCTGCAAAATCCTACCGTTATCTATATGCTCAGGGTGGCGATATTGTTCCTGGTGCCTCGGTTAAGCAAGGAGACGCTTCGCCTTCATCGCTAACTTATAACTGGACTATTGAAGATGCTGGTAATGGTTCATACCATATCGTGAATGCCGCTTCTGGTTGCGTTTTGGGTGTGAGCGGTTCCGGTAAATTAGTCACGGTAACCAGAGGCGATGCTCGCGAACTTACGGTCACATTCGTGCCGTCAGCCTTTAAGTGCTTGCGTTCTGAGCAGAACGCTGATGCTGCGGCACACGTGTCTGATTTGGCTGACGGTGAGTATCTCGTGAGCTCGAGCAAGAACTATTCGTTCGTGTTGGATGTTTCTGGTGGTTCAAAAGACAATAGTGCCAATATCCAGCTATATAAGTCCAACATGAGCAATGCGCAGAGATGGATCGTTTCCCACGATGATAAGGGCTACGTTACGTTTGCCAATGCAGGATCCAATAAGGTGATTGATGTTGCGGGAGGAAACGCCTCCGCAGGAACCAACATTGCCCAATATGTCTCCAATGGAACATTTGCTCAAAAATGGATTGTTTCCAAGCAATCCGACGGTTCCTACCTTATCGAGAGTGCTCTTAGGCCCGGGTTCTATCTTGGTTCTAGGGGAGGTAATGCGTCCAATGGGGCCAATGTTGAGTTGAGCGCCAGCGATGACAACTCGCGTTTTGCATTGCTGAGCACGTCTCCGTCAGTTGCCAAATGCGACGATATCCTTCCAAAAGGATATTTCACGCTGAGCCCTGCCTGTAGTTCTACTGGAAAGGTCATTGACATTGCCAGTGGCTCAAGCTCCAATGGGGCCAATGTTCAGCTTTATAACGGTAACAGCACGCTTGCCCAGCTGTTTAGTTTTGAATATTACGACGGATATTATGTAATTCGTAACGTTAAGTCTCAGAAGGTGCTTGATGTTGCCGGCGGTGAGCTAATTCCGGGCGCTAATGTCCAACAATGGGATGGCGATTCGGTTAATAACAATCAGTTGTTTACAGTGATTGATAACAGTGACGGGACCTTCTCTTTCGTAAATAAGGCAACTGGCTTGGTCCTCAACATTGCAAACGGTTCCGATTCTGCTCGAGCGAATGTAAACGTATCTTTAGCTAATGGTGCCGCCGCACAAAAGTTTACACTTCATCAGGTTACCGAGTTTTTGAGTGAGGGTGCGTCTACTTTTGAGTCGACGACGGCTTCGAAAGTCTTGGATGTTGCTGGTGGATCCATGGAGGACGGCGCTGCGGTCCAGCTATATACGTCGAACGATTCACTTGCGCAAAAATGGTATGTAAGCAAAGTGGCCGGGTTGGACAACACGTATGAGATTGAGTGCATCGGCTCTGCGAAGGTGCTCTCTCTTGCTGATGACGGGAGGCTTATCCAGCAGACATCAAGCGGTGTTGATTCCCAGCGGTGGCGCAGTGCGTTGTCTGGTGGCAAAATCGCGTTGCAAAATGCAGCTACCGGCCAGTATCTTTGTGTTTCTGGATCTTCCTCTTCTCTAGGAATGGTTGATTCGCTTGAACTGCCTGGCATTCGTTTTAATGTAAAGAGTGTTGGTGTTCTGTCTGAAGGGTCATATACCATTCAGCTTATGTCGAATCGCTCTCAGGTGTTCGATGTTTCCGGCGGCTCATCGAGTGCCGGAGCGTCAGTTGGCTTTTACGGTTCGAACGGAACGGCGGCTCAGATTTGGGATGTTCGCAAGAATTCCGATGGAACATATGAGATATCTAGCGCTAAATCCTGCAAGCCGCTCGATATCAAGGGCGGCAATCAGACGGCTGGTAATGGTGTCCAAATTTGGACCCGCAACGAGGGTAACGCTCAAAAATGGAATTTGGTTTACAACAGGGGAGAGGGCTATACGATTCGGTCGACCAGCGGGCTCGTTCTTGCTTCCATAGATGGTTCGCTTGCACTTAGCGAGGATAGTGGCTCCTCTGATCAACGCTTTGCGTTTGAGAAGGCAACTTATATACCATCAGCGCTAACTGGTGTTCAGTGGAAGGGGAGCGCTCATTATTCGTCGACTCGATATGGCGAAGACTGGAGCGTGATCGTGATTCATATTTCGGAGTGCACATCGCTTTCCCAAATTGATAATACTTTTTGGGGTACACGCGAAGCCTCGGCTCATTATGGCGTGGCACCGGGACAGATTCACCAGTACGTTGGCCTTAACGATACGGCATGGGCGGTAGGTAACTGGGAGTGGAATAAGCGTTCGGTGTCTATTGAGCATGTGGGTACTACGGCAAATCCGCCTTCGTATGCTACCCTTGATACTAGTGCGCAGCTTATGGCCGCGCTTGCAAGGTCTAAGGGTTGGAGACATCTGACGATGGGCGATAACGTTGGAATTCACAAGTGGTATTCATCGACGAGCTGCCCTGCTGGAACAGATGTCAACTGGCTGGTCGCGAAAGCTAACCAATATTTAGGGAATTAACATAATTATTTGAGGTTGAATAACTTGAGCAAACGAATTCTATACTTCGATGTCCTCAATGTGGCTGCATGCCTGGCTGTAATTATTATGCATTTCAATGGTCTTGTGCATGCGTTTTCCCCATCTTCTGATTGGCTGCAAGCCCTTTTTGCGGAGTGTGTTTGCTATTGGGCTGTTCCGATTTTCTTTATGCTTTCGGGCGCCAATCTTCTTACCTATAGGGAACGCTATTCAACAAAAGAATTCCTTTACAAACGTTTTGTAAAAACGGTAATTCCCTTTCTTGCTTGGTCTGCCTTGGCGCTCATTTGGAAGGTGCAGACTGGACAGATGCAGGCTCCGGCTGGCCCAAGATCATTTATTGATATGGTGATTAACACTCAGATAATTGATGTCTACTGGTTTTTCATCCCCTTGTTCTCAATGTACCTTTCGTTTCCTGTTCTGTCATTTTTATGCGACGGAAAGCATGATGATGTGCTTTGGTACTCCGTTGCCACTGGTTGTATTTTAATTTCCGTGTTGCCCTCCGTATCGGCATTTCTAGGTATTTCTTTCAACTCTTCGCTTACACTGCCGATATTGAGCGGGAATCTTCTATTTGCCGTACTCGGTTATTTGATTAAAAACCATGAATTTTCTGCGTATCAAAGGTATGTGATCTATTTTTTAGGTGTGATGGGTTTTGCCGTTCGTTATTTTTCGACGGCCTACTGCTCCTTCGCTCAGGGCGGGCTCTATACGGTCTTTTGGGGCGTAACGAACTTCCCGTGCATGCTTCTTTCTGTCGCCGTCTTTGTTTTTTGCAAATATGCACATTGGGACCGATTGTTCACAACGCCAAGACGCGTAAAAGCGCTCAAGTCTCTTTCTGGTTGTAGTTTTGGAATTTATCTCATTCATATGATTGTGTTTTACTATCTCTTGATTATTACTGGCCTTGATGGAGGCCGTCTGGTCTGGAGAACTGTTTTCCCGTTCATCTGCTATTTTGTTTGTGCTGCGCTCGTTTTCTTTCTCAAAAAGATACCTCTAGCGAAATGGATTGTTCCGTAGGGGGGCATTGAGTATGAGAAACCGTTTATTTCATGGCTTTTCGCTATGATCTCTTCCTCTGTTTGAACCTCTTATATTTTATTAGCGCTTGTTTCGCTCCATCTACTGGATGAAGCGATCTTGTAGACACGGGAATAACCTGCGTCTTCTTTTTAGTCCATGATATCGAAGGCCGTGAAATGCAGATCAGAAAGCAACATTTAAGGTTATTTATACCCATTTTACTGGGCCTTTTCTTTTCTCTAGGCGATTATGTTGCGACTCATGATGGCGTTCTTGATTTGTGCAGTAAAATGATTTGGTTCCAAGCTCTGGAATTCAGCATGTATTTTGTCGTTTTATTTGTTGTATTTGAATTGCTAATTGGTCATATAAACAATGAACAGGGCGGTATCAAGATTGCCTTGGGCTCATGCTTTCACCGACGGGAGCCAAGTATTGCAAAATCTAGATGTCGACTATCACATCTCATTATCTATTTTATCTTTATCGCTACCGCCTGGTCTTTTTGGTTGTATCTATTGAGGTCTGGTATTTTTTGGTCGGATACATCACAGCAAATTTTGCAGTACTACGGTGTCGAGACTTTGTCCGATCATCATCCCGTGCTAGTTACCTTCATTTATGGGTTGTTTTGCGAGTTTGGTACGGCTGTATTCGGCAGCGCAACTAAAGGCTTAGTAATTCTTGGAGCAATTCAGCTATATTCCGCTGCTTTGCTAATTTCGTTGATTTGTTCAGATTTTTATCACTTCGGCGCCAATTCAATTTTATGTTTAATCGTTGTCGTCTTTTTTGCTATATTTCCCGTCTTCCCTGTAATGATTTGCTCGATTGCGAAGGATTCGCTTTCGATTGTTTTCTTTTTAGGGTATATATGGCTATTTTTCAGATTTCTTCTGTCAAAGAATCTATCTGTTCTTGAGATATTAGGAATAGTCTTATTTTCCATCATCGCTTCGCTTACAAAAAAGACCATGGGTTATATTATTTTTGGAGTCGATGTACTTCTCTGTTTATATACCTTCAACTTATCCAAAAAATGCTGCGTTAAAATCTTGCTTTCCTCGGTTTTCTTTTCTTTAACCGTGTTTGTCCTTGTTCCGCAGCTATATGCTGCCGCTAACGTGTTGCCTGGCGGCAAACAGGAAATGATTGCGCCTATCATTCAGCAAGTTGCACACGATGTTAAATACTCTAAAGATGAAATGACCAACGAGGATTTAAACGTAATAGACAAGTTCCTTCTCACTAACGCCTGCGATATCCCTTCCAAGTATAATTGGGGTTGCGTTGACTCAATTAAGGACATAATAAGATATCCGTTAACGCCTATTCGGGGCGTAAACGACGAATCCTATTTTAATAAGTTCATTAAGCTGTGGGCCGTCAACTCAATGAAGGATCCCATAGGCCATCTCGAGGCATGGATTGGCCTTATTGATGGATGGATAACGTTTCGTACCGATCAAGACGGGTCCGGAAATTACCTTGTCCTGCCAATGTACTCGGGCTGGTATTATGAACCTGTTGATAAGGTTATCGATTGGAACCCTACTTGCTCTGCTGGCGCTTCTGTTGCTCAGCAAATTTATCTTTCTATCCAAAGTCTTCCTATTATAAATGCTCTATTTTTCCGTTCCACCTGGGCCTCTATTATCCCTTTGTTCCTCCTGTTTTATGTACTCGGCGATAAGTATTCGGGTTCAAAAAAGGGGGCCCTATTGATCCTGTCCCCTGTTCTGATCACATGTTTGACTCTTTTAATAGTGCCGATTTCTATAGTAGGCGGCGAGCCAACGCGTTATGTCTTTAGTAATATTTGTCTAATTCCCATTTTGGTTTTGGCGTTATCTTTAGATAGTCTGTTCTGCAATCATGGTTGATTGTTTTGGAGTTCATATGCAATTTCGTAATGTTGCGGTTATCATTCCCTGCTACAACGAGGCTTTAACCATCGGTAAAGTGATAGATGACTACCATGCGGCCTTGCCTGGTGCAATGGTATATGTATACGATAACAATTCTTCTGACGACACTTCGCAGATTGCCAAGCAGCATGGTGCAATCGTTCGCTTCGAGCCTCGCCAGGGGAAAGGTAACGTTTGTCGCCAGATGTTTCGTGATATCGATGCTGATTGCTATTTGATGGTCGATGGTGACGACACGTATGATGAGGCTAAAGCCGTTGATATGGTGCTGCCGATCCTTAATGGTGACGCCGATATGACCGTTGGTGACCGTCTTTCCAACGGAACATATGCCGAAGAAAACAAAAGAGCCTTTCATGGATTCGGTAATAATCTCGTTCGATTCATGATTAAGTGGATTTATGGCTATGCTTTTGATGACGTTATGACTGGCTATCGTGCTATGAGCCGTCCGTTTGTTAAGACGTTCCCGGTCATGTCTGAAGGCTTTCAGATTGAGACCGAGCTTTCTATTCATGCTGTTGATAGGCGTTGGCGGATCAAGGATATTCCAATTGTTTATCGTGACCGTCCCGAGGGTTCAGTCTCCAAACTTGATACGTTTGGTGATGGCTTTAAGGTGATTGCGATGATCGGGGCGCTTTTTAAGGATTATCGACCCCTTAAGTTCTTTAGTTTGATTGCTGCAGTGCTTTTGATTGTTGGTTTGTTTTTCGGCATTCCGGTTATATTTGATTTTGTTCATACCGGTCTTGTTGAACGGCTTCCAACTGCTATTCTTGCGGTTGCGTTTGTGTTTCTTAGCGGCCTTTGTTTGACTACAGGTTTGATTCTAGACTCTGTTGCTAAGATCGAGCGCAAAGAGTGGGAGCTAAAGGTTTACGACGAGTTTCAGAAGTAGATAATTTTGGGGCGTCTCTTGGTGGCGTCTCTTTTGCTTTAAAAGTCAATTATCCTATTAGAGTTAACCCTGTTCCTTCTATTAGGGAGCGTCTAGTTTGCCCCGTTTCTCCATTTGCGTTTCTTCCTATAACGATGCTGAGTTCCTCCCCGCTTGCATTGACAGCGTCCTCAATCAGTCGTTCTCTGATTTTGAGCTCATTATTGTTGACGATGGAAGTCCTGATGACACGGCGTCTATCATTAGTTCCTATGCTCAGCGAGATCCCCGCATCGTTCCAATTATTAAAGAGGTTAATGAAGGCGTTCATCTCGGTCGTAAATCAGCCGTAGCCAAATGTTCCGGCGATCTGGTTATTCTTTTGGATTCCGATGATGAACTCGGCGACCCTCTCTTTCTGGAAAAGCTAAACGAGTATTCTCTCGCTCATACGGCTGATATCTATCACTTTGGCATAGACGTCATTAATTCTGGTGTTTCCGACCAAGAGCGTAACGACTTTGAGGCTTACGTCAATCGGGATATTGAGCCTCTTTATGGAAGCGACATTGTAAATGCTGCTTTTTCTGCTGAAGCCGGATATCGCCAAGACTGGCGTATTACTCAGAGGGCATACGAGTCTTCTTATTTTAAACGTGCTTACGAGAAAATGACTTCCGATCGCATGGGTCGCGCTCAGGATGGCTACGAGTGTTTTGTCGCTCTTGCCGAGGCGAATTCCCAGCTTACATGTAACAATTTAGTTGGTCTTAAGTATTATCTTGGCCGAGGTGTAAACTCTGGAACTCAGATTTCTGCTGAGTCTTTTGTAAAAAGCGCCAAAGGATTCTGGAGTTCTGTTTCGCATATGTGCGAATACTGCAAAGTGTTCGATCGCTTCGACCTGTCTTCGTCTTTAAATGGAGGCAAATTAAAGCTAATGGATCTGTTGTTTAACGACTGGATCGTACGTGTTAGCGATTCCGATAAGCTCGCCGCCGCACGCGGAGCTGCTGAAGTTTGCGGTAGGGTAGAGGTCGCAACTCAGCTTATGCGTCTTGCGCGCGATAAGGCCTACTCTCATTGGGTTGATGGTATTGAACTTGATGATTGCGCGAGCGCTTGGTATCACGAGGCTAAGCTTCTTGCGGGTGGAGATTACTTTACGTCTCAAGAGCTAATTGATTTTGGATACGCTGCCAAGCTTCACATCGACGAGGTTTCTGAGCGTTCTTTTAGGCGCCGTTCCGAGGAGCAGGACGTTCGTATCTTTGTTTCTACGCATAAAAATGTCGACCTATTTGATAGTGCGGTTTTCCAGCCTGTTCAGGTTGGGTGCGCTTCTCACAATAATCTCTATCGCTGGGCCTTTCACGATCATGAGGGTAACAACATATCGACGCTTAACCCCATGTATTGTGAGCTGACTACTCAATACTGGGCTTGGAAAAATACCGACAGCCAATACGTGGGTTTTTGTCACTATCGTCGTTATTTCGACTTCGCCCCCGAACGTCATAGCGAAAACATTTACGGCGAGATCATGGACACCTATATTGACTCAAAGTCTCAGGCTAAATATCATCTCGACGATAAATCTGTTGCTAATTATGTTAAGCAATACGATGTAATTACAACCGAGCGCAAGGATATTCGTCCATATTGTGGGCAGTCTGCAACGCTGCGTAAGCAGTATGACCTTGCAGATAGGCTTTATGTTGAGGATCTTGACAAGGTCGTCGAAATCCTCGGCAAGCAACATCCTGAATTTCTTGAAGATGCTCAGGCCTTCCTTAAGGGCCATGTTGGTCGCTTCTGTAACATGTTTATTATGAAGAGAGATATCTTCAATGATTACTGTGCGTGGCTTTTCCCCATTCTGGAAGAGTTTGTTGCTACGACTGATATGTCTCACTACAGTAAAGAAGGTGTTCGCACTCCAGGTCACTTGGCTGAGAGACTTCTAAATATCTATTTGCTCCATCACGAGCGCGTTGGATCTAATTGGAAGATGGCCGAGCTTCAGTGCGTGCATTTTGCTAACCCTGATTATCATGACGAGCTCGGTCTTCCCTCGCTCGGTTACGATAAGCGTCCTATCATTCCCGTTGTTTTTGCGTCAGACAATAATTATGTGCCGATGCTTACCACTACGGTTTATTCGGCGCTTAAGAATGCTTCCCGGGATTATCGCTATGATGTGATTGTTCTTCATCGCGATATCAATGGTGTCAACCAGGCTTCCATGAGAGACTTCTTCTCTCAGTTTGACAACGCAGCGATTAGGTTCTGTGATGTTTCGCCTATTGTTGATCAATATGAGCTGAGCACCAATAATCCTCATATTAGTGTTGAGACGTACTACCGTTTCTTAATTCAGAAGCTATTGCCTTATTACAACAAGGTTTTGTACTTGGATTCAGATCTTATTGTCGAGGGCGATATAGCCGAACTCTACTCGAGTGATCTTGGCGATAACCTTCTTGCTGCTGTGAGGGATATCGATTTTCTCGGTAATGTCAACATGAAGAACGGGGACCGTCTTAAGTATGCAAGGAAGGTCCTGGGTATGAAGAACCCCTATGATTACTTCCAAGCTGGCGTTCTTTTGCTGAATACTGAGGAAATGCGCAGGCTCCACAGTATTGAGGAGTGGTTGGAATTTGCTTCTGACGATCGCTTTATCTACAACGATCAAGATGTTCTGAACGCGTATTGCGAGGGGCGCGTTACCTGGCTCGATTATGACTGGAATGTCATGATCGATTGTGGCGGACGCATCGCGAACGTGTTCAGCTTTGCTCCTCATGAGGTTTTTGATGCATTTAATGATTCGCGTCGCCATGAGCGGATTGTGCATTATGCTGGGTTTGAAAAACCGTGGAAGTTTGCCTATTGCGATCGAAGCCAACTGTACTGGAAGTATGCTCGTGATACACCGTTTTACGAGAAGCTTCTTGCATCGCTTATGGGGTCTGGTGCCCCGGTTGATACACCGCTGGTGATGCACGAAAAGGCGGTTTCTGAAACTAGCCCGCTTCGTAAGATTGTCGATCCGTTGTGTCCCATTGGTTCTGCGCGCCGTGAAGTTCTGAAATCCATTGGCAGGGCTGTTCAGGGAAAGAAATAACTGAGTCTGTCAAATGGGCATGGAGTGTAAGCTCCATGCCCATGTTTAAGTAAAGTATGGGTTAATACCCCTCTTTTGACGGTCCATTCGTTCTGTGAGACTCGGAAGGATATACTTCTCTCTCGATAAGTTCTTGTAATTAAGGAGTCGTTTGTGACGAATAGCGTCGATAGCCGTGTTGATACGAATAGCATTCAATCACACGCGGCAAATGACATTCAAAAGGATTTTTACATTCTAAAACAGCTAGTTACTAAAGATTTTAAGCTCAAATATCGACGTAGCGTTCTTGGCGTTGCATGGTCGGTGCTTAACCCCCTGCTTATGATGATTGTAATGGCGGTCGTTTTTTCGACGATTTTTGCCCAGGGTCGCAATGGTTCCATTACCCCGGAGATGTATCCGCTTTACTTAATTGTTGGTAATGTAACTTTTGCCGTTATGTCTGATTCCACATCGCAGGCCATGACATCGATTCTTGCTGCAGCGTCGTTGTTAAAGAAGGTCAAAGTCCATCGTTGGGTATTTCCCGTTCAAAAGGCTTTATTCGCCTTGGTCAATTTTGCTTTTTCGCTTGTCGCGGTTGCCCTGGTTATGCTTTGGTTCCGTGTAGTGCCCACATGGCATCTTATTTGGCTTCCAGTATGCTTAATCCTTCTAATGCTATTTTGCATGGGTATTGGTCTGGCGCTGTCCGCCCTTGCAGTTTTCTTTAGAGATGTGATTCATCTTTGGAGCGTTGTAATTACCGCCTGGACGTACTTTACGCCGATCTTTTGGACTACGGATTTTATTGCCGGAATGCCTCATGTCCTCAGGGTTCTTATGTATGCGAACCCCATGTACAACTATCTAACTTTCATGCGTGATATTTTCCTGTTTCAGTGCAATCCTTCCGCGCTGGTATTGGGTTTTTGCGTTCTATGGGCGGCCCTTTCACTGCTTATTGGGTATGCAGTATTTCACAAGAGCGAGCATAAGTTCATTCTTTATATCTAGGGGGATAGTGTGTCTGGAGTTATTCAAACGGGTGCTATGCCCTCGATTGATTATAGGAAGAAGCCCCTTTCGGTCGAAGTCAAAGATGTCTCTATGATCTTTAACATGGCTTCTGAATCGCTAGGCAGCTTTAAAGAGTATTTTATTAAGCTTGCGAAGCATGAACTCTTTTTTGAGGAGTTTAAGGCACTTAAACACATCTCCTTCGATGTCCACCAGGGCGAAGTCGTTGGCCTAGTTGGAACGAACGGATCTGGCAAATCTACCATGCTTAAGATCATTGCTGGCGTTCTTGAGCCGAGTGAGGGCGAAGTTAGGGTTCATGGCAACATTGCTCCGCTAATCGAGCTTGGCGCGGGTTTTGACCCTGAGTTGACAGCTCGTGAGAATATTTACCTTAACGGATCGCTTTTGGGGTATACAAAGGAATTTATCGACGCAAACTTTGATGGAATCATCGAATTTGCTGAGCTTCAGGACTTTGTCGATATGCCGCTTAAGAATTTCTCTTCGGGCATGGTAGCGCGTATCGCTTTTGCTATCGCAACTATTACTGAGCCCGATATCCTCATTGTTGATGAGACACTTTCCGTTGGCGACGTGTTCTTTCAGGAAAAGTGCGAAAGGCGAATTCAGCATTTTATTGAATCCGGTGACGTTACTGTCTTATTCGTTTCGCACTCAATGGATCAGGTTGAGCGTATTTGCCAGCGCGCCGTGTGGATCGAAAAAGGTAACCTGAGGATGGATGGTCCTGTCAATGAGGTCTGTAAGGCATATCGCGACCAATTCAATTAGGTTATAATCTTATATTATTCGCTCCATTAGCTCAGCTGGATAGAGCAGGGGACTTCTAATCCCAAGGTCGACGGTTCGAATCCGCCATGGAGCACCAATTGAAAAGTTAGGCCGTCAGCCGTAATGGTTGACGGCCTTTTGTTTGGTCGCGTTCGCCGATTATTTACATCTATTGTTCCTTTGCAGCGCCGCGCCGGGTTTATCATCATCGTTATGTTGGTTGGCTGATGGTATTTGAAGGGAATGCTTATGCTTAAACAAAACAGGCGCAGCGTGGTGGCTCGGGCTATTGTGATACTGGCGCTTGTGGTGGCGCCTCTATTCTCATGCGTGTTTCCGGCGCGACAAGTTTTTGCCAATGAAATTAAGAAGCCCGATGGCCTCGAAGTACTCGTTAATGGGCAGCCGTATAGTGGCTTTAATATCGCTGAAGGCTACTATAATCCCGATCAGGAACAGTATGGAGCCTATTACCAAGACGCGACTTTGGATGGCGCCAAGGTATCCATCGGAAACCTTCCTGATGGTTGGTACATTACAAGTTTTAAAGTGTCAGACGATGGATCTTGTGCAAGACTGATGATTGCCGATTATCCTCTTTGGGGTGGATACACCGTTCAATACTCTTGGGTTTTTTACGGTGCATCGATTGAGCGTACGCTCAATGAAATATCGAATGCCAAGATCTATTTGGATTACTCACAGAATAGTATTTGGGACGACGATCCCGCGAACTGGCTTGAGCCCGAAGGATTTAATCCCTATAAGAACTATAGCTCTCCTGAGTATGCATATCCCAAGGGATGGGGTGTTTGGGGCGTTGTGGATTACGGCTGGATAGTTGATCACGAGCACGTTGATAATCCTGGCCTTCAATCGGGTGCAAGTATCTTTACCGCCCATCCTAGGGATGCCGATTCTCCCAAGGTAACTTGGCGACTCAACTGGAAAGAAAGTGCTGGCAAGCCTGGTGACCCCTCAACGTCCAAGGTGCTTACGCGCATCAACGGTGCCACTCGCTATCAGACCATGAATGGTTTGGTGGATTTAATGCACCCTGGGAAAAACGGTGTCGTTATTGTCGCTTCTGCTACCAACTATCCCGATGCCCTCGCTGCGTCATCGCTGGCCGGTTGTTATGACCCAGCTCCTATTCTGCTGACTGATCCAAATAATTTGGCCGAAGAGGTTAAGGATCAGGTGCAAAAACTCAATCCCAGCTTTATTTATATTGTCGGAGGCGAAAGTGCTGTGTCCTCTACCGTAGAGGACCAGCTGAGGTCCATGTCTCAAGCCTATATCCAGCGCTTGAGCGGTCAGACGAGGTACGAGACTTCGTTGCGTATAGCTAGAACGGCCTATAACGTTGCCAGTACCGGGGGCGAGGCGCCTTGGCAGGTCATAATTGCTACGGGCACGAACTTCGCCGATGCGCTGTCTGTAAGTCCTTATACATATGCGGGTAAAATGCCCATTCTTTTGTGCGATCCTGCAACAGGTTTGTCGGATGACGCCTTAGCTTTTCTTAAAGCTAAGGGCATAAGAGATGCCATGATTGTTGGAGGCAATCAGGCTGTCCCGTCATCCGTTGAGGCTCAGCTCGAGTCCGTTGGCGTGTCGTATAACCGCTATTTTGGTAGTACGCGCTATGAAACAAGCGTCAAAATCGCCGAACGTGCTTCCTCGTTATTTAATAATTCAAGCGTTCTTGGTCTAAGCGGTTCGATATTTGCTACGGGAAAGAATTTCCCCGATGCTTTGGCGGCTGGTCCGGTTGCCGGTCATTCACGGTCTTTTGTTCTTTTGGTTGATGATGATAATGATGCGGCGGTTCAGTATGCACGCAAGTGGACTGAGGACTACGCAGGTCGTCCTGACATGCAGGACATGGTTCCGACAGCTGCCTATATTGCTGGCGGGGTAAATGCGGTGAGTGATTCTACTGCTAGCAGTCTTTCTGCGGCAATGAATATGCAGATCAAATAGCTCGCTCGCGATTCAATGCGTATGGCGAAGGGGCCCTTTTGGGACCCCTTCGCTTTTTAATTCAGATTTTTTGCACGTGGGATTGAATTCTCGTGCTTATCGGTGGCTTACTGTCAGTCCATCTGCTAAAGATCTCGGCTGTACACTGAGTCCTAGGCCCTTTCGACACCACCTATATTGCGAATCAGCACCGCCGCCCAC
>ERZ1034976.158-NODE-158-length-63740-cov-44.355248_pt1 | contig 63740 bp, 55 predicted proteins | sample MGYA00520623_ERZ1034976 | MGnify/ENA primary metagenome ERZ1034976 (study PRJEB33766, sample SAMN09781774) | gut metagenome | biome: gut microbiome | host: Homo sapiens | place: Madagascar | study: EMG produced TPA metagenomics assembly of the PRJNA485056 data... | reverse complement strand
GACAGAAGCCGTCACGCTTATGGATAGTGTTGTTAAAGCCCAGCGCCGCAAGTTTTTGCAAAGAAACCAATATGTGACAAATTTCAGCGCTTTAGATGTGGCCCCGAAAGGCGCAAGCGGCACTGTCTACCATACCAAAGGTGACCCTCAGACCGGTAGAGGCGGAAATGGGTTTGGGATAACCCTAGCTCGCGGTAGTTTTTCTGATGGTCTAGTGTCTGCTGTGCGTGAGTTTGATGGACTCGGCACCTTATCATCTTCATTGCAATACAAATATGCGTTGATCCGCTATTATCAGAGTGACAAAGTTTCTTGCTACGGAGACAACCAAGCCGGGCGCGAATTATGCGCGGACTTCTGCGGGATTGATACACCTGTAGAGAACTGTTGTAATGACGGAACAAGTGAAGCGTGTCCCGAGCCCACGGACAACTAAACTTCCCGCGTTCCGTGCGCGTTATAGTGCTGTTTAGCATACCTTTACACCCCGCCCAAGGCCACACGCCAAAGCGGGGTTTTTTATGGGGTTCCGCCCCCAAACCCGCCTTGCTTTTTTTATTGCAAAAAAGACCCTGCGGGCCTGCCCTTGCAAAATGCTAGTTTAATATCCGCGTTCGCCGTGTAAGGATTCGTCGTTATCTATCCATTCTTGCACGTCTATTTGGCGGTAATCGTTGTCCGTATCGCGGATGACCACGCGGGAAATGCCCGCATTAATTATCATACGCTTGCACATAGAACAACTGTTGGAATGGTGGATATAAGCGCCGGAGTCCGCCTCCCGCCCGGATAAATAGAGCGTGGCGCCAAGCATTTTATCGCGCGGCGCGCTGATAATGGCGTTGGCTTCCGCGTGCACACTGCGGCAGAGTTCGTAGCGTTCCCCGCGGGGGATATTCATTTGCTGGCGGATACAGTAGCCCAAATCCGTACAGTTTTTACGCCCGCGCGGCGCGCCTACATAGCCGGTGGAAATCACTTCGTCATTTTTTACAATCACGGCTCCGTAATGGCGGCGTAAACAGGTACAGCGTTTGGAAACAACATCCGCTAAATCCAAATAATAATTTACTTTGTCGCGTCTGGGCATAATAAAAAATCTCCGTTTGCGTGGGCTTAAAGGCCGGGTTTTCCTTTTATTATAACTAAAATAGAGCGCAAAACAAACGGTTTTCTCCCGCGCGGCCGGGGGAGAGGCACTTTCTAACCTTTTTTACCGGGTTGCCAAATGCGGCCGGAATTATACAATAAGGTATACGCCGGGCATTTTCAGCCATATTCCGGCGCATATACAGGAGGGGTAAATTATGGGAATGAAAGGAAAAGAAATCGTACACAGAGCCGGGCTAAATGTTCGTGAGTTAATCCACGCCTTAAACAAAGCCTATTGTGATGAATGGTTGGCCTATTACCAGTATTGGATAGGGGCCAAGGTGGTAAGCGGCATGGCCGCCTCGCGCTTGATTGCGGAAATGGAAGAACACGCCGCCGAAGAATTAGAACACGCCGGAATGCTTGCCAAGCGTATTTTGGAACTCGGGGGAACCCCGGTGCTTTCGCCTAAAGAGTGGTATAAAGAAAGCACTTGCGGCTATTTAGTGCCGGAAGATGAGGACTCCAAAGCCATTTTGGCCCAAAATTTGCAGGGGGAGCGGTGTGCCATTGAAGTATACAATAAATTATTGGAAATGGTAAAAGATAAAGACCTGCTTACCGCCCATGTGCTGCGCAAAATCTTGCAAGACGAAGTGGAACACGAACAGGATTTGGAAGACATCGGCCTGGATATGAAATACATTACCGCCGATTGCGGTTGCGCCGGCTGACGGCCCGCGTTCTGCTTTTGCAACAGGCCCCGCTTGGGGCCTTTTTTGTGGCGGGGCGGGCGTACAGCGCGCCCCGGGCGGCCCGGGAGCGGCAAGGCCGAAAAGCGGAAGAACGGAAACAGGCCGTCCGCCTAAAATAAAAAACACCCCGGGGGGTAAATCCCGGGGCGCATTTTTATTTACCGTACAGATAAAACTTATTTTTTTAATTGTACTTTAGCCATCATATCATACATAATGATACTGGCGGCGGCAGAGGCGTTCAAACTTTCCACCCCGCCTTTTTGCGGGATAGAAACAATTTGGTCGCAATTTTCGGCCGTTTTTTCGCGGATACCAAAACCCTCACTGCCAATGACCAGCACGGTGGGGGAGGCGTAATCGGTTTCGGTAATGGGTTGGCCGTCCATATCCGCCCCGTACACCCAGAAACCTTCTTCTTTCAAGTCCGTCAAGGCGGTATTTAAGTTGGCCACTTCCACAATGTTGATGTTTTCAATCGCCCCGCAGGCCACTTTATAGACGGCCGGCGTAATGCCCACCGTGCGCCGTTGCGGCAAAATAATGGTGGAAAACCCCAAACACGCCGCACTGCGGATAATGGCCCCCAGGTTTTGCGGGTCGGTCATTTCGTCCACGGCTAGCCAAAGGTCTTTTTTGTTGCCGTCGGCTTCGTACATGGCGGTAGAGAGTTTCATGAGCTTAATGGGCTGGATTTTTGCCAACACGCCCTGGTGGTTGGCCCCGTGGGTCAGCTTATCCAGTACGCGCGGTTCAATGCGGTCCACTTTTACATTGTTTCTTTTGGCCAGGCGGATAATTTCTTCCACTTGGCGGTGTCCGGCCTTGCCGTCCGTCACATACAGTTGGGTCACGTTGCGTTTTTTACTGCGCAACGCCTCCATAACCGGGTGAATACCGTAAATAATATCTAAAGGTTCGTTCATGTTGGCTCCTTAACCGATTTGGGTGGAACCGAAGCTCATGCCTACTTCCAGTGCGGCTTTTACTTCGGGCCCTTGCGGGTCCACACGTTTTAATTGGGCAATAGCATCCGCTATTTTTACTTCTTCCATTTTGAAAGCGTGCAAACTGGCCATATAGCCGAATTTGCCTTCCAATACCATATCCATAGCTTTGGCACCGTAAAGGGTGGAAAGCCAGCGGTCAAATGCCGTGGGCGTGCCGCCGCGTTGGGTGTGCCCTAACACGCACGCGCGGGATTCTATGCCCGTTTTGTCTTCAATCATTTGGCTTAATTTATAAGCAATACCGCCCAGGCGGATAGGGTCCGTACTGCCGGCCACCGTGCGGGTGACGGCTTGTTCGCCGGCTTCGTTTTTGGCGCCCTCGGCCGCTACCACAATGCTGAACGTTTTGCCTTTGCGGCGGCGTTCCAAAATGTGGTTTACAATCACTTCATCATTGTACGGGATTTCCGGCACCAGTACAATATCGCCCCCGCCTGCAATAGCGGAACGCAACGCAATCCACCCCGCATAGCGGCCCATGGTTTCCACAATCATTACCCGGTGGTGGCTTTGGGCGGTGGTGTGCAGGCGGTCAATGGCTTCCGTGGCAATCGCCAAAGCGGAGTCAAAGCCGAAGGTCTGGTCCGTGGAGCAGAGGTCGTTATCAATGGTCTTGGGCACGGCTACAATCGGCATACCCAAGTCCACAAATTGTTGGGACATGTGGAGCGTGCCGTCGCCCCCCACGGTAATTAAGGCATCCAGTTGGTTTTCCTTAAAATTGTGCATAACGACGGAGGACAAATCTTTCGGGTCCTGCGGCGTGCCGAAAGGCGGCAGTGTATATTTGAACGGGTTAGCAATATTACTGCTGCCCAAAATGGTGCCGCCCTGCGTTAAAATGTTAGATACGGTTTCGTCGGTAATGTTGATGAACTCGTTGCGCACCAGGCCGTCAAAACCGTTTTTGAAACCTAAAACTTCAATCCCGTGGCCCAAGGCGTTTTTGCTTACCGCCCGCACCACAGCGTTCAAACCGGGGCAATCTCCGCCGGCGGTTAAAATACCAATTTTATGAATACTCATTTGCACCCCTCCATTACATATATTTGGACAGATAACTTAAAATCCATAAGATAAAAAATTGTCCGTCAATAAAAGTTTCCTGCCGTACACTGCGCACCGTAAGGTGGCTATAATAATATATTACAATATAAATGGTATACAAATTACCTATTAAAAGCATACCGACCAGTGTAGGCTTCCATGGCATCAGCCACAGCGCCGCCAGTACGCCCGTAAGCGCGGCCAGCATGCACGCCACAGCCCCTTTGGTAGCCGTAATGCCAAAGGCTTTGTAGAAAGTTTCTTTCCCTACCATTAAATCTTTATTGGCCGACGAAAACCCCAGCGTGACGGAGCGCATAAACACCAGCAGTGCCGCATAAAACACCGCCAAACAGGTGGCTTTTTGGAACGGCAACCCATGGGCATACGCGGGCAGCCACGCACACGCAAACGCCCACCCCAGGGCTGTCACCACGTCTTTTGTTCCGGGGAATGAAAGCAGTTTGGATTTTAGCGCGTGGCGGAACGGATAGAAGAACCCCGCCGCCAAAAAGGCCAAGGCCAGTAAAAGCACCTGCCACCCGGCAGTAGCCGCCATTCCCAGCGCCGCGGCGCAAGCGGTTAAGCTGACGGCCAAAGCGGCCTTGCCCGCACGCACGGACGAATTTTCCAGCGCCCGGTTTACGGACGTCAGGCTGAAAATAAACAACCACGAGAACGCCAATAACGTCCAATCCGTTTTGGCTCCTTCCAGTTTCATACAAACGTAAGTAAGAGCCATGGCGGCAAACGCGGTATAAAAAGAGGAGCGCACAAAAGCGTTCCACGCGCCTTTTAAGCGGGCCGTCCACGCAAAGCGGTTGCGGGTGCGGCGGGTTTCGCGCACCCAGTTGGCTACTTTATCAATTACCCAGTTGGGGGTGGAGGCCCCGGCGGTAATAAAAATTTTTTGCGGGCGGAGGACTTGTTCCGGCTGAAGCTCCGCTTCCGTTTCTATATGCAGTACGCGCGGGGCGAGCCCCTGGCACAAAAGCGCCAAACGCGCCGTATTGGCGCTGTGTTTGCCGCCTACCACAATTACTAAATCCGCATTTTTGGCAAGTTCCACCGTTTCTTTTTGGCGGTCTTTGGTGGGTTGGCAAACGGTGTTGGAAATTTGGCACACCGCCGCTTTGGCTTTAATAATTTCGGCCGTTTCGTAAAAGACGCTTTCTTTTTGGGTGGTTTGGGAAACCACATTTACTTTATCAAACGCGGGCAGTTTGCGGGCTTCTTCCGGGCCGGATACCACCACGCCTTTGCCTTGCGTATAGCCTAGCAGGCCGATGACTTCCGCGTGGCCGCCGTCCCCCACAATTACGGTGGAGTAGCCTTCCTGTGCGTATTTGGAAATGACGTCATGCGCGCGCTTAACCAGCGGGCAGGTAGCATCCACCACTTCCATACCGCAGGATGTCACTTCCTGCTGGAATTGGGGCGTAATGCCGTGGGCGCGGATAACCAAAACCCCGGTTTTATCGGCCGCTTCCTGCGGGTGGTTGATGGAAGAAATCTGCTTGGCGGCAAGCATATCCGTCACTTGTTTGTTGTGGATAAGCGGCCCGATGGTATAAATGGGCTTTTTGCCGGCGGCTTCCAATTCCAGCACTTTATCAATAGCGCGTTTAACACCCGGGCAGAACCCGGCACTTTTGGCTACAATCACGTCTTGTTCTTTTTCCATATACATATTATAGAAAATTACGCGTTTGCCCGGGGCCGGAAACGGAAGAATTTTCTATAATAAAATTATGAAAAAATTAATAACTTCTTTGGCGGCGTTGACGCTGCCGTGCGCCGCGTTTGCCGGCGCTTACAGCAAAATGTTTGCCGATGGGCATTTACGTTTTGATTACACCCCGCAGGAAATTGCCGCGCTGGAATCTTCCGCCCGGCAGGAATTGGATGCCAACCTGGGGGCTTTAACGCAAGTGGCCGCCGCGGAGCGCACCTTTCAAAATACGGTGCTGGCCCTGGAAACAGCCTACACCAATTATTGGTTTGTGCCTAAAAATTTATCGCTTTTGGCGTATTTTCATAAAGATTCTGCCGTGCGGGAAGCCGCCGCGCGGTTGGAAACGGTGGGAAGCCAAACCAAAGCCGCCGTATTTGCCCGGCGGGATGTGTACCGCGCCTTAAAAGAATATGCGGACCAAAAACAACCCTTGGCGCACGAAGAAGCGCGCCTGTTGGAAAAGTGGCTTCAAAAGTACGAACGGGCGGGGATGTCTTTACCGGACAGCAAGCTGAAAAAGTATTTGCGCTTAAATGATGCCCGGCTTGAAAAAATCACCCGCTACAATGTAAATTTGAATAATTACAAGGACGAATTGCCCCTGACCAAAGCCCAATTAAAAGGGATGAGCGAAACGTTTATCAACCGTTTGGAAAAAACGGCCGACGGTAAATACATCGTCACCTTAAAATACCCGGATTATAACCCTTTTATGGCGAACGCGCAGGACGAAGAAGCCCGCCGCCAGCTGCAATATAAATTTGCCCGCCGCGGGGGGAAGGAAAACGTAAAACTGTTGGAAGATACCTTAGTATTGCGCCGCAAGCAGGCGGCCCTGTTGGGGTATGCCGAGTATCCGGACTTTGTACTGCCGGTGCGTATGGCTAAAACGCAGGCGCGGTTAAGAGCTTTCTTAAAAGATTTGCAAACGCAAATTACGCCGCTTGCACAAGCGGAAATAGCCCAATACCTCCAACTGAAAAACGATACGCTGGGCACCCGTTCCACTGTGTTAAACGCTTGGGAACTGGGCTATTGGGCCAACCAGTATAAAAAAGCGCATTTTCAGGTAGATGACGAAAAAATTAAGGAATACTTCCCGACGGACACCGTAATAAACGGAATGTTTGCCACCTTTGGGCACTTGTTCGGCCTGACATTTGAAAAAGCCGCCCTGCCCGCGTGGCACCCGGACGTGCAAACCTGGCTGATTAAAGACAGCAAAAGCGGGGAAGTAATTTCCCATTTTTATATGGATTTGTTCCCGCGCGACGGCAAATATACGCACGCGGCAACGTGGTCTTTTGTGGACCGTTTCCAACTGCCGGACGGAACATATCAAACGCCCGGCGTGGTGATTGCGGCGAACTTTTCCCCGGCGGGCAACGGAGTGCCTTCTTTACTGGGGCATAGCGAGGTGGAAACGCTGTTCCACGAGTTCGGGCACGTTTTGCAAATGTCCTTGGCAACGTCCAAATACGCCAGTTTAACCGGGGATAACGTAGCGTGGGATTACATAGAAGCCCACTCCCAACTGTTGGAAAATTGGGCCTGGAACCCGGCCGTTCTCAAGCAGATTTCCGCCCACTATAAAACCGGGGAAAAACTGCCGGACGAACTGATTAACGCGCTGGTAAAATCCCGCCACGCGGGCGAAGCCTCGGCCTTTATCCGCCAGAACTTTTTGGGCCAGTTTGATTTGGAGGCCCACGCCGCCCCGCACCGGGTAAACACCACCCGCCTGTACGGCAAAATGATGAAAGACATTACGGGTATTCCCATGGCGCGGGGCACTTATCCGCAGGCCAGTTTCGGGCATATTATGTCCTTAACGGATCCGTATGATGTGGGGTATTATGTGTATGCGTGGTCTTTGGTGATTGCGCAGGATATTTTCTCCCGCTTTGAAAAAGAGGGGTTAGATAATGCCCAACTGGGGGCCGATTTGCGCAAATACATTTATACGCCCGGCACCGTGTGGGACGAAAACGAAATGGTGGAAAAATTCCTCGGCCGTCCGTACAATAATAAGGCATTTTTGAAAGGATTGGGAATAGCGGAAAAGTAAGCATTTTCAAGCGTTGCCTTATAAAACTCCCCGCGTTTTGCGCGGGGAGTTTTTAATGCGGCAGATTTTTAAGTAGCAGCCACGCCACTATGGGCACCGCTAACACCAGTAAAAGCAGGATAATCCCGCCCGCGCCGGAAAGTTTACTGCGGGCCGGAGCGGGGCTACCCGCATGCGGGGCAAGCGCATTTAACATACTCTGCGCTTTGATTAAAACGGCATCTTCCGCTGGAGCCTGCGCCGTTTTGGGGGAGGAAACCTGCGGTGCTGAAAGGGGTTGCCATTCACTGGTTAAGTGCAACACGCGGCTATGCAAGGCGGAACATTCCTTCGGCGTTAAAAGGCGGCTTTCGTGATACACCACCGCGTTGCCGAATGTTTCCAAATACAGGTCTGTCCGGGTTTTTAATAAGCGGATAAGAAAAGGGGTTAATAATTTGCCGGCTTCCCGGTCCGGCGTGTATAAAGCATAGGCGCGGTCAATTTCCGCTATGTTCGTTTTTACGGCCGGATATTGGCTGTGGGCAAATAAGCCGGGGCGCGGCGCTATTTTTAAGGTGGGGAAACTGCGCGTGCGGAACTCCGCCGCCAAAACCGTAATGCCGTCCGGCATAAACGCGGGGCCGCCCGGCGCGCCGAAAGCATCCGCCAGGCGCATAAAAGCGGCATTGTTGGAAAGGGTGCATACGCGGAAAAACCGGGGCGTATGGAAACGGAAAAATTCAAGTTTGTCCGCATTGAGCGCGGTAATCAAGCGTTCGCGGCGGGGCTCAAACAACGCCTGTTGCTCTTTGCTCCACGCGCGCAAGCGCGCCGTGCGGGTGCGGCTGTATTTATAATAACCCGCCCCGGCGGCCAATAAAAGGATTAAAATTCCTATTCCCATGTATTTATGGTAGCAAAAAAACCGGGGCCCTGTATGGGCCCCGGGAAACTTATTTGCGGGAGGTTAAATCCTGCGCCGGCTTTTTGCTGGATAAAATCGCCCAGCTGAGTACAGCCAGTAGAAAAATAACCGTCACCCAACCCCACTTACCGAGCGGGGTAAAAGTGTTGTGGTAATTGACCACAATGGGGGCCACAATAACGGCCACCATATTTACCACTTTAATCAGCGGGTTGACGGCCGGCCCGGCGGTATCTTTTAAGGGGTCGCCCACCGTATCGCCCACCACGCTGGCTTTGTGGCGTTCGGAGCCTTTGCCTGTGTTGGCGGCAAGGTCTGCGGGTTCGTCTTCCACCACTTTTTTGGCGTTATCCCACGCGCCGCCCGCGTTGGACATAAACACCGCAAGCAACTGCCCGGAAACAATAATCCCGGCTAAAAATCCGCCCAAGGCTTCCACCCCAAAGGTAAGCCCTACCACAATGGGGGAAACAATGCCCAGTACCGCCAGTACAATCAGCTCTTTCTGGGCGGCCACGGTGGAAATGTTTACCGCGTTTGTGTAATCCGGCTTGGTTTTGCCTTCCAATACCCCGCCCTTAAATTGGCGGCGTACTTCTTCCACAATCAGCGCGGCGGCCCGGCTGACGGCGTTAATGGCAAAGGACGAAAACAACCACGGCAACGCGCCGCCAATCAGCATACCCACAAACACCGTAGGATTGGAAACCACAATCCCCACTTGGGAGAGCAGTTCCAACGCCTTGCTTTCTCCGGCGGAGGCCCAGGCTTCGTTCAGTAATTTTTGCACGTTGCTTACGTCCACCATATAAGAGGCAAACAACGCTACTGCCGCAATAACGGCCGAGCCGATAGCCACCCCTTTGGTAATGGCTTTGGTGGTGTTGCCTACGCCGTCCAAGTCGGCCATGATTTGGCGGGCTTTTTGGGTGTCTTTATCGTCTTTACCGTGCCAGGCCATTTCTCCAATGCCGTTGGCGTTATCGGCAATAGGGCCGAACGAGTCCATAGCCACGTTGTTGCCGGTTAAGGTGAGCATCCCAATACCCGTCATAGCCACGCCGTACAGGATGAACGTGAATTGTTCGGCGGCGGTTAAGCCGTCTATGGAGCCGAAAATAATTACGGACAGAAAAATCGCGCCCGCAATCACCAGCGTACTCCATACGGCCGATTCAAAGCCGACGGCCAAGCCGGATAAAATAGTGGTGGCGGAACCCGTAGCGGTGGATTTTTTAATTTCCTGCACAGGTTTTTTGTCCGTTCCGGTAAAATATTCGGTCAGGCGGTCAATGGTAATGGCCAGTAAAATGCCGATGGTCGTGGCGGCAAACGGGCGCCACCAACCGCCGGGGACTGCGGCCATATAATAGTAAGCCAGTACGCCAAAAATCGCCACGGAAATAATGGCGGAAATGGTGTAGCCCTTAAAAATGGCTTTCATGGCGTTGCCGGCGGTGCGTTTGGAGTCTTTGACCGCATAAGTACCAATAATGGAGCAAAGCACCCCAATCCCGCGCACCAGGAGCGGATAGACAATCCATTCGTGGTGGCCCGTAATGCGCCAAAGGGTAATCCCCAAAATCAGGCCGGAAACAATCGTCACTTCGTACGATTCAAAAATATCCGCGGCCATACCGGCACAATCGCCCACGTTATCGCCCACCAAATCGGCCACAACGGCGGGGTTGCGGGGGTCGTCTTCCGGAATACCGGCTTCCACTTTACCCACCAAGTCCGCGCCCACGTCGGCCGCTTTGGTGTAAATGCCGCCGCCCACACGCATAAACAGCGCCAGTAGCGTTCCGCCAAAGCCAAAGCCCAACAGCGCATCCGGCGCGGCAATACCAAAAACAATAAAAATAAGTGTGCCGCCCAATAACCCGAGTCCGTCCGTCAGCATACCCGTAACGGTTCCGGCCCGGTAGGCAATTTTAAGCGCGTCCCCAAAACTGCGCTTGCTGGCCGCCGCTACGCGCACGTTGGCATCCACCGCAATACGCATACCAAACTGCCCCACCAGTAAAGAGAACACCGCCCCCAAAATAAAGGCCCCGGCGCGCCCGAAAGCGGCAATCAGTTTAACGGTGTCGGGGGATAAACCGGCAAAGCGTTCCAACGAATCTTGCGATACAGGAACGATATAAACGGACAAGAAAAGACAAACCGTCAAAAGCCCGATTAAAGGCAGAATAGTTTTGAGTTGTCTTTTAAGGTAGGCATTGGCGCCTTCCCGAATGGCTCCCCATACTTTTTGCATTTCCGGGGTGCCGGCGTCTTCGCGCAGCACTTGGCGGCGCAAAAACCACGCATACAAAAGCCCCAGCACCGCAATAAACAACACGCCAAACAATGCGTATTGTTCAAAGGTGCGTAGGGCAGCTATTCCATACCACATATCCGGTCTCCTTTGTAAACAAAGTAAAACTTCCCCTATATTATAATAAAAAAAATCCGTTCCAGCGCTTTATAAAAACAGGGGGTTGTATCCGGGCGCATTGTTTCCTATACTAAAAGTATGTATAAATGCAAAATGATATGGGGTTTGATAGCAGTAGCGTGCCTGGCTGTAAATGCAGGGGCGGCGCCGGTGAGCTTTTGGGCGGCCTTGCAACAGCAGGTGCGGGGGAGTGCGGCCGTCCGGCAAGATACGGGCATGGGGCGCTTAACCTTTATGCGCTATTACTTCCCTAAAAATACGGTCTATGCGCAACCGGGCACCTGGGAAAAATTAGTGGAAACGTTTGATTCGTCTTCCGAGGTGCGCGCCGTGGCGTTTTATTTATACCAAATGTATGTTTCCCAAGCGGCATACGGCGGCGCCGTTCCCGGGCGGCTGGATGTTAATTATTTGGGGGCGTTGGATAATTTTGAAATGTTAAACACGCCGTTTGATGCACGCTCGGCCTCCGGCATTTATGAAAAACACAAAAAGGAAATAAAAAACCAACTGGCCAGATTTTTCGCCACCCAAAAAAAGCTCCCCGCCTATCCAGCGCAAAGCGCGCAAACAGACCAACAGGAGCGCGCCTTTTTGCGTGCGCTGGCGGCCAGTGCGGATGCCAACGGCCGGGCCGGCTATTTTTGGGCGGCCCCCCGGTGGAAAAATACGCTTTCCGCGCAAGATAAAAAATGGTTGGGCCAAATTTTGCATACAGGCCAGGCGGAAGCCTCCCAAAAAGTAGTTTTATACAAAACCCCCAAGGCGGATTTAAGCGCACTGGATAAAACCTCCGGGCGCTACTCCGGCGGCGGCATGGAGTATTTGTACCGCCCGGCGGATAAAGAATGTGATGCGTGCAGTTATGTGGTGGCGCGGGCCTTGCGCGAACAAATGCGCAAGCAAAAAAATGTAAATTGGGGCCATTTGCGGCTGTACCGTTTAACGGCCCGGCCCTTAAAAGGCGGCACGTTGCAACCGGCGCGTGGGAGCCGTTTTGCCCGGCCGGAAGGCGGTTTTTATCCGGCGTGGGATTATCACGCGGCGGTGCTAGTAATTATGAACCGTGACGGCCGTTATACCCCGGCAGTGCTGGATACGTTTTTATCGGCGGAGCCCATGGCGTTTAGCGCGTGGCTGGCGCAGTTTAAGGCCGCCAATACGCGCCTGACGGCAACGCCTTTTAAGCGGTTGGAGGAAATTGAAGCCGCCATCACCCGGCCGGATAAAAAAGAGGGTCCAAATTGTATCAAAAACGGTTGCACCTATAAGCCGTATCCGGTACATCCATAAATTTATAAAAGCCCCGCTGAACGGCGGGGCGTTTTGTTGCGTAAAATCCGGGCCGGAAAAACCCCGGCCAGCGTTTTTATCCGCGCGGTGCGCGGCGAACCAGGTGCGGTGCTTGGCGGCGCGGCGTACCAACGGCCCCACCACTCCCACCGGGCTTTTTAATTGACAAAGAAACAGTTTATTAGTAAACTATTTATATGGAAACTAAAAACACCAATCTGCGGCCTTACGGTATCAACCCGGCAAAGGGCCGCCGTTATGAAAACATTATATATGTATTGGCTTTAGTATATAATTTATTACAAGCCCGGGTGGAAAAATATTTGCTTCCGCACGGTTTGTCGGCAGTGCAGTTTAACCTGTTGATGTTAGCGGCCTATCAAAACAACGGCAACGGGATTAGCCAGGTGGAGTTATCCAAACGGTTGATAGCCTCGGCCAGCAATATTACCAAACTGGTGGAAAAATCCGTACGGGGCGGGTGGATTACCCGCCGAACAAACCCGCACAGCCGCCGGGAAAACATCATTTGCATTACCCCGCAAGGGCAGGCGCTGATTGATAAAGTATGGCCGGAATATGATAAGCTGGTGCGGGGGTTGACGGAAAAAATACCCGCGCAAAGCCGCCCGCAAATGGAACAAATTTTAAGAGATTGGTTCGGTGCCTTACAGGAGGGAAAATAGTATGTTATCTTTACTTAAGACATTTTTTAACCGTTCATTTTTAGCCTTGTTTTGTACGCAGTATTTAGGGGCGTTTAACGATAATTTCTTCCGTACGGCCATGGCTACTTTTATTACTTATAAAGTGGCCGATATGTCGGCGGGGAGTAAATCGGTAGTGGTTTCTTTGGCGGTGGCGTTGTTTATGTTGCCGTTTTTCTTGTTCTCGGCGGTGGCCGGGGAAATGGCCGATAAACTGCGCAAAGATGTTTTAATTAAAGCCACTAAAGGTTTAGAGGTGCTGATTGTACTGCTGGCCGGGGTGGGGTTTTTGACTATCAACGTGCCGTTGCTGTTGGGCGTGCTGTTTTTGATGGGTACGCAATCGGCCTTTTTCGGCCCGGTGAAATACAGCATTTTGCCGGATATTTTGGGCAAAAACCAGCTGATTGCCGGGAACGGTATTATTGAGGCCGGCACTTACGGCTCTATTTTGCAAGGTACTATTTTCGGCGGGATTATTATTTCCGTCAATGAATTATGGCTGCCGGGGATTATGTTGGCGGTAGCGGTGGCGGGTCTGTTGGCCAGTTTGTTTATTCCGGCCCAAAAACCGGCCAATGCCGCGCTGGAAATAGATAAAAACTTCCTGCGCAGTACCTGGAAAAACATGGCTTTTGCCAAGCAAAACCACGATATTTTCCTTTGTATTTTGGGGATTTCCTGGTTTTGGATGTTAGGCACGGCCTTAATTGCGCAAATGCCTTCTTTGGCGCATGATATATTAAACGGCACGCCGGGGCTGTTTACCTTTTTGCTGACGCTCTTTTCATGCGGGATTGGGCTTGGCTCGCTTTTGTGCCAATTTTTGGTAAAGGGGGAAATTACCAGCAAATATGTGCCCATCAGCGCACTTTTGATGACGGTATTTCTGGTAGATTTGGCGTGTGCTACCTCCGGCTATGTGCCGCCGGTTCTGCCGGCCGATTATAAGGCGTTTTTGATGACGTTTGCAGGCAAACGCATTACGCTGGATTTACTGGGCTTTGCGGTGTGCGGCGGTTTGTATATCGTGCCGCTGAATGCCATGCTCCAATTTTTAGCTACCGAAGAAACCCGCTCTCGCGTGATTGCCACCAATAACATTATCAACTCCCTTTTTATGGTGTTGGGCAGTGGGTTCTGTGCGCTACTGTTGGCCTTGCACTTTACCATTCCGGCCGTGTTTGGCGTCATTGCGCTTATTAACGCGTTAGCCGCTATTTATATTTGCGGTTTGTTGCCGCACCATATTATCCGTATGATTATGACGCGGGTTTTGAACTTTGTATATGGCGTGAAAGTAAACGGCTTGGAACACTGGAAAAACCTGCAAGGTAATGCGGTGATTATTGCCAACCATACCTCCTTTTTGGATGCCGTATTGTTGTGGGTGTATATCCCCGGGCATTTGTATTTTGCCATTGATACTTACGTCAGCCAAAAATGGTGGGTAAAGCCTTTCTTGCATTTGGTAAAGTATTTTCCGATTGACCCCACCAACCCGATGGCGGTGAAATCCATTATTGAAGAAGTAAAATCGGGCAAGCGGGTGGTTATTTTCCCGGAAGGGCGCATTACTACCACAGGCGGGCTGATGAAGATTTATCCCGGCCCGGCCATGATTGCCGATAAAAGTGACGCGCAACTGTTGCCCATTTGTTTGGAGGGGAGCCAGTATTCGTTATTTTCCCGCTTTGGCACGCAGTTAAAAACGCGCCCGCAAAGCAAAATTACCATTACCGTTCAGGCACCTAAAACATTAAAAATTGAAGAAAGCGTAAAGGGAAAGGCGCGCCGTTTGGCGGCCGCCCGCGGGCTGTACGATATTATGGTAAATATGAAGTACCAGGCCGGAAATACAGGCGAAACGCTGTTTGATTCCCTGTTGGATGCGTATAAACTGGTGGGGCGCAAAAAACGCATGATTAATGATGCCACGCGCCGCCCGTTAAATTTCGGACAATTTTTGACGGCGGTTTTTGTGTTGGGTAAAAAAATAGCCCAACACCAGCAACCGGGCGAAATGGCCGGGTTTTTACTGCCGAATATGACGGCCTCCGTGGTGGCGTTTTTCGGGATGCGCGCCTTTAACATTACCCCGTGTATGCTGAACTTTTCCACCGGGGTAAAAAATATGTTGGCGTGCTGTAAGGCGGCTAACATTTCCACGGTGTTTACTTCCAAAACATTCTTGGAACAAGGCGGGTTGGTGGAAACGGCCGCCGCACTGAAACAGGCCGGGCTGAAATTGGTATATTTGGAAGATTTGAAAAAAGAAATTACCCTTTGGGATAAAGCGGCCGGGTGGGCGGCCTCTTATTTCCCGCGGCGCTATTATAAACAAGTGCGCGGAAACGCCTCCTCTAAAGACCCTGCCGTAGTGCTTTTTACATCCGGCAGTGAGGGCACCCCCAAAGGGGTTGTGTTAAGCCACGAAAACATACAAGCCAACCGTTTGCAATTACAAAGCGTTTTGGATTTTGGGCTGAAAGACCGCGTATTTAATGCGATGCCTATTTTCCATTCGTTTGGGCTAACGGTGGGGACGTTGCTGCCGCTTTTAAGCGGGGTGCCGGTGTTTTTCTATCCGTCTCCGCTGCATTACCGCATTGTGCCGGAGCTGATTTACGATAGCAACGCCACCATTATTTTTGGTACGGATACTTTCTTTAACGGTTATGCCAAAATGGCGCACCCGTACGATTTTTACTCGGTGCGGTTGGCGGTGGTCGGGGCGGAAAAACTAAAAGAAGAAACTATCCGCAAGTATTACGACCAATTCGGCCTGCGCATTATGGAAGGCTACGGCGCTACCGAAACCGCCCCTGTAATGGCGGTCAATACGCCCATGTATTTTAAGCGCGGGAGCGTGGGCCGCTTACTGCCCGGCATGGAGTATAAATTGGAACAAATCCCCGGCGTGGAAGACGGCGGCAAACTGTGGGTGAAAGGCGCCAATATTATGGCCGGGTATCTGCGTGATTCCAAGCCCGGCGTGGTGGAGCCGCCGCAAGGCGGTTGGTATGATACCGGCGACATTGTGCGGGTGGATGAAGACGGATTTGTGTTTATTTTGGGCCGCGCCAAACGCTTTGCCAAAATTGCGGGCGAGATGATTTCTTTAACGGCGGTGGAAACGGAACTAAATGCCCTGTGGCCGAACAAAATGCACGCGGTGGTTAATATCCCGGATGAGAAAAAAGGCGAACAACTGGTGCTGTTTACCACGGAACCTGCGGTGGAACGCGGTGCGCTGTCGGCCGCTTTTAAGGCAAAGGGCGTCAGCGAGCTGGCTGTACCTAAAACCATTCGCGTGGTGGAAGAACTCCCCTTAATGGGTACCGGCAAAGTGGATTATGTAAAACTGAAAGAAATGGCCGCCGGCCCCCAAAACGCTTAAACACTTCCCGCAAGCGGAAGATGGTTTTTAGGGTGAAAAAATGATATATTGCAAAATATCGTAAAGAACGCCAGGAGCTTATTATGTTAGTTATTATTATGGCAATAGTGGTTTTAATAATCATTAAAACACAATTTCTTTCCATATCCAAATTTCTGGAAAAAGTGGATTTCAGAAAGATAAAAATTGATGAACAAAAAAGATGCGTTTTTATTCAGAATTCTGTTTATTATTTTTCGGATATAGAGCGCGTTTCTGTGGTAGAAGACAGCGACCAACCTACTTTATATGAACAGTGTTTTTGCCGCGGTTATGCGGGCGCCTATTTTGCTACTATGATGTTCAAATTGAAAGACGGAACTAGGGTTTCCTATCATGCGGTTTCTAAAGTGCAAATATATGAAATTCTTAAAGAATTACAGCCCTATGTTAAGGTGCCGTATAATTGGGAAAGTTATAAGGGGTCATTCTTTTCCTTTGGTTCCGTTTTGATTTTTGGGATAATTTTATTTTTAATTCTCTTCTTCTTTTCCGGCGCAATATCCTTTGCATAAAAATAAAAACGCGCACAATTTCCAAAATACGCAAAAAAACCGCGGGCCGGAGGGGGCACATAAAAAGCCCCGCCGGGCATTAAGCCGAGCGGGGATGAGGGAGAGTTTTTAAGCCTAAATACAGCGCGGGCGCGCTCGGCGGGAATTTTTTCTCCCTCGGTTTTTACTCGTGCGCCCGTCAAAAAGCCTTGTATGAAAAATGGGAAAAAGAGTGGGAAAACCCCTTTCAACCCAACCCCCCAATCAACTGGGCCCATGTAAAATATGCCAAACAAGGGAAAAAGTATAAGAAATACGCCGTTCAGTGCTTATCCAATGGCGACATAGAAATAACGGAGTACCGCTACAAATACCGTCTGCCCGCAAAAGATGTTGCCGGTTTGTTTGATTTGTATGATAACAAAGGTCGTTTAGTGAGCCAAGCAAAGGAATACAGAGAGGAAGAATATGAAATTTGAATCTATTAGGGGAAAATTTAAGCATTTTTACAATCTTATCCATACTTGCGGCGGCACTCGGGGAATGATTGCCCGGGGTATCCCTTGGGAAAAAGTAGCGTGGGGCCGTACATTCGCTGACCGGGGGCCAGACGTTTATTTTGAAATCATGCAACAAAAAGATGAAAAAGGCCACCTGCATTTTTTTACAACAGGGCCCGACGGACAACGCAAGGAGTGGACAAAAAGAGATTTGGCTTATATGTGTGATTTGTACGATAACAAAGGCAAATTATTAAATATTATGTTTTTAGGAATGTAAGGTACCCGTATAGATAAATGGAAACGATACGGACTATAAAGAACATAATATTTAAGTAGAACAAAACCTTGTACCGGGCTATAAAAAAACCTTACTATACTAGCAAGAGGATTATTATTATTTCCGCAGGCAAAACATACTGTGGTTCGTTAATTCTACAAAGCAGTCCGTGTCGCCCAGGTCGTAGCGGGTGATATTCGCGCCCACATATTGGGTAAGCGTTTTTACCGGTTCCGTTTTAATTTGAATTTGCGCCGCGCCGTATCCTGCTCCCGCGGCCGCAAGTAAAGCTAAAATCAAGTAAATTTTCTTCATTTTATGCCCTCTAAATAGGTTTGCAACACCTCTTTTACGCGGTTTTGTAAAGAGGAGGGAGATTCCACCGTAATATGCGGCAACCAATGCAAAATGGTGGGTAAAATTTCTTCCTCGCAGGCGGCTTGGCAGGAAAGGACAATGTGGCCGTCTTTGAACTCTTTTTCCACCTTTTGCAAGGGGAAATAAATTTTATCCTTAAAATACTGGGCACACTTGGCGGATACTTCCAACAAAACGGACAGCGGGCGCTCTTTTTCAAACCAAATGTTCGTGCTTTCGCGCAAAATTTTATCTACATTTTTGTTGTATGGAAAATATTTATCAAGGGCCTCGGCCGAGGTTATTTTTTCTAAACGGAATTTTAGCAATTTGTCGTCTTCCGTAAGGGCTAAAAGATACCAAAATCCCTCCATCCACATAATTTTTAACGGGCGCACCGGATAGCAAGCCTTTTTGCCGCCTTGATAACATACATTTACCCATTGGCGGGCGCGGATACATTCTTCCAAGGTGTGCGCGAGCGGAGAATCTTTGTAAGTGCCGCTGTGGACCATTTTGATAAAAAACGGGTTGTCTTCCGGCACGGTAAGCAAGCGCTTTTTAAGGGCGGAAAAAGACTCCCCAAAATGGCTCCCTAGCGAGGCGGCCATATCACTCATTAATACCAGCAGGCACGCCTCCGCGCCGGAAAGTTTCATTTTCTCTAATGAAAACCCTTCCACAAACGCATATTCTCCGGGGGCCGGGTTCCAAAGCGGGAATTGCGCTTCTTGTATGTCGTTCATATCGCGCTGCAGGGTGCGTACGGTCACGCCTACTTCCAGCGCCAGGGCGGATAATTGAATGGGACCTTTATCCAATGCGTTGAGTTCATATAAAAGGCGGGTTAATTTGTGTTGCATATCTTTTTGCATAAAAACCTCTTATTCAAAGTATAGCACATAAGGGCGACAAGGCGTTGTCGTATCCGCGCGCTATACTGATAATCTGCCGGAAGAAAAGTTTAGGAGATTATACCCATGAAAAACGAAGTAATTTATATGGCTAAACCCACTTGGTATACAGAACAAGTATATCCCGGCCACGCAAAGTTTTACGAAAAATTTGTGGCCCAATTAAAGCAGTATCACGAAGTGCGCGCGTTGGAACTGCCCGATATTTGGGTGCGTGATTTTCTGCCGGTGCAGAACGCGCAAACCGGGGAGTTGTATCAGCCATTTTTTGACCCGCGCTATGCCAATTATACGCCTAAATTTACGGCGGCTATCCGCGCACAAGTAAGGGGGGCTTTTCCGCACGCTAAAGCGTGTGACGTGCGCATAGACGGCGGGAATATCGTGCTGACACCAGACAAAAAACTGGCGTTTTGTTTGGAGAAAAAGACGATTTTTCGTCCATCGGACCCCGCACAAAAAACGTATGTGGAGCAAGAATTAAAGCGCGCGTTGGGCGTACAGCAAATTGTATGGCTCCCCCAACAAAAAGGCGATAAAATCGGCCATATAGACGGCTATATTCAATTTTTGGGGGACGTTTTAATAGAGGGGGCGGCTTCTATTTGGTATGGAGATATTGACCCTTTGCTTGATAGCAAATCCGCCCACCGGATAGCCCGCTCCCATCCTTTTACTAGCGTTTCTTTATTATGTCCGGTGGCCGGAAACGATTGGTTAAGCGCCAAGGGCCTTTATGTGAATTTTTTGGAAACGTCGCGCGCGGTTTTTGTGCCGCAGTTTAATTTGACCCAAGATGACGAAAATGCTAGAGTAATACGAAATCACACCCGCAAACCGGTGGTAAGAGTGGATTGTGCGCAAATAGCCGAGTACGGCGGCGCGGTGCATTGTTTAACGAGGGAATATGATGAATGAAAAAATAATTCAACAGGAAGATTTATGTGAGCAGATTAATTTTGCATTGCCTGTGAAAGACAGGTTTTCAAAGTTGGCCGAATATTTATTTACACAATGCGCTTTATGGGTTTCCGGCCAATATTTTAACTTACAGGAAATAGAATTTTATTATTATGGGCAAACCAAGTCCAATAAGGATGCTTTTTGTATTCATAGGGAACAATACAAGGGGGAAGTAGCCGCCCCTTTTTGTTTCCACCAATGGGGAATGGATTTAATGGCCGGAAATAAAGAAACTAAAGTGGGCGTACTAATCAGAGGAATTAAAACCATGCAGGGAACGGCCCTTGCTTATGGCACCAGCAAATTATTTGCCCATATTTTACCCCAACAAGAACAATATGTACAAAGCAAGCATGGAAAACAATTAAAAGAGATGGTAAATAATGGGGAGATAAAATTGATTGCCAAAAAGAAGGAACAGGGGAATATTTGTCTTTTACAAGGGCCGCGCATTTTAATGGGCCAAGGCCGGCGCATTTTAACAGGCCAAGACCCCGAAACAGGAAAATTTGCCCCTTTACGCTATGCGGTTGATTTAGAAGGAAAAGACAAAGGGCTATTACTGTTAAGTTCTTTCTTGTTGGGAAGGTTTGATAAATTTGATAAATATGCCCCAATGCCGAAAATATTAAAGAATTATGAAAAATGGTGGCGAGTGTATCAGTGTATGAAGCAAAATTCAAAATAAGTAATTTTTATCTGTTTGCATTTTAAGGCAGTTGATTTCCCAAGACCTAGCATTTGGCTGGGTCTTTTTTATATCTTTTGTGCGACATAGCGCTGTCGCCAGGGGGTGCTATCCTATAAGTAATCTAACAAAAAGGAGTGCCATTTATGAACTATACACAAGAACAATATGAGACCTTATATTATCTAAATAAGTTGCTCCCCCGCTTGAAAACCATGAAAAATTTTGAGCGGGATTTGATACTGGCAGCCCAAAAAATAAAAGAAGACTTGGTACCGGGGTTGAAAAAGCTGGATGCGTTCGGCAATTCCTCAAAAATCCGAAAAGTGCTTGCGGAAATAGAGCAAGTATTGGCTAAATATGGGGAAAATTATCCAAAAATTACCCCAACACCGGCCCAAAAAAATATGGACTATCTGGTGCATATCTTCCGGTTAAGTAAAGAGGAGCGCGCCGTTGTATATTTTTTGAGTGCTATGCAAAATAATGAACTCTTGCAGGAGTGTGTGCGAGAATTTAGTGGAGATTTGGAGGAGGAAGAAGATACCCTCACCATGGTAGCAGGGTTGCCGAAAGGATTGGGAAATTCTCTTTTGAATCAAGAGGCCCCATTAATGCGGTTGGGCATTCTGTTTCGTACACGGTATCGGGGTAATTTGAATTTGAGCAGTTGGGTGCAGGAGTTTATCTTCTCCTTACACAAAAACGATGCCGCACGCTATGAGGCCCTTATCGGTGTGCCGGTGCCAAGCAAAGATGAACTTACCGCCAAAGACTTTGCCTATGTGGAGGCGGCTAAATTAGCCACGCGGCTTATGAAGCAAGCCAGACACACCAAAGGGTTTAATATCCTTTTATACGGCACGCCCGGCACCGGGAAAAGCAGTTTTGCACAGGTGTTGGCCCAATCAGCCAAGCTGAACCTATATCCGGTGGGGGTTTGCAATAATGGGGAAGAAGAAAAAAACTACCGTTTACAACAGTTGTACCGCAAACAATTTTTGCTTAAAACGGTTAAAAATACTTGTCTGCTTTTGGACGAGGGGGAGGATATATTTTCCAGTTTGGAAACGCGCACCAGTAAAGTAGAAATCAATAATCTGCTGGAAAATAACGAAGTGCCTGTTATTTGGACCACCAATAAAATCCACCGGATGGACCCGGCCTATATCCGCCGCTTTACCTTAGCCGTGTGTTTTGATAAGCCGCCGGTAGAAATGCGCCAAAAGATTTGGAATAAGTATCTGTCCGCCAATAAAATTACTTACACCAAGGGCGACACGCTTGCGCTTGCCAAAAAGTACGAAGTCCAACCGTCTATGATTGCCGGCGCGGCGCAAGCGGCCCGTATGGCCAAAGGCGGCTTGCCTACCGTTCAAGAGCATTTGTCTTTTATGATGCAGGCGCTGAATGGGGGACGGAAAAATCCCGAAGAGGAAAAAACAAACATCCGCTTTTATCCGGCCTTAATTCATGCGGATATGGATTTGCAGGCGTTGACTACCCAATTAACCCGTTTGGGGCGGCTGAATTTTTCGCTTTGTTTGTACGGGGCAAGCGGCACGGGCAAATCGGCCTATGCACGGTATTTGGCGGATAAACTGGGGTTGGAGGTGGTGCAGCGCAGAGCCTCTGACTTAATCAGCTGTTATGTAGGGGAAACGGAGCAAAACATAGCCAAAGCGTTTGCGCAGGCCAGAGAGGATAAATCCCTGCTGATTTTTGACGAAGCGGACAGTTTCTTGCGGGACCGTTCCACCGCCGCGCGCTCGTGGGAAGTTTCCAGCGTGAACGAAATGCTTACTTGGATGGAGAACCACCCGTATCCGTTTATTTGCACGACCAATTTAATGGAATCGTTGGACCCGGCCAGTTTGCGGCGGTTTAGTTTTAAGGTTAAGTACAACTTTTTGACGAGCCAACAAGTAAAAGAGGCGTTTGACTACTTTTTTGGAATCAAAATTGCACTGGCCGAAACGGCGGGGCTGGATAAACTGACCCCCGGAGATTTTACACTCGTAAAAAATAAGGCGGAAATTTTGGGCACTAGCACGCAATTTAGCGCCGTTAAAGAAATGTTGGAAACAGAACAGAAACTTAAACACAATGCTTATGGAAACGGCATTGGGTTTCGGGCAAATTAAAGGAGAAAACAGATGCTCACTATGCAGGAGTTAACACAACATTTTAAGCCTATTTTAGCTAGAACCATAGACACGAAAGAGCCTACGGACAACGGTATTAAAATACCTTATAAAAATATAGCCAGAGTTTGTATTGAATTTGCTTCGGGAAAAATTACCGAACTGGCATAAGAATAGGAAAAAAGGAGAAAAGGAACATAACCCGGTTGAAATGTGGCGGAAAAGTCTTAGTCCGGCAGATTTGGACGTCCACCGAGGGGCGCTTTTTGACTCTTTACGCGCGGCGGGTAAGGTTTCGGAAAAGGAAGTTGCGGGGCTGTCGGGCGGGGAGAAATTAACCCCAAACACAGCGTGCGGGCAGGTACATTCGGGCGTTAATCCGAGCGGGGATAAATGCTGTAAATTGGAATTAAAACACAAAAGGCTTCCCCGGGTTTTTCGGCCCGGGGCGATGTGGGGGGTTAGTACTGGTTGTGTAAAAATTGTTTTTCATTTTTCCAAGTATTGTCTTTAATTTCCACTATTCCGCCTATCTGTTTTTTAAGTTCAGAGAAAAAAGAAGTTTCTCTAAGCGGCTTACATTTTTTATAGTCTGGATTGTTTGTTTTTTGATTATTTAATAAATTTAAGATAGCGTCATCTCAATGGTTTCCCTCTTTAAGAATTTGTCTAAGATTTTTGTCAATCTTTTGAAGGACTGTACTAGTTTGGTCTGGCATCTTGGATTTATTCTTCATGTTTTCTAAAATTTGTTCGAACTCTGTTGCCTTTGGCATATCTTCCTGACGAAATAATGGGCGCCAACTTTTGAGTTTTGGATAGAGTTCCCAAATCAAGCGGATAAATTGGCTCATTTCAAGAGGAAATTCTGTTGACGAAGGATGGTATTCAGTAGAGATAAGAAGGCAAGGGAATTGTTGTTTTGCCCATGTTAATATAGTAAAACGCATTTCATATTTATCAAAACGGAACCGAGGTGGATAACCCGGTAAGTTTTGCATGAAAATTCCATATTCCTTTAATTTGTCTTGTCCTTGTATAATACAGTCAAAAGGAGCATTTCCCCAAGTGATAATGATTTGGGGGACTTTCCGTTTTACTACTTCGGCAAATGCTTTTAATGCCCGGTTTTGAGCATCTGCTCGGTTATTTACTTTATAAGGCATGCTTTGTTGGTAAAAATTAGTGAACAAAAGATGATTCCAAATTTTTGAATTATTTTTATCAATTATATTGCGAAATTTACTATGACTGTGTGCATTCGTTCTTCCTTCTTCTGCGTAGCCGTATAGTTGTTGCTGGGTCATATATTTACAAATTGGCATTTGCGAACAATAAACGGATAGGTGTTGACAATGACATGTCGGACATTCAAAATTAGTATGCATGCAACAAGTGGCATGTCTTTGTGCATCTTGTTCAAATATGTTGGCTTGGTTTAAAATTTTGCTTATTTCTTCTGCTTCTTCCTGTAATTTTGTGATATCATCATCGTGGCGGTATAATGAATTAACCACCAATATTTTTTCAATAGCTCCCCAATCGGTATAATTGGCAAGATGCCCAACCCCTTTTTGAGCCAATATAGCATGAATTTGTGGATCTTTGTAATAATTTACCCATTTATAAACGATGTACAATTTATCCCAATATTGGATATCATCCGTAAAGGAAAGCCCCCATATTTTTTTATTTTCGAAACATTGTTTTAATGAATCCAAAAATGTTTTGTCATTAAAAATCTTACGTTGCTTGTAATACTCTTGTATTAGTTTTTTTATTTTTGAACGATTGTTTTTATATGGGCTCAGTTGTGTTAATGATTTGCGGTAATATCCCTGTTGGTGAATTTGGCTTTCACAATGATAGCGATTCTCGCAATAGTGTTCTTTTCCCAACACCGCTAGTCTTAGAGGGTGGGTATCGGGGGCGATTTTTGGGGCTTCTTGTGGCTCTTTATTCTCATTGTAGTAATACCATTTGTTTTCATCGAAATAAATTACCTTGCCGTCCGGAGTAAAATTAATCCCATTCTTATATTTCTTACCTACCCAAGGGTAAAAAAAGACGTCGGAACTGTAAGCAGGTATTTGAATGGGCATAATTTTCTCCTAAATGCTCTAATATAGTACTATTATAAAACATTTTGCGGAAGGTTTTAACCGAATTATACTTGTGCCACTTCCCAGCCCAATTTCTCAATTCCTTAAATCGTAAACAGCTGGAAAATTTTATGTTGCGACATGATGCTGTCGCACTGGTTTATTATCCTATATATGCAGTACAAATTATGTATAGGAGAAATATATGCCGGAAACCCCGCAAAAACCGCCAAAATCTGCCTGCTGAAAGTGGTACATAAAAAATCCCCGTCGGGCGCGTTGCCTAACGGGGATTTATGCTAATAATTCAAAACTAAAATACGGTGCTTTTAGTTTTCCTAGCACTATGCTGAATATTTTTTTATCAAAGCGGCAATGAAGCGGCAAAAAGTGCCACTTTTTTGTTTTTCCAAAGCGGTAATGAAACGGTAAAAACTGACGCTTTTTCAAAGCGGTGACAAAGCGGCGAGAATTGATACTTTGCAAAGCGACGATAAAGCGAGGAAAAATACTTTCAAACAGGCGAGAATTTACGTTTTTATTCCCTGCTAAACAGGGAAAATACAGGGAAATTATAGAAAAACACTTATAATTTAAGTATTTTTTATAAATCTGCCCAATACAAATACCCCAAATTCCCTAAAAATCAAAACAGGGAAAACCTTTATTTTTTAAGGGAATTTATTACAAAATGTCCTTTAAAATTCCCAAAGCACTCTCAAAAGACAACGCATTAGTATCGTAGCACATATTTTGAACAAACGACTGATAGGCCTTCTTATACTTTGGCTCCGATGCTAATGTTTGGTGTATTTGTTGTATTGCATGAGGTAAAGGTTCAAAATGGTACTGGTGTTTCCTCTTTAACCGGTCAGATTGATAGCTTTTCTGTAATAAATCTTTGAACTGGAGCTGATTGGCAATTAGTAGTTCCTTCAAAGCGGCCAAGTCGTATAAGTGGCGCAGTAATGTAGGGTCAAAATCCTGTTTGCTGTATAGGGTACGCCATAACAGAGCACTTAGCTTTTCAGCCGCTGTTTCAATAGGACTAATACAAACTATATTAAAAACCTCATTAGCATTGTGTAAAAAAAGGTCTGCTAAACTCTGTACGGGCTTAATCTGAGTTTCTAGGGTTACAGGGCGAAAAATCAATTCTACTTTGATATGAGGTCTTAAAGACTGGTCTTGTTCAAATATGTGTGGATAGGTTAATGTTAAAATAGCACGGTGACTCTGGTCTTCTTTCTTGACGGTAACATCTTTAAACAGTTGTCTTTTGGTAAGCGTGTCTATAATTTGAGCCACATACTTGCGTCTTGCATGACGGGATTCAATTTCAGTACCTTGAACCCTAAAATCTAAATCTTCCGAAAACCGTTTAATCAGTCCATACGCTTTTGATAAACACGTACCTCCCGAAAATACGCATGTAAAAGCCGAGGTATTTAACTCTTGTAATATCCGTAATGCTTGCGTGGCATACCAATCTTTTTCCAAAAAAGCAGGACTGATGGATACTTCCTCAGCTAATTCTTGTAATACTTCGGCGGATAAGGGGTTAAATTCTTTCATAAGTGAGTTTTGTGCCTCTAAAACTGATAGTACGGCTCACACGCTTATTTACGCCTACAACACGCCCTGTGGGTACTTGCGTACTAATACCGTTATTATAATCTTTTTCGGCCTGTGTAAGGAAGATTTTAATGCCTAATTTTTGTAATGCCTGTCTGCCTGCTTGGATGATACCGCCACTAACCACATAATCATTCGTAAGCGCGGATAATTTGGTTTTGGCATAGGCACCTTTTCCAATACGGAAAAGCACTTTATCGGCTACTAATTTACGTAAGGCGCGTAAAATCTGGTCATTATCTGTACAGTAAGTATAAAAGTCGGCCAGTACGAACGCGGTATCTTTAGAGCGTTGTACTTTCTTATAGATTTTTAAGATTAAACTCTTTCTTCTGTACATATATTTATCCTAAAATGCAAAAACACGACACTTATACTATACAGATAGTATAAATATTAGAGGCAAAAAAGTCAAGTGTAAAAAGAAGCAAAGGTGGTTTTTATATCGCGACATGATGCTGTCGTGCAGGTTTATTATCCTATATATGCAGTACAAATTATGTATAGGAGAAATATATGCCGGAAACAAAATATGAATGTGGCAAATGCCATCAGATGTTTACATTTACATTCACTCCGTCCGGAATGAAATGTCCGTCTTGCGGTGGTCCGTTATTCCGCAGAGGGTAGTTATTATGCCCCAGTCATCACGGTGGCTGGGGCGAGGATTTCTTATGTGGAATTATATTGAAAAAATAGACTGGTGCAAGGTGTATCATCATTTTTTAGGGATGAAGCATAAAGCGTTGGAAATTCAGGTGGCCTATTTTGGTACGGATGCCTTTGATATATCCTATTCTTGGCGCCGACGGCAGGACCATGCCGGCCTCAGTTTGGAAATTACGCTTTTGGGTGTACTTTGTGCCATTTCTCTTTATGATTACCGCCATTGGAACTCGGTCGAAAACCGTTTTTATTTTTCAGATGAGCCGGAGCCGTCTTGTATCGGCGTTAACGGTTATGCGGAAGAACAGTATTTTGAAGCGCTTAAAAGGTGCGCGCAAAAGCATTGTTTGGATGAGGATTATTTGCCCCGCTGTGAGGCTGCTTTTGTGGAACACCAAATAGTGAGTGCCCGACAGCAAGCCTTGTACGAAAAATGGGAAAAAGAGGACAAAAAGCCCTTTCAACCCAAACACCCGATAAACTGGGCCAATGTAAAATATGCCAAACAAGGGAAAAAGTATAAGAAATACGCCGTTCAGTGCTTATCCAATGGCGACATAGAAATAACGGAGTACCGCTACAAATACCGTCTGCCCGCAAAAGATGTTGCCGGTTTGTTTGATTTGTATGATAACAAAGGTCGTTTAGTGAGCCAAGCAAAGGAATACAGAGAGGAAGAATATGAAATTTGAATCTATTAGGGGAAAATTTAAGCATTTTTACAATCTTATCCATACTTGTGGTGGCCCGCAGGGAATGATTGACAAAGGTATTCCTTGGGGAAAAGTGGCGTGGGGCAGCACATTTAACAATGACGGTATTTATTTTGAAATTTACTCCAAAATAGATGAAAAAGGCGAATTGCACTTGTTTGCCAAAAACGGCGACGAACTCATAGAGTGTACCAAGCGGGATTTGGCCTACTCGTGCGATTTGTACGACAAAGACGGCAAACTCCTTAGCATTATGTTTTGGGCTCTTTGATGTGCTATCATAAATTTAAGAGGCCTTTATGAACTTATCCAAATCCCAATATACCAAATACCGCAGTTGCGTGCGGCACCTGTGGCTGTACCGCAATAAAAAAGAGGTTTTGACTCCGCCTGACAAAGCCCTGCAAAAAATTTTTGACCGCGGCCATTTAATCGGCGGACTAGCCTGGAAGCGTTTCCCCGGTGGGGTTCTGGTGGAAGATGGTTGGCAAAATCCGCAAACCGCTCTAAAACGCACGCAAGAACTGATGGCACAAGGGGTTCCCGCCATTTACGAGGCCGCTTTTTCCTATAACGGTATTTTAGTATTTGTGGACATTTTGGAGAAAACTGCTACCGGGTGGAATTTGGTGGAAGTAAAAAGCAGCGGGCGCAAAATAGACCCTATTTATATAGATGATATTTCTTTCCAACGCTATGTGTTATCTCATTGTGGGGTAATTCCGGAGCATTGTTATTTAATGCACCTCAATAGCGACTATTTTATGGAAACGGATATGCCGGATTTGGGAAAACTTTTCTTATTAACGCCCATGGATAGCGAATTGTTCACGAATGAGTTTATAGAAGAGAATTTGGAAACCATCCAAAAAATGTTGGCTGGGCCGGAGCCGGAAGTGGAGTTGGATAAGACCCGTTGCAAAGAGTGTGAGGGGCGGGCCTATTGTTGGCGGGATATTCCGCAAGATTCTGTTTTTGATATTATGAAAAGCCAGAAAGCGCGGGAATATATGGCCTTGGGTATGATAAAAATAACCGATTTGCCACCAAACAGTTTTAAAAATGACAAAATAAACCATTGGATAGAGGTTATGCGCTCGGGCGCGCCCTATATCAACCGCGCGGCAGTGGCCTCTTGGCTTAATAAACTAAATTATCCCTTGTATTATTTGGACTTTGAAACCACCCAACCTGCCGTACCGCTGTGGAAATACTCGCGGCCCTATCAGCAAATACCCTTCCAGTTTTCCTTGCATGTTCAGCGCAAGCCAAATGGGGAGTTTGAGCATTATGAATACCTTTCCACGGGTAAACAGGACCCGCGTATCGGGTGCGTGGCGGCGCTACTTAAATATATTGGCAAAAGTGGCACAATTCTGGCCCACAATGCGGCCTTTGAAAAGGAGCGAATAAAGGAAATGGCGCGCGATTTGCCTATGCCGGAGAAGGATGCACAACGGCTTTTGGATATGGAGTCTCTCTTTATGGATACGGGCGACCCGTTTAAGGCGGATTATTTGCACCCTAAAATGCACGGCAGTTGGTCAATCAAAAAGGTTTTGCCAGCGCTGGTGCCGGATATGACTTACGAAGGCATGGCGGTTGCCAACGGTGGCGACGCTATGGAGGCTTTTGACGTGTTATATGCCCAATCCTTGCCGCCCGAGGAATTGGAAGAGTTACGCAAAAACCTGCTTAAATATTGCGAGCAAGACACTTGGTCTATGGTCAAATTGGTGGATGCATTAAGGGACAGCGTGCAAGGATATTAAAGTTATGAAAAAAATTCTATTATCCTTTATCATAGGAGGAATAACCGGTGGTGTTTCCTCTCATTATATGATTAAAGAATCCGAAGGGGGATTCCTCTTGTCAATTATTGTTGGACTTATTACAATACTAAATATACCTGCCGAGAGATCCATAGATTATGTTGTGTTTAAGATAGCAGTATTACTGTCCTCTTTCGTGGGTTTCCTTTCGGTCGGAATGATTACTTGGTATTGCAAGTAGAATTGTAGAGACAAAAATTGAGCTAGGTTGCAAGGAAGGACTATTTATGGTGTTAAAAATAGAACAACAAATTTCTAAACTATCTAAAAGCGAAACTCTATTTTTGTTAAACGGTTTTTTAAAAATATATAACTCTTCCGAGGCTACCGAATCTGTTAAGCAAAAAATTAAAGAATTAAGTAAGAAAATACTATATACCGCTTCGGAAACGCGCAGCGCAGACTATATTTCTACCGCAGCAAAAAAGGTTTGGAGTAAAGGTGTCAAAAATCTAGGGCTTGCACCAGAAGATCTGTTTAAATTGACCGTCTGGCAACAACGATATCATAAGAAGAAAGAATATCCATTTTTAAAGGATTTATTTTTAGAACATTGTAATCCGCTAAATAATTTGGCTACACGTATTTTTGATAATAAAGAAGATATTGAAACCATACTAAAAGAAGAATTATTAACGGCTTGGATAACCACAGAAGAAAATAAAAAATTAAATATGAAATATAGGGATGGCCGCCCTAATGGTTGGAAAGTTTGCTACGAGGAAAATAATATTCAAGTAGAACAAAACCTTATGCCAGACTATAAATAACCCCTTAAAAAGCCCCTTGTTATTATAGCAAGGGGCTTTTAGCATAGTTTGCTTTGCAAGTTATTTTATGTTTGTTTTCTGTTCTTGGCCCTTTGTTTTGCTTAAAATATAATTGCGCTTAAACTGATGGATCGTATTTTGCGGGTTTAGTTCAACGGCCTTATTAATGTGGCGTAAAGCCAACTCCCATTGGCCCATATTGACGTAAATACCCGCTAAAAAGGCGTAGCCCTCATCAGGGGCGGGATTAATTTTTTCAAACACTTGCAGGGCCTTATCTACTTCGTGGTTTTCTCCTAGCAAAAAGGCTAAATACCACCCCAATGTTTCCCCATAGCCGCCAATGGCTTTAATTCCGTTATGTAGCGTTTCAATGGCCGCGGGCAACTTGTCCATTTCGTAATAAATAAAGGCCATTTCTCCATACGCCCACTCATCTTTGGGGTCTTCTTTGAGGGCGTTCTGTAATTGCTTTAATGCGTTAGGATAGTCTCTCCCAATGCGGTATGTGTGCGCAAGGTTGTGGTGCATTTCTTTCAGTTGCAACTTTTTGTAGCCATATTCGCCATTTTCTTGGGAGGCTGCTAACATATACCGCATAGTCATTGCTTCTTCAAACCGCACTGCGGGAGTCTGTGTGTCGCTTAGACCTTGTAAATACAAACTAAAAAAATGGCGCTCATCGGGTGTTTTGTTTTGGTAGTGTTCTTTGGCGTTTTTAGCGGTTTTGTCCTGTTGAGCCTTTTTATCTTTGGAAAAATTATAAACCTCTTGCTGCACAGAGGAAAGCAAATCAAAGGCTTTATCGTTAAATTTAGCCAAAGACAGCATTGTCTTGTAAAACTCGTCCGCGTTTTGTGGAGTTACCTGAAATTTACCCAAATGAAAGGGATTAGTTAAACGATAATTTCCATTGGTGTTAACAGGTTTATAGATAGGGAACCCTGCCTCTTCCAGCACTTTCAAATCCCGCTGAATGGTGCGTTTGTTTACATTGCAATCCCGCGCGGCATCGTCCAAGTTTAGCACGCCGGAATCTAGCAGTAGCATTAGACGCACTAGGCGGCAGATACGCTGGTCTTTTTCCGGTTTGCCGGATTTATTTGCCTTTTTGGGCAGTTTTGAAAAATCTTTTTTTGTTTTCATAAACAATCCCCTTGAATAAGTGCTTAACCCTTCTTTTATTATAGTTTATTCCTTTGCTATGACGGCATATTGTCGTACCATAAAGAATTTAATGCCTGACAATATGCTGTCGCTAGACCTTGGTATTCTGTAAATGGGAGGAATATATGGATTTAGTAAATGCGGTGGAAACGGGGAGTATCCGACAAGTAAAAAAATGTTTGGCTAATGGCGCAGATGTAAATAAGCCCAATAAGTACGGGGAAACCCCTTTGGAACGGGCCTACTGTAATAACGATGGGAAATTGGTTCGTTTTTTGTTAAAAAGCAGGGCAAAAATTGTAGGGCCCTGGTTTGGCGGGCTTATCAGTCTGAACCAAAACGCCGCTATTTTAAAACAATTACTGAAAGCCGGATTAGACCCAAACGGAGACTATATTTCGGAGCAAACCCTGCTGACTGCCGCTATACGGAGAGGATGTACGCGCATAGTATCGTGCTTGCTAGATGCGGGAGCAAACCCCAATATGCACGAGCCGGGCGAGTTGGGAGAAACGCCCATAATGTTTGCCGCTTATTATAACCGCGTGTACATACTGGAAAAATTATTTGCTTATGGGGCGGATGTAAATATGGTGGACTATGTGGGGTTTAATGCCTTGTTTTATGCTCGTATGGGCTATGGCACAATGCCGGTGTGTCGGTGGCTCGTGGAACACGGGATAAATGTAAATCAACGCGGCAAAAATGGTGTGTCCGTTTTGACGCAGTTTGGCGACCTGCGCCAATCGGGTCGCAAACTAACTAATGTGGAAAAATACCTTATTACTCACGGAGCCACTTATTAAGACGTTATTTGAGGATTATAAATGGATAACTTTAATCATATTGTTGCTTGGATACCCCATACTGGGATGTTTCTGCCAAATGTGGACAAAAGTCCAAAATTTGCCACCTTGCGGGAAAATGCCTTGCTTTTAGCGGATGAACAGGTGGATACTCTTTATCCTTTTTTTCCCAATAAAATCACGAGTGATTATTCCCGCTTTGTGGTAGATTTAGAACGCTATTTGGACGATTCCAGGGAAGAAATGGCACGGCGCGGTATGGGGTGTTTGTATAACCGCTTGATAGACGGAACGCCCTTTGATAGGGCGGTGTTTGGGGAAAGTGCGTATTATACCCAGTACTATAAACATAAGCATTTACAATTAAAGCAGATTATTGAAAATATCGGCGACGGAGCGGTTTTGCTTGATTTGCACAGTTTTAATCCGCTCCCTCTTGCGTGTGATATAGATACAAGACCGGACCGACCGGATATATGCTTGGGGTTTAACGACGGCTCCACTAAACCGAATAATATTATTTTGCACCATTTGAAGAATACTTTGGAAGAAAGAGGGTTCAAGGTAGCATTTAACGCCCCTTTTACTGGGGCAATGACCGCGGATACCCATATAAAATATAAGTCCTTAATGATAGAAATCAATAAAAAGTGCTACTTGGGAGAGCATATTCAACCACAAGATATAGCGCGTTTGGTACACATCTTGCGTAGAGCAATTTCGTTTTTGTAAAAATACCACGCTTCCCGATGTGGTTATGCATGAGAACCGTACTGCTGGTTATATGGCGACATAGTGCTGTCGCAATAGTTTATTATCCTAATAAGTAATCTAACAAGAAAGGAGCCTAAATCTAGTTTCTTGCAGGATCGTTCCACCGCCACACGCTCGTGGAATGCTTACTGGGATGGAGTTGCACCCCTATTCGTTTAGCGCCGTTAAAGAAATGTTGGAAACAGAACAGAAACTTAAACACAATGCTTATGGAAACGGCATTGGTTTTCGGGCAAATTAAAGGAGAAAACAGATGATAACTATGCAGGAATTAACGCAACGTTTTAAGCCTATTTTAGCTAGAACCATAGACACGAAAGAACCTACTGAAAACGGTATTAAAATACCTTATAAAAATATAGCCAGAGTTTGTATTGAATTTGCCCCGGGGGAGAGTTATAGTTTCTTTGGAAGTGCAAAAGAATGCGCCTTATCGCTTTGGCGAATTAATTTAATGTGGCAACTTGCCAAAAAGGGTGTTCCTATCCATGTTTTAAGTGGCGGGCAAGAGTTTCATAAAGATTTTTATGATTTACTATGCTTGGAAACAGACGTTCCCGGGTGGCACTTAGAAAATGGTAGGCTGGAAGCAAAAGAATATCAGGCCCTTTGCAACGCATTACCGACGGTAGAAAATTATCCGATTACTTGGCATACGGACGACAGGGTAGATTTTGCCAATATACCGGCCGTATGTTTCAAGACAATCACTTTGAAAGAATGGCAAGCAGGGGAAGCGATTATGTTGGCATCAGAAGTGCAAAACCAAGGGATGGTATTATTTTTATTTGTAAATCTGCCGGAAAATGTGCCTGTAAGTTGGCTTAGCCTTTATACGCGGGAGCATATCGTTATGTTAGAAGACCAGAGTACTTATGTGGGATTAGTACAATTTGTTGCAAGAGAGAGTTTTGATTTGCGTGCCCATAGAAAGGACTTATGCATTACGCTAAATAAGACAAATTTCCTAAGCAAAGATTCTTGTTATTTTGATTTTGAGAGAGAAACGGGAAAAATTACCGAACTGGCATAAGAATAGGAAAAAGGGAGAGTTTTACTCTCCCTTTTTGATACCCTCTTGCGGTACAACTCGGTACCGTTTGCGGGTGCCGTAGGTGCGTAAGAGTTGATAATAGTCCAAGGCGTCGTTGGTGGCGATGCGTTCGAGGCAATTATAGCAATAAAACTTAATTACGTGTCTGCCGGAAAGGGGCGAGGCAATACACGAATAGGGCCTAAGTGCTGTTTTTTGACAACGAGGGCAAATGGCTTGGGGAAAGTCATTCTGGGGCGGTTCATAAGATCCTAGCCAACAGATTCCAAGTTGTATAGAGTATCTATCAATATTCTTTTCATCCTTTTCCAAAATGCCAGGGTATAATTCCCCAAAATGATAGGATTTTCTAAATAACGAAAAGAGTTTCAAACGCTTTTTATCCTGTTCAATGGTAAGGGCCGCGGATAAATCTTTGGTATAAATAGTTTTACAACGGCTTGTTTCATAATCTCGGCCGGACATATACCAACTCCAAACTTCAGGAGTAATGGTAGAGCAATCCGAAAAACTGCGTTCCGCAACGAGTGATGTTGAAACAACAACCTGTATATTCTGTTTCGTTAGATATTTTAAAAATAATGCCAATTTATCTTGCTCTGTTTTATTAAGGCTTGTTAATTCTACCCCAGCCAGTAGCACACAAAATAAATTGGGGTGTAAACGGTGGTAACTCATCAATAACTCGTGTGGCCTATTCCTAATAAACTCCAAAATATCATATTCTTGCAAGTATAAGATTTCCCGTTCTGGATATTTTTCACTTAAATTGTGATACAACTGCGCTAAAATCAGCCCTCCACTAATTTCATCTCCATTGAGGATAAAACTGTTATATAGCGGATCTGCGGGGTGTGCTATAATGTGTTGTAAACAACGCATTAAGTCAGGGTCATTAACAACAAAGTTTGAGGTCATATAAATACTCCATAAGGTAAATTCCACAGGAGTATAATAAGAAAACCCATTATAAAAATGACCTTTGAACAGAAGCCATCTTTCAAGCATTAGCACCTTGCCTAGGCAGGTTGCTGTGTAGTCCTTGGGCTTGCCCCTCGTACACTCTCTATGGTAATTATAGTCTAGTAAAAGCAAACGACGACGTATTGTCGCGCTTTTTATTGTTTAGGGTTCTGGGCGGGGGCAAACATAAATCCAGTTTTGTCTAAATCCTCGCTCCACGAATAGCCCGGTATAAGAAGATCCTTATAGTTATCTTTTGTTTGGGCTGTCTTATACAGCAAAGAGTGAAAAAAGTGTTTTAAGTATTTTTCTGCTTTTTCATAGTATTCTGGGTGTTCTTGTGCAAGGGAACATAAGAAACTGATATCCTTTTGTTCGGTAAGATATAAGTGTAAACAATCAATGTAGCATTTTTTTATTTTGCACTGAAATTCTTCCGGGAATCTAATTCCTTTTAGGCGGTGTCCAAAGTTTTTGCGGAAATAATCGGTAGTAATGATTCTTTTGGAAGAGATGTATTTGAAGAGAAAAACTTCAAGCTTTTCTCTCTCCTGCTGTTCGTTTAACTCTGTTTTAGGCGCTGGTGCCATATAGTTTAAAATTATCTTCATAATTAGTTTCCTTGTGATTAAAATTGGGGTATATATAGTGTATTTAAATGGTCCGACAAGGTGTTGTCGCATTGTTTTTATATTCTGTAAAAAAGGAGAAAACGATGGCGGAATATAAACCTATTGAAGCGTGGAAGCGCAGTTGGGAGGACGAGGCAGTCCAATTGGAGGCGCTTTTTGACTCTTTACGCGCGGCGGGTAGGGTTTCGGAAAAGGAAGTCGCGGGGCTGTTAACCGGTTCCCATCCATTAAGTAAAGGGTATCTATTGCCTAGGCGGGAAGCCGCGTGCCTGTTCTTGCGTGAAAATTGGGATAATGAGTCCTTTTGGAAGAAAATGAATTGTTATCACAATAGCCCAATTGATTTGGCTAATCAAATTTACGGTCGCACTAGGCAGGCCGGCATTGGCCCGGTCACTTACACTTGTACGGGCGTTGCGGCTATTACGGGCAACATTGTATGTATGGGCCAAATGCAGGATGGAAAGTATATAACTAATCCTGTGCAGGGCGCGCCACGCCAATTAGTGGATGAATTAACACCTAATGATATTTTGATGTTTTTGATTAAGTACGGCGCGTGGCTCAAAGACCCGCTTTTGATGTTTGGTGTATGGCATACTTATCCTGTAAGTGGTGTCGCGGATTACGGGCCTTGGATGATGTGCTTATGCCACCATTTGGGCATAGGGCGGCGGGAAGATTATTACGAATACGGCTTTAATGCAAAGCTGAATACGATTGACTACATCGGCCCGAGGTTTTAGGGTGATAGAGTTTCTCCTACCTTTTGCTTAATCGTTTTATCTAACGTGAGACGGAAGACAAATGTGGTGTCGGAGTATTATAATTTGACTTCCTTGGCGTTATAAGCGGTAATGTGTATAGGAGAAAACAGGCCGAACTATACACATTTAACCGCGCGGGAGTTGGAGTTAAAGGGCGCGGGGGGAAAAGGCGGCGTTTGGGCTGTTTGGCGGAGCATTTTGCGACCCGCTACTTTATGGAACAAGGGCGCGGGTGCCGGGGGTTTTTATAAAAACGCAAATCCCCGCTAATTTTAGTAAAACCGTGGGGCCGCACTAAAACACTTTCGGCACAATAAAAAAACCGGGTTCACACCCGGGGTTTCTTGTGAGCGGTATTTAATAAAAAACCCGCCGTTAGGCGGGTATTAGTTGTAAATGGCGGAGTCGACGAGATTCGAACTCGCGGTCTCTGCCTTGACAGGGCAGCGTGTTAACCAGGCTACACCACGACTCCAAACACTGCTTTCTTACTACACATATATTTTAACTTAATTTGGGCTGGTCCGTCAAACAAATTTTGCAAAAGTTTCTTTTGGCTTAAAATTTCAGCTAAATTTACCCCACAAAATTTGTTCCAATTCCAGCGTAATGCCGTGTTTTTCTTTTACTTTTTGGCGTACTTGGTCCATTAAGTTTTTAATATCTTCCGGCGTGGCGCGGTTAAAGTTTACAATAAATCCGGCGTGCTTTTCGGATACTTTCGCCCCGCCGACGGACAGGCCGCGCAGGCCCGTGTCGTCAATCAAGCGGGAGGCATAATCCCCCACCGGGCGCTTAAACACGCTCCCGGCCGACGGATATTCCAGCGGTTGTTTTTCTATGCGTTTATGCAAAATAAAATTCCGGCTGGAGGTAAGTTCTTTGGCGTCCGCTTTTTGCAGTTTGAACGCCGCGGACAGGATAATAAAGTTTTCTATCCCTTCCACATGGCGGTAGGCGTGCGGAACATCTTTTTTCAGTAGCGTAGCCGGGCGGCCCTCGCGGTCAATTACGTCAAAATATTCCAGGGTGTCAAAGGTTTCTTGCCCAAACGCACCCGCGTTCATATAAACGGCTCCGCCGATACTGCCCGGTATGCCGGACAGTTTTTCAAGCCCCGCCAGGCCCGCGGCGGCGGAAAGCTCGCACGCTTTATCCAGCGCGGCCCCGGCCTCGGCGCGCACGGTGTCGCCCTCGCAGGTAATGCTATCCATGCGGCTGGTGGCGCAAACAATGCCGTTTAAGCCGCCGGAGCCTACCAAAATGTTGGAGCCAAACCCCAATATGCGCAAGGGAATGTTGCCCGTATTGGCTAATTTTAATACAAAGCTCCAGTCCTCTTTTGTTTTTGGCAGCACCAACACTTCCGCATTTCCTCCGGTGCGGTAGGTGGTGTGGCGGCCCATGGGCTCGTTAAATAAACAATGTTCGCCAAAGAAGTTTTTTAATTCGTTTTTATAATCCATAAACCGTTAAAAATTCAGGCCGATACCGCCTTGAAAGCCCTCGTTCCCTGCCGTTTTGGTGTAGGCACCGAACAGGTAGCCGAACGGAAACGGTTTTAAGCTGGCCCCTACCGTATAGCGCACGGAGTCGTCATCGGAAGACAAGCGGTAAGGCAGGTTTTTGGTTTCCATTTTGGCGTAGTCATAGCCGACGCCCGCGTACGGAGTGAGGAACAAAAAGGTGAAAGAGGCCGTGGCGGAGGCGGAATAATGGTCCTGTTTGTACCAATCGGTGGAGCCGCGGTCGTAAAAAGCCATGGTGGAAACATCAATCACTTCCAATAGCTTAAACGAGTATTTTAACCCGCCGCCCAAAGACTTAAAACCGTTCATATCGGTCCCGCGGGCCATGACGGTAATGCCCAGCACAGGCAGTTTGGTTTCGGCGGTTAAAAAGCCGGTGTACAGGTAATCTTCGTGCGAAATATGGTTAGAGTCGGAGGGTTTAATCGCGCTTACGCTGGCCCCAATATCAAACCCGGGGAAGGTGGCCCCTTTGGCGGTGTGGAAATCGGCCACGCCTATCATAGTGGCAACATCTTTATTGTAGGCGGATAAATCGGAAGATGCGCTGATGTGGTTTCTAAAATCATCTCCCAAATCGGTCGCGGCGGCGGGAAGCGCGCAAACCAAGGCAAAAAGCAGAGCGGACAGTTTTTTCATATTAAAACTCCTGTTGATAAAATAAGTGACATATAATATGATAGAAAAAGAGAGCCCGTTTATCAACCGGGCCGCACAAAAGGGGAGGGTTTTATGGTTAGTGAATTGGCCGGAACGCTTACAAAACATAAATTAGATGTTGCCGCATTGAAAGATGCTTTTTATCATCCGCAGGGGGCTCCTGCGCCTGTTAAGTTTGGTACTTCGGGCCACCGCGGGCAGTTGGGAACGGGCTTTTGCGCGTTGCACGCCAAGGCGATTGCGCAAGCCGTGGCGCGCCTGCATAAGGAGCGCGGCATTACCGGCCCGGTGCTGGTGGGGGGAGATACCCGCGTGGTTTCCCGCGATACGGCTAATTTGTGCGCGGAAGTGTTAGCCGCCAACAACATTCCTGTTATTTTGCCGGATATGCCGGTGCCTACGCCGGTGTTTTCGTTTGAAATTTTAAGCGGCCGTGCGGTGGCCTGCTTGAACGGAACGGCCAGCCACAACCCGCCGCAGGATATGGGGCTGAAATACAACCCTTCTAACGGCGGCCCGGCGGATGCGGAACTGACCGGGCAAATTGAAAAATACGCCAACGAGTATTTGCAAAATCCGGCCGCTATTCAAACAATGCCGCTGGAAGAAGCGCGCCAAAAAGGGCTCGTCAAATCTGCCGATGTGCTGACCCCGTATGTGACGGCGTTGGGGCGGATTATTGATTTTAAGGCGATTGCCAAATCCGGCATTAAAGCGGCTATTCACCCGTTGGGGGGCACCAGTTTGCCGTATTATGAAGCCATTAAAAAGCAATATCATTTGGATAATATGGAAATTGTGGATAAAACCCAAGACCCCACATTTAGCTTCATCCCGTTGGACCACGACGGCAAAATCCGCATGGACCCGTCTTCCAAATATCCCATGTCCCCACTCATTAAACTGGTGGAAAGCGGCAAATATGCTTTTGCCGGAGCCAGTGACCCGGATGCGGACCGCTTCGGCTGTGCGACCCAAGCGGGCGGGTTGATTTCGCCCAACCACGCGCTGTGCGTGATGGCGGATTATTTGCTCAAACACCGCCGGGAAGGCAATTCTATCGGCCGCACTTTGGGCACCACGGCACTGCTAGACCGTCTGGCCGCCGCGCAGGGCGCTAAATTGGACGAAGTAAACGTAGGATTTAAGTATTTTGTGCGCGGGTTGGCCCGCCGTAAATATGTGATAGCCGGGGAAGAAAGCGCCGGAATGTCCGTAAGCGGGTGGACGACGGAAAAAGACGGCATTTTAGCCGTTTGTCTGCTGCTTGAAATTATGGCTAAACAAGGGGATATTGCCCACTTGTACGACGGCCTTACCAAATTGTACGGCACCCCCAGTTATACCCGGATAGACGTGCCGACGGACGACGAAACCAAACGCAAAATAAAAGCGCTCAAAAAGACGGATTTTGCCAACCTGTATACCGTAGCGGGCGAGCGCGTCACGCAAGTGCGCGATACGGACGGCATTAAAATCTACTTGCAGGCTTCTTGGTTTTTGGTGCGCCCTTCCGGCACGGAAAACATCTTAAAATTCTATGCGGAAACCTTTTTGGGCGAGGACCACTTGCAACGCATTGTGGAAGAAGGCCAAAAATTATTTAGTAAATAGTATGCTATTCTAAAATACCCGCACCCCGGCCCTGTTTCGGCGCCGGGGTGTTTTTTATTATGAGGGGGCTTTTTCAAGGGGCGGTTTTTTATCCTTTTTCCAAAATATCCCGCGGCCCCAATTTTTCCTCCCACTCGGCCCGGGGCGGTTGGTTTTATGGGCAAAGCCTACTTTTGGTAAAATAAAAGTATGTTAAATTTTTTATATGTGGGCTTGGGCGGTTTTGCCGGAGCCGCACTGCGTTATGGGGTGAGTGTTTTGGCGGCCGCGCTGGCGTGGCGCGGGCATTGGGGCACGTTGGCCGTCAATGTACTGGGCAGTTTGGCTATCGGTTTTTGCGCGCCCTGTTTTGAAAATTCCGCCCACCCGGGCCGTTTGTTTCTGGTGGTGGGGGTGTTGGGCGGATTTACTACGTTTTCCAGTTTCTCTTTAGATACGCTGGCGCTTTTTCAAAACCGCGGTTTTGGCCAAGCGGCCCTGAATGTGCTGTTAAATGTAGGGGTTTGTTTGGTGGCGGTGTGGGCCGGGTTTAAGTTGCAAAAAATGTGTTAAACGCTTTTTCAAATAAAACGCGGGAGCCTTATAAAAAGCAGGCTCCCGCTTTTGTGTGCCTAAATGTGCCTTAAAATTAAGCGGCGCGGCGGTCCATTACATAGCAACTGCCTTTCGGCTGGCGTTTGGCTAAACATTTCAGTTCACTGCCAATGTTGCTTACCATCGCAAAAGAGGTCAGCTTGCGTTGGGTGTTATGCACAATGCCAATACCAATGGAAAGCAAATTAAACCGTTCCGCTTCGCCGCGGCGGTTGACGGAGTCCATAAACCCTTGCAGGCGGTCTTGCTCGTTGTAAAACAAGGGGGCGGTGGAGTCTAATTCCTGGGTGATTTGCCGGGCAATAGCCTCTGCTTTATCAAAAGAGCAAACCACAATAAAATCATCTCCGCCAATATGCCCCACAAAGGCCGTGGGGTCTTGCAGGGCGGCGCGTACGATAATGCCGGACACGGTAAGGAGTACATGGTCCCCGGCGGCAAAGCCGTATTTATCGTTATATGCCTTAAAATTGTTTAAGTCACAATACAGCACGGCAAACTTACGTTGGGAGACAATTTCCTGCTCCACGCGGGCTTGTATGGAGGGGTTGCCCGGCAGGCGCGTTAAAGGGTTGCTGTCCATTTTTTGTTTGTTGCGTTTAAGGAGCAATTTTACGCGGGCGACAATTTCTTCGCCGTCGGCGGGTTTGGTTAAATAGTCGTCAATATCCAGGCCCAAACCTTCCAGTTTGGTGGCTTTATCGGCCGCCGCGGTAAAAATGATAATGGGCGTGTGCAAATAACCGGTGCGGCTGCGCACTTCGCGCACCACCTCAAAGCCGGTTTTGCGGGGCATTTCGTAATCTAAAATCAGCAAGTCGGGGTTTTCTTTATAGGTTTTATCAATAGCTTCCTGCCCGTCTTGCGCTTCTATCACGCCGAATCCGGCATCTGTAAGCACTTCCGATACTAAAAAGCGAAGGGTGGCGGAGTCATCCGCCAGTAAAATTTTTGCATTGGTTTCCATAGTAAGTATTAAATGAAATATTACTGCCCGGCGCAAGAGCAAATTTTCATATAATAAATTTATGACCTATGCCATTTTGTTTATCGGAGCTGTTTTATTTTTAGGGCAGGTGTTTTCTTTCTTGTTTGAAAAAACCCGCCTGCCGGACGTTTTGCCCCTGATGCTACTGGGGATGTTAATCGGCCCGGGGCTGCATATCGTCACGCCGGATATGTTCGGCTCGGCCGGGCAGATTTTTACTACCTTGGCGTTGGTGGTGGTGTTGTTTAAGAGCGGGGTGAATTTTAACGTATCCGCCTTGCGCGGCACAGCGTTGCAGGGCGTATTGTTGGCTACCTGTATGTTTTTATTGGCCGGCGCCGGGATTGCGTTTTGCTCCTATTGGCTGTTGGATTTGCCGCTACTGGCGGCGTGTGTAATCGGCGCGATTGCGGCCAGTAATTCTTCGGCGGTGGTCATTCCGTTATTAGGCAAACTCAACGTGGCCGATAATACCCGCACCGTACTGTTTTTGGAGGCTAATTTAACCGGGGTGTATGCGATTGTGGTTTCTTTGGCGCTGATTGGCGTACTGGTGACGGGGGCCAAAGTATCGGCCGGATATATGTTGTTTGAGGTGGTTAAATCGTTTGCTATCGGCATTGGGTTTGCGTTGGCGGCCGGGCTTTTTTGGATGAGCGTATTAAACCGTGTGCGCCGGATGGAAAATGCCGTATCCCTGACGTTTGCGTTTGTGCTGTTGGTGTACGGCGCCACCAAGCTGTTGGGCGGCGACGGCGCGATTGCAACCCTGGTGTTTGGCATTGTGGCGGGCAATATCCGCGTGTTCAGCCGCCTGTGGCTGTATAAATTTGAAATTAAAGGCTTTGCCTTAAATGCGGAAGAGCGCGTGTTTTTTGATGAAGTGGAATTTATTTTCAAAACGCTCTTTTTTGTCTATATGGGTATTTGTATGCGCGTGGGCGCGTGGGGCCCGGTGGCGGCGGGGCTGTTGGTGGTACTGGTAAAATTTCTGTTGCGTTTGCCGGTGGCCGATTTTTGCACTGCTAAAACGATGTCCCGCGGGGATACGGCCGTTTTGTGGGCCATGTGCCCCAACGGCCTGGTCAGCGCGGTACTGGCGGCTATGGCGGCCCAACAACTGCCCGGGGAAGGGGAAACCGTGCAAGATGTGGTATATGCGGTTATCTTTTTCGGCGTGATATTATCCAACCTGCTTTCCTTCCGCTTGCAGAAAGGCGGTTTACAGGGGTTTGTAAACAGTGCTTTCAGCAGGCATATTTCCCAATAAAAAAGCAAAATTCCGCGCGTAAATGCGGCATTTTGACCCCATAATAAAAAACACCCCGGGCGAAAGTTCGGGGTGTTTTTCCGTTTAAGGTTTGTAAATAAAGGACAGTAAGTTTTGTTTGAGGTGGTCCCTGCGCCAGGAAAAAAACTGCTCCGCGTTGCCGCAGGTGCAAAAATCCGGCGCGTAAACGGCGTCCTCGGTTAAGCCGGCTTCTTGCAGTTGGCGGCGGATTTCTAAAGTTAAATCTATAAATAATTTTCCGTTTTGGCGCACCCAACAGGTTTGCGGGAACTGTTGCGCGGTGTCTTCCTGCACTTCAAAACAGCATTTTTGAATATGCGGGCCCAAAAACGCCTGCAACGGCCCTTGGGCACCCAACGCCTGCATCTCTAGCGCGGTTTGTTGCGGTAATAGTTGCGCCACCCCGCGCCACCCGGCGTGAACCAGGGCCACCAAATCGGCCTCTTTATCCCATAAAAACAAAGGTACGCAATCGGCGGTCAGCACGGCGGCCCCAAAGCCTTTCGGGCGCAAAATCCAACCGTCTGCGTGGGGGAGCAGGGTGATTTTTTGTTGACGGGCGGCCTGCTCGGGCGTGAGGATAGGCAAAATATGGTCCCCATGCACTTGGTGTAAGCGCAAAATGCGGGAGGAGGGAATATCCAATTTTTCAAAAAAAGCATCTTGTACGGGGCGTTCGCGCATATTGCCTGCGTGGCGGGAAACAGTCCCGCCCACTACGCCCAGGGCCAGTAATCGGGGGTCGGAATAAATTTTCATGCGTTTAGTTTTTTCAGCCGCACGGTGGAAAGTTGCGTGCCTAAAATATGCTTCGCCAAGCGTTTGAACCGCTCGGGCGCATCACTGGCGTAAATAGCCAGGGAGCCTTTGCCGCCGGCTTGCTGTTGGCGGGAGGATAAAAATTGTTTCACTTCTTGCGCCAGGGTGTCGGCAGAGTCCACCAGGCGCACCTGTTTGCCCAGCACGCGGGCAATAACCGGCTTTAGCACCGGATAATGGGTGCAACCCAAAATAACGGTATCCGCCCCGTTTTTAAGAACAGGTTTAAGGTATTCCCGCGCGGCTAATTCCGAAAGCGGCTTTTTGGCCCAGCCTTCTTCTACCAGCGGTACAAAGAGCGGGCAGGGCACCTGCAAAACGTGCGTTTGGGGGCGTTTTTGGAGGATTTGTTGGCGGTACGCCCCGCTTTTAACGGTGGCTTCCGTGCCCAGTACGGCAATACGCCCGTTGCGGGTGGTGGCGGCGGCTTTGGCGGCTCCCGGTTCAATCACCCCCAATACAGGCACGCTGATTTGTTTTTTGAGCGTGTGTAAGGCCAGGGCCGAGGCCGTATTGCAGGCCACAATAATCAGTTTGACCCCTTTTTGCTCCAAAAAGCGGGCAATATCCAGCGAAAACTGCGTGACGGTCTGTTTGGATTTAGAGCCGTAAGGCACGTTGGCCGTATCGCCAAAATAAATGAGCTTTTCGTGCGGCAACGTCCGGCGCAGGGCTTTTAAGATAGTAAGCCCGCCCAAGCCGGAGTCAAAAATACCGATAGGCGCATTATTCATATCTTCTATTATATGAATTCCGGCGCCCAAAAGCCTATTTTTTATGGCGCATACGGTTGCTTTGTGCTAAAATATGGATATGTTCCGTAAATATGTTTTTTTTATTTTGGCTGTTTTGTTGCTTACGCAACCTGTTTGGGCACAGCGTAAAAATGCTGCCGCGCCGCTGGTGGTTGGGGGAAATTTCTCCGAACAGACGGCGGCCGCACACCGCCCGGAAGTGTTTGACCGAAATGCGCGTAATGCCGAAGTAGCCGCCTTAAACGATTTATTAAAAAACAAACAGTATGCGTCCGCTATCCGCCGGATAAACGCCTTAACCGCCAAAAACTTTTTGGATAAACGCTTTTACCTGTTGTTAGCCATAGCTTATGACGGTTTGGGCAAGACGGATGACGTTATTTACTCCGCCGGAGAGGCCATAGCCGTGGCCCCGCAAGACCCGCGGGCCTATATCTTGCGTGCGGGGGCGTATTTACATCGCGGCAATTACGAGCGTTGCCGGATTGATATTGAAAAAGCCCTGTCCTTAAATCCCAATTCCAAATTAGCGGCTAAAATAAAAAAAGAATTGGACGAAAAAACATTTGTCAAAGCAACTACCGCTAAAGAGCCCGCCAACCGCAACCAACAAACGCCCAACTGGGTGACGTGGTATTTTATTGCCATTATTTTTGCGGTGGTGGTGTTTGTGTATTTGCGGTACGAAGACGTTTTCCGCCGCCCGAAAAATGCGTATTCCCGCCGGGAATCCGACATTAAAGAACAGTATGATTTTGTGCGCCAGATTGGGGAAGGCGGCATGGGGAAAGTGTACGAAGCCTATGATAAAGTGCTTAAACGCAAAGTGGCTATTAAGCGTATCCGCCCGGAACTGGTGCGCAGTGCGTATGTGCGGGAGCAGTTTTTGTCGGAAGCGCGCATGGTGGCTTTGCTGCGCCACCCGTGCATTGTGGAAATTTACACGGTAATAGAATCCGAAAGCAGTTTGTATTTGGTGTTTGAATATGTGGACGGGCAAACGCTGGAAACCCGCCTGGATATTGACGGACGGATTGCGTTTTCCAAGGCGAAAAAGATTTTTGAATCCGTCTGCCGCGGGCTTCACTATGCGCACTCCCAAGACATTGTGCATTGTGACTTAAAACCCGGCAACATTATGATTTTGGACGACGACCGCGCCAAGGTAATGGATTTTGGCGTAGCCAAAAAAATGGTGGATAACGACACCGGCGCCCGCACAGTGGCCGGCACGCCCGCCTATATGGCCCCGGAACAGCAAAAAGGGTTTATGCGCAAGCAATCGGACGTATACTCCCTGGCGCTGTGCCTGTATGAAGCGTTGGTGGGGCAAGTGCCGTGGACGGTAAAAGGTTTTGATATTGCTAATAAAAAGATTTATCCGGCTTCCCGCCTGGCCCCGGGCATTCCTCCGGCGGTGGACGCGTTGATAGAAGACGCGCTGAAAGAAGACCCCAAAGAGCGCTTACAAAGCGTGGACGAATTTTGGAGCCGGTTAAGTGCCATTAACCCCTTGCCGGAAGACCCGGAAAAAACCCATTATTAATACTTTATAAATCTAAAAACCGCCGGACAGGCGGTTTTTTTGTGCTTGCTAAATCGGGTGCGGGCGCGTATCATAAAAAAGGCCCCGCCGGGGCGGGGCCTTCTGCCAAAAGGTTTTATTTTAATACTTTTTGGGCGGCGGTAAAAACATCTTCCAAATGGCGGAAAATGGGCTTTTCGCCAAAGTGCGGCTCCCATTTCAGGCGGGCCAGTACGTCACTGACCACAAAGGCCGCCGCGCCTTTTACTTTGCGTTTGGCGCAAATGGCGTAAAAAGCGGCGGTTTCCATTTCCACCGTCAGCGTGTCTTGCTTTTGATAGTGGCGCACTTCCTGCGGCGTTTCCCGGAAAATCGCGTCCGTCGTCCAGTTGCGCCCGATATGAAAGTCGTGCCCGTCTGCCTTTAACTGTTTGGCCAGTGCGCTAAACAAGGCTTTATTTGGTTTTGCCGTTTCTTTGGCGGTATAGCAAGGGGACGTGCCGTCATCACACAAGGCTTCTTGGCAAAGCACAATATCGGCCGGCTCTACTTCTTCCTGCAAGGAGCCCGCCAGCCCGATAAACACAAATTCCTGCACGCCTAGCGCAATCAGCACTTCTAGCGCCATGGCCATACCCGGCGCCCCGCAACCGAAGTTGGTCACATAGCACAAGTTTTGTTTTTCCAATACATAGATGTCCGCCTCGCAATTATATTTTTTATATTGGGCGTGGCTTTCCACGTATTTGGTTAAGGAAGAAATAGGGCACAAAACCGCCTTTTTGGGCAATTTTAAGCCGCAACGGATATGCTTTACATACGCGGCGGCGGAAGAAATTTCTTTTAATCCGGCTTTTTTAGATTTGGGAAATAATAATGTCATAATAATAAGAGGACTCCACTTATTACTATACAAAAAAACAAGCGGCTATGAAACGGCCTTTTGGGTTGCCCTAAAAAACCGCCCGCGCGGGATTATTTGCTTTACAAGGCGCCGCAATAGGTGTTATCATATAAATAAGTTGTTTTGCCTGAGGCGTAAATCATGCTAAAAAAATACAACATTGTAAACCGCAGACTGGCCGAAGTGGACGAATCCACCGCGCAGGTATTTGTATATACCAACCCGACGGTAGAGGAACAGCGCTTTTTGGTGGAATCCTACCAAATAGACGAACACACCCTGGCCAGCGCGTTGGACCCGGACGAACAACCCCGCTTGGAGTTTGAGCCGGAACATATTGTAATGATTTACAAACGCCCGAAAAATTATTCCGGCAAAGACCAGTTGGAATTTAAGGTGGCTTCCGTAGGGATGTTTTTGTTTGAAGATAAACTGGTGGTGGTCTTGGCGGAAGACATCCCCCTGTTTGTGGGCAAGCGTTTTGCGGTGGTGTCCTCTATAAAAGAGGTTTTCTTAAAACTGGTGTACAATTCCATTTCCCATTATGTGGAACACTTGCGCATTATTCACATGATTTCCGAAGAAATAGAAGACAAAATGACGGAATCTATGGATAATACTTACCTGCTTAACCTGTTTAGTCTGGAAAAAAGTTTGGTGTATTACGCGGAAGCTATTACCTCTAACGGTTTTGTGTTTGAAAAAACCCGCAACCTTTCGGCCCGCATCGGCTTTGACGAAAAAGACCAGGAAATGTTGGACGATATTATTGTTGAAAATATGCAGTGCAAAACGCAGGCGGATATTTATTCCAACATTTTGGCCCAGTTGCTCGGCGCGCGTGCTTCTATTGTGAGCAACAACCTGAACTTGCTGATTAAGAAACTAAACGTAGTGACTATTTGGATGATGGTGCCGACCCTGGTGGTGAGTGCATACGGTATGAACGTTGCCTTGCCCCTTTCGGACCACCCGGACGCTTTTTGGATGTTAATTGGCGTGTGTTTGATTTTGGTGTGGCTGGTAATGATGTACTGGAGGCACAAAAATTGGTAGCGTATAGGGCGGTTTGGGCCGCTTAAAAAGATTTTATAAGGATTGGACAAGAACGCCGCTCCGGGCCAACCGGGGCGGCGCTTTTCATTGGAAACCGGGGGACGATTTAACGGTTTCGGCGTGTTGCTCTTACTGCTCCCGTGCAAATAAAAAACCCCGCCGTTCGGCAGGGCTTTTTGAAAAATCCGTTTGGTTTATTTTTCCACTTTTATACCGCGGAACGCCCGGTATAAAACGGCTAACAGGCCGAAAATCACATAAGCGGAAAAAACAATCAAAATAACGTCTTGCGGGTAGCGGATTAACAATACTACCAAAAATACAATCAGCAAAAGCGCCCATACGCTCATGCGTTTTTCCCGTTTGGCCTTAAACGCCGCATAAGGCACGTTGGATACCATTAATAAGGCTAAAATCAGCATGGCAAACCATACAAAATTATACAAGTGCGGCAAGTACGGCGTTAATAAGCGGATGTTGTGCCCGCCCATATTGCCTTCCATAATGCTGTAAGAAATGGCAAAGGAGGCCAGCAAGGCCGCCGGGGCCGGCACCGGCAAACCGGAGAAATATTTTTTGGAGCCTTCCCCCGCTAATGCCATGGTGTTAAATTTGGCTAAACGCAACACCCCAAAGCAGGCGTATACGCACGCAATCGGCGCGCCCCAAATGGGTTGCTGGTGCAATACAAAAAAGTACATCAGCATAGCCGGGGCGGTGCAGAAAGAAATAGCATCCGCCAAGGAATCCATTTCCACCCCAAAGTTGCTTTCCGTGCCCAACAGGCGGGCCACGCGGCCGTCAAACATATCAAACACGGCGGCAAATAAAATCAACCAGCCGGCTTGCGCAAAATGCCCTTTGGCGGCGGCTAAAATGGAAAAGAACCCGCAGGCCAAATTGCCCAGGGTAAATAAAGAAGGCGCCGTTATGGCCCCGGTGTGTTTTAGTTTATCAACAACTTTCATTTCTGCTTTTTGTGAAGACTTTGTTTCTTCTTGCATGATGGGAAATCCTCGTTAGGGGGCCTTATTTCCACAGGGCCAGTACGGTTAAACCGCCCTGCACTTTTTGCCCTTCTTTTACCAACACGCGCACGGAATTTTTAGGCAAATACACCGCCACTTGGGAGCCAAAACGCACCAGGCCCAAATGGTCGCCCGTTTTAATTTCCTGCCCGGGTTTTACCCAACATTCAATACGCCGCGCAATAGCGCCTGTTAGTTGTTCCACATGGGCAAAGCGCGCCGGATTGTTCTGTTGGAAAAGTTGGATAAGGTTGCGTTCGTTTTTGGAAGCGGCATCCGGGTTGTTGGCAAATAAAAATTCCCCTTTGTGGTAGAAAATTTCGCCCACTTTGCCGGATACGGTGGAACGCTGAACGTGAACATCAAAAATGGAAAGGAAAATCCGCACGACTACGGAGTTAGGGTCTTCTTCCGTTTTAATGCTTAAAACGGTGCCGTCCGCTGGGCAGGCAATTTCGTCTTCCGTAAATGCGGTATTGCGGACAGGGTCCCTAAAGAAATACGCGCAAAAAACAGCCACCACGGCGCATAATACGGCTAAAAACCGCCAGGTAAACAACGCGCAAACACACGCTACCAATGCCAGTACGGCAAAAAATTTCAGCCCCATAGGCTGTACCGTAAACACCCAGCCGAAGCATTTGGAAAAAGTTCTGTTGATGTCTTCCAGCATTTCTTACTCCTGCGGTATAAATAAAAAGAGTGGGCAGGGGGGGACTTGAACCCCCACGGCCTTGCGGCCAACAGATTTTAAGTCTGTCGCGTCTGCCATTTCGCCACCAGCCCTTTACATACATATTCTAACAAAAAATTAGATAATGTGCATATAATTTTGCAACATAGAGGAAAATTTTACTTATCAAAGGTTTTTAAGGAGCGGTAAAACTTTTGGCAAAACAGGGTTTTTACGCCCTCTTTTTTCAGCGTGTTTTGCAATTCCCGGTCGTCCGTCACGGCTATTACGCGCTTGCCGGAAGCATGCAAAAAGAGGGCTTTTTCGTAAATGATTTGGTCGGCGGTGTCACTTTCCGAAAATTCTATATGCACGCCGCCGCGGTACAGCGGGCCGACCGGGCGGAAAGAGCCGTCAAAAATCAGGTTATATTCGTGCATGGCATATTGCGGCTGGGTGGAAATATCGGCCAGTAAATCAATAAAATCGGCGGTCACTTCATCTTCCGTGCGGGCAAATTCATACAAAAAACTGCGCACGATATTGAGCCCGTCAATTAAATAAACGGTAGGTTTTGTGGAGGTATACATAATAGGGTGTTGCCTTTCATATAAAAAATTGTTATAAGAAAATGATACAATATAATACCGTTTTTTGCAGGACGGTTCTATGAAAATTACCGTTTTTACGGGGGTGTAATAGATTCGACGGGTATCTGTTGCTGCCTGGGAGCAAGTGCCGGTTGGCCAGGCCGGCTAAAATAGGGCCACAAAAATAACTAACAACAGCAATGTTGCTTGGGCTAACGCTTAGTCCCACCGTGCTTTCGGTGCTTTTCACACGCTGAAAGGTCACGGTCATTATGTGAAATGCCGCACGGGCGGCGCGTTTCGTCTTCCCGTGCGTAAGCCAAACGGAACAAACCGCGTTCTTGCCGCTCTGTGTTTAGGGCGCGGTTAACCAAACAGAGCTAAACTTGTAGCGCCTTGGCGGAAAGGATGTTCGGACGGGGGTGCGAATCCCCCCACCTCCACTTTTTTATGTTTTAGCGGCAAATGCCGCCCGCGCAATTTTGCGGGGGCGGTGATTTTATAAGGAGATTGTATGGCAACAAATATTAAATTTGGTACCGACGGTTGGAGAGGCGTAATCGCTTGGGATTTTACTTTTGAAAACGTGCGCCGCGTGGCGCAAGCCTTGGCGGATTTTATTAACGAAAACGCCCCCGCCGAAGAAGAAGGCAAAACCTCTAAAATTTTTGTAGGGTATGACCGGCGGTTTATGTCGGACATTTTTGCCGCGGATATTGCCGCTATTTTCCGTTCCAATAAATTAAATGTCACGCTGGGCGAATGCCCGGTTTCCACCCCGGTAGCCAGTTGCTTAACTATCAGCAAATTTTGGTTAGCCGTTATGGTGACGGCCAGCCACAACCCGGCCCAATATAACGGTATTAAAATTAAACTGGCGGGCGGTTCCGCACCCACCCGCGTGACGAAAGAAGTGGAACAGCTGCTGGACCAAAATTCCATTTTGTCCTTATACGGGCAGAAAGCGGAAAAGAAAGATTTAACGGATGTTTATTTGAAATATGTGTCCTCCCATGTGAATATGAAAAAAATTGCCGCTATGAAAGGCAAAGTGGTGATGGACTATATGTACGGGGCGGCCAGCGGGTATTTGGAGCGCCTGTTAGCTCCGGCGCGCGTGATTGCGCTTCGCGCACAGCATGACCCCACTTTTAACGCTATCCAGCCGGAGCCGGTGGAAAAAAACCTGGCGGAGCTTAAAAAAACCGTCTTGGATAAAAAAGCCGTTTTGGGTATTGCCTTTGACGGCGACGGCGACCGCGTGGCACTGATTGACGAAAAGGGCACTTATTTAACCCCGTGCGTGCTGGCGGCTGTTTTGTTGGATTATTTAATCAAAAATAAACGCTTAAAAGGCAACGTGGTGGAAACGTATTCCATGGGCTATCTGCTCAAACGCATTGCCCGCAAGCACGAAATGCTGTTTGAAGAAGTGGGCGTCGGTTTCAAAAATGTGGCGGAGCGTATCTTTTTGGATGACGTTGCCTTTGGCGTGGAAGAATCCGGCGGGTACGCGTGGAAAGGCAGTCTGCCGGACCGCGACGGTTTAATGGTGGCGCTGACCTTCCTGGAAGTAATGGCCGTCACGGGCAAAAAAGCCAGCGAACTATGTGCGGAAGTAGCCGCGGAATACGGGGCATCCGTCTATTTGCGTAAAGATTTGCCCATTACCAAACCCATGGATAAAGCCGCCGTGGTGGAAAAAATGCGCAAAAAATTGCCTAAAAAAATCAACGGGCATAAAATTGCCGAAATTTACACGGCCGACGGCTTAAAAGTAATTTTAGAAAATGATGAATGGGTACTCATTCGTCCGTCCGGCACGGAGCCGCTCCTGCGGGTCTATGCCGAAACGGCCACCAAAAAAGATACCCAGGCCATGTTGGACTTTGGGGCCAAATTGGTGGCTCCGTATCTTAAATAGAGGGGAAAATGGTTAAAATAGCTTTAGTGGACGATTCCGTAATCCTGCGTTCTGCTATACGCAACGTGCTGGAGTCTTCCGGCTTTGAAGTGGCGTTGGAGGCGGGCGGCTCGGCCGAATTGTTCGCCCACATTAACGGCAGCGGAGTGGAACTGGTGCTGTTGGATATTTTCTTCCCTACCGAAAACGGCCTGGATATTTTGGCCAAACTCAAAAAGCATTTGCCGTCGGTAAAAGTATTGATGGTGACGGGCCTGCGGCAAGATACCATTGTGGCGGAAGCACAGCGTTTGGGGGCGGACGGCGTACTGTTTAAGCCGTTTGATACGGACGATTTATTGTCTTCCATCCACCGCGTACTTTCCCAAAATAAATAGGATTTTTATGACTACGCAAACCCAAGAAAAAGCCCAAATCAACAAGGCTTTGTTTGATGCCGCCTTAACCGGCGATTTAGCCAGCGTAAAGCGCTGGGTGGAGGCCGGGGCGGATGTAAAATGGCATTTGTCCAGCGGGTGGACCCCGCTGTTGGTAGCCGTGCAAGGCGGAAATGCGGAAGTGGTGCGCTTTTTGGCGGTGCGCGGGGGTTCCTTAAATGCCGCACTGCCCGACGGCACCGGCGCGCTGACGATAGCCGCCCTGCAAGGTAAAACGGACGTGGCGCACTTTTTGGTAGAGGCCGGGGCGGATGTAAATGCCGCTACGGACGACGGCCGCACGCCGTTAATGGCCTCGTGCATTAACAATCAGGCGGAAATTACGGAATTTTTAACGGCCCATGGGGCGCAGACCGAGCAGGAAGACGCCCGCGGCTTGACGGCTTTGGCGTGGGCGGCGCGTTGCAAAGCGGCGGACTCGGCCCGCGTGCTTTTGGCGGCCGGAGCCAAAGTGGACGGCGCAGACCATTACGGCTATACGCCTTTAATGTGGGCCGTCCAGCAGGAAGATTTGAATTTAACCCGGATTTTGGTGGAACACGGGGCCAATGTAAACGCGCGGGAAAAGGAAGAAATTTCCGCCCTGGATGCGTTGGAACTGTTGCAGCCGGAGGACGAAAACGAAGAACACCGGGCGGCCCGGCGCGAAGCGGGTAAGTTATTGGCGGAAGGAAAATATGATGTTCACGTCCGCACCAACCGCTTGAGCGTATTGGATTTGGCTGAAGGGGAAGCGTTGCGGGCGTATTTAACGGAGCAAGGCGCCCTATCCGGCGACGACCTAAACTAACGCTGTTTTCTGACAGAAAAAACTCCCCGGCAGGCTGTATGGCCCACCGGGGAGTTGCATTATAGGTTAGCTTTTACAATTTAAGCCACTTAAATTCAAAAAATACCACTAGGCCAAACACAATGACCGGGCCCCACCCGGCCAAAAACGGGTTGATGTAGCCGTTTTCCCCAATGGAAGTAAACATGGAAATCAACCACCAAAAAGTAAACGCAATCACCATAGAGGCCAAAATATTCAAAATTTTGCTTTTACGCCGCATACTGATAGCAAACGGAATACCCAATAAGCACATAATCAGCGTGACGAACGGCGTGGCCAGTTTGGCTTGGCGGGCGGTTTCGGCCTCGTAATAGGCCAGACCGCTTTGCTTAAAAAAGCGGATTCTTTTGCTTAAATCGCGTATGCTTAACAGTTTGCTTTCCGTGCGGTTGACGGACATATCCGCCGGGGCGGTGGATACCGGGGAATCGGCTAAATCAAAATGTTCTTCTTGCGTGTCCATTTTGTCTACAAAGGTGCGTTTGGTGCCGTCTTGAAACGTCCACGCGTGGCGGTTTTCATCCCACGTCATGGAAGTTGCCACAATTTGGTTGGAAATGTTCCATACGCTGTCGTAAGTATCCAGGGAAATTTCTTCCATTTTCCCGGCCGATAAATCCACCTTTTTGGCGTAAAGCATTTGGTGGGGGGAAATTTTCATGGCTACGTCATATTCCGTTTGCAGGTTAAACCCTTCCTGCGGTTTTATTTTGGTGTAGTAAATGGTTTCCGCCTTGATGTTTAAGGGAGGAACGACAAATTCCTGCATGAGCATAGTTAGGCCCGTCACCAGTAAAAGGCAAACCACTACGGGGATAAATAATTGTTTGGGGGAAAACCCGCCCGCCACGCACGCGGTCCACTCCCCGTTAGCCACCATTTCCGAAATAACGGATATGGCCCCCAATAAACACGCCACCGGCATAATGGTAGCCAACCAGTTGGGGAACGTAGCCAGGGAATAACTCAAAACGGCCCCCAAAGTGGAATAACCGTTATTGAGGGTTTTTAATTTTTCAAAGGTATCTCCCAGTACCACCAGGGCGGCAAAAACACCCAGGGCAAATAAAAACGGCCCCCAAAATTTCCGGGCGATATAAAAATAGATACGCGGCATTAGATATTAAGCCTCTTTTTCCATAGATATTGGGCCACAAAAACGCCCACAAAAAACGGCAAACACGGCGCTACATAGGAAAGACACGCATATTTTTTACCTATGCTGAGCCCCAGTGTCATCAGTAAATAAAACGCAAAAATAATAATTACGCTAAACAGCATGCCCCAGCCCTTGTTGGTGCGCTTGCCGAGCGAAAACCCCAGCGGGCAGCTGATAAATAGCATTAAAATAGGGGATAGCGCCAACACGTTGCGCACGCTGATTTCGGTGCGGTATTCGTTGACGGTTTCTTTGGGAAGCGTGCCCGCTTGTATGCGGCGCAACAGTTTGGTGGTGGTCTGTTCGGATACCCGCTGTTTGCGGCGGTGGTCTTTGGTTAAGGAAATGCTCATGGTGTAGTTGTCAAAATTCGCCGCGATAATAGAGGCGGAGTCTTTGGCGTCAATGCGTTGCATTTGGCCGTCCGTCAGTTGCAGGCCGATAGCGGTGTCCGTCAGTACAATTTTGCCGGTAGCGGCGTTTACTTTGGTGCTTAATGCGCCGTTATCCCCTTTTTTGATTAAATGAATTTGGTGCGCTTCGCCGCTTTTTTCGTCTAAATTTTCCAAATACAGTTCCCATTCCCCCAGGTTTAAGAAGGTTTTGGGCTCTAAGGTCACTTTGGTAATTTTACTGCGGGCTTCGTCGCGGCGGTCCAGAAATTTTTTATAACTGCGCGGGCTTAACCAGTTGCCGGTGACAATTAATAATACGGAAAGCCCCACCGCACACGCTAGTAGCGGGCGGACAATTTCCTTAAACGAAAACCCCGCCGCGCGCAAAGCTATCAGTTCGCCGTGTTCGCTCATGTTGGTTAGGGTCAGCAAGACCGCTATTTGAAAGGCCATCGGCGCGCTTAAACAAAATACATCCGGCAGAATGTTGAGCAGGGAAGACACAATCCACCCGAACCCGGTGCCGTAGGCCATGGCCATATTCAGCACGCGGATAAAGTGGTTCATAAAAATAACCAAGGTTAAAATGCCCACCACGGCCACAAAAAACGTGAGCAGGCTTTTGGCAATGTATTTTGTAAAAATACTGATATGCATATTTACATTTTAACAAATATCCTTTGCGTTCGGGGGAATATGGGCCTTTTGGCCCTGGTGGGTATGGGCCTAAAGACTCTGTTTGCCGGGCTCTATTAATGCTATTCTATAAGTAAGGAGATGCTATGAAAAAAATTTTGACGCTAGTTTGTTTATGTGTTTTTTTGGCACCTGTTTCGCAGGCGCAAGGCAATAAAGCCTTTAATGCACTGAAACGCTTTGGCCAAAAGGCCGGGGAATCACTTTCCAAGGTACAGCAACGGGCCATGGCGCAGGTGGAACGGGTGCGCGCCCAGCACAAAGTGCCGGTTTACTCCAAGCGCGAAGTTTTTACTAAAATGCCCCATGCGTTAGTACAAGTAATTGGTATGAACAAGGGGGGGCTACGCTCCACCGGTTTTATTTTGGAAGATTTTAAGCACGGCCATTCCCGCTTATGGGCCGTGGTGCCGTACCATGTGGGGGGCGGAAAAGGCAAGCCTATCCGCCTGCGCTTGTTGGATGCCGCGGGCAAAATCCATAATTACGATTTGAAAATTGCGGCCGGCGGCGGTTGGGGGCCGAACGCGATTGATGCTTCGTTGGTGCGGTTGCCGAAGGAATTGGCCGGGAAAGTGACGGCTTTGCGTTTAGCGCCGGAGCCGGCCCGCGCGGGCATGAATGCTTTTTCCTTTGGTTATACGGTGCTTCATCCCGAGCAAATAAAACCGGTTGCTTTAATGCGCAACATTAAAGACGTCACCGGTTTTAGAATGATGGGCGATTACCGCTTTATGGAAGACCCCAGCGGTTTTTGCGGCTCCCCGGTGTTGGATGCGGAAGGTTATGTACTGGGTGTCCACAGCGGTACGGTAGGGATGGAAAGCTCTATGGCCGTCACGGCAGACGGTATCCGCCAGTTAATCCGCGCGTATGATACCGGCCGCGGGGCGATGGCGGTGCGGGTGTTTGGCCGAGAAGCCATGCAAATTGAAACGACCGAAAGTATTTCCTCCATTTCTTTATACCGTCACGGCGGTTGGATATACTCCGTAGCCTTAAACCATTTGTATACGCCGTTTTCTTACGCGCATGCCGAGGCCGCTTTCGGGCCGATTGAACTGCGCAAAGGCGATACTCTGGTGTTCCACATTGTGGAGCATGGTACGCCGACACGGAGTGTTTCTTATACCATTCCCCAATAAGCCGTTTTGACCGTAAGTGTTAAACAGGCCCCGGAATACGGTTTTTCCGGGGCTTTTTATCGCGCGCGTACGATAAAATTATCGGCAAAGGGCGGCTAAATTTCATAAAATGAAAAATGAGGTATTTTATCCCCATGAAGATTCCCCGGCTACTGATAAGCCTTTTATTAATAAGCCAGTTTGTGTTTCCGCCCCAGCTCCGGGCGGAGGAATTGCCGTATAGCCTGGTGGATAAATCCCAATACGATATTTTTGCCGAAGACCAACAGGCCGCCGAGGAAAAAGCCCTGGAAATACCCGATACGCCGGATGATGCCCAACTGCTTAAATACACCAATGCTTTTTGGCGCCAGGCGGTCACCGCCGTAGAGGGCGCGTATAAACTGGATAAAGACCCGGAGCCCATCCCGGACTTAACCTTGCTTAACCCCACGCTGTCCCTGCCGCTGTACGGAACCAGTATTGCGTTGACGGGGCGCTATGTGCTGGGCTTCAAAATGGAAGCCAAAAAATACAAAGAGGAAAAAAACAACTCCACCGAAGAACGCGATACGTCCAGCAATACCATGCAACAGGAACTCCAATTAAAAATGCAGGGTAAAATTTTGGACCGCGTGTTTGTGGATATTGACTACGACGACCAACGCGAGGAAGAAAAAACAATTTCCGTGGCGTACCGCGGCAAACCGGGCGAAATTGTGCAGTTGGCGGAATTTGGGGATATTGATTTATCCTTGCCGGAAACGGAATTTATTACCTATCAAAAGCAGTTGTTCGGGGCCAAAATGCACTTACAGTATAAAGATTTGGACGTGCGGCTGATTGGCTCCCAAACCAAAGGTTCCAGCAAGCAAAAGCAATTCGTCGGCAGCAGTGTATTGGCTATTTCCACCTTGTCGGATGCGGACTATAAACGCCGCACTTATTACGATTTAACTTTCGGCGGCAATATCAAGCCGGATACTACCGGGGCCAATACGGTGGATATTGCCGTCTACAATAACTGGCGTTCTTTAATGGGCGGTATTTCCTCCGGCACGGAAGAAATTTATTTGGATGCCAACAATTCCGATAACGACTTCGTGCCCGTATCCCGCACCGCTTCCGACGTTATGGGCGGCGGAACGTACGAAAGTAAATGGCGTTTGCTGACCCGTGGTACCGATTACACGGTGGATTACGCCAGCGGTATTATTCAATTTAAGCGCACCATTACGGCGGAAAGTGTGCTGGCGGTGGACTATGTAGGCACGACGGGCAACCGCTTGAGCCAGGTAATGGGCACGGCCGGCGATATTAAACTTATCAAAACGGAAAACGATAAAATTGTGGCGGGCTCCGCCAACGAAACCGCCAATAAACTGGAATTAAAAACGTATTATTCTTTGGGCACCCAGCAGATTACCAAAGATAACGGCAAAGGCAATTTTTTACTGCGGGTCATGGATGCGAACGGACAGGAGCTTTCTATTCCAACCTATACCGGGTCCACCCTTACTTACCCCACCAATATTGTTATGGATTTTGACAACGGTGTTTTTTACTTGCAGGAACGCTTTGCGGATGCCTCTTTGTATAAAACAACGCCGGTGTCTTCGTACAACCGCACGTTTAAGGTGGAGTATACTTCCAAGGTAAAAACGTATTTTATTGAGTCCGATATTGTCGTCCAGTCCGAAACCGTCAAACTCAACGGGCGCAAGTTAACCCGCAATAATGATTATTATATTGATTATACGTCCGGCTTTATCACCTTTTACAAGGGCGACGACATTACGGATTCTTCCGTCATTGACATTACTTACGATACCGTCAACGGCAGTAGTTCCAATAACTCCGTGATTGGCGGGCGGTTGGATTATAAACTGTGGGATAAAATCAAAATGGGGGCCACTGTTTTGCAAGAGGGGTGGGATAAGCCGTCCTCCGTGCCGCAGGTGGGCAATTACAGCAAGGATTTGTTAGTGTACGGGGCGGATATTAACGGCAAGGATATTAAACTTTCGGAGGCGGTATCGGTAGACTTCGGCGCTGAGGTGGCCCAATCGCGCAGTAATCCCAACCAATTCGGCTATGCCATGGTGGACAGTATGAACGAAACGAGCATTCAAACCGCCGGCTCCAAAATTTTTAGGGATTGGATTATTGCCGCCAACCCGACGAGCGACAAACCCGCCTTTTGGGGCAGTATGGCGTGGGATACGCAGGATGTGTCTTCGCTGGAAATCAACCCCAACGCGATTGGCAATTCCAACGATAAACAGCAAGTTTTGGTGCTGAATTATGATTTTTCCAAAGCTACCGGGGCGTATGCGGGGCATGACGAAGTTTCTATCGTTTATCCGCTTTCCGCCAGCGGGGTGGATTTATCCGATAAAACCTCTTTTGACTTAACCGTAAAAGGCCAAACCAACGGCCCGCTGATTAACGTGACCTTCGGTAATATTAACGAAGATTCCGATAACAGCGGCGGTATGGATACCCAATGCGCCACCGGCGCACCCAAGACGGAAGATGTTTTGTGCCGCAACAGTTTGGCCCCCAGCGAAGACATCGGCTGGGAATACAAAGACCCGGACGGCACCCTCCACCGCTACAACCCGTTTGTAAACAACATTTATAACCCGGAATCCCAACCCAACGGGCGCATTGATACGCAGGATTTGAACGGCAACAATAAAATGGACGGGGAAGATTCTTCCGTGGGCGGAAACTTCGGGTTCTCCGGGGTGTCGGCCGGGATGAACACCCCCATTAGCGGGCTAACAAATGGGGAAATTAATTTTAACGGTTGGAAAACCTTTGTGACCCCGCTGAATATTCCCTCGGCGGATAAAAGCAAATGGACGGCCGTGCGCCACTTGCGTATTACCCTTAAAAAAGGCCCCAACACCGCCACCAAAGGGCAAATTAAAATTGCCACGGTGGCATTATCCGGCACGGCGTGGAATGTGCCGGACGGTACGGACCCGAACGAGTTTCAGGTGGCGGGCATTAACAACGTGGATAATGCCGACTATGAGCCTATTTTCAGCGCCTCCGGCGACGGCAAAGAAGTGTTTAGCTATCTGTACGGCTCTATTGATAACTTGAAAGAAGCCACGGACTCCGCCAACGCCAAAGACCAAGCCTTAAATATCACGTTTAATACTACCGCGTTGCCGGAAGTGAACGACTCCGCCGCCCCGCCCAATTTAACCGGGGAGCGCTACGCCAGCCGCAACTTTTCCACCATGGATTTTACCCAACATAGGCAAATGCGCTTTTTGCTGCACAGCCAAGCGGCTAATGCCGGCTCCCAGTTCTTCCTAAAAGTAGGTACGGAAGAAAATTACGACAAAGTAGTCGTGCCGTTGGATTACACGGGGTGGCGTTTAATTTCCCTAAATATGGTAGATACAAACGGGGATGCTATCCCGGATGCGTTTGAAGATGCCTCTGACTCTTCTTATGGGGTAAAGGTGTACCGCCACCGCAAAACAGGCGGCGTGATGAATTTTAAGAAAGTCAGTTTAATGGTGTCCGGGGTGCAAAAAGGGGTCGGGCAGACGGGCTCGGCGGGGGAGGTGTGGCTCAATGTGATACACTTGGCAGAAACCATTATCCAACGCGGCGAAGCGTATAAGGGCGAAGTGGCCGTTAAGTGGGACGGTTGGGGCAGTGCCGGGGCCAAATACAAACATAAAGACGATAATTTTGAAACGCCGCTTTCCGTTTCCAAAAACCAGGAAACCACGGAAGAAGAATATTTTGTAAAAGTGGATAGAATAGAAGAGTTCCCCATGCAGGCCACCCTTACGCGCAGTACCATTACCACGCCCAGCATTGAGGATACGACCGATTACAACACCGTCAGCCTGTTAGATAAAGGCAAGGTGGAACGCCAACGCGCGGTGGTGCGCGGGGATTTTATCAAGGATAATTTACCCAAAGTGGGGTTGGAATATACCCTGGAAACGGCCGATTATAATTTGCTGAAACGCAAAGACGATTCCCGCACTTACGGCGTAAGCGTAAGCCATACGGCGCCGTCTTTCAAAAACATTAATGCCGGATATTATTTTACCAATGCCAAAATTGATTATGATAAATCTATGCACTCCGCTTCCAACTATAATACGGACGAAGACACCCAAAAAATGAATGTGAAAGTAAATTACCAGCCCACCAATAATTTTAACTTTGTTCCCAGCTATAACCTTTCCAAAAGTACCGAAGAACGCACCGCCTACGCAAGCGGCACGGCCCAATATAACAAATACCCCAAAGCCCTCAACCAAAGCACCGGGTTCACCAGCACTTGGAAGGTAGCCTCCTGGTTGGCGCCGTCTTTCAGCTATAACATTTCCACGACTGAAAACAACAACTTAACGGCCAAAACCGTCACGGCTTCCGGCACGCGGGAAACGGTGGGCATTGGGGATGTTAAATCCATTAACCGCAGTGCGGACGGCGGGATTTCGCTTACCTTAAACGGCAACGAGCTAATGCCCAACAGCAAATTGTTCAGCACGTTTGTTATTTCCAACGCGTTCCGCGTGCAGGATGCGGACTCCTGGAGGGATGTGGACAGCGGCTTTGATTCCCGCAAAGAATTATGGATACGCCGTTCCATGCACGGGGTGGGGCGCTACGGCTACCGCAGTACCATGACGCTGCGCGATACGTTTACTTCTTCCCAGCGGTGGAGCCCGCTTTCCCGCTACGAATTTAACGGCGCGATGGCTCCGCTTAAAACCATTTCCGTTATTAACAACTTCAGCTATACCACCCAAACCAACAACCAAACCGGCACGGAGTACGACTCCGTCAGCCAGACGTTGCCGGATTTGGTGTTTTCCATTTCTGACCTGGAAAAATTCTTTTATGCCGGGTCTTGGTTAAGCTCCACCAACCTTAAATTGCGGTATAGTTTAATCAAGCAGGAAACGGAAAATTCCGAAGATAAAGACCAAACGGCGTACGGCGGTGACCTGCGCTTTATGCTGTTCAACTTTTTTGACAGCGTGGTGAATTATACGCGCAAAACGTCCGACTCTACCGACTTGCGCGCCCATACCAGTTTGGAACGCTACGACGATACCGACATTTCCGCCCAGACCTCTTTTTATATCGGCTCTATGCGTTTAACGCCCAAAATTGTGCATAGCACGCATGATAAATGGCTGGTGGGTAAACTCAACGAAAGCACCAAAGAAACCACCCCCAGCTTAAATATGCGTTGGGATTTTAACATTCCGCGCGGGGTGCGCCTGCCGTTTATCAACCGCGTTTACAACGCCACCAACCGCGTGATTTGGAACACCAGTATCAGCTATACGGATAAATCTTCCCCGGTGGAAGTGAGCGATAACTATGAAAAATATGATTTAACCACTTCGCTGGATTATGAAATGTCCCAAAATTTGCGTTTTAATGTTTCCGGCGGCTACACGCGCTTAAAACACGCGTATGTGCGCACGGAAGATTACGATTCTTACAATTTTGCCGCCAACATTACGGTACAATTTTAATGCTATGATGCGCGCTAAAAAACTGCTTCCTGCGGCCCGTTTTACGGGGGAACTCCTTTTACATATCCTGTTCCCGCGTACTTGTTTTGCGTGCGGGGCCGATTTGCCCTTTAGGTATGCGGACCCGCTTTGTCCGGCTTGCCGCGGCGCGGTGCGTGTGCCGGGGCCGCTTATCTGCCAACGCTGCGGAACGGTTTTGCCGTCCGGCGGGGCGCATTGTGCGCGGTGCCGCGGCAGTAAAGGTAAAAAATTTAAGTGTAAAATAATTCGCTCCGCCTGGCTGTTCGGCCCGCAGAGCCGCGCGCTTATTCATGCGTTTAAGTATTCCGGCTATGCGTTTCTGGCGGACTATTTGGGCGCGCAAATGGCCCGGCGGTTTAAGGAGTTGCCGGAATTGGCGGCGGCGCAGGTGGTTGTGCCGGTGCCGTTATATCCCAAACGGCAGAAATGGCGCGGGTATAACCAATCGGAACTGTTGGCCCGGGCGTTTGCCCGTAAGGTACATTTGCCGGTGGAAAGCCGCTGTTTGGTACGCGTGCGGGATACGGCCGCACAAGCCAAACTGCACCGCCAGGAGCGGTTGGATAATATGTCCGGCGCGTTTGCCGCCACGGCGGACGTGCGCGGGAAAACGGTTTTACTGATAGATGATGTGGCAACGACGGGGGCGACGCTGGAGGGGTGTGCGCAGGCGTTGAGGGAGGGGGGAGCGAAGAGAGTGATAGCCTACACCCTAGCCCGCGAACCCTAATGGATGATAACGGCTGGTGGTAAACGGCTGTTGGTAAGCTAGGATTTTAATGCGCGGGGAACAAAATAACATTTTGTTCCCCGTTCGCATTTTATGGGCAAACCATTTTCCAAATTTAAGCCCTTTTGTGCCGCCTTTAGGCTTATGT
>ERZ1034976.155-NODE-155-length-64374-cov-46.358588_pt1 | contig 64374 bp, 53 predicted proteins | sample MGYA00520623_ERZ1034976 | MGnify/ENA primary metagenome ERZ1034976 (study PRJEB33766, sample SAMN09781774) | gut metagenome | biome: gut microbiome | host: Homo sapiens | place: Madagascar | study: EMG produced TPA metagenomics assembly of the PRJNA485056 data... | reverse complement strand
AAGAATAGCCAATTGTTGTTTGCCATAGAGAATAGATACTAGATTATAAAATTACTCTAAAAAAGAGTAGAAGTGAATATATGCACAGAAGTTAAGGAGCTAAAAATGAGCTCCTTAACTTTTGAACTGGTTAATATCGAATGAGTTGTTTTTATCTTACAGGTTCTCCTTTTTCTGTACGCTGCTTGCGTAGGAGAGCTTCCATGAAGTAATAGTCTGCATAGTTGAGTGGAGTGTCAATTTCATGTCCGTGAGGAATGCTACCTACACTATGCATGAGAATGAAGTTACCATTTGTACCAACCTTTGCACGATAAGCAGGAGAACTTAGGCTTTCGATAATCTTGTCTGCAGTCTCCTTGTAACCCTTGTTAGGAACGTATGTTGCCAATTCATAGAGTGCAGAAGCTGTACATGCTGCTGCTGAAGCATCACGTGGTTCGTTAGGAATTTTTGGAGCGTTGTAGTCCCAGTAAGGAACAAGATCCTTTGGCAAGTTTGGATGGTTGAAGATAAAGTCGTAAACCTTCTGTGCTTGCTCTAAGTAGCGCTCATCCTTAGTATAACGATAGCACATTGTGTAGCCATAGAGAGCCCAAACCTGTCCGCGTGCCCATGCTGTTTCGTGAGCATAGCCCTGAGCAGTATGCTTGTGAAGCACTTCGCCTGTCTCTGGGTTGTAGTCAATAACATGGTAGCAGCTGTTGTCCTCGCGGAAGTGATTCTTGAGGGTTGTGTTGGCATGGCTAACTGCTATATTATAATAGGTGGAGTCGCCCGACAAACGAGTAGCCTCGAAAAGAAGTTCAAGGTTCATCATGTTGTCGATGATAACAGGACAAGTCCATCCACGCTCTGCCTGCCATGTGCCTTTGTCAACATTCCATGACTGGATGATGCCAGCACCCTTGCGGAAACGAGTAGAAAGCGACTTAGCAGCCTCGATGATAACAGGCTTATACTCCTCCTTACCATCCAAGAGCAGACCATTAAGATAGCTACTGCCAATCATGAAGCCTACATCGTGGTGCCATTTTAGATGTTTTACAGAGTCGAGCTGCTCAGTATATTTAGCAGCAAGTGTTTCCCATTTCTTATCGCCAGTAAGCTTATAAGTATACCACAATGTTCCAGGGAAGAATCCTGAGCACCAGTCATCAATGGGCACATAGTTCATTTTGCCATTTTCATAGGTACGTGGGTTCAGGAACTTACCACTTTTTTCAATAATGTCGGTCTGTAGGGTTAACTGTGCTACAGCATTGTCGACGTTGTCTTTAATAATATCCTTTGCTGCTTCTTTAGTTTGGCAACTCCAAAGGCTTCCCATAGCCATTGCTATGGTAAAAATCTTTACTGAAAAAGATCGTAGTTTCATATTATATTTAGATTTAGTTAAAAATGCAATAATTAAGATTATGCGTAGTAATAGTCTTGGTAATACTGTTTTTCGTGTGCAAAGATAATGCTTTTTCTATTAATATTTATGTTTTACGGGTGATTTTTATAAAAAATTTGCTTTATAACTATAAAATTCGTGTGTTATATGGTATAAAAGCTTAGAGAATAGCATTTTTTTTATTATTGTAAAATGGTATATACATGGTAATATGTGGCAAGTTGGATAATAATTATTTTGCATTTATAATTGTAATTATTACAACACATATAGACATTTTGCTGAAAATGATGTAAAAAGCTTAGTTTTATGTGCTCAATAAAAATTATATGAGGATAAAGATAGAATAGCTTGATATGTAGTTTTCTTTTAGGCTGCTATTTGTGCTAATACTTGTTTTTTGTATTTGTAGTTGATTTTCTTAATAATCGCAATAAAAAAACTATCTTAAGGCAGAAAATGATGATTATAGGTGTGATTGCGTAGTAATTAGCTTTCATTCAATGATTTAACAGATATTATTTGCTGTCGAAGTTATGCTTCGGGTAATCTATGCTTTCTATCAAATGTATCTTTGCTTACTATCAAATGTGTTTTTGCTTACTATCAAATGTTAATATGCTTGCTGTCAAATGTAATCAAAAATCTTACTTCATAATAAAAAAGATGCGAATGCCACTTATATAGCATTCGCATCTTTTATAGTTTATAGTGTAATCTCACCGCTACCATAGCATTTGTGGTGGTCTTCATCGTATACCACACAGAACTGTCCAGGGGCAACGCCATGTATCTTCTCATCAGAATGGATGATGTATGCACCTTCGGCAGTCTTCTCTACTGTTGCATGATGATATTCTGGAGTATGGCGAATCTTGAATGTAACGCGAGGTTCGTTGACTTCTGTTGTGAGGAAATGGAAATCATGAATCTTGAAGTCTTGCTTGTAAGCAGTCTCTGGGTCATAGCCGTGGCTGACATACAATATATTAGCCTCTACATCCTTCTTTACAACAAACCAAGGGCCACCACCAAAGCCAAGACCTTTGCGCTGGCCGATAGTGTGGAACCATAGACCTCGATGTTCACCTATCATCTTGCCTGTTTCAAGTTCTATTACCTTTCCAGGCATTTCGCCAAGATATCGACGGATATATTCGTTGTAGTTGATTTGTCCAAGAAAGCAGATGCCTTGGCTGTCGCGACGCTTTGCGTTTACCAAATGTTCACGCTCAGCAATCTCGCGTACTTCGCCCTTTTGATAGTGACCAATAGGGAAGATGGCTTTTTTGAGTTGCCAATCGTATATCTGTGCAAGGAAGTCGGTCTGGTCTTTCACTGGGTCAGGACTAGTGGTAAGCCATTTCTTACCATCTATCCATTCCGTCTGTGCATAGTGACCTGTAGCAATGAGGTCGTAGTTGTGTCCCATCTTTTCGTTGAAGGCACCAAACTTAACCAAGCGGTTGCACATAACATCAGGGTTAGGAGTGAATCCTGCCTTCACCTTCTCCATGGTGTAGCGAGTAACCTGAGTCCAATATTCCTTATGGCAATCTACAACCTGTAGTTTGCAACCATATTTGTGAGCTACGGCAGTAGCCATTTCAAGATCCTCCTCACTTGAGCAGTCCCATTCCTCCTGTTCTTCAGGACCTATCTTTATATAGAAACAATCGGGATGCAAGCCCAACGAGGCAAACTCGTGAACTACCACACTGCTGTCTACACCTCCAGACAACAGCACAGCTATCTTCTTATCTTTAATTTCTGCTAAATCCATGTTGCAAAGTTAAATAAAAGAATTGATATAAGAAATGAAAGCCATGTTTTTTACAATAATTCTATATTTCATTCGTTATTATCAGATAGATATAACTATTATCATTTATCATTATGGAAAATAAAGTTGTTGATGATGAAGCAAAGACGCGTGAGCGTAAAATATATCGCGTAACATTAATGGGAAGTGCTATCAACGTGGTGTTGTTGGTGCTTAAGTTTGCAGCAGGTATTCTTGGCAATTCTGCCGCAATGATAGCAGATGCCGTACATTCGCTATCCGACTTTCTTACAGATATCATCGTTATGGTGTTTGTGCATATCGGCAACAAACCCGAAGACAAAGACCACGACTATGGACATGGCAAATACGAAACCTTAGCATCAGCCATTATTGGTATGGCTTTGTTGATGGTGGGAGTGATGATTTGCTATGATGGAGTGGTGAAGACCTATCATGCCATCCAAGGAATAGCATTGCCAAAGCCAGGATGGATAGCGTTGATAGCAGCCTTGGCAAGTATTGTGCTCAAGGAGTGGGCTTATCAGTTTACTGCCGCAGTGGGTAAGAAAGTTGGCTCGCAAGCTGTAGTTGCCAACGCATGGCATCATCGTTCTGACGCCTTGTCGTCAATAGGTACAGCCTTGGGTATTGGTGGAGCAATATTGCTTGGTGCAAAGTGGACAGTGCTCGATCCTATAGCAGCCATCATAGTGAGCTTCTTTATTATAGGTGCATCATTGCGACTGCTCAAGCAAACTGTGGACGAACTTATGGAACGTAGTCTGCCTGACGATATAGAAGAAGAGATAATCAGAATTGCTGAAGAAGAACCTTGTGTGAGCAGTATTCATCATCTGCGTACCCGTCGTATTGGCAACAATATAGCCCTGACCATGCACCTTCGTTTGCCTGGCAATACATCCCTTTATCATGCCCATGAACATGCTTCTAACATAGAGCACCGACTACGCGAACGCTTCGGTAAAGATACCTATATCGGACTGCATCTTGAGCCAACAAAGGTGGATGGCAAATATGTTGAGCCCGAATAATAAAATTTGTGAAACACGCATCGAATTCGGATAATTATATTAACTTTGCCCAACTAAAATAGAATTAATAACAGGAATGGGCAAAAAACTAAATATTATCTGGAACATGATATCTCACTATAAATATGTTATAGTGATAGTGTTAGGTATTGTGGTAGTAGGTTTTGTCGATGACAATAGCTTTGTGCAGCGTGTGAAATACGACTTGCAGATAAGCGATATTAAAGACCAGATAAAGGCTTATGACGAAACCTATGCCAAGAACGCAGAGGCTCTGCATGAACTGAAGCGTGACCCAAAGACAATAGAAAAGATAGCAAGAGAAAAATACTTCATGAAGACCGACGATGAGGACGTCTTTGTGTTGAGTGATGACGTGCAATTTACAAAAGATGATGAAACAACTGAATAAGATACAGTCTGTAATATTCCTGTTGGGTGGTGCACTCATGGTGATAGGTGCAGGATGCTATGTAGCAATGTGGCTTCGTGGTATAGTGTGCTGGGTGTTCCTCGTAGGAGCCGTGATGTTCAGCCTTATGCAGACAATGCAGATATATACAGGAACAGATACAACATTAAAACGCCTAAAAAACATTCAAGGCTTGGCAAGCATATTCTTTGTTGTGGCAGGAGTGCTGATGGCAGATAGTCATTATCATTTCTTTCAACCAATGTTTAGCAACTATGCCGACTATATCGAGATTCTGTACAACAAATGGGTGGTACTACTGTTGATAGCGGCGGTTATAGAGGTATATACCACACATCGTATAGATCACGAACTATCCAAAAAAAATATAAAAGAATAGCTTGTTGTTATAAATAGCGCAAATTTATTTCCCCACATCCTTCAAACATACTATCTTTGCATGCACAAAATGCAATTATCTCGTTTGCGAGATGTGAAGCATGTGAAGATAATCAACGATATGAATAAGATAATTTATGTAGTGATGGCCGTTCTCGGTCTATCGTCGTGTGCCAATAGTTTCAATATTGATGGCACATCAAGCATTTCTAACCTCGATGGACAAAAACTTTATCTTAAGGTGTTTACCGACACTACCTTTAAGGACCTCGACTCGTGCGATGTTCTTCATGGTAAGTTTAAGTTTAGTGGTACCATCGATTCTGTACGTGTGGCAAACGTCTTCATGAATGGTGTGCCAACATTGCCCGTTGTGCTTGAGGATGGCGACATCACCATAAAGATAGATAATCTGCAGCAGACCGTTACAGGCACTCCGCTCAACGATGAGCTTACAGAATTTATCAAAGAATATCAGAAGTTGGCTAATGCAAGTGCCGAATTGGTACACAAGCACGACCAAGCTATCATGGATGGCAAGGATATGGAGCCTGTTATCAGACAGCTACAGGCTGAGGACGAGGCGCTAAACGAGAAGATGGATAAGCTCGTTACTAAGTTTGTTGAGGATAATATGGACAATATCCTCGGACCTTGGGTGTTCCTGAACACATGCACCAGCAAGTATGAATTCCCTATGCTTGATGCGTGGATAGATGATATCATGACCAAGGCCACCGACAAATTCAAGAACGACCCTATGGTGAAGGAATATTATGAGAAGGCACAGGAAAACCAGCAGATAATGAATGGTATGAAGGAAGCTCCTGTACAGCAGCCTGTGGCTCCAGTGCCTAACGCTCCAACACCTAACGAACTGGCTAAACCTGCAGAATAACCCTTATCAGAATAAATAAGGAAAACTCTTTGGAAGCCAAATCTATAGAGAATAAAAGATAATGATATTATGACCAAGACTTTGATACAGAATGGCCGTATTGTCAACGAAGGAAAAACCTTCGATGGCTATATCGTGATTGATAACGGCTTGATAGATAGTATAGGTCAAGGCGAAGCACCCTGTGGAAACTACTCGGAAACAGTAGACGCCACAGGGTGTTTCGTTTTGCCTGGCATTATAGACGATCATGTTCACTTCCGTGAGCCAGGACTGACACAAAAGGCTGATATTAACAGCGAGTCGAAGGCTGCTGCGGCAGGTGGTGTGACATCATACCTTGAGATGCCTAACACCATTCCGCAAACAACAACCCTTGAGGCTCTGAGCCAAAAGGAAGAGTTGGCACGACAGAAGAGTCATGTGAACTATGCTTTCTTCATCGGTGCTACAAACGATAATGTTGGCATAATGGATAGTGTAGACTGGCATCATGTGCCAGGAATAAAACTCTTTATGGGTTCTAGTACAGGCAATATGCTTGTTGATAAGTATGGCTCGCTATTGAAAATATTCCAAAAGGCAGCAGAACTCAATGTGCCTCTGATGTCGCATTGCGAAGATACTGATATCATAAATCGCAACATGGAGCAGATGAAGAAAGCTTATGGCGACGACCCTGATGTGATGTTGCATCCGCTGATTCGCTCAGAGGAAGCATGCTATGAGTCGGCAGCCTTGGCTGCAGGTTTGGCTCGCCAGTTTGGTACACGTCTGCATATTGCCCATGTGAGTACAGAGAAAGAATTGGATTTGGCTACCGACAACATCAGCCTTGAGGCTACCGTAGCACATCTCTTCTTCTCGTCTGCCGACTATGCCACAAAGCGTGCATTGATAAAGTGCAATCCTGCTATAAAGCGTCCTGAAGATAGAGATGCTCTGAGAAAAGCTATTGCCGATGGCAGAATATCTGTTGTTGGTACCGACCATGCTCCTCATCTCTTGGCAGACAAGCAGGGTGGAGCTGCAAAGGCCACTTCGGGAATGCCTATGGTACAGTTCTCGTTGGTTACAATGCTCGAACTGATGGATCAAGGCATCATTTCTATCGAACGACTTGTGGAATTGATGTGTCATAATCCTGCCAAACTGTTTGCTATCAATAAGCGTGGCTACCTGCGCCCTGGCTATCATGCTGATATAGCGATTGTTGCTCAGGGACAGCCATGGACTGTTACTAAGGAGTGTATACAGAGCAAGTGTGGATGGAGCCCTATGGAGGGACATGAATATAATTGGCATGTGAAGCAGACTATCTGCAATGGTCATACCGTTTATGCAGATGGTAAGGTAGATGCAGAATATATCGGACAGCAATTGGAATTCAGATAGAGCATGGTGATAGATTATCGAATCTCGGATATTGTGCCATATATCAACTGGATATACTTCTTCCATGCTTGGGGATTATCAGGAAAACCCGAAAGCGAACAAGAAAAGCAGAAGCAAGAAGCATTGCGAATGCTTGAAGAATGGGAAGATAGATACCAGACGCATGCTGTTGTTGAGATAGTGGATGCTAATTCTGATGGCGACGATATCATAGCTGCAGGTACACGTATACCATTCCTCAGACAGCAGAAGCCAACAGCAGAAGGAATGCCAAACCTATGTCTTGCCGACTTTATCCGACCATTGTCGTCGGGTATTACCGACAAACTTGGCATCTTTGCAGCAACAGTAGATGCGCCTGCTGTGAGTCGCAATAGCTCTGACTGCTATCAGACTATGCTTGCACAAACCCTTGCCGACAGATTGGCTGAGGCTACAGCCGAGCGCTTACACCAAGAGGTGAGAACCAAGATATGGGGCTATGCTCCTGACGAACAGGCTTCTATCGACGACCTGCTAAATTGTAGATATGTTGGCATACGACCAGCCGTTGGTTATCCATCAATTCCTGATGCGAGTATCAACTTCATGATAGACAATATCATCAACATTAGGCAGATTGGCATCCGATTAACAGAAAGCGGAATGATGACTCCGCATGCTTCGGTATCAGGATTGATGTTTGCACATCCGCAAGCTAAATATTTCAGCATAGGCGATATAGGTAAGGACCAAATGGACGACTATGCTCGTCGACGTGGGCTACCTATGGAGATGATGAAGAAATTCTTGAAAATAAAGAATCAATAATGATAGCACGTATCATAATACCAATATTGTTGGCTATAGTATTGCCAGATATCTATATCGATATGCACTATTGGCGACACCACAAAGGCTACACATGGTGGCGTAGGTTACTTTGGTGGTTGCCCTCGGTGTTGATGGTGGCATACAGCATTGCAATAGCATCCACACGCAATTTTGTGCCTGATGAGATGATGTTCATCAATGTCTACATGATGCTTGTGGGCTTGGTGGTGATGCCAAAGATGCTGTTTGCATTATGCTCTGGTATTGGCTATCTGGTATGCAAATATACCCATCGTCGTCGCAATTATGGTAATTTCATCTGGTTGCCATTTGCCGCAGGTGCCATATATATAATAATGTATGGTTTCATAGTAGGCTTTGGCAAGTTGGAGGTTAAGCATCTCGATTTGTATTTCGATGATTTGCCCGAAGCTTTCGAAGGCTATCGCATAGTGCATTTCTCCGATGCTCATGTGGGTAGCTTTCAGTATGATAAGAAGTCTATATTGCAGCGAGATATAGATAGTATAAATGCTCAAAAGGCTGATATGGTGGTGTTTACTGGCGATATTCAGAATATGCAACCAGATGAATTGCTTCCTGTGATGCCATTGCTCAGCAAGGTGAAAGCCAAAGATGGAGTATACTCTGTGTTAGGAAATCACGACTACAGCATATATATAGATGCTACAGAAGACGTGAAGAAAGCCAACATCAAGGCTACTGTCGACAGAGAGCAGCAAATGGGATGGACGGTGTTGAGAAACGATAATCGTGTGATAAGGCGCGATGCCGACTCGCTGGTGATAGCTGGCGAAGAGAATGGAGGACGTAAACCTTCGCCAAAGCTTGCTGACTTGGAGAAGAGTTTGCATGGTGTAGGCAAAGGGGCATTCATAGTGATGCTACAGCACGACCCTAATGTGTGGCAAGAGAAAATTGTGCCAGATGGTAGAGTGCAGTTGACATTAAGCGGACATACTCATGCCGGTCAGGTTTCTGTCTTCGGACTACGCTTCACTCAGCTCACAGCTCACAACGATTATGGACTATACAACCAAGGCCGACAACAACTATATGTAACATCTGGACTTGGAGGTGTGGTGGCAATGCGATTCGGTGCTACTGCCGAGATTGCAGTAATAACATTACATAAAACGAAATAAAAACCTTAAAACATGAAATACTTATATCGACTTTATCAGCTTGTAGTGGCATTGCCGCTATTCTTGTTGACATCAATATTGGTGTCGCTGTTAACTGTTGTAGGAAGCATTATAGGCAACGGACATTTCTGGGGATATTATCCAGGCAAGCTATGGGCGTGGTTAACTGTGCGTCTGTTTCTTTTGCCAGTAACCGTGAAGGGACGCGAGAATCTTAAGCCAGGACAATCGTACGTCTTTGTGAGCAACCATCAGGGTGCTTTCGATATATTCTTGATTTATGGTTTCTTGAACCGTAACTTCAAATGGATGATGAAGCATCAGCTTAGAAAAGTTCCTTTCATAGGCATTGCTTGCGAATATTCACATCAGATATTTGTTGACAAACGCGGACCAAGAAAGATTAAGGAAACCTACGACAAGGCACGAGAAACCTTGCAGGGCGGTATGTCGGTGGTGGTATTCCCAGAAGGCGCACGTAGCTTTACTGGCCACATGGGAGTATTCAAGCGTGGCGCATTTATGCTTGCCGACGAGTTGCAGTTGCCTGTGGTGCCACTAACCATCAATGGCTCATTCGATGTGATGCCACGTATGCGTGATATGCATTGGGTCACTTGGTCGCCACTTTCATTGACTATCCACGAACCTATATACCCTATTGGCCAGGGCAAAGACAATGTTGCCAACATAGAGCAGAAAAGCTACGAGGCTGTGATGTCGGCAATAGAAGAAAAATATCAAGGCTTCGTAGAAAACCCAGACCAGTAATATAATAAAGCATAAAAATGCTTGGAGGTATTATATATTTTATGTACATTTGCAAAAAACTAACAAACCGATCATGCGAGAAAGTGATTCTATAGTTATTATACCAACCTACAACGAGATGGAGAATATCGAAAAGATTATTCGTGCCGTCTTCGGGTTAGAGAAGAGTTTTCATATCCTTGTCATTGATGATGGTAGTCCTGACCATACTGGCGACAAGGTAGAGGAACTTATTGAGAAAGAATTCAATGGTAGCTTGTTCTGTCTGCACAGAAAGGGCAAACTCGGACTTGGCACAGCATATATCACTGGCTTTAAGTGGGCTTTGGAACATGGATATGAGTATATCTTTGAGATGGATGCCGACTTTAGTCATGATCCTAATGACTTGCCACGTCTGTATGCTGCATGCCACGATGAAGGTTACGATGTAGCTATCGGTAGCCGATATGTGAGTGGTGTGAATGTTGTAAATTGGCCTATCGGTCGTGTGCTGATGAGCTATTTTGCTTCGCAGTATGTACGCCTTGTCACAGGTTTCAAGGTTCACGATACCACAGCAGGATTTAAGTGCTATAAGCGTCGTGTGCTTGAGACAATACCTTTGGATCAAGTTCGCTTCAAGGGCTATGGCTTCCAGATTGAGATGAAGTTTACTGCTTATAAGATAGGCTTTAAGATAAAGGAGGTGCCTGTGATATTCGTCAACCGTCGTGAAGGCGTGAGCAAGATGAGTGGTGGTATCTTTGGTGAAGCTTTCTTCGGAGTGATGAGACTTCGCTGGGATGGATGGTTCCGCAAGTATCCTAAATTGCCTGCATAATAAAAGGCTTTTAGGAAGTTGACTCCATAACTTCTTATGAAAATATGAATATAAACGATATGGCGGCACTCTATGGTAAATTGCCTCAGAGTGCCGCTTTTCTTAAACTTGTTGCCGACAAGAATATAGGCAACATATCAGCTCAGGGACTGGTGGCTTCGGCAGCCACTGTATTCTTTGCATCATTGTTCGAACGCTTGAATCGAACAGTACTCTTTGTATTAAATGATGCCGACGAGGCTGGATATTTCTACAACGATATGGCGCAGATGTTGGGACAGCAAAAGGTGTTGTTCTTCCCATCGTCGTATAAAAGGGCAGTGAAATACGGACAACGAGATGCTGCCAACGAGATATTGCGTACCGAGGTGCTTGCTCGCTTGTCGTCAGGCGATAATGCTTATATCGTTACTTGTCCTGAAGCTTTGTCGGAGCTTGTTGCTCGTAGAAAGGTTGTCGACGAGAGAATGATAACTCTTAGCGTTGGTCAGGAAGTAGGAATAACAAATATCGTACATTCACTTCGCGACTTTGGCTTTGCTGAGGTAGATTATGTATACGAGCCTGGGCAGTTTGCTGTGCGTGGTAGCATCATCGATGTTTATTCCTATTCTTGCGAATATCCTTACCGTATCGACTTCTTTGGCGACGAGATTGATACCATTCGTACCTTCGATGTGCAAGATCAGCTATCTAAGGAACAAAAGCAGAAGATAGAGATAGTGCCAGAGCTATCAAAGGTTGATACCGAGAAGATTCCATTCACGGAATATATGCCTAAGGATGCGCTGTTGGTGGTAAAGGATTTGCTGTATATTCGCGATACCATAGAGCGTATATGGAACGAGGGATTCTCGCAACAGGCATATACCGACCGACTGGCTGCTGCCACAGAGATGGAACAACTGGAGATAATGCGCGAGATGAATAAGCAATTGTCGCTACTTAGTGCTTCGGCTTTTGTAGAATCGGTTGCAGGACTGAAAAGGGTTACATTATCAACATCGGTTGACGACACCAAGGATGTGCAGGCAAAGATAGTCTTCAATACTTCGCCACAACCTTTGTTTCATAAGAATTTTGAGATGCTTCGCCAAACCTTCACTCAGTATACTGAGGTTGGTTTCAAGATATTCATCCTCGCAGATAGCAAGAAGCAGCAACAGCGACTTCGTGATATCTTCGACGATATGGGTGGCGATATAGAGCGCTCTTCGCATAATCAGCAACGCTCGTCTATCGATTTCGAGCCTGTAGACTCTACTCTCCACGAAGGTTTTGTAGATAATACTCTGCGTATCTGTTTCTTTACCGACCATCAGATATTCGACCGTTTCCATAAGTATAGCCTAAAGAGCGACTCGGCACGTGCAGGCAAGATGGCGCTGACTATGAAGGAACTACAAGAAATGGAACCTGGCGACTTCATTGTGCATGTAGACCTTGGCGTGGGTAAGTTTGGTGGATTGGTAAGGGTACCATCGGGCGATGGATACCAAGAGGTGATACGTATCATATATCAGAATAATGATAAGGTGGATGTCTCTATCCACTCTCTTTATAAGATATCGAAATATCGACGTAGCGATACTGGCGAACCTCCTCGTCTTAGCACTCTCGGCACTGGTGCTTGGGAACGCTTAAAGCAGAAGGCAAAGAAGCGTATCAAGGATATCGCACGCGACTTGATAAAGCTATATGCTAAGCGTCGACATGAAAAGGGCTTCGCTTATAGTGCTGATAGCTTTATGCAACATGAGCTTGAGGCAAGCTTCCTCTATGAAGATACTCCCGACCAACTTAAGGCTACACAGGAAGTGAAGGCTGACATGGAGAAGGCGGCACCTATGGATAGACTTGTGTGTGGTGATGTAGGCTTTGGCAAGACTGAGGTGGCGATACGTGCTGCCTTTAAGGCTGCTTGCGATTCTAAGCAGGTGGCGGTATTGGTACCTACAACGGTGTTGGCATTACAACACTATCAGAACTTCCGCGACCGTCTGCGTGATTTCCCTGTGCGTGTAGACTATCTCTCGCGAGCTCGCACAGCAAAGCAGACAAAGCACGTGCTTGAAGACCTGGAACAGGGACGCATAGATATCCTTGTGGGTACGCATAAGCTGATAGGAAAGAATGTGAAATGGCACGACCTGGGACTTCTCATCATCGATGAGGAGCAGAAGTTTGGTGTTTCTACAAAGGAGAAACTGCGCAAACTGAAGACAAACGTAGATACTCTCACCATGTCGGCAACACCAATTCCTCGTACTCTGCAGTTCTCGTTGATGGGTGCTCGAGATATGAGTATCATGCGCACTCCACCTCCAAACCGTCATCCTATCTCTACTCAGCTGGCTTCTTACAACCATGAGGTGATAGCGGACGCTATAAACTTCGAGATGAGTCGCAATGGTCAGGTTTTCTTTGTCAACGACCGCATAGCACAGCTCACAGAAATAGAGAAGCTGATAATGAAGTATGTCCCCGATTGCCGTGTTGCTATCGGACATGGTCAGATGTCGCCAGAGGAACTGGAGAAGATAATCCTTGGTTTCGTAAATCATGATTTCGATGTGTTGCTATCTACTACCATCGTAGAGAATGGTATCGACATACCAAATGCTAACACCATAATTATCAATGATGCTCATCGCTTCGGATTGTCTGACCTTCATCAGATGCGTGGACGTGTGGGACGTGGCAACCGCAAGGCTTTCTGCTATCTGCTTGCTCCACCTAAGAGTGTGCTCTCGCCTGAGGCACGCAGAAGATTGGAGGCTTTGGAGACATTCTCCGACCTTGGTAGCGGTTTCAATCTTGCCATGCAAGACCTCGATATTCGCGGTGCTGGCAACCTGTTAGGTGCTGAACAGAGTGGCTTTATGGAAGATCTTGGATATGAAACATACCAAAAGATACTTAACCAAGCCGTTACTGAGCTCAAGAATGATGAGTTCCAAGATCTATATGCTGAGGAAATGGCTCAAGGTAAGGTGTTCACAGGCGAGGATTTCGTAGAAGATTGCGCTATAGAGAGCGACTTGGAGATGTATTTCCCTGATACCTATGTTCCAGGTAGCTCGGAGCGTATGCTTCTATATCGTGAGCTTGATAACATAGTAGAAGACCGCGACCTTGATGTATACCGTCAGCGATTGATAGACCGCTTTGGTCCTGTGCCTGCTGAGGGTGAGGAACTTATGCAAGTTGTACTGCTACGTAGGCTTGGCAAGCGCCTTGGCGTTGAAAAGATAATCCTCAAGCAAGGTATGATGAACATGCAGTTCGTTTCCAATAACGACAGTCCGTTCTTCCAAAGCCAGCTCTTCGATAAGTTCATAAATTATGCCACAGCAAACCTTCGCCGCTGCGAACTCAAGGAGATTCGCGGTCGCCGCCTGCTGCACGTAAAGAATGTTGCTAAGGTTGCCGAGGCGGTGAATATATTGCGAGCTATAGATAAAGGGTAGGGGAAAGAAGAAAAAGAGAAGGCTTGGGTTGGCTTAGGTGGCTCAAGCTTAAGGTTAAGCGGTGCAGCCGAGCTGCACCGAACCCAACCCCAAGGCGCAAGCTTTCCCTGTTTCTTTTTCCCATTCTCTTCTTTTTTCCCTCTCTTTCTTTTTTCCCCTCTCTTTTTCTTTATCTTTCCCTTTCCTTTTCCTTCTCTTTCTTTTCCTCTTTTCTTCCTTCTTCTCTCTTTTTGTTTTCTCCTTGGGGTTGGGTTCGGCGCTGCTTGGCAGCGTCGCTTTCTTTGCTTTCTTTGCTTTCAGTTTCCGCTTTCTTTGCTTTCAGCTTTTGCTTTCTCTTTGGCCTTTGTTTTCTGCTTCAGCCTCCGGTTCCTCTATATATTCTCCTCTTTTCATTTTTTCCTCCATATCTTCTGTCCATGGCTCGGTGCTTACATTGGCAGCCATGGCGTTTAGCTGTAGGCATTGGGTGCGGGTTATGGTGCGCCTCTCCATGTGGTAGGGCCAAGGGGCGAGCATAAGGAGCAGACCCTCAGCGCAAGCGGTGAAGTATTTACCTGGTGGCTTATATAAAGGAGCGAAGCCATTTTCGAGTATCACTATCAACGGCTGGTGGGCATCGAGGGCAGCGCGTGCTATCTCCCTTTCTCCTGCCGATATGCAAGGACTCACCACAACTCCTCCCTTTGTGCCTCGCATCAAGAAGTATTCCTTTTGCTTTGATATAAGCTGCAGGTTTGTGGCGGATGTGTTGTTATGGCATTTTACCTGCATCCTTATAGGTCTATTTAGCAACCATCTGTTGCCTATGGCTGCGAATGTTGTACCGTTTATGGTTAGCGAATGCACCACCTTAAACATTTCAGGATTCTCTCTCTTTGTAAGAGCACGCAGAGGGTTATCGCTGACATAGCGTATCATAGCTTCCAGCTGTCCTTTACCATATAATACGGTATCTTGAAAGTTCTTAGAGAATAATGGTGGTGGGGTATCCTCGCCTTTAGGCCCTAATAGTCCTTGCTGAGTTAGCTCTTGCCAATAGTGCTTGTTGCATCTATTCTTGATTTTACCGATAATATTTCCAAGATGGCAAGGAATCTCAGTCTTGACGTACAGGATAGCATGCAGATGTTCCTCCATGAGCTGTACGCGTATAATCTCTATCTGCGGATATTCGTTGGTGATAAGTCGCCATTCGCGTTCTACGAGCTTCCCTAATTCAGAAGGAATTATTATTGCTTGTTGCCCTCCATCTGGATTATGGCTCCATTGTAGTTTGCCTAATAGTGGGAACGAGCGATTATGGAGGGTGAGAGTTATCATATATATGCCTGAGGAATGGTAGTCGTGTTCCTCCATTCTTCTTAGCATAGAATGTTTCGTTTCTGTTCTCCATCCTATTGTTGATATGTATTTTGCTTCGTTTGTTTCCATTAGATTTTGTTTTTATGTTGCTAATATAGACATTATTTTATATAATAGCAAGCCAAAAGGATAAAAAAGCACTACCTTTGCACGGAAAAACAACCAACGTATGATATTACTGACAATACTTGCTTATTTCGCTTTGCTAATGCTGGTGAGTAGGCTCACATCGCGCAAAGCAGACAACGACACCTTCTATCGTGGCAACAGACATTCACCATGGTATATGGTGGCGTTCGGAATGATAGGAGCTTCAATCTCTGGTATCACCTTTGTTTCTGTGCCGGGAATGGTAGCCAAAGCCGACATGACATACATGCAGACCTGCTTAGGTTTTATATTAGGCTATTTCGTGGTGGCTTTCGTGTTGCTGCCAGTTTACTATAAGCACAACCTCACCACCATATATTCATTCCTTGATAAGCGACTTGGCGCTCGGTCGTATAAGGTTGGTGCAAGCTTCTTCTTGCTATCTAAGATGACGGGAGCAGCAGCGAGATTCTATGTGGTATGCTTTATTCTCCATCGCTTTGTCTTTGCCGATATGAATGTGCCTTTTGCTGTTACTGCTTCTGGAATGGTATTTTTGATATGGCTATATACAAGGCGTGGCGGAATAAAAACCTTGGTTTGGACAGATGCCTTTCAAACACTCTGTATGTTTGCAGCCTTGGGCTTAATAATATATAATGTGATGGGCAACCTTGGCTTAGATACCGCATCTATGATAAAAGCCATTGCAAACGATAGTCATTCAAGGATATTTGTTTTTGACGATTGGATGTCGAAGCAGAACTTTTGGAAACAATTCCTTAGTGGTATCTTTATTGTGATAGTGATGACAGGCTTAGACCAAGATATGATGCAGAAAAACCTAACCTGCAAGTCGCTCTCTGATGCCAAGAAGGATATGTGTAGCTATGGCTTTGCCTTTGTTCCCGCCAACTTATTGTTCTTAGCTCTCGGCGTGTTGCTACTTATGTTGCTTGGTAAATACAATCTGCAGATGCCTGCATCTGGCGACGACCTGTTACCTATGTTTGCTGCATCGGGAATGTTGGGCAATGGAGTAGTGGTGTTGTTCTCTTTAGGTATCGTGGCAGCATCATTCTCAAGTGCCGATAGCGCATTGACAGCCCTCACCACAAGCTATTGTGTGGATATCTGCCAACGTAAGGATGATGAGAAGATGCGCAAGCGAGTGCACGTGGTAATGGCTGTTGTCTTTGCTTTGTTTGTGGTGCTTTTCAAAATGGTGAACAGTCAAGGCGTGCTCGATGCCATATATACCCTTTGCGGATATACCTATGGTCCATTGCTCGGTCTCTTTGCCTATGCTCTGCTCACTAAACGTAGTGTTGGCGATAAGGCAGTACCATATATCGCTGTAGCTTCGCCTGTGATATGCTTCATTATAGATTGGTATACCAAGAACTATACCGCCTATAGTTTCGGATATGAGCTACTGATGCTCAATGGTATGCTCACTTTCTTGGGCTTATGGATTAGCAGCTTGAAAGTAAAGAGCAATAAATAAAAACAAGAAATAGCTAAAAATAAAAAGAAGGAATATTTCATCAACGTTGATGAAATATTCCTTCTTTTTGTATGTTATATGCCTACCTTTTAGCAAGGCACATAATGCCTATAATTACAATGTAGCAAGATATCTCTCTGCTTCAAGAGCAGCCTTGCATCCAGAGCCTGCAGCAACGATAGCCTGACGATATGTAGGGTCAGCGCAGTCGCCAGCAGCAAACACACCCTCAATATTGGTGCGTGGAGTGCCATTGATAGTCTTGATATAGCCAATCTCGTCAAGGTCGAGCCAAGGCTTGAATACATCAGTATTTGGCTTATGGCCGATAGCGAGGAAGAAACCATCGATAGGCAAGTCGTAGCGTTCTTCGTCAGCTTCGCCCTTGCGCTTTACGAGGTGAGCACCCTCTACACCATTCTCGCCATAAAGGCCGAGAGTGTTGTGCTCATAGAGAATCTCTATCTTTTCGTTTTCCTCTACACGCTTCTTCATCACGTCAGAAGCACGGAGATAAGGCTTGCGAACTATCATGTAAACCTTCTTGCAAAGACCAGCGAGGTATGATGCTTCTTCGCATGCGGTGTCGCCACCACCAACCACAGCAACAGTCTTCTTGCGATAGAAGAAACCGTCGCAAGTAGCACATGCGCTAACGCCCTGTCCGTTGTATTTCTTCTCGTCGTCAAGACCGAGATATTTTGCAGACGCACCAGTAGCGATGATTACGGTATCGGCAGCAATCTCTGTACCATCCTCAACAGTTACAATGAAAGGACGCTGTCCGAAATCAACCTTTGTGATGATACCATCGCGGAGGTCGGCACCGAAGCGCTCTGCCTGTTCGCGGATATCCATCATCATCTGGTTTCCGTCTACACCCTGTGGATAGCCAGGGAAGTTTTCAACTTCAGTAGTTTGAGTGAGCTGTCCGCCAGTCTGTAGTCCGCAATAGAGCACAGGGCTGAGGTTAGCTCGTCCTGCATAAATAGCTGCGGTATATCCTGCAGGACCGCTACCGATGATAAGGCATTTAGTTTTTTCCATATATATCTATCTAATGAGTGATTAATCTTGCTCTCTTGGGCGCCCTTTATGCCTGTAGCAGTTCTTCAATCTTAGCTGCTATGTTGGCTATAGGCTCTGTAGGCTCGAAGCGAGCTACCACCTGTCCGCGCTTGTTGGTGAGGAACTTGGTGAAATTCCATTTTATATCAGCGCTTTCCTTGTAGTTAGGATCCTGCTCTGAGAGCATCTTGTCTAATACTGGATATAGAGGATGGCTCTCGTCCCAACCAGCGAAACCCTTACATTCTTTCAAGAACTTGAACAATGGGTCAGCATCGTCACCATTAACCTTGATCTTCTTGAAACGCGAAAACTCTGTACCATAGTTGAGCTTACAGAAGTTGTGTATAGACTCGTCAGTACCAGGAGCTTGGCTACCAAACTGGTTGCATGGGAAGTCGAGGATTTCGAAACCTTGCTGATGATATTTCTCGTAGAGCTTTTCTAAATCTTCATACTGAGGTGTGAATCCGCATTGTGTTGCTGTGTTGACTATAAGGAGTACTTCGTTTGAATACTCTTTGAGTGATACGTTTTTACCTTTTCTGTCCTTGACAGAGAATTCGTAAACTGTTCTCATCTTTGTTTGTATGTTATGTTTTATTTTATTTGCTATGCAAAAATACCAAAATTAATTGTAATCCAAGCAACACAACGCGATTATTATACTAATTTTAGGGATTTTTCCCTGCACTATAGGGAAAACATACCGATGAATATGAGTTTTACTATTGGCAGAATGAAAATATAAACCTATCTTTGCAGTAGAAAATAAATCAACAACCAATTTAAACAGTAAGATTATGAAGAAGTTTACATCTATATTGGCAATGGCTTTCATGGCATTGATGGCTATGACTTTCACATCGTGTGATGAGGATGCTGAAATAGCATATACTTTGGAAGGAACATGGAGTGGAAACATGTATGTGAGTATGGAATACGATGGCAGAGTGTATGATGCCACCTATTCGGAACTCTGCTTCTCGCGCGATCCTTACCGCTATTCCTCAGGTACAGGATATTGGGTTGACCACTACAACAATGGTCCTTGGGGAAGCTATATCGCTAACCATATTGATTGGCAAGTTAATAATGGTGTCATAGATGTATATTTGATAGAAGAAGGAACGAGAGTTCAAATCTACGACTATCATCTTAGCGACAACTACTTTGTAGGTACAATCTATTATGGCGACCAGAGAGTAAACTTCCGCTTGCGCCATACCTCTTCGCCTAATTATGACTATGAATACGGTTTTGGCTATGACTACGCAAAGAAGGGAAGTGTAGACGAAGCTACCCGCAGCACAGAGAAAAATGAAGTAAAGCCAGTAAGAATAATCAAGAAATAGGCTACTTTGAAAAAGCCTCTCAGTACCGTTTTTTGTACCGCTTAGCTGGTACTGGAGTTTCACTTAGCTGGTACTGGAGTTTCACCTAACTGGTACTGGAGTGGTACTTAGCTGGTACTGGTAACGAAACTAATTGCAAAAATACACACAATAAAATAGCCGTAATGCTTATGTCGTTTAAGCATTACGGCTAATATTTTATACTTATTATTTCTCTCTCTTTGGGTAGATGTTTTGTGACTGTTAGTTAAATCCCCAAAGCTTCATGTTGACAGTTGATTCAACTTCCTTCTCTATACCGTCAGGCAAGTTGCAGAAGAAGTCGATGCCAGTCTTCTTTTCCAATTCGTCGATAGTGATGACATATTTCTTCAATTCGTTGTTATTGTCTGTACAATTCTTATGCTCTATCCAGAAAGCCATGGCATCATATTTCACGTTGCCACTTGATTGCTTCTTGCTGATAAGAATTGCCATAAAGAAATATTTAGGGATGATATGACCGTTTATAGTTCCCGCAATCTGGCTCTTATTATCGATGGTTCCACCCTTGCATACATACATGGTATCGCAGAATTTGTAGTTGTTGCTCTTTGCCCAATCGCGCACCTTTTTCTCCATATTTGCCCATACTTTAGCATTGAAACCATTTGTTTGTGGTTGCATGTTGGTGAGATAGAAAGTCTGATAGTTTTGCTCAAAGCTCATCAATCTATCTGCTGAAGGACAAATGTGACCATGATCATAGCCTGAGCGATAGTAGCCATCGCCATTGCCTACAGACCATGGATATTTTGTGCCCAAGATAGGATCCAAAGGATATTGATATTTATATTTATTGGGGTTTGGATTATTATATTTTACATCGAATCGGTCTACATTTGATGCCATGATGCTCTTGTACATCTTGTAGCACGACCAGCGTTGCGACTTCTTCTGCATGTCCCACTCTACGCAATAGTTGAGTATACCATTGCTCTTGTGAACAAGCACCACATTGTTCTTTGTATCGCTATTCAAGCGAGGAAACTCCAATCCACCATATTCTGCGCATTGCTTTGTAGAGTTGGCATTAGCGTTGGTGGAAAAGCCTTCTTCATTATCATCGCTTGAGCATGCAACTAATGTCATAGCTGCAAAAATATATAATAGAGATTTCTTTAGCATGATTAAGGGTGATTAATATTTTTGTCAGGATGAATAAGGCGGGGTGAATAAATGGGGTGGGGTGAATGAATCTTCTAAAGGATTAAGAATATAAATAAAGAGAAAACAAAAAGTGCGACCGAAGCGTATATGCAACTACCTTCGACCGCACCCTTATAAAATCGTATGTATCTTGTGAAAAGATATCTGTCTTACTTGTTCAACTTACCGTAACGGCTCATGAAGCGATCAACACGACCGGCAGTATCAACAAGCTTGCTCTTACCTGTATAGAATGGGTGAGATGTGCTTGAGATTTCGACTTTAACTACTGGGTAAGTTTCGCCTTCAAATTCTACTGTCTCTGTAGTCTTGCATGTAGACTTTGTAAGGAACATATCGCCGTTGGACATATCCTTAAATACGACGGGGCGATAGTTTTCTGGATGAATACCTTTTTTCATTTCTGTTTAATATTGAATTGTTATTAATAATTTTCGCTATTATGCGCTTTGGGTTGCAAAGGTAGTAAGAATTTTCCTATCTACCAAATAATTATGACTTTTTGTTTGTAGATGAATAAAAAAAGAGGGACTCTTGAGAGCCCCTCTTGATGTTATAATAAGGAATATGGGATTATTCTGCAAAACCGCCATCTGCTGTTACGAGCGAAGCATCGTCAACGAGGATGTCCTGAGCTGTAGCATAAGCAGTTGTCTTAGGATTCATTACCACCAAGCAGATTGTCTTAGTCTCGGTGAGTGTGAACTCATAGCTTACCAATGTCCATGTGCTATTGTTGAGAGGTTCATAGGCTTCTCTATAGTTGTAGGTCTTGTCTGCAACTCCATCAGTAACAAATACATAACCTGGGCGGCACTGTGATTTGTCTGCAGTTGTGCTCTTAGCATAGAATGAGAACTTATAAGTACCTGCCTTAAGAGTAATCTCCTTATATCCAAGGCGCTTGTTCTGAGAAGCGTTGAAGCCTACAGATATTGAGTAAGAACCGCCATGAGCGTCTGTGCTTTGCTTTAGCGAAGCATTACCTGCCTTACTTGTAGTCTTCCAGTTTACAGGAGTTGTGCCATCCCAAGTTTCACAGTTGCCATTAGCAAGGAGGTTGTCGCCTGTTGGAGCAGGAGGAGTAACTTCGCCACCACCTGGCTTTTCTTCACCACCACCTGTTTCAGCCTTCTTGCCGTTGAGAGAAACAATCTTATTGTTGTAATCAATTTCCTTCTTCTCGTAGAATTGTTTGAGCTTACCATACACAACAACCTTGTCGCCAACCTTCAATTGGTCATTAGAAGTAAATTTCTCACCACCGAGATAGAAGCCATGATATACGATGAGCTGCTCAGATGTTGTAGTTCCATCAACAGAGATGTTGTATGTAGCATTACCGTAGTTTGCTGTTTCGATTTCTGATATGCTTGATACGATACCGCTTACATAAACTTCGCTTGTTGGAATGTTTCCTGATGTGATAATAGCCAAAGCCTTTGTTACATCGTATGGAGAAGCCTCTGTGCCTTCACCTGTACCCTCACCTGGAGTTGGAGTAACTTCGCCACCACCATTCTCAACTTCACCTTCCTTAACGCTGAGAGTCTTGATCTCCCAAGTAGAAGACTGCTTATCTGTACATGTATGGCGGAAAGCGATTCTAACCTTCTGACCGATGAACTCTGCAGGAATGTTTGCTGCTGATGTTACGAAAACAAACTCCTTGGTAGAAGCATCGTTAAGACCTGTTGTAGGATAAGCGATTGGAGTCCAAGTAGCCTTTGTAGGGTCGTCGGTATAGTCCTTGCTGATGAGCAGAGTGTTGTTGGCATTTACGTCTGCACGCTCATATTTCATAGCATGGTTCATTTCGATATAAGCCTTGCTTGCCTTTGTAAGGTCAATCTCAGGGCTAACGAGATATGTTACACCTGCCTCGTTGGTCTTAGTGCCATCGCCATTAAAGTCCTTGTAACCTGTGATGCATGCGCTACTGTAGTCAATAGTCCAAGCAATGTTGTCGTTTGTACCAAATGACTTGAAGTCGCCAAGGTCTTTAGCAAAGCTCTGATTAAGGTATACGCCTTCAGTGGTAGAGCCACCACCACCAGTTCCTGGATAGTCGTATGGAGCAGGAACATCTTCGCAACTTGTGAATGTCACTGCCGCCATGGCAAGTGCCATTATAGATAATGCTATCTTTTTCATATTATAGAATATTTTTTGTTTTGTTTTTGTTTATGGTGTAGGTATTAGCCTCCACCTTATTATATATATAGGTTATTATTCAGCAGGCTGAATGTCTCTTTCGTCGCGTATCAGAATCTGCCAAGTAGTTCTGTAGCGTGTGAATACGCCTGTGATGTTCAGCTTACCTGTTGGCAATTGCTTAGCTGCGAAATCAGCATATGTACTGGTACGGACAACAATTTTGTTTGTGCTTAGCTTCGTGCCATCTTGTGTCAGACCGCGGTTTACGCTGTTTGCTGCATCCTTCTCTTCGCTTGGTGCGAAGGTTGTCTTGCCGTCAGCATTTGTAAACTCTACGTTCTTGATGGTCATCAGCTTGCCATTGTTGTTATTGAGATAGTTAGAATCTTCAAGTTTGCTAACATCGAACTCCTTAGCTACAACCTTGCTTGCATCAGCAACACCAGTGAGCTTGAAGTGCTTGTTCCACAATATGCGGCTCATACGGCTAACGTAGCTGTTGCCCTTAGCATTGGTATAAGGCATACCGATTTCAGCCTGCTTGCCATAGCCACCGATGTAGAGACCCTTGAGGTCAACAACGATTTCCTGACCTACAGGAAGGTAAGAGAACAAACCACCCTGAGAGATGCAGATGAGGATAGCACCTGTGCCATCATCGATAGATACTTCGTTGTAGATGTTGCCACCGATGTCGTTGCCAACTACGCGACCCTTAATCTGTACATCCTCTGTAATCTGCTTGTAATAGTTTGTTGACGCATTGATAACGCTATCGTATTTTTCCTTCAAACTGCCGATGGTGATTACGTTAGTCTCAGCAATCTCTTGATTGCCATAGGCTTTATTTAGTGCCTCGGCGTTTGGAGTGTCCCAATCATCGTCCATACAACCAGTAACCAGGCTGCATGCGAGCACTAACATTAATAGATATTTAATATTTTTCATTTCAGTGAGTCGTTTAGAATCTGTAAGTCAAGTTAATCATGCCGTTTGTACCGTATGCATAGTACTTCTTAGGATTCTTAGAGAATCTGTAAGAACGTGCGTTGCCCGATGATGTGACGTTAGAACGGCTCTGCTCGTATCCACCTGTGCAGATGCGGGTGTTGTTGAGGATATTGGTAACCATCAAGTTGATGCTCAACTGTCCAGTCTTCAAGCGCAATGTCTTACCAATGCTACCATCGAGCATGAATCCGCCATTACCCTTATCCTGTGCTGAAGGCTCCTGGTTGAGTTTGCTCAAAGGACCATCCATACGATAGTATGTAGAGTAGCTGAGATAGATTCTGTCGTAGTAGTTGCCATTGAGGTCGATAAACCATCCACCCTGGTGGTAGCTAAAGCCTGCACCAGCAGCTGTAAGAGGAGTACCGCTCTCGCGCATACCTGTGCAACGAAGGATATCGTCGTTGTATGTACCCTGTGTAGAGTTCAAGTAGCGAACATTAGCGTCGTCAACATACTTAGCCTCGCTGATAGTACCGATAAACTTCAAGTCGAGATAAGAAGCGAGCTTGAACTTCAAACCTGCCTCAACACCATAGTATTCCTTGGTGTTGCCAGTAGATGAAACATAAGAGAACGAGTTGATGTCATCGAAGTAGAAGCATGTCCACTCAGTAACATTGTCAAGACGGCTGTAGTATGCGTTTACGTTGGCGTGCACCCAAGCGTTCTGATACTGATAGCCGAACTCGCTGCTAAATACGCGCTCATTCTTGAGGTTCTTCACGAAGTCGTTGTTCATCTCTGCAGCTTGGAAAGCTGTAGATGCTGTAGGAGCATTCCACTGATAGCCAACGCCGAGAGAGAATGTGTGACCATGACCTGCAGAGAATGTCATAGCAGCCTTTGCGCCACCCTCACAGAAGTTTGCCATACCACTCTTACCATATGAGTTGTTAGGGAACAAACCATTGCGCATCTTACCATTACGCTCCATAGAAGTAGCGCCGATACGTCCTGCAACGAGGACGTTGAAACGTCTCATGTTGCGAGTGTAGCTTGTCCATACCGAACCCTTGTTTACGCGGATATCGTAGTCGTAGCCAAACTTGTCGCCTTCGCCAACAACACGGTTAGGGTTGTTGAGGTCGTACTGCACCTCGTTAGAACCAGGAGCGTATGTACCGATGGCGTAAGTATTGATATTGTGGAATGTTGTTGCACCCAATAGGTCGTCCATTGTCTGATAGTGCTTGGTGTTGCTTGTAGAAAGCAAGTAACCAATATTCCATTTGCTCTTCTTGTCGAGATGAGCATTGAGAGTAGACGACAATGTTATCATGCTCTGGTCGTTGTGGCGCTTCTGGATATAGTACATAGCGTCGGCACCCTGAGCAGATGCATTTCTATTAGAAAGGTATAGACGATCCCAATTAATCTGGCGGTTAGCCTTGCTTGAGCTCAAGTATTCGTAAGCCAACTTCCAATCTTCCAAAGCCTGATCAGTCTGGAATTGTGTGTTGTCGCCCCAAACATCATAATAGCTTGATGGCAACATCTTCCAGTAGTCAGGATGTGGGTTGTCTGAATTGTTGTAGTTGAGCTTTGTAGAGCTATACCAACCATACTTACCAGCAAGAGTTGTAGTAACCTTCATATCGTCGTTGATCTTCCAATCCCATGTCAGCAAAGCTGTAGGAGCGAAGTCGTTAACGATACGAGAGTTTCTCTTCTTACCGTTTTGGTAACCCCAATAAGGGTTGTAAGTGTTGTCGTTGGCAATCCAATACATTTCGTCGGTAGAAGCTCCCTGCGATGCACGTTCGGTAGGGTTGCCCCATGTGGCGAAAGTAAGAGAATGTTTGTTGTTTTCACCAAAGAGTTTCTGCACACCGAGATAGTAAGAAAGAGCATTATAGAATGTTCCCTCTACATAACCCTTGTCAGCCCAACGATAAGTGACGTTGGCACTAACAGCCCAACCCTTAGAGTTGAGTCCGCTGTTATAGGTGTACATACCGCGTACGGTATAGTTGCGGTTAGCACCAGCGAGAGATATACGCTGGCCTACAGCCATGTTGGCAGGACGGAAGTCGTAGTTGTTACTTCCCGCCATGTTTGACATGTTGAATGCATTTTCTTCGAAAGGCATTGCAGAGTCCATGTTTCTTGTCTGCTGATTCAAACCACCAACAAGAGAATAGCGGAATTGACCTGTCTCCATATCGTTCATTGGCGCGCCATTGATGTAAACATCATTGTATTTCTGATTAAAGGCGCGATACCTGAACCTTACTGGCGAGAACAGATATCCCACTTGAGAGGCATAGATATTTGAGTTAGAGTTGATGATGGTGACATTCTGTGAAAAGTTGTCTTCCTCACCCAACTGTGCCTCTGTGAAAGTGAAAGCCTGTTCGCCCATAATGGCACCCATCTGACCTATAGAGTCATTTTGGGCTAAAGCCAAAGAAGTAGAGCTGAGAGCAATCACAGCTAAAGTTAGCTTTTTTTTCATAAGAGATAATTTGGATTAATAAATGATTATTCTGCAAAGTAAATAAATATATTCGACAATAACGAGCCTTTTTTATTATTTTTTCATTAAACATGCATTTTATTAGATAAAAATTACGATATTTGCAGCAGATAAATTTATAATTATATGAAAAAGCTACTTTTGACCTTTGCAGCTGTGCTGCTCGTGTCCTTTTTTGCATCTGCACAGAAAAAGTATTCTGTTTATGCAGTAGGATTCTACAACCAGGAAAACCTCTTCGACACTTGTCATGACGAGGGAAAGAAAGACTATGACTTCTTGCCTAATGGTTCTTATCATTGGGACGGACTAAAGTATTCACACAAGCTCCACAACATGGCTCGCGCTCTTGCCGATATGGGTACTGATGTGTTGCCGAATGTGGGTTGCGCAATGATTGGTTTGTCTGAGGTAGAGAATGCTAAGGTGCTTACCGACCTTGTTAATCAGCCTGCTCTCAAGGCTCGCAATATGCAGTTTGTGCATATAGAAGGTCCAGACAAGCGAGGCATCGATTGTGCTATGCTCTATAATCCTGCATTGTTTAAACTCGAAAGCGACACCTTATATCAATATGTGCAGGAGCTTGAGAAAGATAGCGCATTTAAGACTCGTGGCTTCCTGACCATTCATGGCAGATTAGCTGACGAACCTGTGACTGTTATCGTGTGTCACTGGCCAAGCCGTTTCAGCGGTCCTTTCTATCGTGAGTCTGCTGCTCGCCAGGTGAAAGCCATCAAGGACGAATTGTTGAAGAAAGACCCTGAGAGAAAGATATTCGTGATGGGCGATATGAACGACGACCCTGTAGACAAGAGTATGTATCAGGTGTTGGGTGCAAAGCCAGAGATTTCTAAGGTTAAGGATGGCGACATGTATAACCCATGGTATAATTTGTTGGCAAAGCAAGGTATAGGTACCTTATCTTATAATGGTGCATGGAACCTCTTCGACCAGATTGTGATGACACCAAACCTTCTTGACCGAGCAGGTAAGAAAGACTTCTCTAAGCTTACATTCTGGAAGCATGCCATTCAGCGTATGCCATATCTGTTCCAGACAGAAGGTAAATATAAGGGCACACCTAAGCGTACTACTGCTGGCGGTGTATGGCTCGATGGTTATTCAGACCACTTGCCAGTTTGCGTATATCTTGTTAAGGAGCAGAAGTAAGCTCATCGCTAATATTAAATATTGATGATGCAAACAGAAAGTCATCCTTTCGAACCTTTCTTGCCCAAGAATGCACGACTGCTGATGCTTGGCACATTTCCACCTGCGGAAAAACGTTGGAGCATGAAGTTCTATTATCCTAACTTCACCAATGATATGTGGCGCATCTTTGGAATCTGCTTCTTTGGCAAGAAAGATTTTTTTATAAAGCTTGAGGAGAAGCGCTTCGACCTTGAGCGGATAATAGAGTTTCTCAACGATAAGGGTATCGCCATGTATGATACTGCAACAAAGGTGATACGAACTAAGAATACAGCTTCTGATAAAGATCTGCAGATTGTGGAGCAGACAGACTTCGACGCTATGCTTCGCACATTGCCTGAATGTAAGGCGGTGGTAACGGCAGGACAGTTGGCAACTTCAGTCTTTGCTTCTCACTATGGCATCGCTGAGCCAAAGGTTGGAAGCTATACAGAGTTCAGTTTCGAAGGCAGAACCATTCGCCTATATCGTATGCCAAGTAGTTCGCGTGCTTATCCGATGAAGACAGAAAGCAAGGCTGAGATTTACCAAACAATGTTCGATTATCTATTTTAAATTTACACCTTATTATATATATGCACTATGAACAAAGATGATATCACAATAATAGGTATTGCCGGAGGTACAGGCTCAGGCAAGACAACTGTGGTAAGAAAGATTGTAGAGGCTTTACCTCCTCACTATGTAGCCGTTGTGCCTCTCGACTCTTATTACAACGATACCACAGGCATGACCGATGAAGAACGCCATGCCATCAACTTCGACCATCCTGATGCTTTCGACTGGAAACTCTTGCACAAGCAGGTGCACGAACTTCGAGAGGGTAGAGCTATTGAGCAACCTACATATTCGTATCTCAAGTGCAACCGCTTGCCAGAGACAATACATGTAGAGCCAAAGCCTGTTATCATTATCGAGGGTATCATGACATTGCTCAATAAGAAGCTTCGCGACCTTATGGACTTAAAGATATTCGTGGATTGCGACCCTGATGAGCGACTGATACGCAACATACAGCGCGATACTATCGACCGTGGACGAACAGTCAGCATGGTTGTTGATCGCTACTTGGAAGTGCTCAAGCCTATGCACGAGCAGTTTATTGAGCCTACAAAGCGATATGCCGACCTCATAATACCACAAGGTGGTGAGAATGCTAAGGGTATTGCTATATTGTGCAAGTATATCGAAGGCATTATTCCTAAGGAATAACAGCTCGTTAATGATATAAATAAAATAAGCACCATGCATGCGAGATTTGCTCTCCATAGCATGGTGCTTGTTTTTTATATTATTTCTATTTCTTATTTCTCTTCTATAGCTTCGCCTGCTGATGTGTCTTCTGCTTCAGTTGTCATAGCTTCGTCGGCTGCCTTGGCAAGTTTTTCGAATGCCTTCTTTACTCTATATATCTTTATGGCGTTGATACATTCTATCATACCATAGAGCATCATACACCAACCAATGACGAACAATGGAGCACTGGCTATTGTGGAAGGTCGCACTACGGCTATTATGCCAACAAGCAATACCAACGAAGGCATCAACCACCATACCAGGCCAATACGAGCAAAGCGTGTGGCAGAAGCAAGAGTGAAGAATTGGTTTAGGGCACCAACAATCAATATTGCTGCCAATACATACATCAGTCCGGTGATGAATGTTGCAGGCATCATGGCGAGAACAATACCAAGTATGATGCTACCTATGCCTGCTATTGGGAATTGTGGCTTTGTGCCAAGAATCTGGTTGCCATTGGCATCAAAGAGCTGAGGACCGTCGGCATGACGCTTCTGCGAAAAGTATATTAGGCATGAAATTAAACCAGAGAGGAAAAACAATACTCCCATCGCTATGGTTATCCATGTCACAGTCTGTTCTCTATATTTCACCAACAATGCTCCTACTATAATAGAGCAGATGGCTCTGAATGCTGAACCTTGTAGTACTTTCATGATTTAGTTTGTAATTTTAGCTTAATTATGACGTGTGTGATAATATAATAATCTATGACAGATGCAAAAATAACAACTTATTTGCAAAGTAGCAATTATTTTTAGTACTTTTGCCTCTCGAAAGATAAAAACACACTTTTGGTATGACAAAATTATATTTAGTGCGCCATGGCGAGACCGTGGACAATGTGAAGCAGATATTGCAAGGACAAACTCCTGGCATGCTCAATGATAATGGTAGGGAGCAGGCACATGAGGTGGCTTTGCGTATGAAGGATGCAAAGATTGATGCCTTTGTTTCGAGCGACTTATATCGCTCTATCGAGACTTGCGAGATTATTGCAGAGCCACATGGTATGCAAGTTCGCACCACACCTCTGCTTCGTGAGCGTGACTGGGGAAGTTTTACTGGTAAGTTTATTCCTGACCTTAAGGATAAAACATGGCCCGATGACATAGAGTCATTGGCAGATATGAAGACTCGTGCCAGCAAGTTTATGGAATGGCTAAAGGCTGAATATCCCAACAAGGTGGTGCTTGCCTTAGGTCATGGCATCATCAATAAGGCTATACAGAGTGTGTATACTGGTAAGCCAATGAATGAGATTCAGAAAATGAAGAATGCCGATGTGATAGAATTATCGCTATAAAAGAAATAAGGCAGGTGTCGTTTCCAATTTCTTGGAGCAGACACCTGCCTTTTTTATTTATATCAATTTAGAGAAAGTGCTATTGAGAGAGTTATCTTCTTCCACCAAAGTGGCTACCACCATTGCTCGCACCACCACCTACAGAAGAACGTGTGCTTGATGAACGGCTAAAGCCACCGAATGAACGGTTGCTTGATGATGAGCTGCTGCCACCGAACGAGCGGTTGCTTGATGATGAGCTGCTGCCACCAAACGAACGGTTGCTTGATGAAGAGCTACTGCCACCAAATGAGCGGTTGCTTGATGAAGAGCTGTTGCCACCAAACGAACGGTTGCTTGATGAAGAGCTACTGCCACCGAAAGATGAAGAGCCTGATGATCTGCTACCGCCAAAGGTGCGAGTAGGAGTGCTACTTGATGTAGAGCTATTTACACGATTGTTTGTAGAATTGCCATTGGTAGGAGTGAAGGTGCGTTTAGGAGTGGTTGTCGATGAACTTCCTCCAAATCTGAATCCACCATTGCTGCTTGGTCTACCGTTTACTGAAGAAGAACCTTTGTCAGTATTATTGCGTGTGCTACTTCCGCGGTCGCCGCTACCAAAATGTCTGTTACCAATGGCTTGTCCATGATTCTGACTGCCATTGCCAAATCGTGCAGGCTTGTTACCATGGTATCCATGACCATAGTCGCCACGATCGAAGCCATCTCTCATACCCCATCTTCTGTCAGAACCAGGACGTGGTCCACCATAAGTTCTGCCATGATACCATGATCTACCACCATTTGTGCGCCAACTATGTCCGCCACGATAAACTGCATAGAAGTGAGGACGACCGAAGTAGAAATATGTGCGATGTGGATATCGAGCATAGATTCCGAAGTGCCAGCATCCTGCATTCCAATATATTGGACGATAGAAATATGAAGCTGCGCAGAACGAGCGATACTGCCAATCGAGGAGTATGTAGCTAAGGTCGAGATTGCGCTGACGCCAATATTCACCATATAGGTCGTCGTAGGTATTCACCGTCATCAGATAGTCGAGGTTAATCTCGTAGGCTGCCTCATACTGGTCGTCGGTAAGGTTGAGTTCGTAAGCCATCTTGTCTGTCAAGAACAAAGCACGCTCGCGAGCTTGCTCATAACTCATAGCCTGTGCTGAAGTTGTCAGCGTTAGCAATGCCACAAGGGCTAATAATATCTTTTTCATATGCGTAGAGTTTTTATTTGTTTCACATGTTCTTTATCTTTATGTTGCAAAGATAGGCATTATTTAAAACCATCCAAAAGGTTTTTCCCTAAACCATAGGGGAATTTCCCTACATCATGCTTTTTGTGTTGGCTAATAGAATGTTATAATATGAGACCTATTATAATAAAAAGGTAAAAAATACGTTAATACTATATTATGAGAGGAATATATATATATATGGTATCAGCAGCTTTGGCAACATCTCTTTCTGCCAAGGCACAATATGCGTGGCAGGAGGATGAGAACACAGGAAAGCTCGATCTGACACACAACATCACATACATGATAGAGTCGCAAGGCTCTGTTTCGGATGGCAAGACTCCTTTGTGGCTCAATGCCAATAAATATGGTCTTAGTTCGCTCGACGAGAAGAATGGTTATGCAAGAGTGGCTGTGGTTCGCCCTTTGCAAACTGATTCTGCTCATCGTTGGGCTGTTGGCTACGGCTTGGATGTTGCCATACCTGTAAACTACACCAGCAATGTGGTTGTACAACAAGCTTTTGTTGAGGCTCGTTGGCTTCATGGTGCGCTCAGTATTGGTAGCAAACATTATCCAATGCAGTTGAAAAACAATCTGCTTAGTAGCGGATCGCAGACTTTAGGCATCAATGCCCGCCCTGTGCCACAGGTGAGATTGTCGTTGCCAGAATATTGGGTGCTACCTATTTTTAATAATATGGTTCGCTTCAAAGGACATATAGCCTTTGGTAAGATGACCGACGACAATTGGCAACATGAGTTTACTGGCAGAAAAAGCAAATATGTCGATGATGTGATGTATCATTCCAAAGCAGGCTATATCATGATAGGTAATCCTGATGGTTTCACACCATTAACTTTGGAACTTGGATTGGAGATGGCTGCACAATATGGTGGTACAACACATTATGCAAATTCTGATGGTACAGAGACTATAGTGAAGAGCAATTCTGGCTTAAAAGGCATGTGGAAAGCCTTTATCCCTGGTGGTGCTGATGCTCCAGAAACAGGAACTGTATATCAGAATGCTGAAGGCAACCACCTTGGTAGTTGGCTCGCTCGACTCAACTACGAAAGCGACACTTGGAAACTGGGTGTGTATGCTGATAAATATTTCGAAGACCATTCGTCGATGTTCCAAGTTGACTATGATGGATATGGCACAGGTGCAGAATGGAACACAAAGAAGAAACGCAAATTTATTCTCTACGACTTCAGCGACTGGTTGCTCGGTATAGAACTACAACTGAAATATCATCAATGGCTCAAAGGAGTGGTTGTAGAGTATATAAGCAGTAAATATCAAAGTGGACCAATATACCACGACCATACGCAGGGGAATAAAAACCATGTTGGTGGCAATGATAACTATTACAACCACTATATTTACCCAGGGTGGCAACATTGGGGACAAGCCATGGGTAATCCTCTCTTCCGTTCGCCTATATATAATGAGAATGGCAATATATATTTCTACGACAATCGCTTCAAGGCTTTCCACCTTGGCTTTAATGGTTCGCCAATAGCAAATCTCGATTATCGTGTGCTTGCCACCTACCAAGAGGGCTATGGTACATATGAAATTCCGTTTGCTAAAAAGCAACATAACACCAGCTTTATGGTTGAGGCTGCATATCATTTGCCACACAACTGGCACGTAACTGCAGCCTATGGTATGGATTCAGGCAAGCTTCTTGGCAACAATAGTGGTTTCCAACTTACCATAAGAAAGAATGGAATATTGGGAAAGGTAAAAAAGTAAAAAGGTAAAAAAGTAAAGAAGTAAAAAGGTAAAAAAAGTATATTGAAGAAAGAATATGAAAAGAAATAAAATACGATATATCCTGCTGTTGATGGTGGCACTATTTTCGCTTTCTGCATGCGAGATAGAAACTCATGACAATGGTAAACTCGATGGCTTTTGGCATCTTGAGAAAGTTGATACTATTGCCACAGGAGGTGTGTGCAATATGAGTCAACAGAAAGTTTTTTGGTCAGTGCAAGCTATGATAATAGAAGTAAGCGACCGCTCTAATCTTAACAACGATAAATATATTTTCTCGTTCTCTCATCGTGATGGCAAACTTTCGCTCTTTAATGCTCATAAGTCAGACCGCACTGAGGGCGACCCTATAATAGAAGATCCTACCGTTTTGCAACCTTTCGGAATATCCAACGTCAACGATAATTTCGAAGTGATGCAGCTTACAGGCAGCAAGATGATGTTAAAGTCAGAAACTTTACGTCTTGTATTCCGTAAGTTCTAATAAAACGAAAAAATGGTGTACCGAAGGCTAAGCCTATAGGTACACCATTTTTTCGTATAATGTATGAATGTTATGATGGTTTTGTTGATAAATGTAATGCTGTTAGTTAGAATTTCTTTCCAAACACAATGTTGATAAATGTCTTGACGAGAATCTTTATGTCAAACCACCATGAGCGATGCTCAAGATAGTAGAGGTCTAACTCAAGACGGCGAAGCATCTTTTCCATGGTGTCAGTATAGCCATTATAGAGAGTGGCATAAGATGTAACACCTGGACGTATCTGATATAGATATCGATAGCGTGGGTCGTGCTCCATAATTTGGTCTATATAGAACTTACGCTCAGGTCGTGGACCAATGAATGCCATGTCGCCAATGAGGACATTCCAAAGCTGAGGCAACTCATCGAGATGATGTTCGCGAAGGAACTTACCAACCTTTGTCATTCTGTCGTCGCTTTCGTGCTGATAAAGGGCAGGACCATTTTTCTCGGCATCCACTCTCATGCTACGGAATTTGTAGATATAGAATGGTCTGCCAAACCTTCCTATGCGCTCCTGCTTGAATATAGCTGGACCGCCATCTTCTTTCCTTACTGCTATATAGCAGATGAGAAAGAGAGGGGAGAATATTATTAAGCAGATTGCTGCCACTACAAAATCGAAGATACGCTTGGTGTTGCGTTCCACTTCGTTCATGCCGTCTTCTATGAAGCGTCGGTCACCTTTCTCGTCGTTTAGTCTTACTATGGACATTGCAATAGTTTGTTCCATTCCTTATGATGTGTTTTATTATATTAACGCATCATATAGGAACATATTGTATAATTACTATAAAAAATACTTAATATTGTTTTTTAGGAGTATGAACCCTACATTATAACCAATGCCATGATTATACAAACCCCATGGCTTTTTGTCACGATTTGCAAAGGTACTAATAATAATGTGAATATAGAAAGAAATCTAAATTAACTTTGTTAGCATAGATATATTTTATATCTTTGCATTTAGTATGGACAAGACACTTCGACTTATCGTTATAGCCTTTGCGGCATTGATAACTCTGTCGTTTGCAGAACCTGAACCTAAGGGTAAGAGAAAAATGGCAAATGATGGATATAGGCTTGTGTTCTCTGATGAGTTTAATAAGTCGAATGACTCGCAGCCAGATGAAAGCAAATGGAGTAGAAGTAAACGATATTCGAGCACGTGGAATAGATGGATTAGTGCTTCGAAGGATGTGGTATTCATACGAAATGGCAAATTGATATGCAGGGCTATAGCAAATAAGAACGAAAAGGGTGATACAGCTCGTATGCTTACAGGAGCTATAGAAACACAACGAAAGTTTGCTTTCAAATATGGTAAACTGGAATGCAGAATGAAAACAAGATGCCATATTGGTAATTTTCCTGCATTATGGCTAATGCCAGAGCCACCAGCACCCGACCATCCGAAGGGTGGCGAAATTGATATCTTTGAAACTATCGACAATGAGAAGAAGGCTTATCAGACAGTGCACTCTAACTGGACTATAAATATGAAAAAGAAGAAAGATCCTGTTAGTGCTTATAGTGTGGATGTCGACGTTAGAAAATGGCACGTTTATGGTTTTGAATGGACTGCCAATATGTTAACATGGACAATAGATGGCAAGGTAGTAGCTGTTTATTATAAGAAAGAGAAAGATGAAAATGCATTGAATAATGGTCAATGGCCTTTTGATGCACCTTTTTATATTATAATAAACCAAAGCGTAGGCAGCGGACGATGGGCTCAGCATCCAGATGTGGACTTTGTTTATGAAACACAAGTGGATTGGATACGAGTCTATCAAAGATAATAATTATATCTTGCTCTTGAAATAAGCCTTTATAGCATAGTTTACGAAATGATACGATGATTGTATTAGGTTTAGTTGTTCGATATCGCGATAAATACTCCATTGCCATGGCAAAACCTGCAATTTGTTTGCAGAAATAGAGCCTTTTACTATTCTGTAGGCTGCTGTTGTGGTATTTGTATTTTTTGCAATAAAACCTTTCTTTAGTATGGATAGCCACAATACATAGTCCTCATGGTGGATATCCATGAACTCTATTTTACCAACTTTCTTTTGGTCATAAATACCTGTGAGGTTGCCTATGACATTGCCAGACAATAACACATTATATGTTGCCATTGTTGGAGCTTTCACTATTCTATTTGCACGATGACCATCTTCATCCATCTTTTCGTAGTTGGAATAAGCTATAGCTACATTATTGTCTTCGAAAAGAGGAATTTGCTGTTGTAACTTTTCTGGAAACCACATGTCGTCGCTATCAAGGAATGCTATATATCTACCTTTTGCAAGCTTCACTCCCATGTTGCGTGGAGAAGAAGGGCGACCAGTATGATTGTCGTTGAAAAGAAGATGTATTCTTGGGTCTTGCTTTATAAATTTGCGCACTATATCACAAGAATTATCTTTAGAAGCATCATCGATAACTAATAATTCCCAATTATCATAGGTTTGATTGATGACAGATGTTATTGCTTCGCCAACATATTTGGCGGAGTTATACATTGGCATGATAATTGAAACTAGTTCTTTGTGCATAAATATAGTAGCTTTGTCGTATTATGATGCAAAAATAGCAATTAATTCCGACATGCCAAAACATTTTATCAGCAAACTACCACTTACTTTGTTTTTATCGAAATAACTCTTTAAATACTTTAAGTGCAAAGGCATTTGAATATTTTGTTTCAAAGATAGAACGTGAGTATACGTTATATCTTGGAACAGGATTCTCTGAGAAATATTTTATAGTATCTATATATTCTTTTGCTGTGTTACAGAGTTTACCACAAGACGAAGTGTCAAGCTCATAACCTTCAAATGATTCTTTAGAACCTAAGATGTTTTTACCGTACATCAAAGCTTCGCATGTTTTTACCTTCATTCCGCTCCCCGAAAATATTGGAAATATCATGAAGTCTGCTTCTTCGAAGTATTGAGACAGGTCTGGTACATTTGAGAGAACTGTAATATCTTTGAGGCATGTTTCTGAATTCTTTAACAAATCCATATCTTTACCGATTACCTTGAAATCGATATCTACATGAGGTAATACATTTTTTACAAACCATAAAAGACCTTCAGAGTTAGCAGGAAAGTTGCTCCCTATAAAATAACATTTAGGTCTTTTGCTGGTAAGAATTTGCAGGTCATAGTTCTTGACTTCACACTTGTCGTTGAAAGTTACTGGAACTATAGCATTAAACTTTTTTCCATATTCTTTTTGCAGAATATTACAATCTCTTTCACACAAACCTATAGATATACTTGCATGCTTTATACTGTATTCGTCATTTTTAGTAGCACAATTAATAACGATATTTCTAAAAGGTAACTTCTTGCTCACTCTTGCTTCGTAGTAATATCTCTCTATATTGTGGAAGAAACTAATAACTTTTCCTTTATACCCATTTTCTTTCAACTTCTTGGCTATTATGCCAAAAAGGCTCGTGTTTATTAAAATATAATCGTACTTATTCGACATTTTTATAATGGATTTGAGTTTATTAGGAGTCAAACCATTAAAATAGCCAAATGGAAAAAGAAATGCAGCGAAAGCTAATGATAATAGACTACGTTTCTTTGTGTTATTTACGAAATAAAAATCAACATTTTCTTTTCCAAGAATTTGTGTAACCATTTCCGCATTGCGTTTGTTTACAAGGCTTCCTCCGTCGTTTACGGTATGGAAGTCTTGGAAGTATATTAATAAAGCCTTTTTCATAAAGTGTTATTTATTAGGGAGTGTATTGATTTTATTTTTAATTTCTGCCTTTAGTTTTAAAAGCATTTCTTCCAGATTCTTGTCGTGTTTACCACAAAAAGATTTTAGCTTACAACGGACTATTAGAAGGTTGGTATTTCGCAATCTGTTTTTCAAAATATCAATTGCAGCATATCCTTTTTTCTCATTCTGAAATACTGCTACATCAATTAGTTTTAGTTCGTATTTAAGGTCAGGCTTACGTTCTTTTACTAAGTGAATGTAGTGGAGCTTTGGATTGTATATCATCTTTGTATAACCAAGTTGCCACATACGATAATGTATGTCTTCTTCTTCGCCATACATAAAAACAGATTCATCGAAAAGTCCAGCATGCTCAAACATTTGCTTACGGATATAGAAACAAGAGCCAGAGAAATGCATGTATTTTGCAATGTAGTGGTCGTAGCGGTTGCATACCGACGACATTATGGTCTGTACATATCCGTTTATGGCATAAGTGCATGTGAAGGAGTTTGTGCTTGGTAGGGTAGGAGTTAGCATCTGCTTCATACCATACATTGCCAATTCAGAATTGTTTTCGAAGGCTTCAACTGCAGTCTTGAATATTGGCTCAATGAGACGCACATCAGGATTCATGATTAGAATCACAGGTGCTGTAGCCTTCTTTATACCAACATTATTGCCTTGACCATAGCCACCGTTATGTGTGTTTTTTATCAATACGATGCCGTTGCCATAAAGCTCCTTTAGCTTTATGAACATGGTATCTGTATCGCGACTGTTATTGTCGACGATGATGAGTTCAATCTCAGACAAAGGGATATCTGAGAACTTCATAATCGAGCTCACGCAATCGTAGATGTCGTGTTCAGAGTTGTAGGTTACTATGATTATTGATAAGCGTTTCATGTTGATATTTGCGTATGAAATATGATGATATCAAGAGTTTTGTTGTAATAGTTGTGCAATCTTTTGCTCATTCTTCTTTTCCAGGCGTAGTCGACGAATTATAAACATCGACATAGGTATTTGTCTTGAATGGCGTGGTGAAAGAAAGTGGCTAAGCACATGGCAGAAGCCAAAGCGTATAGCAAGCAATGTGCCATGAAGAGAATTGTGACTCTTTACCAATGAGCTAAGCTGGTTAGCAAACGAAAACTCTATTCCATTAGTCATGATGTTGTTAAATGCATAGAGAACCCCCTTGTATAGGTAGCTGTCATAACTATGCCCATGAACTTTCTGTACCATGGTATATAGCTTATTGATAGAATGAAGGTTGCTTTCGAAATGAGCCTTTGTGATAATGCCCGATGATACAGCAGCACCACGTTCATCAATTCTATAGCCATAATCAGGTTTGGTTTCTACATAGTCATATTTTAAACCTGCAAGGATTGTCTGTACATTAAAGTCGCAATCTTGGAGTGATTTTAATTGTTCATCCCATCTTATGTTATGATTGCGTAGAGAAGCGGTACGATATATATTGTTTACTACCACAAATGGAAGCAGTCGTTGGCAGAAGAACTGCAAGTCATCGTCATGAACCTTATGCCCATATACAAACTTAGTATCCATAGGGTGGAGTGTTTCCTTATAGTAAGTACAAGATGGGAACACAAGGAAGTCTACATCCGTACGCTTGCTAATGGCATTCACTCTGGTAGAAAGACATGACGGAGTGATAATATCGTCAGAATCGAAAAATATTATGTATTCACCTTGAGCCTTGTCTATACCTATGTTTCTACATTTTGTGGCACCCTTAGGCAATTCTGTTCTTTGTATTAGTTTTATTCTGTTGTCTTTGTTTTGGTATTCGTTGAGCAATGCGATAGTATCTTCGTCGGAACCATCATCAACGGCTAATACCTCATAGTCGTTGAAGTCGTTTACCAATATGCTGTCGAGCATTATGGCAACGAGGTTTTTGCGGTTGAATACCGGCATAACTATAGATAGTTTTATTGTATTTGTAGTCATTGTAAATCTTCTTGTTTGTTGTCGTATAATTCTTTGTTCTGATGTCCTATATATGCAAAAGCATACAGAGGTATGAAATAGTAGAACGACAGTGGTGTGGCTCTAACCCAGAATGATGCAACACCTATGACAAACATAGATATTATCGCCCTTCTGTCTGTGCTACCATATACTGCAGATATATAGAATATGATGGTAAGCAAAAGTACTATTAAGCCATAGTCGTAGATATATACTCTATAGCCAGCATTGCCCCAACCGAACTCTGCAAGTTCATAGTCTCGTCCAAAGAGTATGTCGTCAGATTTCATATAATCATCAAATGCTACCTCAAAAGTATCTGTCACACGGTTATCACCAGCAAGTTTACCATCGTCAACCGCCAAACGTTCTATGATGAGCGAGTTTAGCATGTTGTCACCATCGTTATAGAATATTGCGCCTATAGCTGTGATTCCCAAGAAACTAATGATGAGCAATATTTTTGGTAATATCCTTTGATGCTTTAGCCAAGCATTGATAAACAACACCATTGCCAACAACACAAAAGCTGCCAGCGAGAATGTCATTATCGTTGCTATAAGCAATACCACGTTGTACCATTTCTTCCATTTTCCTAACTGTGTTAGGAGAAGGAATACCGATGCTGTTCCTAAGTGGCCAGGTTCCATAAATACAGATTGGAAACGAGGTATCAGAACCAAGAACGTGCGGTCGTCAATGAGGAAAAAGTAGAAATTGGTATATGAATACATCAATACTTCATGCGCAATAGGCGTTGAAGGCAAAGGAAAGCCTAAAATGTATAATACGAAGAAGAATATTGATACAGTGAGCAATGAGCCCATGACAACACAAAGGAATTTCATAAGTCGTTTTAGCTCATCTACACTGATTGTGAATAATGACAGGAAGATAGTTGAATAAAAAACAAGACTTATGTAGCTGTTGATATTGTTGCCATTAACAAGGCGCATCATAACAGTCAGAGCAAGATATGCCAATATTGGTGCTTGAAAATCCTTGCGTGTAAATAGAGGTTCACTTAGATTTCTTGATATCAGCATTGACATTACAATAAGCATTGCTGACAATACGAAGAAGACATTTTCAATTTTCCATATAAACCAAGGCATCAAGGCTCCCCAATATGAAATGAGGATGCCGAGATAGAAAAACATTCTTGCAATGTTTTTCTTCTGCAATGTGAAGAGGTCTATCTTTTTTATTGTGAGCAATGATGATATTGTCATATTGTGCTTATTTCTTAATTATTATATGTTTGAGCATCTGACGTTCATCTTGTGTAAATACGAAGAACCAGATGAAAAGCAGACCAAGAAATGCTGCTACAGCCATGTTTACTAAGAACGATAGTGGATATACCAACTGATGTAATGCCAAAGAAACACAACTCATAAAGAGAATGAGTGGAATAATCTTGCCAAAGACATGGATTGCAAATTGTGTCATATTTAAGTTGGCACTATTATGCAAAAAGGGTATACGCATTAGTGCGACTATAGCTTCGATAGCAATAAATACATACATTATAATCTCTATGCTACTACCTGTTTTCAGTAGTGCGTAGGCTATTGGTAAGTATGCAATCTTAGGAGTATACATCAGTAGTGTATATTTCTTGATATTGCCCATGGCTTGGTTTGCAGAGTTTAGTCCGTATGTGCATTGGTCTATAAGAAAACAAGCCAATAAGCAGCGACAGAAGAATGCTGCGTATTCGGGCACATCTTTAAGCCATATACTGAGCAATGAATCTAACTCAACAATCAACGGTATGAATAGAGTTGCCATCATTGCTACCACATACTTACATTCTTTTTCTGCAATGCGGAGCATACGGTCGTGGTCGTTAGCCCCTTCTGATTTCATCAATATAGGATTCATGGCATTGATGACAGATGTAGATACAAATGAAACTGCACCATACATTTGAAGTGCTATGCCGTAAGCTGCATTTATGAGTGTGCCGAAGAATCGGTTTAGCAATATTGATAATCCTTGGGTACGTAATACTACTGCTCCCATACCGTAGGTAGTCCATTTCGTGAAGTTGGCTAACTCAGCAACTATCTTCTTGTCGTAGTCAGCTATTACCTTTAATGGTCTGCATTCCTTGTATTTAGACACAGCAAAGCAAGAATAAGCTAAGAACTCAAAAAGGTAGATGAATAGTAGAATTACAGTATAGGTAATCAGTTTGTCTGTATGCAATTCAAGCAATATTATTGCCAACGTCAATTTGAATACTCCATCCAATATTTCTACAATCGATATATATACAATATTCTCGTGAGATATGAGCGCTGCCTTGAATGGTGCTGACAAGAAGGTAAGGAAAAGTATTCCCAACATCAATAAATACACTTCTGCTGCCGCTTCTCTTCTCAAATCAGGAATGTTGAAGAATATCGAACAGAGATAATCTTGAAAGAGAATGAGAAACAAAGGTAGCAATGTTCCAATAACCAAATGTATTAAAAGGCTGTTGGAGAAATATTTGCGCTGTGCATGGAGATTGTTTTGTCCTTGCGAAAAAGAGAGATGACGCTGAGTGGTAATAACTAGGGCATTGATGATAAATCCCAATAGAGCTATGGTTCCAGCAACGAGCGAGTATATACCATAGTCTGATTGTCCTAACGCGGACAATACCAGACGTACAGTATATAATGAAAGGCATGTTGTTATTATAGCCTTTATATATTGGGAAAGTGTATTTATAAAAACTCTCTTATGAGCCTCCATGTGTATGATATTAGTGTGTATTGCGGAGTTAATCGAGCTACTCCTTTCAATATTAGAGTCTGCCGTCAATGATATTTCTATCGAGCACTCCTTTTACATCATAGATAATGCCATTCTTGTTGAGCGAAGAACGTAGGTCAAGCTTTAGGAAGTCTTTATGACTAACAGCCAAGATTATAACATCGAAATCATTTTCTGAAGGTATTACGTTTGTAATGTCTAGTCCATAGGCTCTATTCACGTTTTCCTTATTAGCCCAAGGGTCGAAAATGGTAATGTTATTGGTATATTCACTCAAAGTATGGTATATGTCAACGACTTTGGTGTTGCGAATGTCTGGGCAGTTTTCCTTAAACGTGATACCGAGAATAAGAATCTTAGCATCCTTTACGAGAATTCCCTTCTTATTCATCAATTTAATCACCTGTGCTCCTACATAATCGCCCATGCCATCATTAAGCTGTCGGGCGTTGGTCATCATTCGTGGCATTACACCATAAACCTGTGCCTTTTGTATCAAGTAATATGGGTCGACAGATATACAATGACCACCTACCAATCCTGGTGACATCTTTATAAAATTCCATTTGCTTCCTGCTGCAGCCAAAACGTCATGGGTATCAATATTCATGGCATTGAATATCTTTGCCAATTCGTTCATAAACGCGATGTTTACGTCACGCTGAGAGTTCTCTATAATCTTTGATGCTTCTGCTACCTTTATAGACGAAGCCTTATGAGTGCCATTAACGAGTACTGAATTGTAAACTGCATCTACATAGTCTGCAATTTCAGGAGTAGAACCACTTGTCACCTTTTTGATTTTCTCTACAGTATGTTCTTTATCGCCAGGGTTTATTCTCTCTGGACTATATCCTGCATAGAAATCTGTATTAAAAACAAGTCCTGATACTCTTTCAACTACGGGCAAACATTCCTCTTCTGTGACACCTGGATAAACGGTAGATTCATATACCACTACATCACCTTTAGAAATAACCTTACCAACAGTCTCGCTTGCACCAATAAGTGGTTTAAGATCTGGATGGTTATAAGTGTCAACAGGAGTAGGAACTGCAACAATATAAAGATTGCAATCTTTTATCTCATCAAGGTTGCTTGTACATTTAAATCCATTTGATATGGCTTCGCTCAACAAATTGACGCTAACTTCAAGAGTGTCATCATGACCTTGCATCAGTCTGTCCACACGCTTTTGATTCATATCGTAGCCCACAGTAGGGTATTTTGTCGAGAAAAGTCTTGCCAAAGGCAATCCTACGTATCCTAAACCAATAACCGCAATTTTGGTTTCATTAATCTGTCGCATATCAATTATATTTTAAACAAGTCTTTTAGTTCTGCTTTCGCAATATATAGTGTTGTTGCTATAAATGCCAAGAATAGCATACTAAGTACAAAAATCATTCTCTTTGGACCAGATGCTTTTACAGGAACAGCTGCTCCTTTTACTATAGTAAAGGCAGGCGTGCGTTCCTGAACCTTTGCCTTTGCAGCTTGGTATTGTGTCATCATAGTGCTGTAGGCATTGTATTTCAGCTGCATGTCGTTCTCCAAGTCTTCTTGCTTAGAGCGTAGACTTGCAAGCTGTAAATCGGTATTGGCATCTGCATACGAGCCATATAGCTGACGAGCTTTTTCGTATTCATGTTTAGCCTCGGATGCTAAATTCTTATAGTATTCCTCGTCTACACGTGACTTGCTTGTACGATAGTTAGTAATAAACACTTGTAGACGTTGTTTTACAGAGTCGGCAAGGGTCTTACAAATCAGAGGGTCTTGCGCTTGGGCAATAATAGTAATAACAGCAGTTTTCTTGTCAATACTGATGGTAATGTCTTTACGAATATTCTCTGCTATGCCATCTTGTCTTTTTGAAAGCATGTATGGACTACTTTTCGAAGCACCTTTTATCGAAATCTCTTTCTCTGCAAATAACTTTTTTATACTATTCACACCTTTTGACCAAAATGGTGCATCTTGATATTTGGTAAGATAATCGTAGTAGTTACATTTTATTTCACCATCTGCAGATGCTACCTTTATGTCGAATAAACCTACAACAAACCCATTGTCTTCCATCAAATCAGGGTAGAGCATAGGATTAATGGCATCAGATGTCTCCATGTTGCCAATGTCGAAACCGAACGATGAAGCCAAAGAACCGATTGTTCCACCAAGGCTTGAACTATTATTCATCTCAGGTGCAAGGCTGAGGCTTGAGGTGTATGTACGAGGTATACACAATATATATGCACACGATAGTACGAATACTATTGGCAACACTTTGAAGTATAACTTCTTGTTTGCCAATATCTTCTTGAAAATCACTCTGAGGTCTATTACCTCGTTGTTTTTCTTATTATCTTCCATTATCAAGTTTTGTTTTCTTTATCCTCACGTTTATTACTTGCTCAAGTTGGCAATTGTTGCAACTATTGCTATACATAACTTAGTATGTACATATATCGCTTTTTTATTCTTCTATTTTCCAACTTTCCACTCCACGTGTCTCGCTACTGAAGTTGATACCTATTTTAATCAACTTACGTTTGTCCATAGCGAATGGGGCATCGTAGTGGTTGGTGGCAATTTGTTTCAATGCTTCGTCGGCAGAACCGTCGAGTTTGCATTCTATGATGTAGATATAGTCTGCTGTTTGGATAATCGCATCTATACGTCCATCGCTTGTTGGACGTTCAACCTGCGTGTAGAATCCCATCATTTTGAAAACCAAGTACATCGCGTTCTGAAAATATAGCTCAGCGTTGCCTACCACTTGATAGCTGGTGTCGGCAAAGAAGGCTTTCATACGTTGCATGAATTGCTCAGGTTTTCCAGTCTCCACATCATGAACAAACTCATCTACTATGAATGGCGAGTCGGTTCCTGCTGAAGAATATAGAGGTAGCAAGAAATTGATGAATCCTTCTTCTACTTCTTTGTTTGGGAAGCCAAGCAAATATTTCTTGAATCTCTCATCGTAGCCAGTTATCGTGAGATAGCCACTTTGATAAATCGCAGGTATTGGATTTGTAGACATAGAGTCTATGCTATTGATGACATCGCTCGATACACGTTCTGTGGTTAAATCTTGCAATCGATAGTTGTGCATTTTTAGCAAATCTACAAGAAAAGTAGGAGTTCCTGTCTCAAACCAATAGTCTTTGTATTGTTTTCTTGACATGGCATTGAGCACGCTGAATGGATTGTATATACCTATGGTGTGTTCCTCAAAATGATATCCATCGTATCGTTCTCTTAGCTTTGCGATAGTTTCTTCTATAGTATCTCCGTAAGTCTTGGCTAACTCTTCGATACCTTGCTTGAAGTTTGTTGCAATCTCTTCTTCTGTCAAACCGCAGATAGCTACATAGCGGTTGTCCATTGATATATCTGTCAAGTTGTTCAAGTCGCTAAACACGCTAACCTTTCCAAACTTTGTTACACCTGTGATAAAGGCAAATTTGATATATTTGTCTTGTGTCTTTAATACAGAGTAGAAGGCTTTCAGCTGGTTGCGGTGTTTCTCTTGCAACTCAGGGTTGCGTAGAGTCTGCAGTATAGGCTTGTCGTATTCGTCTATAAGAATCACCACATTGCGTCCCTCTTTCTCGGCTGCTCTTTCTATTATTCCCTTAAAGCGAAGTGCAAGAGTATTTTCCGAACTTCTTGTGCCATATACGCTTTCCCATTGGCATAGATAGTCATTGAGTAGGGTATAAAGGCTGTCTTCTTCGCGGAAATTGGCTGTATTGAGGTCTATGTGTAGAATGGGATAACTATTCCATTCTTTTTCCTCTTGCTGTATAGCCAGTCCGTCGAAGAGTTCTTTCTTTCCTTGGAAGTAAGCCTCTATGGTAGATATGAGAAGACTCTTTCCGAAACGTCGCGGACGACTCAGAAAATAGTATACACCTTGGTCTACAAGCTCGTATATATACTTGGTCTTGTCTACATATAGGAACCTTTCCTTACGTAGTTTCTCAAAACTCTGTATACCGATAGGATATTTCATGGTGTTGTAATTTTGTTGGGGAATTTTTTTGCATTCTCAGAATAAGCCTACTTGCTCAAGTTGGCAATTGTAGCAATCATGGCTGCAATACTTGACATGCTGCTACCCAAGCTCATTGTTTCGGCAACACTCATCTTGCGCTTCATCTTGGCTGGTACTACAATCTCGCAACCTGGCTGAACCTTGGCACCATGACCAACCTTTGCCACCTTACCGTTCATATATATGATATAAGCACGGCTCTTGTTGGCGTCGGCTGCAAAGCCACCTGCTTCGTCGATATAGCTTGATATACGCTTGCCCTTTTCGTAAGCCACGGTGTTGGCATACATCACAGCACCATTAATCTTAACAGTACCATTGTATTGTGGAACGATGAGGCGGTCGCCATCACGAAGTATCATGTCGGCATCAGAACCAGGGTTCTTTAATGCTTCAGCGAGGTCGATACCTACAGGATATTCATCTGGTACAGAGAATTTCTTAAGTTCTTCCTTTGTCGCATCTTTAGCAGTTTGGGTGATGGCTGAAGCATTATTGCTGCTGGCTGCAAGTTGCAAGAGGTTCTTCTGTTGCTGTTCCTGTTGCATCTTTAATACAGCTTCCATACGAGCCTTCTCAGTTTCGTTTGCTTTACGCATTAGTCGGGCTCCCTTTATATAAGCGAGGTCGGTGCTTCCTCCTGCTCTTCTGAATAGGTCGCTGAGTCGAGCATTGCGGCGGCTAAGAGTGTATGTACCAGCAAACATCACTTCGCCTTCTGCACTTACATTCTGTTGTGTGCTATATCCTGGGCTCTTTCTTACATATACCTCATCATAAGGCATGAGCACAAAGCCTGGCTCTCCATCAACAACGAAGCCATCTTTCAATGCAAAGCTGTAAGTCTTGGCAATTACAGAGTCGTTGACTGTTGCCTTTGGATCATTGACACGGCGTGACACGTCTACCTTTGTGGTAGAAGCAGATTCTGTGAGTCCACCAGCCTGAAGAATGAAGTCTTCGATGGTTTCATTGTCAGCATACTTATATATACCAGGGTATTGCACCTCTCCATGGATGGTGATAGTACGTTCTACCATAGCATCCTGACGTGTAGGAACAAACAATACGTCGTTTTCTCTCAAAGGAATGTCGGCAACCTTGCCACTCATAATGCCTCCAAGGTCTACGCTCAATACTTCGAGTGTGCGGTCGGCCTTCATTCTATGCATGACACCACGGTTGGTGAAAGCTTGCTCGGTCATGCCGTCAGCCTGCTCAATGAGTGTGCGCACGCTATTGATATTTTCGCCAAGCTGATACATGCCAGGGCGGAATACAGCACCTTTAATTTCTACAGTGTTCTCATATCGTGGCAATATAGAGTCTACGCTTACAGAGTCGCCATCGGCAATATGGAATGACGACATGTCAAACTCGTTGACATTGAATACAGAGTATTCCTTACCAGTCTTTCTTAACACTCTAACCGACTTGGTATAGGCATCACCAGTAAAACCACCTGAATATCTCAGCAGCGAGCTCATGCTCTCGTTGCGCTTCATTTCATAGAACATTGGTCGCTTCACCTTACCGGTGATGTTTACCAAGCAGTCGTAAGGTCCAACCACGATGACATCGTTGTCTGCCAAACGCACGTTGCCTGTCAACTTACCATTGAGGATATAGTCGTAGATGTCGACTACAGAAACGAGCTTGTTGTGTCTATATACCTTAATATTACGCAGAGTACCAAGGTCGTTGGTTCCGCCAGCCATGTATAGGGCATGGAATACTGTTGCAAAGGCTGAGAGGGTGTATGTGCCAGGTACTGTTACCTCGCCCATCACGTTAACCATGATAGTCTTTGTCTGACCCACGCTGAGCTTTATCTTGCTGCTGCTATAGCGCGTACCCAAAGTGGAGCGAAGTTTTGCGTTAGCTTGAGCCACGGTGAGTCCACTCACCTGTACAGGTCCGAAGCCTTCGATATTGATATCGCCATCAGGAGATACTGTTGCTTCAACAGATTTTTGTGAGGCACCATATATGTCTACAAATACTGCGTCGCCAGGACCGAGACGATAGTTCTGAGGTGTAGCGATATTCATATTTGGCTCAAACGACAATTCTTTGTTGTTGAAGATGTCGCGACCAAACACTTTCTTTCTCTCCTTTTCTTTCTCCTGCAACAGTTGGTTTATCCATTCTGCTGTATCTACAGGCAATATTCCGTTGAGTTCACCCTGCATAGCTGTGAACTCATCGCTTGTTTCGTCGTATTCCTTTTGCCATTTTGGTAGGTTTTGCACACGATTAGTGGTGGCAGTAGCCTTATCGGTGATAGGAGCTTTGGTCTTATTATTGATGTAGTCTTTAGTCTTACCGTTGTTTTTTCTCAATCGGCTGTTGCTTTGTTCTGCATTCTGTGCCGATATGCCAAGCCCATCTTGCTTCATATCGCGCTCGTATTTGCTTCTCACTCGGCGTATCTGCTGTATGTCTACACCGCGTTGCATGAGCTTGGTTACGATCTGTGATTGTGACGAACCTGTCTCATGTTCTTTAACAACAAACTGCATCACCTGGTCGTCGGTCATAGTAGACTGGGCGAATGTAGATAGCGAGAATAGTGCAAACAATGCTGATAGTATTATCGACTTTTTCATCTTTGTTTTAGATATATACCTTAATATTATATTAGTATAAACTCGTTTTTCTTTAAAATGTTGCAAAGTTACGCATTTTTTATTGAAAAAAGTGTTTGCCAGCGTATAAATAAAAAGCAACCTCTTCGTAAAACAAAAGAAGAGGTTGCTTAATTATAATGTAATTGTTAGATGTTTATGTCGTTATTTTGTAAACTTGCAGGTTGCCACCTTGCCATTACTATCTGTAGCTTTTGCAATGAAGCATCCATGGTATAGTTGCGATGCAGAAAGCATACCGTAGCCATTGTTTATGCTCATATTTGCCTCGGTAACCTTTTGTCCGCTTAGGGTGAATATCTCAATTCTTGCCTCGCGAGCTTTAGTTCTTACGACAAGTGCTCCTGCTGCCATGCGTATAGTTATGTTGTTTGTATTAAGGGCAACGAGGTTTGTTACACCTGATGTTTGTTCTGCAATCTTTTGTGTATATTCGCTCATGCGGTTAGCTTTGCCGATAGTTGGAGTGTGGAACAAGTATACCGATTGTGCACCATCTACATAGCGACCTATAGATTGGTAGCCGTCGTGGGCTGGGTAGCATATCGAATCTGTCCATGATTCGTCGGCAGAAGTTAGAGCTACTACACCTCCGCCAGCGCTGAGCTTGAACGAAGTGTGAAGGTCGATGCTTGAAGGTTGTTTGTCGCACCATACCACCATATATCCTTTTGCAGGAATAATGGTGTTGGCATTGCTTTCTCCCTTATCAAGCGTGCAGAGCTTTAGGTTGTTAGCATCGTTGCTCAGATACATTCCCTCCACGTTGATATCCTCGTCGGTAGTGTTGTATAGTTCCACCCAGTCGGCTTTTTTGCCATATTCATTTACATAGATATCATTAGCTGCACTTATCTCGTTTACTCTTACAGGAGTATATCCTTCTTCAATCTGCTTATCCGTCTTCTCGTAGCATGCCACGAGGTTAAAGCTACTTGATGGCATTTCTATCGATGGCTCAACATATTTATAGTTGCTATTGTCATTGCCTTCGCCTATTGTTGCAACCATCTGGGCATTCCAATATATGTCAGAACTTGTAATGCTGTTGTTGTGTACTTCTACAGCTATTAAGTTGCTACCTTTTTTAAGTAGCGACGCATCAAAGCTGATGGTGGCATGGTCTGGGTTGCCTGGTGCATATGTAGAACTTACTGTGTTGAAATTGACATTGCCCTGTGGCATGTTATATCTGTAAGCTTCCTTTCCGTTTACATATATGATGCAGCCATCGTCGACTACGATATTCATATAAACCTTGCTATCTGCTTTAGGTGCTTTGGTTAGGCTTATGGTCTGTCGGAAATAGTAAGTAGGATATTTGTTCCGGCTGTTGTTTCCATATGATATGGTGGTGTTTAGTCCGTCTTTGCCATATCCCAAAGGTGCTTTGCCTTGTTGCCAATTGTTGTCGTTGTATTGTGATGTTGTCCAATTGGTTTTGTCGAGACTTCCCTTGTCGTAATATTTCCAGTTGCTATATTGTGCTAATATAGTAGAGCCAGTTTCAGTAGCGCTTCTCCATCCTGCGAACTTATATCCTGCCGGAGCCACAGCCTTGATAGTGACAGGAGCAAATAGCTTGCCGTTAAATTTGCCCGTAGGTACATCAATTCCGTTGATTTCTATTCTTGCACCCTTGGTGTCGCTTGCTAATATGCCATCCACAGGTGTTGCTTCGGTAAGCTTCATTCGCCAATAGCTCTTTAGAGCATTTATCATTGTAGCAAGTCTGCCATGGAGGCTTCCCTTCATGCTATTTGCAGAATTGTTTGGACTTTCACCATTGAAAGCCATTTCTGGCTGTACTTTGCTTACTAAGCTATCTATAATTTCATTGCAACGTTGAGGCTCAAACACGCTACCACCCATCAAACAATATGTGTCGATGAACTTCTTGCGGAAATCCTGATTGTTTAGCATGTTGAGGAAAATGGTAACAAACTTTATCTCCTGCTGTACACGTGGTAATCCGTTGTATAGCTCGTCGAAAGTGTAGTTCTGCTTCCATTCAAAGGTGTTGAAAGGATTGGTGGTATTGAAGGCAAAGTCGAGGTCGAACGAAACGAAGCGGAATTTTCCTCCTTCCTTAAGTGTGAATCCTTTTATATTGTTCTGAGGCCAGTCGGTGCCACCTGTATACATCAATGCCGCCATGTAGTTGGTGTATTCGTCGATATCCAACATCTGCTTTATCTCCTCGTAAGTACTTGCTTTAGCAGCATCTGCCGATAGATTATATAATCTCTGATAGCATTCGCCTGTTCCTTCTTTCTGCACATATCCACTATCAGGATTCATCTCAAATTGCTCTATCATCTCGTTGTCGTAGCCGTAGTTGGCATAGGCATAATGCTTGTTGTTTGGCTCACGTACGTTGAGTACACCTATATACTTACCATTGATAAATTCGTGAACAGGTTGATAGCTCTGTAAGTCGATATCAAACCCTGCGGTCTGCATTATTGTTGCCAATGCTGCATCTTTTATACGACAGCTATTGTCGTTGCCACCATTTCGTACTTGCAAAGTGCGATTTCTGATATAAGGCTTGGCTGAGAAAAATGGGTAGTTTAGATTCTTATTTCCGCCAAATTCCTTTTCGCCTTTTAGCTTGAAAGAGTGGGGAGTCAATGCACGGCTCCAACCTCCACACATCTCAAGATTCACGTCTTGATTGAAAACCATATCGCCTTGCTCGTTGATATACGACATGTTTACAGGGCGTTCCCAGTCCATATTCCAGTTGCAAGGCTCCTTTTTCCCATTGCCAGGTATACCATTTACACCCTGCACATATACTCCCAATGAGTCGTCATAAAGGAATTTAGGGTCGGTGACAATAGCCAATACTGGCAATTTATAGTCTTTGTCCCACTTGATATACGAGCGTGAAGTTACACGGCTTGCCATCATACCTTTTTTATATAGACGGAATCTGTAGTTTGTTGTTTCTTTAACTGTGAATCGTCCTAAGTTGTTGGTACGTCCGTTTTCCATTGTTGGCAATGTTCCATCAGTAGTATATCTCAGAGTGCATCCTAAAGGAATCTCTACATTTACCGTCATGCTTGATTTGAATATCGTAGATCCCTCTTTCACTATTGGTGCTTCCAACTGTGCCGTGCCAAAAGTTGCCGTGGTATTAGCCTTGCCAGGTGTTGGAGTGTCTGTATTTGTCCAATCTTCTCCACCATCCGTAGTGCGGGCATATGATATACGCTCCATACTTTCGGGATATGAAGCTTCGCATACTATATTGCCATTATTGTCGCTGATGAATAATTGTCCGCCATCAACTTTTAGTTTCAAGTTTACGTTGGTGTGACATAGTTTGTTGCTATCCATCCATACCACCTTATAGCCTTTGGCAGCAATGGTGCCCATATCTATAGGTGCTCTCCATTTCTTTTTGTTAGTGGCATCATCGCTAAACCATAAATTGGTTAGTCCCACCGCATTGTCGGTAGGGTTGTAGAGTTCTATCCAACCATCAAACTGGAAAGCTGGACTCACAAATTCGTCAACATTTGATGCCATAATCTCGTTTATCACGAGCTCGCCAGCCTTAGCTTGGTTGTCTTTAACGCTTATAGTACATGATGCTTTTATATTAGTATTCTTTTTACTCTTGGCATAGATAATGGCAGTACCTTCACCACGAGCAGATACATTTCCGTTGGCATCAACAGTAGCTACATCATTGTTACTACTCTCCCATATCAGTTTATTGTAAGTGGCGTTAGTAGGCAAAACTGTAGCATTGAGCTTTGTGGTTTCGCCCACTATCATTTCTTTGTTTAAAACATTCAGCTCAATCTTTTCTATGTCGACAACTTCATCATATATCTCAAGTTTGAAATTGTCGAATATGCACCAGTTGTTTTGTGTGAACACTTCGTTTATCAAGCCTAATCTTAAGTCACCGCCATTATGGTCGAATTCCATAGCGTTTTGATAAGCTCCATCGCTAAAAGCCTTTGTGGCAGTTTCCATGGTGTTAGGGAAAAATACCATTTGTCCGTTAATCCATGTACTCCATGTGCCATTCATAGGAACTTCTGTAAAATAGAAAGAATAGATGCTTTTCAGTTTCTGCTTTGTATTGCCTGCATACATATAGGCGGTAATATCTTCCGTTCCAGCGGTATAGTTTGGATAACCGTTGTTATTGTCTTGACAACGATAATACGATTGTACCGACATCCTATAATGTCCTGCGGGCAGCGATGATAGGGTTTGGTATATGTCGAAAGTTCCATTCCAGAATTCCATAGATTCGCATCTTACAGCTTGCGAACCTGCATTCGAGAAGTAGGTCCATCCTGCGTTGCTATTGCCATCGAAGCTTGGATTTACCAAACGTTCAGCAGTAATATCTATCCAATCGCTTTTAGCATGGCTGTAGTTAGTGAAACCTGCCAAGAGCAGCATGGTAGTGATAATAAGTTTAAATTGTCTCATATTGTTATGGGTTATCGATATAAATTAGTTAACTAAGTGGTTATTAGGTTTGTTAGTGGTTGCAAAAGTAAGAAAAAAACACAGATACTTCAAATAAATGCTAAATTATTTGGTGATTTGTGGCGAAATGGATATCTTTGCATCAAAGTATCTACGTAGTCTTGGGGTTGACATGGATTTGACGGCGAGATGAAATGGTACGTAAGCACGCGGAGACTCGTCGGCTATCTCCATAATCATAGTGGACATAAAATTTAATTGGCGAAAACAATTACGCTCTCGCTGCCTAATCGAAGTACAGTAGATTACTGGCTTTATTCCGTCACTAGGTGATGGAACGAGACATCGCTCCAAGGATGTTGTTCCGAATCTGAGGGTCAAGCGGTGCAGGACAATCGGAAATAGCTTGTGTAGGCTCCGATGCATGAGTGAAATTTAGGAGATAAGGGTATGGTTGGTGGTCCAGGTCTTGCCATGCCTCGAAAACCAAAGGCTGGAATAAGCGTGTAGAAAGCGTATGGTTTCCTTGTGCGGACGTGGGTTCGAATCCCACCAGCTCCACAACGATTAAAGGATGTATACTTCGTTTTAAAGCGTACATCCTTTAATCGTTTAATAATCAAGAATTTAAGTCTATTAATCCTACTTTTTAAGCTATGTGCTCAAAAGTGTATTTTGCTCTTAATTTCTTAGTTTTGAAGCCAATTTGTGCATTTTTTGTGCATCGTTTAGCATTGCGAAAAAATATGATAAAAACAGTTTCAAACGATGATGGTCACTAATTATAAAGCTTCTTACGTTTATCATGTGGTGCTATGCTATTCCCCCTTCAGTATATGATGTAATTAAATATTTTAGTTAGTTACAATCAAAATTATCCAATGTTTATTGAAGGAATCATTTTTTTTGTTGTAAAATACCCATAAAAAAGTAATACGTAATACTTGGGCAAGTATCACGTATTACTTTGCAAAGTATCACGTATTACTTGGGCAAGTATCACGTGATACTTTTTTCCCCTGATTTCACTCTGTTTTTTCTTAATTCTATTAGACACTTTTTTGATTCATAAACTATTTCTGTAGACAGTATCACAAAAGCTATACTGGAATTGTAGACACATGGAACTATTCCTTGTTATACTAAATTGATTTTAACTGTGGTTTTATGATGATTCAAATTTTACAAAAAAGCGAAGCTGGTAGCTGCGTGTTAACGTTATTTTGTGCAAATAATTTGGTTATTTGATGATAATGCTTTATATTTGCCGAATAAAGCATTTGTAAAGTGGATTGTAGTTACGCCACAATTATTTGATTCATAAAACTAATACGACAATGAAGAATTTACGAATTATTTTATTAGGATTATTGGCTGGAGTTATAAACTTTAGCCAAGCAGAACCTGGTGCAAAGTTATTGTTGCGCAATGGTGAACATGTATGTTTTAGCTTTGCTCATCATCCCGTAATTAAAACTTCCGACACCGACATTGCATTATATGTTGGTGGTAAGGAGCTAATCACATGTGCACTTGCTGATGTACAACGAGTGGAGATGATAGATGATGTGGAAACAGCTGTTAATTTGGAAGGTGGTGCTGATAAAAAGACTGTTGTCTTCAGTATTAGTAATGGCACAATGACGATTGATGGCTTAAAAGCCAAAGAAGCTATTGCGGTTTATAATGTAAATGGTGCCAAAGCAGTTTCGTTAAAGGCTTTGGGCAATGGTTCTTTGTCTGTACCTCTGTCTTCGTTGCCACATGGTGTATGTGTTGTTAGTACCGCAAGTGGCATTAGCTATAAATTGTATAATAAGTAGCGAACTTTCTAAAAATGTAGAATCAACTTAAAACTCAAGTTATTATGAAGAAATTATTTTTTACTTTAGTAGCATTGGTGCTGACTTCTACCTTGGCCTCGGCACAGCAAATTAACCTTTGGAAAAATGGTAAATGTATCAACCAAATACCTACAGCCAACGTCGATAGTATCACTTTTAGCGATAAGGCTCCTGTAAAACCAACGACTAATATTACCATAGACGACCTCGTGGGTACGTGGAGAATATATTATAGCATTGGACATCGTATGGAGGGCACAACTATTACTGAAAGTTGGAATAAAGATGTTGAGGCTGATTTGAATTGCTTCGTGTTTACCCCCGACAAGGTGATTACATTTATGGAGTATAGCGAGGATATAGAAGGACAATGGCATGAAGACGGTATGTATCCTTTCACTATCACCAACGGTAAGGTGGAGAGCAAGAGTGATGATTTCGAAGGAAAGATTCTTGTGCTCGAAGGCAATAAGATGGTGATAGACTATAAATTCGTAGACGGCAATCGCTCAAAATGCTATGTTGACTCCATCGTGCGTATAAGCAAACGTACAGATGTATTGCGTACAGAGACAAACAAAAATCCAGCACGTCCAGATGCTCTGCAGCCTATAACTATAGACAATATTGTGGGCACTTGGCTTATTTGTTACGAAAAGGGATATGAAACAAAGAACGATACTGAGATAGACCGCTGGGATGGAAATGTGGAAAATGAGAAAAACTACTATGTGTTCTTCCCTGACAAGCGAATTGGTTTCTTAGAGTATAGCGATGAAAGCAACGAATGGCATTTGGATGGATCTGAGTATTATCCATTTGATATCAAGAACGATAGATTTGTTGCTCCTTATACCGAATTGTTGGAGTTTTATGGTGAAACAGCAAAGTTATATACCTGCTTTACTGAAGAAAAGGGTAGTACCGAATATAAGGAATGCAATATTTGGGTTCTTCGCCGTGTAAGCAATCGTACCGACTATATTAAATATAGAGAACTGAACGAATAATACTCATAGTTGATAAATCTTAGGTAGTTAATTAAAAAATAAGCCTACACATATATACATATTTACAGAGATGTATATACGTGTAGGCTTTGTGGTTATTATCGGTTAATGACCTTTTTGTTTCTCACACTTCCATCGCTCATTAGCTGACTTGTAATATATATACTATCTGCAGCAGATGATGTGATGCGTTGCCCTTGTAGATTGTAGTAAGTTTCAGCTACCACATGTGTTGCTGAAGGTTTACCATATGGTAGTGGTGATATAGCCGTTGGTGCCGACGAAGTTTCACGCAATCCTTGGTGCAGACCATAATAGGCAGGCTTTGGTGTGAGGTCAGAGTCGTAGAGTAATGGATTGCGACCTCCACGCCATGTCATAGCATCTGTCAATCCCCATATCATTAGCTCGTTGCAGTTGTCAGCCTCCATAGCTATGCGAGCAATATTATAATAGTCCTTAGCTTGTTGCATGCGGTTGGCTTCGTTGTCGTCCATACCAAGGTCGAGCTCTGTGATTACACAGCGTAATCCGATGGCTTTGAAGAGATCGATAGTAGCTTTGAGCTTATTAATATCTACGTTGCCAACATCAAGGTGGCATTGCAATCCTACACCGTCAATAGGCACACCTTTCTCCTTCAGATACTTAGCCAAGTTGTAGAAAGCTTCAGCCTTCGCCTGGCCTTGGAATTCTACGCCATAGTCGTTGAGTATAAGCTGTGCATCAGGTGCAGCCTCATGAGCCCAACGGAAAGCCTTTTCTATATAGTCATCGCCGGCAAAGTTCCAGATAGAAGCAGCACGAAGTTTGAAGCCGTTAGGGTCGGTACGAACTATTGATTGGTCGTCGTCTAATACCTCATTACAAACATCCCATTCTGCCACCTTTCCTTTATAGTGGCCTGCCACATTATCGATATGGTTTTTCATAATGTCGAGCAATTGTTGCTTTGTGAAGTTTTTATCGTTCTTCTTACCATCTTTGCTCAACCATTGTGCCACCTGCGAGTGCCATACCAAGGCATGTCCTCTTACTCGCATGTTATGCTTTTGAGCAAATGCCACAAGTCGGTCGCCATTATAATAGTTAAATTCGCCTTGGTTAGGTTCTGTGGCATCAAACTTCATTTCGTTTTCGCATACCACCATATTGAACTGGTCTATCAGTTGGCGAGTCTTGCTATCATTTTCGTCATCTATATTTATCTTGTTATCATATAGAGATACACAAGTGCCAATATATTTTCCTTGCTTTTCGGTATATGTTCGTAGTGGATCGCTATATGCCTTTTCTTTTTCAATATCTATAGTCGTAGTGTCGGTCTTTGTTTCTTCGTCGCTATCTTCTTTCCATTCACCCTGTCCACCATATTCTAAAGAGGTGACACATGCTACAATAGCAAATTTACCATCAATTTCTTTGATGTCAGTCTTCCATGTATATTGCTTTGGGTATCTTACATCGAAGTCTAATGCTTCATCTTTAGAATTGCAAGTTATGAGTTTTAGTTCATCGCCAACAGCGAGTGTAGGGTTGCTTGTTAGTGTGATATACATACGTGGCTTTTCGTTAGATTCGCTGAAGTCCTCCATCTTGTTGCTTATAGATATGTTGCCATCAACAACAAGTTGGTCATAGTGTTCGCCATCTGTGACCTCCATTCGTATCTTAGATTTTGGATGTAATACCAAATTAGGTTTCTCTGTAGTTGCGAAGTTCTTTAGCATTAGAGTGCCTATGCCACCATCACCAGGAGCGAGAGTTCCGTATAGGTCTACAGTAGAGCCAATATTGCCTACGCCTCCCAACAAACCTTTGCTCATTACGTATACACCTGGTGTTTGTGCAGAAGTCTGCTGACCTATAGCTCCAGATAGTTTTCCTGACTCAGCTTTTTGTACATCATTATTTGCCATTACAGCACCATCAATGATGCGGATGCCGCCTGTTATCAAGTTTTTGTTGCCTGTGATGCGATAAGTACCCTTACCCTCTTTCACAAGTCCTACCTTTATATTTAGGTTTGAGCCTCCCATAGGTATTATTCTGCCAGCGAGAGTTCCGTCGCTATTGTCGCCACCAACCATGTAGTAGGCGTCGTTGTTAACCTTTTCTTTCAGATATCCATAAATAGTAGAGCCTTCTTCTGTGTCGAGATGAGCTATGCGTAGTCCGCGCTTACCACTTTCGCAAGCTATGGTTGCGCCATCGTGTAGCACTACTTTAGTATTTGCAAAACAAGGGTTTATATTGCCGTCAGCAGCATTTTGTGCAGCATTATCTGGCGCGAAAGTCTTGCCCGACATCCATACTAATCCATAAAAGCCAGCATTGGCTTCTACATCTTTGTATGGGAAAATATTCAAGGTGCCATTGAATAGCGACCAGTCTGGATGATAGTTTTTGTTGTTTTTCTCGTTGCTGCCAAGATATGTGCGTTCGCCACCAGCATATAGATTTATTATGCCAGCTCCTTCCATCTTACTATTCAGATAACTATAGCGAGCTGTTCGTATATTCAATGTTTCATTTTCCGGAATTAGTGTAGGTGTATTCCATACCGTATAGTCAGACGATGTGTTTTCCTTGCATATATCGATGAGATTGTTGCTGTTTGAAGCCACAAAATAGTCATCGTGTTGTCCTTTTAATCGCACATTGTCAATATAATATTCAGAATTGTTGTGATGGATACCGATATGTAGATTTCTTTCGTCGTCGGTAGCTGTTGTTACCTTACCAAGAGGGTATTGTTTCGCTATCCATTGTCCTTTATCGCCTTGGTAAGGATAGCTCTCGTCTTGATATAATTTGTCGTTGCCGAGATAAGCATGAAACTGTTTCCAATCGTCTGCATCTGTGGTAGGTCGATAGAGGTCAAAGCTGAGTGTAGATTTACTGTCAGTAAGCAGATGACCTGCTAATTCCGGTGGAAGTGTGAGGGTAACGAATGTTCCCCAAGTCTTAACGGTGATGTGCAACACCTTATTTTTAGGATTTGTAGGGTCGGCAACCACTTCAGCTACCGCCTTGGCTTCGTCGGTAATGTTTCCTTGGTCTACATTCCACATAGTGAATTTTTGTCCGATTTCGCAATCTTCGAAATCAAACGTTTGACCATTAGCAAGTGCTGGTGCCAATGATAGGCATACTGTCATGCATGCAGCATGCCATGTCTTTTGTTTAATGTTCATGTTTTTAGTTGTAGTTTAGTTGTTAGGTATATGCAAAAATAGTAAAAAGCATTTAAAGAGGATTGATTATCAGTATGATAATTTGTTAGAATAGCAAAAAATATAGTTGTTAATCAAAATTTTGTAGTTTTTTTGTACTCGTTCAATCTCGTATAGGATTATGGTTAAAAGAAAGGCTAATAAAAAGTTAGTAGAAAGCAAAGAGGGGAACAGACAATTGTATTCCCCTCTTTGCAATCTTTTCTATCCGAGCTTCAGCCTTAGCGAGTTTAGCACTACGCTAAGGCTCGAGCATGCCATAAGAGCACTTGCCCACATTGGGGTAATCTGGAAGTCGATGCCGAAGATGTGTAAAGCACCAGCTGCAAGCGGAATGCACACTATATTGTAGACAAAAGCCCAAAATAGGTTTTGCCATATCATGCTTACCGTTTTGCGGCTCAATTTTACAGCTTCGGGAATAGCCATTAGGTCGTCGCCCATTAGCGTGACTTGTGCCACATCCATAGCCACATCCGTACCCCTGCCTATAGCCATGCTCACATCGGCAAGAGCCAAAGCCTGTGTGTCGTTGATGCCGTCGCCAACCATCATCACCCTCTTACCTTCGTCCTGTAGTTTCTTCACCAAAGCCTGTTTGTCATCTGGCTTCACCTTGCTTTGATAGTGCTGTATTCCAGCCTTCTGAGCCCAATAGCTTGCAGCCTCCTCTTTGTCGCCACTCATCATCCACACCTCTATACCTTCTTTTAGCAAAATGCTCATTGCCTCAGCAGCATTAGGTTTTAGTGTTTCGCGAGTTTCAAGATCTATATCATCTGCCTTTGTGAAGTCTACGTTCTGATTCGGAATGGTGAGCGTTCCGGTCTTGTCTATAACCAAAGCGTCAACCTTTCTTAGTCTTTCCAAAGCTGCAGCATCCTTTATCAGAATTTGTTTCTCGGCAGCCTTTCCCATGCCCACCATCAAGGCTGTAGGAGTAGCCAATCCCATAGCACACGGACAAGCTATCACCAGCACAGCTACTGCTGAAAGAATGGCTTGGGGTAGGGCAGCATTGCCACCGATAGCCCACCAAACAATGAAGGTTACTAACGCTATTGCTGCCACCACAGGTACAAACACCAATGCTGCCTTGTCTACTATGCGTTGCACAGGCGCCTTGCTTCCCTGAGCCTCTTGCACCATTCTAATTATCTGAGCCAAAGCAGTCTTTTCGCCTATCTGCATAGCTCGCATGCGTAGTTTGCCTTGACTTGGTATGGTGCCAGCCATCACCGAGTCGCCCTTGCGTTTAGCCACTGGTGTAGGCTCGCCCGTAATCATAGCCTCGTCGATATATGCAGCATCGGCAGTCATAAAACTCTCAGCTTCGGTCACAATGCCATCTACAGGAATCTTTTCGCCAGCTCTAACCTCAATGACATCGCCTCGACCTATTGTTGCCAATGGCACATCTTCTATCTTGTCGCCATCTATAAGTCGGGCAGTCTTTGGCTGCAATCCCATCAAGTGGCGTATGCTACTTGCTGTACTGTCTTTAGCTTTCTCCTCCAAGCATCTTCCGGTAAGCACAAAGGTTATGATCATCACCGAGGCATCGAAATAAGTATGCCATTCTATGCCTCTTGCTCCCCAAACATCATCACCCCAAAAGGTGTTGAAAGCACTTAGCAAGAAGGCAATCATCGTGCTTAGCGCCACAAGCGAGTCCATGTTTGCTGTGGCATGTTTTAGCTGCTTCCATGCTGAGATATAGAAGCCTTTACCACACCATATCATGTTCACCAATGCAATAATCAAAGCCATTTGGTTGTTTATGTTGCGTGCTGCCAGCTCCGATTCTGCACCCATCGATATCCATCCCATGCTGAATGCCATCACCAAAAGGGAGAATATCCACGAGCCAATGGTTTTGCGTTTCAATAGTGTAAACTCTCTACGATTTATCTCCTCTGCGCTACGATCTTCTTCTATCACAAGGTCGTAGCCTGCATTGCTGATTTCGCGTTTCATATCTTCGAGCGTTATTTGCTCTGGATTAAAGTCTACCAATGCCGTGCGGCCTGCAAGCGAAACAGTGGCAGAGTTGATACCATCTAAAGAATTGAGTTTACGTTCTACGTTGGCTGCACAAACCGAGCATGCCATGCCTATAACTGGTATTGTCTTTTTCATTTATGTTTGCTCAAAGTTGTTGTATGCTGATTTATATATGATGCAAAGGTACAAAAAACTGAGTTGTTTAGCTATCATGTTAACGATATATTTAGTAATTTTGCACCAACATTATTATATATACTGAAGTTTCGCATGTACGGAAGTTATAGTAGTTAAAGAAGTTATCACTCCCTTCGGTCGTTAGAAGTTATAGCCAATAGCCTTTTTGGTTGTATATTTAGCAATAAAGCATATGGCTTTAACTTCTCTAACTTCTTTAAATTCTTTAACTTCCACATTTGCGAAAGTTTATTATATATACATAATTATATTATAGCATTATAATTTAAAAGGGTAACTAAATGAATAACAATAGCGTTAACGACATGACCGTAGGGTCGCCACTAAGAGCTATCACAACCTTTGCTATTCCGCTCATTATGGGCTACATTCTACAGCAGATGTATCTCATCATCGATGCTGCTATTGTGGGCAGATGGATTGGAGTTGAGGCATTGGCAGCAGTAGGAGCATCGTCGAGTATTATGTTTTTGATAATGGGCTTTTGTAATGGCTCATGTGCAGGCTTTGCTATTCCTGTGGCTCAAGCTTTTGGCGCTAAAGATTATGCCAAGATGCGAGCCTATGTTAGCAATAGCATCCGCATAGCTATAGTCTTAGCTGTGGTCATAACCTTCTTGTCGTGCATCTTCTGTGGTAAGATATTGCATCTTGTAAACACTCCTGCCGATGTTTTTGATGATGCCTACACCTTTCTTATATTGCAGTTTGCTGCTATCCCTTTCACTATAGCTTATAACTTGCTGTCGGGTCAGATTAGAGCGTTGGGAAATTCTAAGCAACCTTTTTATTTCCTTATCGCTGCTTCGCTGGTCAATATATTGCTTGATGTGGTGTTGATTCTCATTATGGGATTGGGTGTAGAAGGAGCCGGTATTGCCACATGGCTGTCGCAAGGCTTTTCGGTAGCTCTTTGCGTGTGGTACATCAAAAAGCATATGCAAATACTCATTCCGCAAGGCAACGAGCGAGAATACGATAACAAGAAGGTTAGCATATTGCTCAACAATGGTGTACCTATGGGCTTACAATTCTCTATTACAGGCATTGGTATAGTGATGCTGCAGAGTGCCAATAACGCATTGGGAACTATATATGTAGCAGCCTTCACAGCATCAATGCGAATAAAATATCTCTTCACCTGTGTGTTTGAAAATCTTGGCATGGCTATGGCTACATACTGCGGACAGAATATTGGTGCAGGCAAGTTGGATAGAGTAGAGCTGGGAGTGAAAGCTGCCATCAAGGTGATGGTGGTATATTTCATTTTTACCTTTGCCATTATCTATCCTTTTGCCAATAATATGATGATGCTATTTGTTGATAGTGGTGAAGTTGAGGTGGTGAATCTTGCAGCCCAGTTTATGCGAATAGCCAACTATTTCTTCCCTTGTCTCGGACTGCTCACGATATTTCGCTACAGCATACAAGGTTTAGGTTATAGCAACTTCTCGATGCTTAGTGGTGTGATGGAGATGATAGCCCGTTGTGGAGTTAGCTTATGGCTTGTACCAGCTTTTGCATGGTATGGTGTTTGCTATGGTGACCCTGTGGCATGGGTTATGGCTGATTTATTCCTTATTCCAGCCTTCGTGTGGTTGTATAAGCATTTAGGTAAAAAGCTGAAACAACACTAAGCAATTTTGCTAAAACAAAATAAATTGCTAAATTTGCATCATCAGATATAGATAGCTGAGCCTTATTCTGATATGTTCTATTAGATAACAATAAAAAACTACAATAAAAATACGATGAAGTATCTTATTCTCTCCGACATACACGGCTCTTTGCCATCGTTGGAAAAGGCATTAAAGATATATGCCGACAATAAATGTGATATGCTATGCCTGCTTGGCGATATTATCAACTATGGTCCTCGCAACGGATTGCCTGAAGGTCTCGACCCAAAGGCTATAGTAGAACGACTCAACGCTATGGCTAAGGATATAGTGGCTGTACGTGGTAATTGTGACTCAGAGGTAGACCAAATGCTACTTCAATTCCCTGTGCTCCAAGATTCTATGCTTCTTGTTGACAATGGTACACGCATTTGGCTCACACATGGTCATATCTATAATCCCGACCATAAACCATCATGCCATGCCGATGTGCTCTTCTATGGTCACACACATCTTTGGCACCTCGATGTTGATGCAGAAGGTACTGTAGTATGCAATACAGGTTCGCCAACATTCCCAAAGGGAGGCAATCTGCCAACTCTTGCTATTTATGAGAATCGCCATATCCAGGTGCTCGACATGGATGGCAACATACTCAAAGAATTGAAGTTCTAATAGAACTCTTAGAATAAATACTCTAAGAAAAAAACTATTTAGAAGCTTTGGGCTCAGTGGAAATTTAGTGGGGATAAGCATAAATCTTTGCAAGTCGATA
>ERZ1034976.151-NODE-151-length-64987-cov-21.763183_pt1 | contig 64987 bp, 55 predicted proteins | sample MGYA00520623_ERZ1034976 | MGnify/ENA primary metagenome ERZ1034976 (study PRJEB33766, sample SAMN09781774) | gut metagenome | biome: gut microbiome | host: Homo sapiens | place: Madagascar | study: EMG produced TPA metagenomics assembly of the PRJNA485056 data... | reverse complement strand
CGAGAGGTTTGTTAAATGTTAAGTTGATTGAACCGCCGTGTACCGAACGGTACGCACGGTGGTGTGAGAGGTCGGCTAATCAACTAATGATTAGCCTCCTACTCGATTAACGGGTTAAAGTCCCAAATCCGCCCGGTAGTGGGAAGGATATAGCTGAAAGCAAGGGTGTCCATCGTGAGATGGAATCTGAAGGAAGCTGGATGTGAGGAACATACTAACTCATGGGCAAATCTCTGGTCTGACGGACAGAAATCTTATATGAGGTTATGCATGAGGGTAAGGTTGCATATCAAATCGAAGCCCAATAACTACACGGAATCATGCATGATAAATGAGGCAGATGGATGGAGAGGAAGAAACGTGTGGTACCTAGGGAGGTCTGTGCGGTACGCCTTGAAAGAGATAACCATTGCATAAAGCAATGCTGAAATGAATTAGGAATACATAGAGAACTGTAATTAATGTCGAAAAAAACGTAATTCATGTCATGAAAGAAAAAAAGCGCTCACAAGCTGTTATAATCACGGTAATAACATCGTAAGTGGAAGGTAACTTCAAATGGACGGATGTTCAAACAGTGAGAGGAGACGCTTATGAAGAGAAGAGAACAAAGAACAATAAGCAAACGCATAGCAAGCTGGACGTTGGCAGTGGCAATGGGTATTACTATGCTGCCGGTGAATGCCGCGAATGTCTATGCACAAACAACTGGAGGAAGCAGTGCATCGACAGGTGGTGATGCATTCTCCGCAATTGGTATTGATACCAGTGTTGCGCCGGATGGTTTTGATGCGAACAATACGATTGATAATCCGTACGGCAGAAGCACGATCAAGATGAATACGGTATCGGAATTGTATACGGTAAAACTGGATCAGGATGTAAGTAAACTTAATCAGAATTCTTTTGAGAATGTAGGAACTGGCACAGAGTCTGCAGAGGGCGAAGTATCAACGCACATAAATACAAAGAGTGCAAATCTCACAGCAAGTCTGTATGGTGATGGCTCCGGTTTAAAAACAATTACAAAGGCATTAAAACAAAAGAATGAAGGAAATGTTTCTACCAGAAATTTGAGTGCGACAGGTAATTACACCAAGCTCAATTCAGGAACACACAATGGTACAGCAGCGGATGGAAAGTACACTTATACAGATTATCTTACCGGATTAAATACTGCCGAGTCGGAACAGGGTGTCATGTATGATGTGGCTGCCGGCAATTTTGATGGAAATAAAACCGGTAAATCGGCGCAGATTGCAATGGTATATACCAAGGCATATTCGGCGAAGGGCGGTCTGTATCTGAAGTTTGGTGATGCAAAGGGTACAGGAAAGAATGCTTATGGAACATCCATCGAACTTCTTTCCCAGGATAAGAAGCTGGGAAATCCGGATCTGCTTATGGATGAAAAGAAGGTAGAAAACTTTGCAGAGAATCCATATCAGCTGAAGAACTATTTACAGGTGGCAACCGGTGACTGGGATGGCGATGGTGTCGATGAGGTTGCTGTATATATTCCAGAAGAGGATAATTCAAGAATTGCAGTCTATTCACTGCAACAAACGGGAAATGGCGCTTATAAATCAGCTTCCAACTGGGCACTTGCATGGACCTATTATCTGAAGGAAGACCATGTGGTTTCCAATATGATTTCCATGACAAGCGGTGACGTGGACAGGGATGGTATTGATGATTTGTCCTGTACGTGGGGATATTATTATGGACCGGAACAGAACAAAGGTTCCAAAGCGGTTGTTATGTTCGGTGCAAAAGACACAGATCTCCTGAAGAGAAGTCAGCAGTTTGATATCACTCATGGTTCGAGTAATATTGTTCGGGCTTCCTTTGTATTTGGTGATATCGGAACAGGGGAGGAAGAACTGATTCTCTGTGGACAGGCAGATGCGGATCTGAAGAAGGGAAATACCTACAGCCGTTATGTGGCACTCTATACATGGGACGGAAAACAGTTTGTAACAAATATTCAAAAGAATTTTGATCTTTTTGAGACAAATGATAAGGGAAAGCTTGTTTATTCGGTGATGCTTGCGAATCGTGAGAAAGAGACAGATGCAGATACAGGTAAACAATACTATTCGTTCTATTCTCTTCCATTGTGCCCTGCCAATACAGCAATTATTTCTAAGAGCATAAAGGATGATGGTAGTAACAAGTTGTATTTTGACTCTTTGATTTTCAGTTATACAAAGAAGGGATTGGAATTATCGGAAGCGTGGGATACACAGGACGTTATGCCGGGCAGTCAGAAGAAAGAATATGTAGAGTATGATGGTACCGCAGGAGATATGACCGGAGTAAGCGGTGCAGGAACGCTGATGACAGTTACACAGGCAATGTCAGCCAACAATGAACTGAACGCAGATTATGTAGAGGTTGGCGGAAAGGTTCCTGTGTATACGCAGAAATGGTATTACAAAAACTGGTTTCACAAATTAATTAAAAAGAAATCGTGGCGTACGGTAATTAGTGGTTGGGAAACTGGAAAGAACACGATTGCCCAGAAATATACAAAGAACACATGGGGAGAGACAAGCCATGTTATGGCGTGTCCATCAGACAACAACTGGTCCCAAAAGGAAATTGTCAACAGTTCTTTCTCTTTGTGTTTTGCAAATACAGACAATGATTCCAGCTATATGAACTATGCCGGAAAACATTATTACCGCTATACTGATCCGAAGGTACTTGCAGTGCTGGCATCTCCTCCATATTTCAAGGATCTGTTAAACAGAGATGATTTATCAGGAAATTATGCCGAGTCGACAACCAGCTATTCAAGCACAACCGGTTCGGAAAATGGTTCGACTTCCAGCTCGACCATTTCGATTGGTGCATATGTTGCTTTTGAGCAGGATATTTCTGTTTTTGGAATAAAGATTGGTTCTGTGGAGTCAGAAGCCACATTAACCAGTAACTTTACATGGGAGACAGAACATACATCTTCACTGGAACAGACGGTTTCTTACAGTGCAAGTTCCGGGGAGAATAAAGTTGCCCTGTACTCGATTCCAATGGAGATTTATAGATATACAGCCTATGTGCCGGATGAAAACGGAAAGTATGAGGAGGTCATATCCGAAGTAAATATTCCGCATGAGGCATGTGTGAAGCTTATGAACTTAAGCGAGTATGAGAGTATTGCTGAGGATTACAGCATTCTTCCAACCATCGCAGACAGTGTTCTGCGACATGAAATTGGTGATCCTTCTACCTATCCATCAAGCAACGCAGGTTATGATGTGATCGCGGAGTATAAAGGAACACCAGCATCGGTAGGTTTTACCTCAAAGGGCGGTGGTGACACCATTCAACAGGAGATTGCAATGTCCCAGTCGGAAGGTACCAGCTTCTCCGCTTCCGCTTCCGTGGAGGCAAAGGCGGGCGCTGGTGCGGGAGGTGTGACCGTAGGCGTGATCGCCGGTTCAGAAGGCGGTTGCGGTTCGGTCAGTGTCTCTACTTCAGGAAGTACCTTCTCCGGAGAATTGCAGGAGATGCCGGAAGAAGCAAGACCTTATGGTTATAGAATGAACTGGAAAATCTTTTGTTACCGTTACAAAAATTCCGATATGGAGTTTCCGGTTGTAAGTTACATTGTATCGGATGTGCAGCAGCCGGCATCACTGCCGGAGGATTTCGCTCAGGATGTAGCAGAAACCACCGCGGATTCTGTGACATTAACATGGAGCTATGATAAATATGTTTCCGGTTTCCAGATTTACCGGTATTATGATTTCCCGGATGGAAACGGAAGCTATCGATTAGAGTATGTGCCATTTTCCAAAGGCGTGAAAAACGGGGACAAGTATGAGTTCTCATTCACAGATACGGGACTCAGCCCATATACCGAATATCAGTATCAGATTCAGACGGAATCTGCTTATAATCCAAAGGTAAGTATTTACAGTGAGCCGCTTTCATGCAGAACAAAGACAACCCTTGGCTATCCGCAGATGACAGTCAGTGGTCTGATTGAGGATGGAAAGGATGCCGGAAAACTGGCAATCTACCCGGATGCAGAAGGTAAAGCTACCGTCACGGTGGAGGCAGAGGAACAATACAAGAGTCTGTCTTATCAGTGGCAGAAGTACAATGGCAGCGAGTGGGTGGACCTGCCGGCATACAAGACAAATGAACTGACGATCACGAATGCGTCAGCGGCAGATAAAGGTATATACCGATGCCGTGTCAATGCGATTTATTTTGACCAGACATCCCAGAAGGAATTCTCAATTTCTGCCTATACACAGAAGATTGAGACCGTATATACAAAGCGGACACCGGATGGAATTCTTACCGTATCAGCACAGAAATACGGTGTGAATAAAGACAGCAACGGTATTCATGCGGAAATTGAACTTCATTCCGCTAACGTCGGTAATATCACGGCACCGAAAGGCAATGTTACATTTACAATCGAAGGAAAAGACTATGAGAATACAAGAACCAAGGAGCTGGTTCCAAGCACCACGACAAAGTCTTATACGACGGGCAGTAATCGTACAGAGAACAAGTACTTTTCAACTGCTTCCATTGATGTTTCGGGACTTGCAGACGGAACGTATACTGTAAAGTATTATTACAGTGGCGACAATGTGTTTAAGGATAAAACATTGGAAATCGGACAGATTGTTGCGGTGGGGGATACGAACGGATATGCGTTGAACTTAAAGGATGCAACAGGACATGTGGTAACCAAATTTACATACGGTGATACGATTTCGCAGGTGCTCTATACGGTTGCTGGTGGAAGCTCTGTTACAACAGAAGTGACAGCGGGAATAATCTACAAATACCAGAAAGCAAAAACAGAGGATGAACCGAAGACATTTACTGCGGATACGAAGCTGGATGTCGGTCAGTATACATTGTATGCATATGTGAAGGATGCACAGAATAAAGGATCTGAAGAGCCGGTTGCATCTACGACCTTTACCGTAGAGAAGAAGCCATTGATCGTTCGCGCAATTCCGAAAGACAATGTGAAAGATCCAACAAGTACGGAAGATGCTCCAGAACTTGAGACAAATGTGGAAGGCGTTCTTGCAGCGGATCTGGATATTGTTTATAAAGTATATAATTCCGCTGGAAATGAGGTGACACTTGTTTCCAATATGGATCCTGGTAATTATACAATCATTCCTTGTTTTAAGGATACTGCTAATGCAAAGCGTGCAAACTACGAGATTACCTTTGAGAGTGCGGTATATACCATCATCGGACAGACATACGGACTTACGGTGTCTGCGGAAGACTATGAAGGAATAAAGGCAGTTGGAACAGCTGCTATCAGTGCAACAGGAGATACAAAAGGACAATTTGCAAGGGGAACAGCAGTACAGCTTTTCGCGACTCCGGATGAAGGTTATGAGGTTGATAAGTGGACGGTTGATGTTGAAGGAAAAGAGACAGTAACTTATACAGCAGATCAGTTACAGAATCCGAATCGTCTGAATCTGGGAATGGAGGCCGGGGAAACAAAAGTTAAAGTTTACTTCAAAAAGAAGAAGATAAAGCTGAATCTGATCAATACAACCGGTGGTGAGATCAGTTGTACAGATACGACTTTTAAATCTGGAGCAACTGTGAACAGAGGTGCCAAGTTTACATTTAAAGCAGAGCCTGCGCCTGGTTATTCCTTCGGACATTGGGTGATCAGTGAAACAGGACAGAATGCAGTGTTCGATAATGGAACATCAGCAGAGGATGGAACAAATACGATTGATATTACGGTTGGTACAAACAATATCGGCTTACAGGCTACTTTTATCCGGGACAGCTATACCGTAAATCTTGTTGGTAACGTTAATGCCTACTATTTAAAGGAAAGCAATGATGCAGATACGGAGCCGGAAAAGGTGTATATCACAGACGGCAAAGCGGTAAAGGGTGATACAACGATTTATGTGGAGCCAAAGAAAGGTTATGTGGCAGCAGAAGGAGCTTCCATTACCGTCAATGATCAGCCAACCGGAGAGACAAGCGCATACAGCTTTGCGTTAACGGAAAATACAACCATTGCACTTGATACAGTTCGAGAAAATTATGTTGTGACAGCCGATGCACAAAGCACTACAGAAGGAGTTGCAGGAGGCAGGGTAGTCATTACGGAAAATGGCATCGAGACTGCAAGCGGAAATCAGGTAGCAGGTGGCAGCAAGGTTGTATTTCAAGCAATCGCAGCCAGAGGATATGTATTTGACTACTGGATCATTGGTGAAAAGACAGACAGTACGGCAGATGTGTATACAATTGATGAAATCGGAGAGGCAGTCAGCATGACGGCGGTATTCCGTGAGAATATTATGCACAAGATCAGCGGAAGCGTTTTGTCGGAAAACCGTGGAAAACTTGTATATACACTGTATGATATTTATGGAAATGTCCTTGAAGAGAATAAGGAATATACATCAGAAATTGAGATGTATCAGGGTGAATCCATTGAATTTACAGCGGCTGTCAATGATGGAAGTATGGTAGAACAGTGGACACTCACTGAAAATGGAAAAGTAAACAGATATGTATCGTCTGCGAAGAGATATCCGGGTGGAAGAATTACCATGAATAAATCCGATATCGAAATCAAGGCGGTGCTGGTTGCAAGTACATACTATGATATGTATTTTCAGGCAGAGAAAACACCAGACGTGACAAGCGGCGGAAGTATTTCTGCCACAGTGGATGGTGCAGGAGTTGGAACCGGAAGTGAAGTCCCTGGAGGCGCAGATGTTGTATTTACTGCGGTTCCGGATGATGGTATGATGGTTGATCATTGGACCATAACGGAGGGAGATGCTTCTGTAGCGCCGACAGCAGAAAATACAACAACAGTAACAGACAGTGAAGGAAACCCATTTGTTGATCCGGTATATAAGATCGAGGGATACAAAGGAAATCTGACCATCCGGGTATACTTTACCCCAATAGTGACAGGAACACTTTCCATTACTGGAGCCAATGCAGTATCTTCCATTGATTATGTGACACCTGTCAAGGCAGAGGATGCAACAGAACCGACCGATCCGGCAGTATCATTTGCAGAGATCCGACAGGGAGCAACTGTAAAACTGACACTTACACCGAAAGCCGGCTATGTGACAACTGTGAATGATGTGAAATCACAGTTCGCAGGAATGTGTGCATCTGTAAATGTCACATACAATGAGGCAGAGGGCAGTTATTCCGTTGAATTAAAGAATGTCCGTGTATCTGAGAACATGGCGATTGACACAGATACATTTGTGGATTCCCTGTGGACAGTGGCAGCGGATGGAAAAAGCCATACCATCAGTGAGCTTACCTCAAGCAAGGCAACAGAAAATGTTCCGGAAGGCAAGGTAAGAAACAATGCGGCAGTCACATTCAAACTTGTTCCGGCAAGCGGATATCAGCTCAATGAGGAAGCGTTGACCACCTGGGCAGCAGAAAATGGATTGCGTGTAACGCTTAACGAAGACAAGTCTGTGACAGTAACCGTAGATGCAATCCAGTCGGATATTATTTCACCGGAAAAGCTGTTTGTGAAAGTAGAAAAACCGGATGATGGAAACTCCGGTGGAGGAAACTCTGGTGGCAGCACAGGTGGAGGCGGTGGTGGTATGACACCGATTCCACCAACAGATGATAGCAAGAAGGATGACGACAAGAAGGATGATAACAAGACACCTGCTGATAATGACAGTGCACAGGAAGCTAAGAAAGTATCAGTAACTGTAAATGCTGTTGCAACAAAGGAAGAAGGAACGGTTCAGGTTAAGCTGACTAAGAAGCAGCAGAATGCTTTAATTACAAAGGCTGTGAAAGAGAACGCAAAAGAAGTTGTGATTGAAACAGGTGAGCTTAGTGAGGAGCTGAAAGAGACCACAGAAACCGTGAAGGTTACGGTTCGTAAAGATTTCGTAGAAGCGCTTCAGGATACGGATGTAGCACTCAGTATCGAAACACCAAACGGTAAGATCCAGTTGGATACAGATACTTTACAAGTGGTATCAGAACAGAGTGATGGACAGAACCAGATTACGCTCAGCTTCAAGAAAGAAAAGACAAAGGATTACCGCAAGATTGTCGGAACCAAGGCTTATGTTGTTTCCGTAGAACTGTATGCGGGAGATGAGAAGATTTCGGATTTCGGTGACGGAACTATCCAGATGAAACTTGAAATACCAAAGTCTCTTGTAAATAGCAAAATTGAGGCAATCTATATTGCAAATGATGGTACAATCCAGAGATTCAAAGACGGCAGGATGGTAACAGAGAAGACAACCGACAAGAATGGAAAAGTAATCGAGACGAAGTACTACTGTTTCGAAACCAACCATTTCTCTGTTTATGCACTTGCTAAGAAGACAGCCGTGAATGCATATGCAAAGCAGCTTAAAGAGATCAACGGTGTGAAGAAGACTGGAGTGACATTGACAGCAAAAGCATCCTCAAAAACCGTTAAGTTTACATGGAAGAAGACAAAAACAAATCAGGTGGATGGATATGAAGTTTATTGTGCAACTTCAAAGAAGGGCAAATATACAAAAGTTTATACAACTGAGAATGCTTCTGTCATGAAATACACAGATAGCCGTAAAACCTCCAAGACAGGAAAGACATATTATTATAAGGTTAGAGGTTATAAGGTAATTGGCGGTAAGAAGTATTACACCAAGTGGTCCAACATTGTGACCGGAATCTAATGGTTGAAAGGAGATAAAATCTCCTGATAGGAAACCGCTCAGACTGTGAAATGTCTGAGCGGTTTTTGGTATAATAGAAGAAAGAAATGTACAATTTTGCTTTCATGTAGTACACTATATGTTGCGTTAATCAGGTACAATACTTTTCAAAGGAGAAATATATATTATGAAACTCGGCATTGTTGTATGATTGCCTGTTTTATGTATTTACTTATTGTCCTTTATAGGTCGATAAATCGGGATGTATTAGGGAGTCCATTTATTTTGAAGTACGATATATTTTGATATAAATTCATATATCTTTTTCAAAATTGGCACTCGTTGTGGCACTCGATTTGAGATTAAAAATGATTAGCAGATAGTTAAAGCTCCATATAGCAGAATAGATATAAGAGGTAGAGGATATTTCCTTTACCTTTTTTTTTATGTGATAGGAAATTCCTATCACATAAAACGCTCCGCGAGGATGCGCACCTCGCGGAAATACCTATATTATATCAAAAATTACGAGGAGATGCATGAATTAATCAGCGTTTCCCTAGCTTAAAAGCGTAGACATTAAGTGATAAACATGATATATTTATGGAGAAGAGAGACATATAATCTTCTCCATTTTTTTGGAGGAAATTATATGGGTAAAATAAATATGCAGGATTTCGTAAGATTCCAATGATTAAGAAAGTGCATGATGTGCTTATATATCAGAGAACATACCATAAAGACATTGCGACTCGGTTTTCTCCGAGAGAAGGATTTGAGGATCTGGTATTTACTTCTAAGACGAACAATCCTATCAATGCAGCTAACATCAAAGATTCTATCAATTATATTGTAGATCGGATTAACAGAGAAAATCCAGAGCAGCTTGATCAGAATGCCACTGCGCCCACAGCTAGGTAGCCCAGATAATAAAAATAGTTTCGCAAACGCCTAATAACAGCATCAGTAAAAGGAGGAATCGACGAATGAGACAACGAAAAATGAAACAACGGAAATCAAAACAAAGCAAATCATTAGCAAAAATCCTGACCTTGGGGATTGCCACAGCTACGATCGTGTCATCCATGAGTGTATCTGGTGGATTGCTCGTACCGGAAACGGTATACGCGGACGACAACATCGGGACGACAGAGTCCGGAGATCAGGGCACAGAGCCACAGGAGGAAACAATTCCGTTTGATGTGGTCATAAGACCAAATGATAGCGCTACCGTATATGTTATGCAGGTGAAAAATCTGGCAGATACTGATATGAGGCGCTATCAGTATAGTATCAATGGCAAAGATTATTACCCATTGCAGAAACTTCAGACGGAGGAGACGTTTGGCGCGCGTCAGATAGTTGATCTTCACATCAGAGAGGTTGGATCAGATAATAAGATTTTGGCAGCTGGCAATCGTAAGATTGAAATTCCGAGAGACAGCGGCGTTCCGACGATTTCCGGTGCTGACAAGTTTTCAGACCGCACGGAGGTGACGATCACAGCGACCACCGGTGCGAGCATTTATTACACAACAGATGGTACAGTGCCAACACCAACAAATGAATCGCAGAAGTACAATACACCGATTACGCTGACAGAGACAACTACGATTAAGGCAATTGCGATAGAAAAAGGTCATATCATGAGTGATGTGGTCGGAATGGAATTTACGAAAGAATCATCCGGCGGCAGCAGCTCGGATAGTGGCAGCAGCTCCGGCAGCAGTTCATCAGGCGGTTCCACCGACAGTGGATCTGAAACGGCTCCGCCACAGGACGATAACAAGGACAAGACTACGACTAAGACCGAGACCAGAGAAGACGGTACGGTTGTGACCACGACAGAAGTCCGGGCAGAGGACGGTTCCGTACAGATTAAGACCGAGATCAGAAACGAAGCAACTGGACTGAACGTGACGGTAAATGTATCGAAGAATGCCAAAGGCAAGATCACTTCAGCTACCGCAGAAATTCTTGATAGAGGTTTTGGCAATGTGAAGATCTCCGGGGAAGCACTTTCAGAGATCGTAAAGGCAGCAGGCACGAAGAAGGTAAAGACCACGATCAAGATGCTCACGAAAAACGACTGGGTCATCCGGGAAGTGACGGTCAATGTAAATACGCTTCTGAAAAGAACCGTGAGACCTAAAAAAATGAAGATCATTGAGATAGATCCCGAAACAGGTGAGAAGCTTGTGGTCAGTAAAATGCCTTTCAGGGTAGCGGCAGATGGAAGCGTTGAACTGGATCATAATGAGCTGGGTCACGGAACCTATGAGTTAGTGACAGCCGATGAGGAAGAAGCACTCACGAAACAAATACTGCGGTCGATCAAAGCCACGAAACAATCAGCCAGCATCCGCGAGAAGCAGGGGACGTACTTTTGGTTTAAGAAAGGGGTAAACTGGGACAATGTTGATAAAGTGACTTTTTCGGTTCTCAATCCGGATGTGGCGCGCGTTAGCTCAAATGGCAGGATCACGGGTCTGAAGCCCGGAAAGACAGTTGTCAAGGCGGTTGTCAGACTGGAAAACGGTCAGTCAAAGGTCATAAGAATGACCGTAACCGTAAATAAGAAGAAGTAACAGCTGTTGGTGCTTATCGCGACGACGACGCTGGAACAGATCTGCTACGCGTTGCAGCTGCTGCATGTGCCGCGGATCATGGTGACGCAGGTTATGCTGACCGAACGTGCCTTTTAATAAAGCAATCTTCTTCTATTCCAGAAAAGGAAATAATGGAAAAGGCGAGCGTTTGAGCAGTTCCTAGAGGCTAACATAGAACTTGACTAAAAAAATGCAACACAAAGAAGCTTATCTATGGTATAATATTTTGTACTGTATTTAGGCTTCTTTTTTTGAAAGGGGCTTATTATGGGAAAAGACTTAAAATGTAACACCAATTGTAACACCTGCATAATTCGTAGGCTTGAAAAGCTTGTAAAATCAATACTTTTAAAGGAGATAAGATAAAAATGAAACTAGGAATCGTGGGACTCCCGAACGTGGGAAAAAGTACATTATTTAATTCACTGACCAAGGCAGGCGCGTTATCTGCCAACTATCCATTTGCAACGATCGACCCGAACGTGGGTATCGTATCTGTTCCGGATGAGAGAATTGTAAAGCTTGGTGAGCTTTATCATACAAAGAAGGTGACACCGGCCACCATTGAATTCGTAGATATCGCCGGACTCGTAAAGGGTGCCAGCAAAGGTGAAGGACTTGGAAACCAGTTCCTTGCCAACATCCGTGAAGTAGATGCAATCGTGCATGTGGTACGTTGTTTCGAGGATACCAATATCATCCACGTCGATGGTTCCGTTGATCCGGCGCGTGATATTGAGACAATCAATCTTGAGCTGATCTTTTCCGATGTGGAGATTCTTGACCGGAGAATTGCAAAGATTGCAAAACAGGCAAGAATGGATAAGACACTTGCAAAGGAACTGGAACTGGTAGAGGCTATCAAGGCACATCTTGAGGATGGCAAGATGGCAAGAACATTTGAAGTGCCGGACGATGATGATGCACAGATCTGGTTCAAGGGTTACAATCTTCTGACTGCAAAGCCTACCATCTATGCTGCAAACGTGTCTGAGGATGATCTCGCAGATGATGGAGCAGGCAATCCGCATGTGGCAAAAGTCCGTGAGATGGCAAAGGAAGAGGGCGCCGAAGTATTCGTAATCTGTGCACAGATTGAGCAGGAACTTGCAGAACTTTCTGATGAGGAGAAGCAGGAATATCTGGATGATCTTGGCGTTGCATCCAGCGGACTGGATAAGCTTGTTGCTGCAAGCTACAAATTACTGGGGCTTATCAGTTTCCTGACCGCAGGAGAGGATGAGTGCCGTGCATGGACAATCAAAGAAGGCACCAAGGCACCGCAGGCTGCCGGAAAGATTCATACCGATTTTGAGCGTGGATTTATCAAGGCAGAGGTTGTCAATTATCAGGATCTTTTGGATAACGGAAGCCTTTCTGCAGCGAGAGAAAAAGGTATCGTTGGTATGGAAGGAAAAGATTATGTTGTCAAAGACGGCGATGTAATTCTGTTCCGATTTAACGTATAGAATTTACAATAGTACGAATAAAAAATGCAAAGGCGCATAGAATACATCAGATGCTCCATATGGAGGGATGGATTCTATGCGCTTTTCGGATTTATGTGAAAAAGAAGTGATCAGTGTCAATGATTGCAGGTGCCTTGGCAATGTCCGGGATCTGGATATTGATCAAGAATGTGGGAAAGTAAAAGCACTCATTATCCCCGGACCAGGAAAATATTTTGGATTATTTTGCAAAGATAGCGAATTTTTTGTCCCATGGTGTAAAGTTATTCGAATTGGACCCGATATAATACTTGTAGACTTTGATGAAAAGGAAATGAAACATAAGATATAAAGGCTTTTTGTTGACAAGAAAAAGGCAGAAAGTTATACTTTTGTATAGATTGATGCGGAGGAGGAAGCTTCGATGAAATGTCCATTTTGCAGCAGTGAGAACACAAGAGTCATTGACTCGAGACCAGCGGATGATAATAATTCGATTCGCCGCCGCAGACTTTGTGATGATTGTGGAAAGCGGTTTACGACTTATGAGAAGGTTGAGACGATTCCTCTTATCATAATCAAGAAAGATAACAACCGTGAACAATATGACCGGACAAAAATCGAAAAAGGTGTGCTTTTAGCATGTCATAAGCGCCCGATATCTGCCGAACAGATTACAAAAATTGTTGACGATGTGGAGACAGAGATTTTTAACCGTGAGGAGAAAGAGGTACCGAGTTCATTGATCGGTGAGATTCTCATGGATAAGTTAAAAGATCTGGATGCGGTTGCATATGTCAGATTCGCATCGGTATATCGCGAATTCAAAGATGTGAACACATTTATGAATGAACTGAAAAAAATGTTTGTATAAAATTGTAACTATAAATGAATGGAGATTGGACAGGGGTTATGACCATATCAGGTATTCGCCCGTATGCAGGGTTTTATGAATACAATTCCATAAAGGCAAACGAGCTTCGAGCAGAACAGATTGCAGCGACGCAGAAAGCATCCTCTGTGGAGGCAGAAGAAGTATCTACAGAGACACAGAGTGCTGCGGTACAGACGCCGGCACCGGAACAGAATTTTACTGCGTTTGATTATGCACAGAATTATCGTTCCGATGAGACCCATGAGTTAAAAGGCCGGGACAGTGATCTTGCAAGTCTTGACATGCAGAAAGCAATCTCAGATCTGGATAAGGATCAGGTATTGCAGCAGTATCAGTTCTTTGTTGGGGATAAGGACAGTGTTACCGCAAAGATGACGATTGATCCGTCGGAGCGTATGATCCGCAGGGAAGAGAGTTTTTCTTTATAACAAACGATAGGAAGGATTTAAATTATGTGCGCATTTCTTTATCCGGATGAATATCTGGATTCTACGTACAGCATCGATTTTGATCAATTATATAAACAGGGATACCGCGGTGTCATCTTTGATATTGATAACACGTTAGTACCCCATGGAGCGCCTGCTGATGAGCGGGCGATTTCTTTGTTTACACATTTAAAAGAACTGGGATTCCAATGTATGTTGCTTTCGAACAACAAGGAACCCCGTGTAAAAATGTTCAATGATGCCGTACATGTGAATTATATTTACAAAGCAGGGAAACCCAAACCGTCCGGTTATCGTAAGGCGATGGAGAAACTCGGGACAGATACCGGCAATACGATATTTGTAGGAGATCAGATTTTTACCGATGTGTGCGGTGCGAATCTGGCGGGAATCCGCACGATACTTGTTAAGCCGATTCATCCGAAGGAAGAAATCCAGATTGTGTTGAAGCGCCGTCTGGAAGCGATTGTGCTTCTGTTTTACCGGCTGCATCGGAAACTGGTGAAACCGAAGTATCCGTCAGCAAGAAAAAGGAATATTAAATAAAAAGAGCAGATGTGATCCGTTGTAAGACGAATTGCATCTGCTTTCTTATTGGATTTATAGTTTTTTGTGCTTTTTCTGACGGTCCACACAAAGATACACGGCGAAGATTGTTGCAAAGAAAAGCATCTGTATTCCGATGCACATCCAGTAATCCTGTGATTTGTACACATCATCCGAATAGGAAGCGAACATATTTGTGATGCGCACATACCAGTAGGCAGGCAGGAAGCGTCCGACGGTCAGTACCTTTTCTCCTAAATATGCCTGCGGGACAAAGATGCCGCACAGGAAACTCATGCCAAGTCCGAGAATATTTGCAATCATATTGATGATGTTAAAATCCATCGGGAAGGAACCGAGCAGCAAAGCAATCGCGGTCGCAATCAGCAGATATACGGCACTGTTTAAAATACAGAAAAGTCCGTTGTGTGAAAAAAGCTGTGCCGGTCCATACAGGACGGTTGCGATTGCAAGAAATCCAAGCCACCACAGGAATACGTAAATGAGGCAGCCGAGTCCGAGCTGGGCGCTGATGCGGGATTGTGGGAGCGTACCACAGGACAGACGCGCCTTCATCAGAGGCTTGCGGAATGCCATCAGTACCGGGGACAGACCCTCCAGAAGCATCATCAGAATCACATATGGGAAGTACTGGAAGAAATAGTACATCGTATCATTTCCGCTTTTTTCTGTGTCGCTAAAACTTACCGTCTCTACTTCTGGAACGGCAGCCAGTGATGTATTGGTCGATGCAATGGCATCCGAAATGGATACACCGCTTTTAACATACAGCACGAGTGCCTGGATATAATTGTCAATCTGCCGGTCAACGAAGTAACCGCTGCAGCTGTCTTTTCGTTTGCTTGTCTCGACCAGATTTCCTGTGGATTGTGCGGTCAGATTCTGCTCAAAACCTTTCGGAATCGTCAGCACATAGTCAATCTGGTAATAGTACATATTGTCCTGCAATGTGTCCCGGTCGGAAGAGTCCAAAGAGACAATGTGGTGCAGCGAGGAAAGATAGTCGGACAATGCGGCGCTTGCCGTCGACTGGTCCTCGTCGAAGATGCACAAATTGACAGAGGACACCTGAAACTGCTTTCCGTTCGTTGCGGATGCGTTGGCACTCATGGCAATCAGGATCACCATGAAGACAACAAAGTATATGAACGTATTCGGTAAATTTTTCTTTGCCACCCGGGCGAAGGTCTTACAGACTTGCATAGGTTTTCCTCCTTGTTACCAGACAGGAGATACCACAGAAAATGACCGCCATAATAACTAGTGTGACAATATCTGTAGTAAATCGCTGTAAATGATCATAATTGTTTAGTGTATAAAAGCAATCCGAAATCAAAGCTGCCGGATTGATGCGGTTGAGCCATGGAATATGCTGTTCTACGATCATGCGCATTGTTCCCATCATCAGACCGCTTAAGAAACAGCAGGGCATTACAGTGGCAAACATCATGGCTGTTTTTCCACCCTCGGATTTCGGTCCGATACAGCCAAGAAACATGCCGAATGAAATGCTGCAGGCGGTACTTACGAGAATGGTCAGTAGGGCAAGCAGCGGTCGCTGCGCCATATGAATGCCAAGAACTTTTACAATAAATACAAAAGCCAGCAGATTTAACAAAAACTCAAACAGAATATAGGCAGCCAGTTCTCCGGCAATCGATGCCAGTTTTGTCGTAGGAGAAATGGTTTTTCTTGCAGCCAGATCCGACAGATTGGCTGCGTTTCCGATTGCGAGATGGATACCGCCCAAAGCAGTATAAAGGCACGCCATGGCGATCAGATTATAGAAATACTGATCGTAGGTATCCGTGTTGTCGCTCGTCAGGGAAACTTCTTTTCGTGGTGCAATGGATTCGTACATGGAACCGGTCAGTTCCTGTAACTTTTCCGGTTGCTCCTGCAAAGTGCTGACAACCAGATCTTTGTTGATATCGTACTGTGTCAGCAGTACCTGCAGGATACTCTGGTTGATCGAAGAATCGGACGCGTTCGCATTGACGGAAAGTGTTACATCATCGGAAGCGTAGAAAATGCCGTCTATTTTTTTCCGCTCCAACAGTTTTACAGCTTTTTCCTTATCACAGTAAGGGACATTCAGCATCGCATCTTTATCGTCGGAAGAAAGCTGGTCGATCATTGTGGAGAATGCCTGGGCATTGGTGCTTTCATCGCTTACCACAGCAACTGGAATCGTGTGAAAGCTTTCACTTGCCGTGATATTGGAAAAAGCCACTTTGAACAGGCAGCCGAGCACGATCGGAAAGACCAGAATCCAGAACAGATTGGCTTTGTTTCGTACCAGCCGCAAAATGCTATATTTGAATGTTGTGAACATATTGTACCTCCTAATCGCGCAGTGCTTTTCCGGTAATTTCCAGAAAAACATCATTTAAGGTTGGAAGCTGCGAGTATACATGACCGATGGAGCGGTCTTTTTCCTGCAGATAATCAAGAATCCGCACGAGATTGTGTTTACCACCGTCGCACAGAACCGTAAGTGTGTGATCTTTGTAATCGGCCTGGTATACATGCGGCAGAGTACGGATATGTGCCAGATCTTCTTCTGGCAGATCCATAAGTTCCATGGTGATGATCTCGCTTTTTTTGATCAGTCTGATCAGTTCTTCTTTTGTTCCCAGTGCGATATTTTTGCCTTTGTCCATGATGGCGATTCTTGTGCAGATCTGTTCGACCTCCTCCATATAATGGGAAGTGTAGATGATCGTTGCGCCTTCGCGGTTGAGCTGCACGATGCCTTCAAGGATTTTGTTACGGCTCTGTGGATCGACCGCTACGGTAGGTTCGTCGAGAATGATAAGCTTTGGCTTGTGCGCAATGCCGCAGGCGATGTTTAAGCGTCGCAACAGTCCGCCGGAAAGTTTCTTTGGATAGAAATTTACAAAATCTTCGAGTCCGACAAAAGCGATGGCTTCCTCCACATAACGTTTGCGGGTATTGGCATCTTTTACATACAGACTGCAAAAGCAGTCGATGTTCTCTTTTACAGTTAGTTCTTCAAAGACTGCAACATTCTGCATGACCACACCAATCTGGCGTTTTACGTCATAATTGTCCGGGCGCATCGGCTGTCCGAAAATCTCAATCTCACCTTTGTCGTAAGACAATAGAGAGAGCAGACAATTGATGGTCGTGGTTTTTCCGGAACCGTTCGGCCCAAGGAGTCCGAAGATTTCTCCTTCCTGTATCTTTAAATTCAAATGATCGAGTGCAACCAGTTCTTTGTAGCGCTTGACCAGGTTTTCAATTTTTACAACAGTTTCCATAAAGTCCTCCTGTAGATGGTTCATACATTTTTGATTGTAATGTTATGATAGCATAGAAAAATAAAAAGCAGAAGTGTCGCAGCTTGCCGTTTTTTATTTGACGAAAGTATGCTGATGCGATAAAATAAATGGAATGTGGATATGGATTGGTATTCAAAAGAGGGAAGGAGATTTTCATGAAAATCGGAATAGGTAATGACCATGCAGCAGTAGAGATGAAGATGCAGATCAAAGAATTCATCGAGAGCATGGGACACGAAGTTGTAAATTACGGTGTAGATACAACCGAAAGCTGCAATTATCCGGAGATCGGAGAGCGTGTCGGACGCGCTGTTGCAGACAAAGAGGTAGATTGTGCTGTACTGATCTGCGGTACCGGTGTCGGTATTTCCATTGCAGCAAACAAAGTTAACGGTGTTCGCGCTGCTGTCTGTTCAGATGTGACAACTGCGCATCTGGTTAAGGAACACAATGATGCAAACATCATCGCATTTGGTGCGCGTATTGTCGGTGTGGAACTTGCAAAAGACATTGTTCGTTCTTACCTTGAGGCAGAGTTCTTAGGCGGAAGACATGCGACAAGAGTTGCAATGTTTGCAGATATCGAAAAGAAAAACCGCGAGAAATAGGGCTTTGTAAGAATTTAGTCTTGAAAAGTATTCCAATTTATAGTAAAATTGTTAATCGAGAGAGTTTTTACTCGTAATTTAAGGAGGAAGATCGAATGATTTCAGCAGGAGATTTCAGAAACGGTGTTACCATCGAGCTTGAAGGTAATATTTATCAGATTATTGAATTTCAGCATGTTAAACCAGGTAAGGGTGCAGCATTCGTTAGAACAAAGTTAAAGAATATCGTCAGTGGTGGTGTGGTAGAGAAGACATTCCGTCCAACTGAGAAGTGCCCTACTGCTCACATCGATCGTAGAGATATGCAGTATCTGTACGCAGATGATGATTTTTATCATTTCATGGATGTAGAGACATATGACCAGATCGATTTAACAAAGGACAGTGTTGGTGATGCACTGAAGTTTGTTAAGGAGAACGAGATGGTTAAGATTTGTTCTCATAAGGGAAATGTATTTGCAGTTGAGCCACCTCTTTTCGTTGAGCTTCAGATTACAGAGACTGAGCCAGGATTCAAGGGTGATACAGCTACAGGTGCAACAAAGCCAGCTACCGTAGAGACTGGTGCAGTTGTATACGTACCTCTGTTCGTAGAGCAGGATGACGTAATCAAGATTGATACAAGAACAGGTGAGTATCTGTCTCGTGTATAATCTCTATACATGAATTTAAAAGCTCGCAATGCGTAAGCATTTGCGAGCTTTTTTGTCTACCTCTTACAGAAGTTTGGAATCAGTTAAAAAGCAATTCTTCTTTCATTTCATCCAACAGTTCATTTACCTGTAACACAGAGAGTTTTTTGTTGATGGAAAATATGAATATAGAGTCTCTTCGATTCTTAGGGTAGAGTTGGCCAAATTGCGCGAGCGTGAGCGCACGCTGCGTTTCCAGAAGATCAAGACCAAGTGCAAGGCAGAGAGCAAGTATCTTGTCTCTGGATGGTTTTCGGGTGCCGCTTAGAATCTGATAGCCGTAATTTCGTTGAATCTGTGCGTTGGCGATCAGTTCGGCAGGGGAAATGTCCTTCTCTGTCATTTTGGAATTCAGATATTCAGGAAATGTTTGTATGTTTGTCTGTTCTGCCAGAGTGTCTGTGTAAGTCTGCAGCTGGGCAGCAGTTCTAGCTTCCTGCAATAAATGCATCAGCTCATTGGTGTCTTTTGATGTCATGTTTACTCCTTGATTTACGTCTTAAAAAATAATAAAATAATCATATTATTTCGTGTCGAAAAAAGCAAGGGGGACGCATGGAACTTGCAGAAGAGTATCGGTTGTCGGTATATCAGGATTTGGGAAAACTGGCGGACAAGGAACAAGTTCATATTGTAAGAAATGAAGTTACCGGACGTATCTGTGTGAGAAAATATGTGGCATTGGAACTGGCAGATATCTATGAGTTTCTTCAGACAAATCAAAGTCCTTATCTTCCGGTCATTTATGAATGTATCAGACGTGAAACGGATCTGGTTGTAATTGAGGAATATCTCACCGGAAAAACACTTGGGGATTGGTTAAGTGATCATGCTTTTTCCGAGGAGGAAGTCATCCGAATCGGCTTGAATCTGTGCAGAGCGATGGCACCGCTTCACCATGCCAATCCACCGATCATTTGCAGAGATTTAAAGCCGGAGAATGTAATCGTTACGTTAGAAAGGCAGCTTAAGGTCATTGATTTTGATATTGCAAGAATTTATCAGCCGGGGCAAAGCAAAGATACCGTAATGATGGGAACGCAGGGCTATGCTGCACCGGAACAGTTTGGCTTTGGACAGACGGATGCGCGAACGGATATATATGGAATCGGAGTACTTCTCAATTATCTGTTGACAAAGCGATTTCCAGTAGAGGGCATCGCACAGGGAAAATTGAGCGGAATCATAAATTGTTGTACACAGCTTGATCCGAAAGAACGTTTTCAGAGCGTGGAAGCATTGGAAAATGCATTGTCGACTTTGATACAAGTAAATCAAAATGAAAAGATTCAGGAACAGACACACAAAGACTTTGGGTATCTTATTCCAGGATTCAGGAGCGGAACGCCATGGAAGATGATCGTAGCGGTTCTTGGATATATTTTGCTTACATGGTTTTGTTTTACTTTGGAATTTCAGAATTCAGATGGAGTGGCATATGACTGGAGAGGGCAATGGATCAATCGTATTTGCGTATGGGTATCGCAGATAGTGTTTATCTTTATTGCTTGTGATTACCGGAATGTCAAAAGGCATCTATCGTTGCTAAGGAGTGACCGCCGTATTATGCGTATAATCGGATATGTCGTGACGGAATTGATCGTATTTTTTGCGGCAGCGTTTGTCTGCGCAATTTTAGAAGCGATTATTTTGTAAAATGTATGCACGCAGCATACCAAATAAATGTGGAAAATCATTACAATAAAAGAAGCATAAGACAGTAAAATGTCTTACGCTTCTTTCTTTTTATCCTCTGGATTAAGATGCTCTTTTAAAATCATATTGATGTACTGCGAGAAAGAACGATCGTCCCGCTCAGCCAACTGTTTGATTTGTTCAATGACATCGGAATCTAAAGTGATACTGACTTTGGATTTGAGTGGTTTCATTTAATGCCTCATTTCTAAGCTTTTGGGGCTTAATAAGTTAATAAGTTAATAAATTCTTGTTTCAGTAATTTATATATACGATAAAATGTTGACTTATACCACGTAGTGGGATAAAGTAGTATAAAGTAGGATAAAATAAAATGAAAAGGAGAATGAAAATGGAAAACGAAACAAAATTGTGTAAGAACTGTAAAAGTGAGATTCCCAAGGCAGCTAAAGTCTGTCCAAATTGCAGAAAGAAGCAGGGCGGTATCGGTAAATGGATTGTCATCGGTATTATTGTGGTAATTTTTTTGGCGGTTGCTTTCGGAGGAGGGGATGATAAGCCAAAGAAAGTGGAGAATAATACTACTACAACCCAGCAGGGCGAAAATGATAATGATAAGAAAGCGGATACACAGGAAACAAAAGACATTTTTACAGTGGGCGAGACTGCAGAGATGAATGATGTGCAGGTAACGTTGCTGAAATATTCAGAGAGTAAGGGCTCTGAATACAATAAGCCGTCTGACGGTAATGTGTTCCTTATGGCTGAATTTGAAATTGTCAATAATTCCGATTCGGAAATGAATGTCAGCAGTATGTTAAGCTTTGAGGCATATGCGGATGATTATGCTTTAAACTATTCGCTTGGAGCAATAACGGAGAACAATGACACCCAGCTTGACGGAACCATTGCGGCAGGAAAGAAGATGAAAGGATATATCGGCTACGAAGTCCCGAAGAATTGGAGCACTGTGGAAATTCATTTCACAGATGATGTCTGGAGTGACAATAAATTTAAATTCGAAATTAAGAAATAATATAAGAAATGGGGCAGTAAAATAAGTCACTATTAAGAAACACCAGCTCCGGCGATTGTCGATCCTGGTGTTTCTCTGCATAAAAAATTATTTCAATGGTTTTATGATGGATACGCAATCGTTCATAAGTACTCCCTTAATACAAGCACGCTGGCAATTGTCGCAAATACCTGTGACAGAAGCAGTCCCCAAAGATAAGCTCCGATTCCATACACCGGAACAAGAAACCAGATCATACTGATACGGATGCCGCAGGCGAGAAGATTGACAAAAAGCACCTGCCGCGCCTTTCCCAGTCCGTGAAGAATACTTCCGAGAAGACTGGTGATATACAGCAGTGGGCACAGCCACGAAAGTTTACAGATAAAGGTTCCGGAGAGTGCATTGTGGAAAAGACGGTTTCCAATCCAGTTTCCTGTGCACAAGAAGAAAAATGTGAATAAGAGACCGAGAAGCAGTCCGTAAAGGAGTGCTTTTTTTGTTGCGGTCTGTATCTGGCGTGTCTGATTTTTTCCCTGGGCCTCCGAGATGGCGGGCAAAAGCAGCACGGAGAAGGAATTTGTCAGCACGCATGGAAATAAAATGATGGACATTGTCATTCCGGTGAGGATACCGTAGATACTCAGGGCATCCCCGGCAGTGTATCCATAGACCTGTAGCTTTTGTGGAATGAGAAGGTTTTCCAGGCTGGCAGATAACGCTACAGAAACACGGTTTAAGGTGAGTGGAAAAATCATGGATAGCATTAGCATTGTCATTTTCCGACTGCTCGGCCGCACACTTTTATAGGAGCCCAAAGGGAGCCTTTTTTCTGAAAAAAAGGCGAGGGAGCAGACAAGCAATCCGGCAAATTCACCGATGACAAGTCCGGCTACGGCATGGGCGGCGGTCAGGGGAAGGCCTTTGTCGGATACGACTTCATAGATCAGATAGACGCTTCCCACGCGTGCAAACTGTTCGATAATCTGACAGAGTGATGGGATAAAGGCCTTTTTCTTTCCATAGTAGTATCCGTTGATACAGGCGTGGATGCAGCCAGGGAGCAGGCTGTACGTGAGCATGACAAGCAGCGGTGCACAGCGGGCTTCTCCGAGCAGATGCAGGGCCAGCCAGTTGGCATTGCAATAAATAAAAGCACCGACCATGATGGAAAGTGTGCAGGAGAGAATAAGACCGATCATAAGATAGGTACGGGCGCGTTTTTCTCCACAGGAATCTCCCTGACATTTGCCGATGGAGTCTCCTACAAATTTGGAGATGGAAGTCTGGATGGCGGAGGCTGTCAGTGCAAAGCACATGGAAAAAACCGGGGCAATCAGCTGGTAGATTCCCAAAGCCTCTGCACCAATTGCGCGCGAGAGGAATATTCTATAGAAGAAACCTATAATCCGGCTGATTATACCGGCCACGGTCATTAGGAGAGTGCCGGTGATAAGTGGATTTTTGGTAAAACGGGATAAAGTCAAAGGAAACTCCTGGGTAAAAACTTAGTAACTATCTTATGAAAGAAGGGGAAAGAATATGAGTTGTAAAATTTATATGGATCACGCGGCCACCACGGATATGCTTCCGCAGGTGCGCAAAGCGATGGACCCCTATCTCATGGACGAATATGGCAATGCATCTACAGCGTATGGGATGGGGCAGAGGGCACAGAAAGCAATGGAAGACGCAAGAGAAAAAATCGCATACCGGCTGGATGCACATCCCGAGGAAATTTTTTTTACATCGGGAGGAAGCGAATCGGATAACTGGGTGGTAAAAAATGTGGCGGGGGCAAAAAAGGAGCAGGGAAAGCATATTATTACCAGTCAGATTGAGCATCATGCAATACTGCGCTCCTGTGAATATCTGGAAAGTCTGGGGTATGACGTGACTTATCTGCCGGTGGATGATTACGGTGTGGTAGATCCGAAAGAATTGAAAGATGCAATAAGAGCGGATACAACGCTCGTTTCCATTATGACAGGAAATAACGAAATTGGAACCATAGAACCAATCACGGAACTTGGATCAATCGCAAAAAACAAAGGTGTGGATTTTCATACCGATGCAGTGCAGGCAGTGGGACAGATTCCGTTGTCGTTAGCGCAGCTTCCGGTCGATTATCTCAGTGCCAGCGCACATAAATTTCATGGACCGAAAGGCGTGGGATTTCTTTATGTGCGAAAAGATGAGAACCTTCCGTCATTTATTCATGGAGGAAGTCAGGAGCGTGGAAAACGCGCAGGCACAGAAAATGTGGCGGGAATTGTGGGCATGGCGGAGGCTTTGGATATCGCTGTGCAGGAAATGCGCTATACAAGACCCCGGCTGATTCGTCTGCGCAACTATTTTGTGGAGCGGGTACTGCATGAGATTGCGGATACAAGGCTGAATGGCCACCGGTACCAGAGACTGCCGGGAAATGTTAATTTCAGCATTCGGGGGGTGGACGCGACTGCTTTACTGGTGTTGATGGAGGAGGAGGGAATCTGCGCATCTGCAGGATCTGCCTGCAATACAGGGCAGACAAGAATTTCCCATGTCATTGAAGCTATTCATGTGCCAGAAGATTATGCGGCTGGAAGCATCCGTTTTACGATGGGGTGTGCTTCCAGCCGGCAGGAAGTAGATCAGACCATAGAGGCTCTGAAAAAATGTGTGGAAATTTTACGCAAGGCGTAGAAAATGGGCGATTGCTGCTGCAACGCCGTCTTCATCGTTGCTGGTCGTGATATAATCCGCAGCACTTTTGACGTCAGCAGTTGCATTTCCCATGGCAACACCGACCCCGGCGGCACGGATGATGGCGAGATCATTTTCGGTATCACCCACAGCCATCGTCTGAGCGACCGGAATGTCAAGAAGCTGTGCCATTTTTTGCAGACCGATACCTTTGTTGACATCGGCCCGCGTAAATTCGAGATTGTTGTATCCGCCGGAAACCATTGTGATCGCCGGATTACTTTCCAGATATTTGCGTACTTCTTCACGGTCTTTAAAGATATCGCCATCCGGATAGAAATTCAGGGTCATTTTCTGCACCTTCAACTGATTCTCATGGATGAACAGCGGCAGATTATCGACTCTTACACGGGTGTTTAAAATGTAGTGTTTCAAGGCCGGTGGATTAGCCAGTTTCTGTCCGGCAGCCACACACTGCACAGGGGTATATCCTTTTCCACCGATAAAAGCATCCATATGAATATCTTTGGTGAGAAGAAAATCCAGAATCGGAAGGATGATATCCTCGTTCATCGCTTCTTCGAACAGGCATTTTCCGGATTCAATTTCATAGATGGCGCTGCCGTTGGTCGTGATGGCGTAACGGATACCGGAGCCTTTTAACTGCTCGAAAGGAAGTCCACTGTATGGACGGCCGGTCGAGATGACAACCGTTGTACCGGCTTCATTCGCTTTTTTAATTGTATCAATGTTATGTGCGCTGATCTGGCTCTGGCTGTTGAACAGTGTGCCGTCGAGATCAAGCGCAATTAATTTTACAGTATTCATAAAAACCTCTTTCGATATTACTTGTAAAAAATAATAATTTAGAATATTATATCAAAGAAAAGAAAAAAACTTCAAGTCTGATGTATATAAATAATAAGAGGAATAAAAATGACGAAGACAGAATTTGCCAATTTTATAAAAGAAAAAGGACCGATCATTTTGGATGGTGCGACCGGAACGAATCTGATGGAAGCGGGGATGCCGATCGGTGTCTGCCCGGAAGCATGGGTGATGGAACATCCAGATGTGATCCTTGATTTACAGAGACGGTATATCGAAGCCGGATCGCACATCGTGTATGCACCGACTTTTACGGGAAACCGCATTAAGCTGGAGGAGTATGGACTTGAGAACCGGTTGGAAGAAATCAACCGCACGCTTGTGAAACTGTCGAAGCAGGCAGTGGATGGCAAAGCACTTGTGGCCGGAGATATGACAATGACCGGACAGCAGCTCTTCCCGATGGGTGAGCTTATGTTTGAGGAACTGGTAGAAGTGTATAAGGAACAGGCGCGTATTCTTGCGGATGCAGGGGTGGATCTCTTTGTGGTAGAGACGATGATGAGCCTGCAGGAGTGCCGTGCAGCTGTACTTGCAATCCGTGAGGTGTGTGACCTCCCGGTGATGGTGACACTGACTTATAACGAGGATGGACGTACGCTGTTTGGTACCCCTCCGGAGACTGCTGTTGTTGTATTGCAGTCACTCGGTGTGGATGCGATTGGTGTGAACTGCTCGACGGGACCGATGGAGATGGTGCCGCTCGTAGAGAAGATGGCAGAGTATTCAACCGTTCCATTGATTGCAAAACCAAATGCAGGATTGCCGGAACTCGAAGGCAAGAAGACCGTATATCGCATGACCCCGGAAGAATTTGCCGAGGCAGGTGCTGCGCTGGTGAAAGCAGGCGCATCCATTGTTGGCGGATGTTGTGGAACGACAGAGGCGCACATCCGGGCGCTGGCGGATGCGGTCAGAGGCATGCAGATGCACCAGCCGCTTGCCACACACAGAAGAATATTGGCATCGGAACGTCAGAACGTGGAAATTACATTGGACGGCGGTTTTATCGTTGTCGGCGAGCGTATCAACCCGACGGGAAAGAAAAAGCTGCAGGCAGAACTTCGCGAGGGTAAGCTGGATCTGGTTCGTGAGATGGCAATGGCGCAGGAAGAGAACGGCGCGCGCATTCTCGATATTAATATGGGAATGAATGGTATTGATGAAAAAGAAATGATGAAGCAGGTCATCTATGAAGTGTCTTCGACGGTGGACTGTCCACTTTGTATTGATACCAGTCATATTGATGTTATGGAAGAAGCATTGCGCATTTATCCGGGACGTGCACTCATCAACTCAATTTCTTTGGAGAGTGAGAAAATCGAGAAGATGCTTCCAATCGCAAAGAAGTATGGCGCGATGTTTGTACTTCTTCCGTTATCGGATGAGGGACTTCCAAAAGATGGAGAGGAAAAAAAGCACATCATCGAGACCGTGTATGACAGGGCAATGGCGATGGGGATGGCACATGAGGATATCGTCGTCGATGGCCTTGTTGCCACAATCGGAGCGAATCCGGAAGCTGCGAAAGAATGTTATGAGACCATTGCATACTGCAAGGATGTGCGTAAGCTTCCGACCATCTGTGGTCTGTCCAATATTTCATTTGGACTGCCGGAGCGTATGTATGTCAACACAGCATTCCTGACGATGGCAATCTGCGAAGGCCTGACCATGGCAATCGCCAACCCGTCACAGGAACTTCTGATGAATGCTGCTTTTGCTTCGGACATGCTTCTTCACAGACCGGACAGTGACATCCGTTACATTGAGCGCATGAACCGTCTGGCAGAGCAGAAAGCAGAGTATGAGACTGTTGTGGTTAAGAAGACGCCTGCAGAAAGCACCGGGCAAAAAGAGAGCAGCGGTGCGGATGCAATCAAGGATCATCCGATTTTTACAGCTGTCCTCAAAGGAAGCAAAGGAACGATTCTCGATGAAGTAAAGAAAGCACTGGACGCAGGAGTGAAGCCGGATGCGATTATCAATGATTATCTGATTGCGGCAATTAATGAAGTAGGTATTCTTTTTGATAAGAAAAAGTATTTCCTTCCGCAGCTCATTGGCAGTGCGAATACGATGAAGAAAGCAATCGATTATCTCGAGCCGATGCTAGAGCGCCGCGAGGATGCCGGACAGATGGCGACGCTTGTGATTGCTACAGTAGAAGGCGATATTCATGATATCGGAAAGAATCTTGTTGTACTCATGCTTAAAAATTACGGATACAATGTCATCGATATGGGAAAGGATGTCCCTTGTGAAGATATTGTTGATACAGCGATACGCGAAGATGCCGCCATCATCGGGCTTTCCGCACTCATGACAACCACAATGATGCGGATGCAGGATGTCGTGGAAATCTGCAAAGCAAAAGGCTGCAAGAGCAAGGTGATTATCGGTGGCGCCTGCATTACGCAGAGTTTTGCAGATGAGATTGGAGCCGACGGATATTCTAAGGATGCAGCGGAGTGTGTGAAACTGGTGGAGCGATTGCTGGCAAATTAGGGTTCAAAATGTTTAAGTAGTACTAAAATGACTTGGAACAAGTGATGGTTCTATTCTACGCATAATTATGGTGCTTTCGCGCGGAGAAAGCGCTGATTTTTAAAACCTCAAAAAACTTATTTCAAAAAAATAAAAAAAGTTGTTGACATTTGTTCTTGCTCAAGATATAATAACGAAGTCGGTTGCGGGAGCGACCGACACAAATGGGATCTTAGCTCAGCTGGGAGAGCATCTGCCTTACAAGCAGAGGGTCACAGGTTCGAGCCCTGTAGGTCCCATTATCAGAGAAATCTGGTACAATTCAATATGGCGAGGTGGCTCAACTGGCTAGAGCGTCCGGTTCATACCCGGGAGGTTGAGAGTTCGAGTCTCTCCCTCGCTACTACATGAGCTTGCGAAGTGTCGCAAGCTTTTTTAATGTATGCGCACACTTTATTTTTGTATAGGAAAGGACAGACATATGTTACGACCGAAAATTGGACTCGACTGGGACGATGTGACAGCTCCATTCAACAGTATTGCAATCGAGATGGCAAATGAAAAATACAATGTAGCTCCCCCACTTCGGCTGGAGGATATCACTTCCTGGGAGAATCCAGGACGCGCATCGATCATCAAAGAATTTTACAGTGATGAAAAGCTGTACGAGAAGCAGCATGTGCCGGACAAAAATAAAAAAGCGGTGCGCAAGCTGATAGAGATAGCAGATGTATATTTTATTACAGCAGTGGCACCGGCTTTTATGGGGATTCGGGCCAGACAGATTCTGTCTGCATTTCCGGAGTTTCCGCCGGAGAATATTATTTTAGGAAACGCCAAGAATCTGGTGCAGTTTGACATTATCTTGGATGATGCAATCCATAATGTGCTGGAGACTCCGGCAACGTATCCGGTACTTATGCGTAAGCCGTGGAACTGGAAGATGACAGGACTTCTTTCTGTGAATACACTGCCGGAATTTGTATCGCTCGTAAAGCAGATTATACATGCATCACAATCGAAGGTCAGTCAAATTGAAACGCCTTGCGTACTTGCACTTGTGGGACCATCCGGTTCCGGAAAAAGCGAGATCACACGGCAACTCTGCATGGACGAACGTTTTGTAAGCCCGAAAACATACTGTACAAAGCAGAGCGAAAAGCATCATTATCTGACCGGGGAAGAATTCAAAAAGCAGAAGTTCTTTGAGCAGACGATGTATGCCGGAGTAAAGTACGGAACGAAGAAAGAAGATATCCAAAGCGTGCTGGATGAAGGGAAATTTGTAGTGATGCCACTGGATATGTGTGGAGCAATTGCCATGAAGCGGCATTTTCCGACCGTTATTATTTACATTGCAAAAGACAAAGAAGAGATGATCGCAGATATTGTGCAGTCGGATTTCTCAGTGGAGGAGAAAACACTGCGCATACTTTCTCTGGATGCAGAGAAGCGAAACCGCGAAATCTGTGATGTTACAGCAGATAATCGGGATGGAAAAGGAATGGAGCGTATTATAAATCTGCTATAAATAAAACTTATAACCAGCTATAAAAATAAAGAACTAACACTTTTCCTATGGAAATGGTATGATTTAAACAAGTTAAGGGACGGACCTGAAAAGTCCTCCACATGGAATCAGAAAAAAGCTTTCAGGAAAAGGAGATTATAATTATGGCAAAGAAACATTACGCAGACAGAAATTTAAAATTTGAAACATTACAGTTACATGTAGGACAGGAAAGTGCAGATCCTGTTACCGACGCAAGAGCAGTTCCGATTTATCTGACATCTTCTTATGTATTCCACAACAGCCAGCATGCAGCTGACCGTTTCGGATTAAGAGATGCAGGAAACATTTACGGACGTCTGACCAACCCGACAGAGGACATCTTCGAGCAGAGAATCGCAGCTCTTGAAGGCGGTGTGGCAGCACTCGCTGTTGGATCCGGTGCAGCAGCACTGACTTATGCATTCCAGGCAGTTGCACATGCAGGAGATCACATTGTAGCAGCAAAGAACATCTACGGTGGAACTTACAACCTTCTGGCACATACACTTCCGGATTATGGAATTGAAGCAACTTTCGTAGATCCATTTGATTATGATGCAATTGAGGCAGCAATCAAGGACAATACCAAGGCAATCGAGATCGAGACACTTGGAAATCCAAACTCTGAAGTTGTAGATATTGAGAAGATTGCAGGAATTGCTCACGCACACGGAATTCCGCTTATCGTAGATAACACATTTGCAACTCCATATCTGGTTCGCCCAATCGAGTATGGCGCTGATATCGTTGTTCATTCCGCAACAAAGTTCATCGGCGGACATGGTACAACCATCGGTGGTGTCATCATCGACAGTGGTAAGTTTGACTGGACAGCATCTGACAAATGGCCATGGTTAACTGAGCCAAATGTATCTTACCATGGAGTAAGCTTCGCAAAAGATTGCGCTCCGGCAGCATTTGCAACATATATTCGTGCAATCTTACTTCGTGATACAGGTGCAACAATTTCACCGGTACATGCATTCATTTTCTTACAGGGATTAGAGACATTGTCTCTTCGTGTAGAGCGTCATGTAGAGAATGCATTAAAGGTAGTAAAATACTTAGAGAGTCAGCCGCTCGTAGAGAAGGTAAACCATCCTTCTATCTCAAAAGATCCGGAGCAGCAGGCACTGTATAAGAAATATTTCCCGAATGGTGGAGGTTCTATCTTTACATTCGAGATCAAAGGTAGTGCAGAAAAAGCACAGGAATTCATCGATAACCTTGAGCTGTTCTCACTTCTTGCAAACGTAGCAGATGTGAAGTCTCTTGCGATTCATCCTGCAAGCACAACACATTCTGAGTGCAATGAGGCTGAACTTTTAGACCAGGGAATCAAGCCAAATACCATCCGTTTGTCTATCGGTACAGAAAATATAGACGATATTATCGAGGATCTTGACGAGGCATTTAAGGCAGTACAGTAAGTCGAAACCTAAGTAAGAAATGTTCTCATTTTAGAACATCGAAATCCATTGAATTTCATATTCAAGGGGTATAGAATAATCCTTAGCTAATAATTAAATGATACATAGATAAGGAGAATTGAAATGTTTGGTTTTGGACAACTCATTGATATTTTGAAGAAAAACCCTAAGAAAATCGTATTTACAGAGGGTAGTGATCCACGTATTTTAGAGGCAGCTTCCCGTCTGCTGGCAAGCAACTTCCTTCATCCAATCCTTGTTGGTGATGAGGCAGAAATCGAGGCAGCAGCCGAGGAGAGCGGCTTCAACATCCGTGGTGCAGAGATTATCAATCCAAAGACTTTTGACCGTATGGAAGAGATGGTTGAGCTGTTCTGCGAACTTCGTAAAAGCAAAGGTGTGACACCGGAGCAGGCAAGAGGAATTCTTTCCCAGGCAAACTATTTTGGAACGATGCTTGTAAAGATGGGGATTGCAGATTCTCTGTTAGGTGGAGCTACTTATTCTACAGCAGACACCGTTCGTCCAGCATTACAGCTGATCAAAACAAAGCCTGGCAATACCATCGTATCTTCATGCTTTATTCTGGTTCGTCCATCCGCAACTGGTGAGAATGAAGTACTTGCAATGTCTGACTGTGCAATCAATATTCATCCAACCGAGGATGAACTCGTTGAGATCGCCGGTGAGTCCGCTGCATGTGCAAAGATTTTCGGTGTAGATCCTAAGGTTGCATTCTTAAGCTACTCTACACTCGGATCCGGAAAAGGCGAAGATGTAGATAAGATGCGTAATGCAGCACACAAGGCACATGAGAAATATCCGGAGCTTCCAATCGAAGGCGAGTTACAGTTCGATGCGGCAGTATCTCCAAGAGTTGCCCGCACAAAATGTCCGGATTCTGCAGTTGCAGGACATGCAAACACCTTTATTTTCCCGGATATCAATGCTGGTAATATCGGTTACAAGATTGCACAGCGTCTTGGAAACTTTGAAGCATACGGACCAATCCTTCTTGGTTTAAATGCACCAATCAATGATTTGTCTCGTGGATGCAACGCTTCCGAAGTATATTCTATGGCAATCATTACCGCAGCACTTGCATAAATAATACAACAAACAAATAACAGGGGCACAGTACAGATCGATCGTAGCGATTTGCGCTGTGCCCTGCTTTTTTGTATAATAATAACGGTTCAAAAGGTAACAATAAGTAAAGTTAAATTTATAAAAGATAACAGGAGAAAAATAATGCGTGTAGGAATGGGATATGATGTACACAAACTGGTAGAGGGACGGGATCTGATCTTAGGTGGAGTTACCGTACCGCATACGCTTGGACTTTTGGGACATTCCGATGCGGATGTGCTGGTGCATGCCATCATGGATGCGTTACTCGGTGCAGCGGCATTGGGAGATATCGGAAAACATTTTCCGGACACAGACCCGCAGTATGCAGGAATTTCGAGCATGAAATTGTTAGAACATGTCAGAGATCTGATTGAAAAAGAAGGGTATGTGATCGAGAACATTGATGCGACCGTGATCGCACAGAAACCAAAGCTTCGTCCATATATTGAGCAGATGGAGCAGAACGTGGCAGACACACTTCGGATTGCGAAAAATCAGGTGAATATTAAGGCCACGACAGAGGAAGGACTGGGATTTACCGGAGCGCAGGAAGGGATTTCTGCCAATGCAATCTGTTCGCTGACTGGATTTTATGAGAGCAGCATGTTAGTGGGTGGCGGTGACCGGTGCAGCGGCTGCAGTGGATGCAGTCGCGGAAAATAAAAAGAGAAATACTGTCAAAAGCTTTGCTTTCTGCATAAACTATCACAGAGGATTTGAAAAAGCAGGAAGTGCATATGGGCTTTTGGAAAACAGTAAAAGAAGAGATCGCAATTATCCGGGAAAGAGATCCGGCGATACATTCCAATATGGAAGTATTTTTATATCCAAGTTTTCGCGTGATGCTCAGTTACCGGAGAGCGCACCGGCTGTATGAAAAAGGCCATTATTTTTGGGCGCGGTGGATTTCCCAGCGTGCAGCCAGAAAAAGCGGAATTGAAATTCATCCGGGCGCGCAGATTGGAAAGGGCCTGTTTATCGATCACGGAAGTGGTGTGATTATCGGGGAGACAACGATCATCGGGGATAACTGTACGCTGTATCAGGGCGTGACTTTAGGTGGAACCGGCAAGGAGCAGGGAAAGCGACATCCAACACTTGGAAACAATGTGATGGTCTCTGCAGGAGCGAAAGTGCTTGGCTCATTTAAGGTGGGCGATAACAGTAAAATCGGCGCGGGAGCAGTTGTGATCAAAGAAGTGCCGGATAACGCGACAGTCGTAGGTGTTCCGGGGCGGGTGGTAAAACATAATGATGTCAGACTGCCGCAGGAAGATATGGATCAGACGAATCTTCCGGACCCGGTGGAAGAAGAAATTGCCAAATGGCGCAGGCAGACAAAGCAGATGCAGGAGGCAATTGCCCAGTTTGCTGCGAAATTTGAGCAGATATCCGAAAAAAATGCGGATTAGATATAGGATTTTTACCGGAAATATTGTAAAATAATAGGTAATACATTTAGAAAACAGAGGATGGAAAGATGGAGAATAAATTTCGTTTTTACAATACGTTAACAAGACAGATCGAGACAGTCATTCCTCATGAGGATGGAAAGATTGCAATGTATACATGTGGACCGACCGTATATCATTTTGCGCACATTGGAAATCTTCGCAGTTATATCATGGAAGATGTCCTCGAAAAAGGACTGCGCTATGTCGGTTATGATGTAAAACGTGTAATGAATATCACAGATGTCGGACATTTATCTTCCGATGCAGACACCGGTGAGGACAAAATGCTCAAAGGTGCAAAGCGCGAGCACAAGACTGTCATGGAAGTGGCAAAGTATTACACAGATGCTTTTTTCAGTGATTGTAAGAAATTAAATATCAAGAGACCGGATGTCGTAGAGCCGGCAACCAATTGTATTCCGGAATTTATTCACATGATCGAAGTTTTACTGGAGAAAGGATATGCATATATTGCCGGAGGCAACGTATATTTCGATACAAGTAAGCTGGATGATTATTTTGTATTTTCTTCCGCAGTAGAGAAGGAACAGCTTCAGGTTGGTGTCCGTGATGATGTTGAGGCGGATGAGAACAAGCGGAATGTCAATGACTTTGTACTCTGGTTTACCAAGTCAAAATTTGAGGATCAGGCATTGAAGTGGGATAGCCCATGGGGCGTTGGATACCCTGGATGGCACATCGAGTGCTCCTGCATCAGTATGAAGCATCTGGGCGAATATATGGATATTCACTGTGGCGGTGTGGACAACATCTTTCCACATCACACCAATGAGATTGCACAGTCAGAGTCTTACCTTGGACATAAATGGTGCAACTACTGGTTCCATGTGAACCATCTGAATGACCAGTCTGGTAAGATGAGCAAATCCAAGGGCGATTTCCTTACCGTGTCGTTACTCGAAGAAAAAGGATACGATCCGGTTGCATACCGCATGTTCTGTCTGCAGTCGCACTATCGTAAGCCACTCGTATTCTCCTATGAGAATCTGGACAATGTAGAGAGTGCGTACGAGAAATTGGTAAAGAAGATTGCCGGATTCAAAGAGGAAGGAGAAGTTGATCAGAAGGCATTTGACGCATATAAAGTAAAGTTTGAGGATGCAATCTGTAATGATCTGAACACTTCTATGGCAATTACGGTTGTCTATGACGTAGTAAAAGCCGATATCAATGATGCGACAAAACTTGCATTGCTCAATGATTTTGACCGCGTGCTTTCACTCAATCTTACAACTGCAGGGGCAAAGCTTCTCGAAGCAGGTACTGCCGTAGATGCGGAACTTGAGACTTTTATTAACGAGAAAATTGAAGAGCGTGCAGCTGCAAAGAAAGCGAAAGATTTTGCAAAGGCAGATGCCATCAGAGATGAACTTTTAGCAAAGGGCGTTGCAATTAAAGATACCCGTGAAGGGGTTGTTTGGGAGCTTGTTTAATGGAAAAAGGAATTGACGCATATATCAAGAAACAATTTGAACTTGCAGATGTGGACATCCGGACATATTCTCCTCTCACCCTTGCATATATTGGAGATTGTATTTTTGATTTGATCATTCGCTCGGTTGTGGTCGGAAAAGGAAATACCCGGCCGAACCAGCTGCATCAGCGGACCAGCAGCATTGTCAAGGCGCATACGCAGGCACTCATCATAGAGTATTTAGAGCCGCAGCTGACACAGGAAGAAGCGGATATATACCGCAGAGGCCGCAATGCAAAATCCTATACGATGGCAAAGAATGCCACGATGGCAGATTACCGTAAGGCTACAGGGCTCGAGGCGGTAATTGGTTATCTTTATCTGACGGATCAGTTCGCGCGTGCAGTAGAACTGACAAAGAATGCAATCGATGGATTAAAATTGTCCGTATAGTCAATGCCGGACAAAAAATAGAACATCTATCAGTGACGAAAGCAGAGAAAACAGGTAGAAAAGGAAAAATACATGGGATACGAAGAAAGCAAAATTGAGGGACGCAATGCGGTATTAGAGGCATTTCGTTCCGGAAAGACAATTGATAAATTGTATGTACTCGACGGCTGTCAGGATGGACCGGTGCGTTCCATCACGAGAGAGGCGAGAAAGCACGACACCATCATCAATTATGTGGCAAAAGAACGTCTCGATCAGATTTCAGAGACAGGAAAACATCAGGGTGTGATCGCGGTATCTGCGGCCTATGAATATGCGGAAGTGGAAGACATTCTTGCTGCGGCAGAAGCAAAAGGCGAGCCGCCGTTTATCATTATTCTTGATGGAATCGAAGACCCGCACAATCTTGGTGCAATTTTACGTACCGCCAATCAGGTGGGCGCGCATGGGGTAATCATTCCAAAGCGCCGCGCAGTCGGTCTGACACCGACAGTTGCCCGCACTTCGGCGGGAGCAATCAATTATACACCGGTTGCAAAAGTGACAAATATCTCCAATACAATGAAGGAGTTAAAGGACAAAGGCATGTGGTTCGTATGTGCTGACATGGATGGAACGGTCATGTACGACATGGATCTGACCGGGCCGATTGGCCTTGTGATTGGAAATGAAGGGGAAGGTGTCAGCCAGCTGGTAAAAAAGAATTGTGATATGGTAGCATCCATTCCGATGAAAGGTGATATTGATTCACTGAATGCATCGGTGGCAACTGGAGTACTGGCTTATGAGATTTTACGCCAGCGTATGAAAAAAGGATAATATCTGGGAAGGGAAGCGGATGTGTTACGACGCATTTTCTGATGAGGAACTGATTGCCAAATTAAGACGGGGAGAAAATGAAGTAACGGATTACATTCTTGAAAAGTATAAGCCTCTTGTGCGGAAACGCACGAATGCCATGTATCTGATGGGGGGCGAGACCGAGGATCTCATTCAGGAAGGGATGATCGGGCTTTTTAAGGCAATCCGTGATTATCAGGAGGAGCGGGAAGCAAGCTTTTATCATTTTGCGGAGCTTTGCATCAACCGTCAGTTATACTCTGCGCTTCAGGCATCAAACCGCAAAAAGCATCAGCCACTGAATACGTATATTTCCTTTTCTACTGGGAAATCCGAGGATGGAATGAAAGTGGAGGATGCGTTACTTGGACAGTCACAAAGCCCGGAACAACTGGTAATAGAACGAGAAGTCTGGGAAGATTTTAAGCAGCGTCTGAATGGACGGCTGAGTAAAATGGAGAATAAAGTGCTGGCATTTTATCTGGAGGGAAAGAATTATATTCAGATTGCGCAGCTGATGAAGAAATCGCCGAAATCAATTGACAATGCATTGCAGCGTATTCGGCAGAAAGTAAAACAGATGAAACAGGAAGAAAGAGGGTGAGGCTATGCAATTTTCAAGAGTCGGAAAACATACAATTCGCTGTGTGATTTCGGAACAGGAAATTCTGGATATGGGCTATACCATGGAAGAAATCATGAGTAACGGAGAACGGACACAGGAATTTGTGAATCAGATTTTTGATATGGCAGAGCAGCGTTTTGAAACGAAATTTGACATGGGAATTAAAACTGTCCGTGCGGACTTTATGTCTGATCATACGCTGGCACTCACTTTTTCGGAACATCCGGGATCTGATGAAATGATGGAACACTTAAAGGATATTGTGAATGGACTTTTGAATTCTATCCCGCAGCAGAAATGGAAAGAACTGGGAGAAGCAGGAGCGCAGGTGAGCACGGATGGTGAGCAGCCAAGAGTTCTTGTGACGATTGTTTTTCGCAGTATGGATATTCTTACGCGTTTTGCAAAACTTGTTGTAATGGAGAAGATTCCCTTCAATATGCTGTACAAATATCTGGATGCTTATATGCTGATTATGGATTTGTCCAATGAAAATCAGGATAGTGTGAAGCGGCTTTCGGCTTTGACAGATGAGTATGCAGATGATATTCAGGTAGGGGCGCAGCGTAAAGCGTTTATTGAGGAACACGGAGAAGTAATCATAAAAGAGAAAGCCATCGAGACATTACAGCAGTTATAATTAAGAAACAAAAAGTGTACATCTGACATTATGTTCAGAATGTACACTTTCTTTTTATGTATTTGTATTCTAACCTAAAATTTTGCGGATAGATTCGATTACACGGTCAGCCTGGAATGGTTTTACGATGAAGTCCTTTGCGCCTGCCTGAATAGCTTCGATAACCATGGACTGCTGTCCCATAGCGGAACACATAACACAGGTAGCGTTTGGATCAGCGGCTTTAATTTCCTTGAGTGCCTGAATACCATCTTTGTTTGGCATTGTAATATCAAGTGTTACAAGATCTGGCTTCAATTCATTGTATTTTGCAACTGCCTCTACACCATCAGCAGCTTCTCCTGCAATTTCAAATCCACCTTTCGTTAAGATATCTTTGAGCATCATACGCATGAATGCTGCATCATCAACGATTAAAATCTTTGCCATTTATATTTCCTCCTGTTTTAAAATCTGTTTTACAATGCTGACCGGATATAACTGTACCAGTCGGCTGTCGATAAGATCATCAACTATCAAACGGAATGAAACTTTTACAATGTCATTTCCGTTACATAACTCTTCCGGAATTTCAAAGGTTTTTTGTTCGGTACAATTGATTAGTGGGAAACCAATGTCCGTAGGCTGGCGCAACAGGGATGCCATCGAAGTTGCGATGGAACCACACATCTGGTTCATTGCCTCTGAGATTGCGGATAGTGTTAATTCATCTATCTGCATATTTGAAATACTGGTGCCGTCACCACCCATCATAAGGTTTGCAATGATTAAAGCATCGTGTCTGTCAAGCACCATTAAATTCGTTCCATCCAATCCCTTGGTGTATGGAACCTTAATAAGAATGGTATCATCATTCCCAAGCAAATCTTCTTTTGTTAAGACCTCGACATTGGGAGTTGTGATATTGGTCGGCCGGTTTATGATCATACTTAGCGCGGTTGCAGCAGTACCGATGCAGATATTCGCAATCTCGCCGATGATGTCAGCCTGTTCCAGTGAAATACTCTCCATATACTTTCCTCCATAGTACCTATTTCCTAACTGTAATTATAGCAAATATCGACCAATAAGGAAAGAAAATATTCGTTTTTTTTCAATTACCATTGGTATCATACCACAGATATGGTAAAATTGAAACAGTAAAAACTAAAAAGCCTATAAATTAAAGGAGACAGAATATGGGAGAGACAGAATATCAGGAAGCCTTAAAGCTTGGTAAAAAAGAATATAAGTCCTGTGTGTATCGCGGACGTTTTCCATATCTTCCGGTTTTGGATGATATTCTTTCAAGAGAGGATATCCGGACAGAACAGAAAATGGGATTAATACAGATACCATTGGATTTCGTTGTAGGTACTTCTACCATGGGGCGTACAGTTTCCTTTGCATCGAATTTTATGCCGATTCTTGGAGAAGATACGGAGTTTGCAGTTAAATGGGCAAATTTGTCAGATGCTCAGGTGAATGAAGGAATCCGTGATCCGATTGTCGCTTATGAATATATGAACCGCTATTATGTAGTGGAAGGAAACAAAAGAGTCAGCGTTTTAAAATATTATAAAGCAGATTCGATTGTTGCAAATGTGACACGTAAAATTCCAAAGTATTCCGAAGACGAGGCGGTCAAAGTATATTATGAATACATGAAATTTAATGAAGTGACAGGCCTGTTTAATATTGAATTTTCGAAATTGGGACTGGCACAGGAATTGCTGGAACTTACCGGGTGTACCACGCGGTGGGATGACGATACGCGTCTGGAGTTCAATAGCCTTCTTTTGCATTTTACGAGGGCATATGAATTTCGAGGTGGTCAGAAGCTGCCAATCACAGTGGGAGATGCTCTGACTGCATTTATCAATATTTATGGTTATAAAGAAACACTTGCCATGTCAGATGCAGAATTAAATACAAATATTGTGAAATGCTGGAATGAGTTTGTAGTTCTGACGGAGAAGCAGAGCGTTGGTCTTGTGATGAATCCGACTACAGTGCAGGAAAAAAAGAGCCTGTTCAGCTATCTGCTTCCAACTTCCAACCGGAAATTTACTGCGGCATTCTTGTACCCGAAGTCACCGGAGACATCCGACTGGATCTATGCACATGAACTTGGACGTAATTATCTGGAAGAGACATTCCCAGATCAGATTAAGACCATCTGTGTTAATGATGTCAATGAAGATAATGTGGAACAGATGCTGAATGATGTAATCCGTAAAGGTGCAGATATAATTTTTGAGGTGGCACCACAGATGATGAAGCCGAGTCTGAAAGTTGCTGTGGATCATCCGGATATTAAGATTTTAAACTGCAGTCTGAATACGCCGCATAAATACATCCGTACGTATTACGCACGCATGTATGAGGCAAAATTCTTATCAGGCATGATTGCAGGAGCGTTGGCGGAGAATGACCGCATTGCCTATATTGCGGACTATCCGATTTATGGAATGATTGCCAACATCAATGCGTTTGCCTTAGGTGCGACTTTTACGAATCCGCGGGCGAAAATTTATCTGGAGTGGTCTACCAAAAAAGATTATAACAGAGACAAATTTCTGCAGGAGAACGATATTCATATTGTTTCCGATCAGGACATGATCACACCAAGAGATGCCAGCCGTCAGTTTGGTTTATACCGTTTTGAAAATGGACAGACCGTAAATCTTCTGATGCCACTTTGGAATTGGGGCATTTTCTACCAGAAGATGATTCAGAGTATTATCGCTGGAGCTTACCAGTCAGAGGGCAGTTCCGAAGGACGTGCACTTAACTACTGGTGGGGAATGTCCGCGGGTGTCATAGATCTGATCTGTTCCAAGAATGTGCCGGTTGGAGTAAAACGTCTGGCAGATCATTTGAAGAGTGATATTAAAAAGGGAGACATTGTTCCATTTTACGGAGAAATCTATTCGCAGGATGGCACCTTGCAAAATGAGAAGGAAGCAACAATGAAACCGGAAGATATCATGGAAATGGATTGGCTGGTAGACAATGTAGTGGGAAGTATTCCTGTTATGGAGACACTGATTGATGCAGCAAAATCCGTTGTGCAATTAAAAGGGGTAGAGGAAACAAAGTAGCATGAAAATACTATTTATAGCAGATGAAGAGTCGAAAATATACTGGGATTTTTTTAAGAAGGAGCAATTTGAGGGGATTGACCTTATTATATCCTGTGGAGACTTAAAACCGGAGTATCTGTCGTTTTTGGCAACGATGACGGCAGTTCCGGTACTTTACGTCAGAGGCAATCATGACGATAAATATGAAAAGTATCCGCCGGAAGGATGTATCTGTATTGAGAATCAGATATATAATTTCAATGGAATCCGTATTCTCGGGCTTGGTGGTTCCTACCGGTATAAGCCGGGAATCAATCAATATACGGAACATCAGATGGCACGCAGAGTCAGCAAAATGTTTTTAAAGCTCAAGTTCAATCGTGGCTTTGACATCCTTGTGACGCATTCACCGGCAAAAGGATGTCATGATGGGGAAGATATGTGTCATCGTGGATTTCAGGTGTTTAATAGTCTGATCACAAAATACCACCCAAAATATTTTGTTCATGGACACGTGCATATGAATTACGGAAGGCAGTTTCCGAGGGAGGATCATATCGGGGATACATGTGTGGTGAATGCATTTGAGCGATATGTGATAGAAATATAGGTAGAAATGTATGAGAAGTGATGAAAAAAAAGCCATTCTTTTAATTGTTAAGACAGCAGCACAATTGAAGACGGATGATATCAATGAATTGAATGCCGTACTTGGTTATGCAAAAGAAAGTAAATTGTTCACAGGAACTGTTTTTGGCAAACGATTTATTCAAAGGCTTGAGGAACTAAAGAAGAAAACCGATTACGAGCACAAATGCATTTTATGCGGTCATCCGGTTACCGGTATTATATGCAATACCTGTCTGGGACAGTTGCTTCCGGCGGTAGAGAAAGAATACGCCGGCGACATTTCGGTGAAAGCAAAAGAAGAAAGTCAAAATACGTTTGGGGAACAGCCAGCCAGAACACATTTGAACAAAACAGAGCAGAATCAGGAGCCGGAATGGCTCATGGATGAATTGGTAAAGAATCTGGATTCATCGATGGATCACCTTGCCAATCAGAAGTCTGTGCAAAATATTGAAAAAATAATGTATGCGTTACTGTTTCTGTGTGTTTTCAATATGGTAGGGATGATATTAATTTTACTCATGCTAAAAGGCGTGATTGTGTAAGGAGAGAACATGGCAGAGAACAGAGGTACGATGGGTGGATTTGCCGCAGTTAATAAACCGGAAGGAATCATAGAAAACTGTTATTGTTCCACACAGCTTTCAGGCAGTCAGTTTGTTGCAGGAGGTTTCATTGGAAAGAATGACGGCGGAATTACCAAAAGTTATTGCGAAGAGAAAACAAAAAAGCTAAGTGGAAATTTTGCCGGTACGCGAAAAGGTAAGGCTGCAGACTGCTATTATATTGCGGAAAAAAGCACAAAAAACGAAGAAAAAGATTGCATTATTAGCAGTGATGTGTTGCGAGCAAAAGAAAATTGCAAGAAGCTCGGCTTTGATATGAATGAAGTATGGGAATATGCTGAGCAAGAACCTCACTTACGATTCCAGCCGGGAAAATGGATGGAGCAGGTGGAAATCAAAGGGCAGCAGGTAGTCCATATCAAAAATATGCAGGATTTGATGCAGTTTGCAGAATCAGTGAATGCCGGAGATCGTAAGAGTATCAATGCGATTGTCCGTCTCGAAAACAGCATTGATTTAAAGGGGCAGCAGTGGACGCCGATTGGTTATAAACGCATGAATGCATTTGCAGGTTTATTTGATGGAAATGGATATACCATACGGAATTTTGTCATTCGTGATGATGAAGTGATGCAAAAAGGTTTCTTTGGATATTTGAAGGGATCTGTTTGTAATCTCTGTGTGGATTGCATGATCAAAGGTGCCGGTAATATAGGTGCGTTGGTGGCAACCAACGAGGGCATAATTTCCTGTTGTGGAGCTGTGACGGAAATCCATGCAAGGGGACAGGAGTTGAATGTAGGAGGTCTGGTTGCTGTCAATGCCGGCAGGGTTTATAAAAGTTATGTTGCAGGAAAAATCACAGGCAAAGCTTTATTTGTACTTCCGCTGGCGATGACGGCTTCAGCAGCAGTGCTTGCTTTTGGCATCTGGGTGGTAAATCCGTTCCACAGTGCCGGTGCGAATGCAGTGTACCAGCCGATTGCAGCAGACCCGGGACAGACAAAATCAAATGTTACGTATGAGTCGGATACGCAGAATGCGGGGGCAAAGCATACGTTGTCATTTCAGTTTCAGGAACAGCTGGACGTGAGCCTTTCCACCGGAGAGTGTGAGATTAATTTCGTGAATCCGGAGAGTGACGATTATAATATTGTTGTAGAATTGCAGATTTCGGATAAAGACGCGATAAAGTTAATGGGAGGAACCGGACGACCGGAAGAACTTCAGAGTGCGTTAGAGAGCGCGGATGATTATGATCCGGAGAAGGGAAGAGTTACCATTGCTGCATCCGGAACCGTGTCTCCTGGCTATGCACTGGAAAAACTTACCATGAGCAACTATTCGAAGATACATTTGAAATCGGGCGAGATTAAGGGTTATGTGGTGCTTGTCCCGTTTGATCCTGTGACAAATGACCGGGCGATGGTGCAGTCGGAAATGCCGGTAACCATCAACCTGATTGATTAGGAGGTTTGTGATGGAACGAAAACAAAATCTCCGGTCCGTGACGGGAAAAAAGAAGCGGTATGTCATGATTGCATGTATTGCAGTGATGCTGGTATTTGCAGCTGTATTGATAATTTATGCGGCGACACATGAAAAGAAGAGTTTTCACCAGCCGGAAATGGACAGCCATGCGGTGGAAGGCACTCCGCAACCGGATTCGGGCTTTTTATATGGAGAGGTTCCGACAAAGTATGCATATCATTTCAGCATGGCGGCAAATCTGTATATGCAACCGGATCAGTCTGTCTATGTGTATTTTACAAACGCATCGGAAAATACAGAACTTTTACGTTGTGAAATTACCGATACAAAGAGTGAGAAAGTTTTGTATGAGAGTGGTGTGATAAAGCCGGGAACTTATATCGAAAAGCTGTCTCCGACAGTGGATCTCGACAATACGGCGAGAGACATTACCGTCAAAGTATATGCTTATAAAGACAGGTCTTGGTACAGCGCAGGAACAACGACCATGAACATGAAACTTCAGCCTTGGTAATGTGAGAAAGCTACATATGATATTGCAATATTTATGCAAAAGTAGTACTATAGAACTATGTAAAACATGGAAGTAAAAATGATATTTCAAGGAGGAATACAGGTATGAAGAGAAAATTTTTATCAATGGCACTTGCTGCAGTACTTGCAACAACGATGCTGAATGTACCGGTTACTGCGTATGCGGATGCTGGTAAAGCTACATTAGAGGATATGGCAGATACAGAGAATCCTACAGGACTCATTAATGGTCAGGGAACTACAATTGGTGAGGAACAGTCGATTGATGTTACTTCTAAGGAAGTTGGAAATGAGCACAAAATTATTTATTCTGTTGAAATTAGCTGGGGAGCTATGAATTTTGAATATAATTATGGTTCGGCATGGGATCCTGCAACACACAAGTATACTTCCACAAAAACAGAGGGAGAATGGAAAGTTACAGGTTGTCTTGATGGAACAAATAATCGAATTGATGTTACAAACAACTCTAATTATCCAGTAACGGTTGATATGTCATTCAAAAAGGAAGAGGGTCGTTTTAATACGGTGACAACTGACACATCGGTAAGAGGCGTGTTTAATAGTGATAAAGATACATTGGCTACTAATATTAATGGTTCAAATGCATCGGCGTGTGGAATAGTCGGAACGCCTTCAATTGACCTTGCCTCAGCAGATACGGAAGACAAATATACAGGCAGAGGAACAGGTCACACTGATATAAATAATGGAAAGACTTCTGTAACAATGTATTTTGGCTTATGGGGAATTCCTGATAAGGATAAAGCACAGAAGGATGGTGCAAAAGCCGGTACAATTACTGTATCCGTAAAACCATATCAGAAATAATGCATAACAAAGGAGAGCCGGTAAGAAGGGGGAGTTTCTTACCGGCTTGATTATGAAAAAATATATGAAAAAGGTTTTGTTTGAAAAGGTTTATTTCCTTTTGACAATTATTACTATACGGTAAGAATGTGAAAACCATATGTCACATATATGAAGAAATTGTGAAAGAAATACATACGATTCATGACAATAAAAGAAAACCAACCGACGAATGATAGGACGGTTGGTTTTCTTTTATTTTAGATATAAAAAAGAGCTGATGACGGGAATTGAACCCGTGACCCCTTCCTTACCAAGGAAGTGCTCTACCTCTGAGCCACATCAGCAATATCTTGACTTGCGTCAACTATTGCATTTTACAATGATTTGAGCGAACTGTCAAGATATTTCAAAAAATAAAACCGATATTTTTAAATTGGTATTAAGTTGCAAGATCTAACTGCTGCACCGTTCCGGCATTTCCGTCTTCATATAAGAACACACCGCTTTTACGAATCTGTGCATTTGTCTGATTATCGGTCAAATTGTTTAACGAAAAATCCGTATTTTCATATCCGAGATAGATTGCACCCACACCTGCCTCAGAGAGCGTCAGAAGCTTATCGTTTCCGTTCTCGTCTTTGGTCCAGATGCGTAGTTTTTGAAAGATTTCATCTGCTTCATCAATCCAGCCGTTTTCATCTTTGTCATAGGCGGCAAGATCGGCAAAACCGTTGCCACTTTGCGTGCCGAACAGCTCGGATCCGTCGTTGATGATGCCGTCCCCGTTTCTATCCAAAGCGAGGTAACCGCTGCCGGAATTGAGCATCGAGATGGATTCGTCGGAACCATCGGCATCAATATCAAAATAAAATTTCTGATCCGATACATTGGCAATATTACTGTCCAGGTTGATGACAAGTGGATCGCAGAGACGTGGCTTGCCAAAATCCACAACACTTTCGGACATCTGTGTGAAGGAACGGGACATCTCAAGACTGAGATTAAAAGAAATTTCCCGGCCGTCGGCAGTGCGCACAATTCCCTGGGTATCAAAGCAGGTAGTTTCCTGTTCGGAATAATAAAAGTACTGATAGGTCTGTCCGCCTTCTCCGGTCAGCGAGTTCGCATCATTCGAAGCAGAGGCGAGGGTATCAGAGAAAGATGCTGTGTCAGGGGTATCTGCTGTCGGATTCGATTCACCGTACCGGCTTCCAAATAAAATATAAAGAAGATAGTCGATCGCCTGTTGGCGGATTTTCTGAATCGAAGAAATATTAGACTGCAGATTGTTGCGATGCACATTTGGGGTAGATAGAAAACGCTGCATCAGATCATCCATGGTATCTCCCTTAGAATCTTCGTTTGCGTTCATGGAAGCATTGCCGTTTCCGGTATCTTTTTGTCCATTGTGGCTTTCCGTATAGATGGATTCCTGACGTGACTGTGCGTCATGCATGGAAAATATCGTTGCACCGGAATTATCCCAACGTGTTGTGTTGGTAATGCTTGTCTCTGAAGAACGGTAAGTTCTTCGTGCATTCGTATGCATGGTATTAGACTGAATAATCAATAGGTTCACCCTTTCTATTTAAGTGAAGAATAAAAGGACGGTCTCCGCGAAAAATTCCTTTTTGTTCGTGGATACCGTCCCTGGTCTTTCCTTAGGTTATTGAGTTGTCTGCATATTCGGCCGAATTGCATTTTCATCATATATATCGGCAAAACAAAAAAATAATAAAGCTTTTACAGAAAATATGTTATAATGCGGGTAAAGACAGACTCACCGTTGCACAGGCGGATGAGAAAAGGAGGGAAAACAAGTGGCAGAAAATGCAACAGAATCAATGAAGGACTATGAAAAGGAGCTGGAGCGTTCTTTTCGAACAATCAATGAAGGTGATATTGTAAGCGGAACAGTAATTGCAGTATCCGAGGAAGATGTAACCTTAGATCTCAATTATTATACGCAGGGAATTATCAAAACCGAGAATCTGAGCAACGATCCGGATTTTAATCCGAAGGAGCAGCTGCAGATCGGTGATGAGATTGAGGCAACCGTGATCAAAGTGGATGATGGAAACGGCAACATTGAACTTTCAAAGAAAGAAGCAAATGATGTGCTGGCATGGGATAAGCTGGCAGAAATGATGGAGAACGAGACTGTTGTGAATGTTCGCATCAAAGAGAGTGTACCAAGCGGTGTTGTTACCTTCTTAGAGGGAATCCGTGCATTCATTCCGGCATCACAGCTTTCTACAGATTATGTGGAAGATACCGACAAGTGGATTGGGAAAGAAGTGCCGGTAGAAGTCATCAATGTGGATAAAGAGAAAAATAAACTGGTTTTATCTGGAAAAGTCGTGGCAAGAAAGCAGCAGGAAGAAGAGCGTAATCACCGTATCGCAATGCTTGTTCCTGGAACGGTCGTAGAGGGAACTGTAGAATCCATTATGCCATATGGTGCTTTTATCAATCTTGGAAATGGAATCAGTGGACTGGTACACATTTCACAGATTTGTCAGAAACGTATCGGTTCCGTGCATGAAGTACTAAAAGAGGGACAGAAAGTAAAGGCAAAAATTATCAACACAAACGATAATCGTGTCAGCCTGAGCATGAAAGCTTTAGAAGAAATTATGCCGGATGAGGTGGAAGATGAGGAGAGTGCACAGGCAGAGGAGTATATTTCCAATGAAAACGCATCCACTAGCCTTGGAGCGTTGTTGTCTGGCTTGAAATTATAAAAATAAGATAACAATTCAGAAAGACTGAAATATAAAAACGCGTGGCAAGATGCTACGCGTTTTTATAATAGTTCATTACTTTTTTGACATAATTCTGGGTTTCTTTGAAAGGTGGGATGCCACCGTATTTGTCAACATTGCCGGAGCCTGCATTGTATGCGGCTAAGGCGAGGGAGATATCTCCGTTGTATTTCTTTAAGTTTGATGCAATCACCTGTGCACCGCCCATAATATTTTCTCTTGCATTATAAGCGTTAGAAATACCAAGGCTGCTTGCAGTAGATGGCATCAGCTGCATGACACCAAGCGCGCCTGCTGAACTTACAGCGTTCGGATTGAAATTGGATTCTGCTTTGGCGATAGCTTTGAGCAGATTGATATCTACGTTATATTTTTCGGAGGCTTCCTTAAAATAAGGTTCCAGTTCCGAAGGACAGCCGAGAGAATCTTTGTCAGAATCACTGGTGGTCGTCTTAGGTGTCTGTGTAGTCTCTGATGATGCCGATGTCGCAGGTGCAGGATCTGTATTCGCTGTCTCCTGCGTAGTTGCAACAGGTGCCTGCGTGGAGGAGACTGTGTATTGTGGATTAAAACCGAGAATTTTCTGCACTGTGGAGACCGATACGGCTCCGGAACCGCTTGCCGCGATCAATGCGTCCACAGCCCTCTTCTGTTGTGCATTCGTTGCAGAATCTAAAACATCTTTGAAATTGGTATTTGTTTTGCCGGTTGTCTGTTTGGGTGAAGAGGGTGCTGAGGATGCAGCACTCACATCAGCCAGATAGGGCAATACAGTTACACTCATATGAACTCATCCTTTGTATAATAAACAATATTTAACGCCGCTATTTTAACATATCTATTGATAAATTTAAAGCAAAAGCCGAAAATTGCTTGAATTTGTAAAATAGTTGTTGTAGCATAGATTGCAAAGTGTAGGTAGGCAAGCCACTTGCCGTGGCTCACAAATAAAGCAGACAGAGGAGACCGAACATGGAAAAGAAACCATTTGTAACCAAAAGTCAGGTAGAAGAGATTGTAAAGACATACCCGACACCATTTCATTTATATGATGAAAAAGGAATTCGCGACAATGCAAAAGCAGTAAAGGAAGCATTCTCCTGGAATCCGGGATTTCGTGAGTATTTTGCAGTAAAAGCAACTCCAAATCCATACATTCTTAAAATCTTACAGGAATACGACATGGGATGCGATTGTTCTTCATACACAGAGCTTATGCTTTCAAAATCCTGCGGTTTTGACGGAAAACACATTATGTTTTCTTCCAATGATACACCGGCAGAAGAATTTGCATATGCAGACAAATTGGGCGCGATCATCAATCTGGATGATTTCACACACATTGATTTTCTGGAGGAGACCATTGGCCATATTCCGGAGACCATCAGTTGCCGTTACAATCCGGGCGGAGTGTTCGAGCTGAGCAATGGAATCATGGACAACCCTGGAGATTCCAAGTATGGAATGACAAAAGACCAGCTCATCGAGGCTTTCAAGATTTTAAAGAGCAAGGGCGCAAAGTATTTCGGTGTACACGCATTCCTGGCAAGTAATACGGTAACAAACGAATATTATCCAAAACTCGCCGGAGAATTATTCGAACTCATCGTTGAGTTGAAGGAAAAGACCGGTTGTGACATCAAGTTTGTAAACCTTTCCGGTGGTGTTGGAATTCCTTATACACCAGACAAAGAGCCAAACGACATCCATGTGATCGGAGAGGGCGTACACAAGAAATTCGATGAGATCCTTGTACCGGCGGGTCTTGGCGATGTTTCTATCTATACAGAGATGGGACGTTTTATGTTAGGACCTTATGGATGTCTTGTGACAAAGGCAATCCATGAGAAACATATCTACAAAGAGTATATCGGTGTAGATGCATGTGCTGCAAACCTGATGCGTCCGGCAATTTACGGAGCATATCATCATATTACAGTCCTTGGAAAAGAGAATGCACCTTGTGACCACACATATGATGTGACCGGAAGCCTTTGTGAGAACTGCGATAAGTTCGCGGTAGACCGCAAGCTGCCAAAGATTGATATGGGAGATTATCTGGTAATTCATGATACAGGTGCACATGGATTCTCAATGGGATACAATTATAATGGACGTCTTCGTTCCGCAGAATTATTGTTGAAAGAGGATGGAAGTGTACAGATGATTCGTCGTGCAGAGACACCGGCTGACTATTTTGCAACATTTGACTGCTTTGATGATCTTAAGATCACAGAATAGCTCGGATTCATGATATCATAATATATAAATATAAAAATAGAAGGAAAGCATATGGATATGCAGTCCTTCTATTTTTTTGCACATCTTGCAGGCAAGCTTGCTTTTGCTGTATCAGAAATTCTCCACACAAAAATGAATACAAAAAAAGATTCCTAGTCTTCAGGAATCTTTCAGATACTGCCGGCAGTGGGACTTGAACCCACACGATGTTGCCATCAACAGATTTTGAGTCTGCCTCGTCTGCCAATTCCGACATGCCGGCGCGAACAAATATTATACTAGCATAAGATACGATGGAATGCAAGCAGAAATTTGTGCATTCCTTTTCGTTTGACAAAAGTTATCATATATGATAACTTAGAAAAGGATATTTAGAAAATTTGGGGAGGGAAAATGAAAGAAACAAATGCAACGAGGGAAGAAGTTGCGCAGCAGCTTCGTGAAGTCCGCAAGTCACAGGGGATGACGCAGGAATCACTGGCGGACCGCGTGGGAACGAAGAAATCAAACATTTCCCGATTAGAGAGTGGAAGATATAATCCGAGTCTGGATTTCCTTGTGAAAGTAGCAGGCGGACTGGGAAAACAGATTCAGGTAAAAGTAAAATAAACGACGGAGGTAGAGACAGAAGATGACAAAGAAACTTGGAAACTATAAGGACAATGATGTGGAACTTTGCCGCACGACAAATGCCCGCGTTGGAAATCAGACGGCAGAGGTGCTTTTGGAGCAGCACATTCCATTTACGAAGAACAGCAAGCGTATTCCTTTTTTCAAGAGAGAGGCGTACAAAGGTGCAGATACCATGTGGGTGATCACCATCAATCCGCGGCGCTATGGACAGGCCCGCAGAGTGATTGATTCCATGGACCGTGTGTACAGGGAACGTCTGGTTTTGTCGAATTATTAGAAGCTGTCCAGGATTCATGAAAAAAATGTGAATTTCATTCAAAAAACAAACAAGGTGTGATAAAATTCAAACAGACTATGTCTGGAAGGAGTTTATCGCACCTTTTTTCTAAATCGTTACAAATTTAGAAAAGATATATCCTGCGATAGAAAGAAGTATCATGGAATTAGATCGTAAAAAAATACAGAAGGCTTTGTTTTTTGTTGTGTACGCATTGTTGCCGATCGGCACATTTTATTTGATGGAATCGTATGAACACAATGCACTGCTGGAAGTCCGAACGGAAGCGCAGTTTTTTAATATTTTTATATTTGAACTTCTCGCATGGATCATTTATCTGGCAATCGGACATATGTGTGCTGCGGCCCGCATACTGCTCGGAATTGCTATGGTGTTTGGAATTACCAATCACTACGTGATGAAGTTTCGTTCGACGCCTTTTGTACCCTGGGACATTTTTTCCGTGCGTACAGCGACGAGCGTGGCGGAAAATTATGATTTTACACCGGATATGCGTATGGTGATCGTAACACTTATTTTTATTGCAGCGATGAGTCTGGTTCGCTTCTTGAAAAAAGCACCGAAAATCAAACTGCAGGTAAGACTTGGCACTTTATTGGTCAGTGTTTTAGTGACCTGCCTTTTCGTAAATACACTGCAGAAAGAAGATTTTCAAACAAAACATTATCTGTATCCGTTTCTGTTTACGCCGGCATATATGACAGAGGTCAATGGTATGGCGGTGACATTTGCCATGAATCTGGCGTATGTTGTAGTAGACAAACCGCAGGGATACAGTGCAAAAGATGCGCAGAAGACATTGGAAAGTTATGAAAAGACAGAAGATACAAAGCAGGATACGCAGGATCTTCCGAATATTATTGTAATTATGGATGAAGCTTTTTCGGATCTGGCAGTCATTGGCGATTTACAGACGAACGAAGATTACATGCCATTTATGTATAAGATGCAACAGGGACAGAAAAATACAATTACCGGATATGCACAGGTATCTGTATGTGGTGGAAATACGGCAAATTCCGAATTCGAATTTTTGACCGGTGATACAATGGCATTTCTGCCATCCGGAAGCATTGCATATCAGCAGTATGTGAAACAGGATACGCCATCTCTTGCAAGTTATCTGAAAGGTCTTGGGTATGCGACCTATGCGCAACATCCGTATTATGCAAGCGGATGGGACAGAGAGCGCGTATATCCGCTTTTGGGCTTTGAACATATGGATTTTATCGACGATTATACGAATGTGTCGTATGTCCGGAAATACATTAGTGATGCATCTGATATGCAGCATATTATCGAGACTTATGAGAAGAAAGAAGCGGGCAAACCGGCATTTATATTTAATGTTACGATGCAGAATCACGGTGGTTATACGGATGTGTATCCGAATTTTGAAAATGATATACAGGCACAGTACAACAGTGATGCTTTGAATCAGTATCTGTCACTGATTCGTAAGACAGATGCTGCTTTGGAAGATCTGGTTTCCTATTTCTCGAAGGCAGACGAAAAGACGGTAATCGTGTTCTTTGGTGATCATCAGCCGAGTGACGCAGTGGCAAACCAGATTGAGATGGCAAGTGGAGTAGATCCTTCCGATATGAACAGTGAGCAGCAGAAGAAAAGATATCAGGTGCCGTATCTTGTCTGGGCAAATTATGACATTGGAGAAGCCAGTGACCAGAATACAAGTCTGAACTATCTCTCGGCACAGGTTCTGAAAGCAGCTGGTGTGCCGACGAGTGCTTACCAGAACTATCTTCTGGAGCTGTGCAATACGTATCCGGTACTTTCTGCCGCAGGCAGCACAGAGAACGTCGGCGCAGACAAGGATGCACTTTTAACGTATCGGAAACTGCAGTATTATAATTTGTTTGAGAGGAATAAAAAATGAATCAGATAAAGCGTTTTGCGCATGGCAAAGCTTTTCCATATATAGTGGCATTTGGATTGCCGTTTCTCATTTGCGTGATCATATGCATTGGAAATGGTGTGTATCCGTTTGGCGACAACTGTATTCTGCACATTGATATGTACCATCAGTACTGTCCGTTTTTTACAGAGTTTTTGAACAAACTTCAAACGGGCGGCAGCCTGCAGTATTCCTGGAATCTCGGACTGGGATCCGATTTTGTATCGCTGTATGCCTATTATCTCGCAAGTCCGTTGAATTTTCTGATCCTGCTTTGCCCGAAAAGCCATGTGATTGAATTTATGACACTTTTGATCATATTGAAAATTTCAGCAAGCGGACTGACTTTTTTCCTGTATATCCGTCATCATTACAAACTGATCGGAAAAGATGGCCGGATGCATAAGAACCAGATGATTCCGGCGCTGGTGTTCTCGACGGCATATGCGCTGTCAGGTTTTGTGGCTGCATACAGTTGGGATATTATGTGGATGGACTGCATTGCGCTGTTTCCGCTGATTATGATCGGACTGGAAAGACTCGTGCAGGAGAAAAAAGCAGGCCTGTATTACATTACGCTCGCTTTGTGTATCTTCTGTAATTACTATATCTCCATTATGATCTGCATTTTTCTGGTATTTGCATTTGCGTTATTATTCTTTTCCCAGAAGAAGGGAAAAGGAGGGGCAATACTCCGGTTCGGGTGGTACTCGCTTCTCGCCGGCGCAAGTTCTGCCATCCTGCTTCTTCCGGAGATTGCCGTGTTAAGTGTTTCCGGATCGGCAGAGGGCGGTTTTCCAAAGACAGCCGAATTTTATTTCAACATTCTGGCAGAACTTGGAAGAGGCGCGGCAGTTACGAGTGTATACACAGGAAATGACCATTGGCCGAATCTGTATGCCGGGGCATTTTCGCTATTCCTTGTATGGATTTATGTATTGAACCGGAGAATTTCCTGGAAAGAAAAAGCTCCACGCATAGCGATGCTTGTATTTTTCCTTGTCAGTTTTGCAGAAAACCAGTTAGATTATATCTGGCATGGCATGCATTTCCCGCAGGCTTTACCGGGAAGACAGTCGTTTTTATACAGCTTTGTTCTTTTGTCGATGGGATTTGCGGCGGTTCGAAAGAGAAAAGGCACAAGAATCTGGCATATTGCGGTGGCGGCTATCGTGTCTATGGCGCTGCTTCTTGTCGCAGGATGGTATGGAGATGAGACGGTGACAGAGCCGGTTTCACTGGTGATTACCGCATTGTTTATTTGTGTGTATGCTGTGGCATTTGTTCTTACAAAAATAACAGGAAAGAAAAAACGGCAGGTATTTACGGAGTTTGCAGTTTTTGTTGCAGTGGCTGAACTTGCTATTAATATGGCGGTCACGGGATTTGGCACGACAAGCCGTGTGGCATATACGGAAAAGCAATCCGATTACGAGAAGCTTCTTGAGATGGCAAAAGAAGATAATGAAGAGACAGGCAGCGGATTTTACCGTGTGGAAGATACGGGACGTAAGACAAAGAATGATGATTCCTTATATGGGTATGCGTCCGCAACGATTTTTTCTTCCCTGATGAATCTTGATGTGAGCCATCTGTTCCAGAGCCTGTTTATGGAAGGCGGAAAAAACTTCTATTGTTATAATGGAGCGACCCCACTCTCTTCTTCGCTTTTTTCCGTAAAATATATGTTGTCAGACAATGCGTTGGAGGAAAGTCCGTATCGTACACTGGTCGGTGGCAGTGGAAAAAGCTTTCTGTATCGCAATAATTTCAGCCTTCCGCTTGGCTTCGTCATGGATGAGCAGGCAATCGCAGACTGGAATGTATCTACCGCAGACCGCATGGCATCACTCAATTCCTTTGCATCTGCATTGGGGGCAGAGGGACAGATGCTTTATCCGGCGACCTATGTTACTGATGCGAATGCGGGAGATACGACAATTGACATTGCGGAAGACGGGTATTATTATGCGGATTATGAAAGCTGTACTTCCGACACCCTGACAGTGAACCGCAGTGATGGATGGACGAAGCAATATTCAAAGACTTCCCATCGGTATCTGATTGAATTGGGAGAATGTAAAGCAGGGGATGAGATTCACATCCTTAATTCCAATATGGAAAGTATTGAGTTTGAGGTGTATCAGTTAAATGAAAAAGTGGTGCAGCAGGCATTTGATGCCTTGAATGCGCAGACGATGCAGCTTACAGATATGACAGATCGTAAGATTGAAGGAAAAATTCGGGTGCAGAATGCAGGCAGACTGGTTTTGTCAGTTCCGGCAGATGAAGGATGGACACTGTATGTGGATGGAAAAGAGACAGAAATTGAGCCACTTGCGGATGCACTTGTAGGTGTACATCTGGAAAAGGGCAGTCATACGATAAAACTCTGTTATACAACGCCTGGAGTGAAAACGGGAGCCGGCTTCAGTCTTGGTGCGGTGGTTCTGTTTATGATCAGCGCATATGTAAGCACAAGAATAAGGAGAAAGAGAGAATTGCATGAGTAAGGGGAAAGTAAGTATTGTTGTTCCAATGTATAACGAACAGGAATCTTTGGGGATTTTATATCAGGAACTGAATCGGGTTACGGATACGATAAAGGATTACGAATTTGAGTATCTGTTTGTCAATGATGGTTCGAAGGACAATACGTTGCAGGAAATTCAAAAGCTGGCAGCAGCAGACGAGAGAGTGCATTATGTTTCGTTTTCCAGAAATTTTGGAAAAGAAGCAGCTTTATATGCAGGATTATCCAATGCCGAGGGAGATTACATCGCAACGATGGATGCGGATTTGCAGGATCCGCCGTCTTTATTGCCACAGATGCTTGCCATGATAGAAAGTCAGGATTGTGACAATGTGGCGACGCGGCGTGTCAACCGCAAAGGAGAACCGCCGATTCGTTCATTTTTTGCCCGCTGTTTTTACAAGCTGATGCGCCGGCTGTCAAACATAGATATCGCAGATGGGGCAAGAGATTATCGACTGATGAGCAGAGCAATGGTGGATTCGATACTCTCTGTCACCGAATATAATCGCTTTTCCAAAGGCATATTTGCATGGGTAGGTTATGAGACGAAATGGCTGGAGTTTGAGAATGTGGAGCGCTCGGCGGGAGAGACAAAATGGAGCTTTTGGAAACTGGTGCGTTATTCGATTGATGGCATTATAAATTTTTCCAATACGCCGCTTCAGATATCTTCCTATCTTGGAATGATACTTACGATTGTTTCGTTTATCGCGATTATCATTGAGGTGATCCGTGCACTTGTGTTTGGTGATCCGGTGGCAGGCTGGCCGTCGCTGGTGTGTATTATTACATTTATTGGCGGCATTGAATTGTTCTGCATGGGCATTATGGGCCAATATATTGCCAAGACTTATATGGAAGTAAAACGCAGACCGCATTATATTGTAAAAGAATGCAATTGCAAAAATGCAAAGAGAAATAATTAAAACAAAGGAGATGACGCAATGGACAACAAAGCGAACAAATTTCTGATTATCGGAGCTGTGGTGGTGATTGTGGCAGTAATTATTGTAGCAATCGTAACGTCGGGAAAGGATTACAGTAGTCCGAACGATGCACAGATGTATAATACAGAAGATGGCATGACGTTTACAGACGAAGATGGAAATGAATATGAAATCAGCGACTGGACAGAGGTCGGAGAAACAGAGTACGAGGATTAAAGAATAGTGTGAAGGACACCTACATGGGAGGTGTCCTTTTTATGTCTCACCATATTTGCGACAATTCTCTTAGAAAATGAAATAAACGAAGAGCAGACAAAGAAGGAGAGACAAATTATGAATCATCACGTATGGAAAAACAGTCACTTAGACAAAGAAACATTACTGATCCTTGTAGTTATTTCAGTGATGGCGGCAATCGGAACGCTTGCATTTATCGGCGGGCTGGTAAATATTGAGATTATGGATGTGGGAATCCGGAATCTGATTGGCATGACAAGTGGTCTGTCCGGAGGAATTTTTGGGGTTCTTGTTTGGAAAAGCCTGACACGTAAAAAGCGCTAAATACAGTATCTGCGCCGTTTGTGCCCCTATATTTTGATTGACTGGCTATGTAAAGTTTTATATAATGAAAACTAGCATATTATGTCTTGAAAGGGGTATGCACAAATATGACAAACAAAAGAAAGCGCTTGTTGAGCATTGTGCTGAGCTGTACGATACTGATTTCAGGCGGCGGCTTTTTTTCAAATATAGATGTTGCAAAGGCAGCAACCGATGCCGCATTTTCTACAGAAATGAAGGCGGCGGGATTTCCAGACAGTTATATAACCGGGCTTACGCAGCTGCACAAGCAATATCCGCAATGGAAGTTTGAAGCTGTAGATACCGGTCTCGACTGGGGAACTGTGATTACCAAAGAAAGTGTAAATGGTGTGAATCTGGTTCCGAAAAGCGGAGATGACGCAAGAAAATCTACTGCAGCCGGAGCTTATGACTGGAATACAAATACATGGACAATCTATGACGGTTCGAACTGGGTCGCAGCGAATTCCGGATACATTGCTTATTATATGGACCCAAGAAATTTTTTGAATGAGACAGATATTTTTCAGTTTGAAAGTCTGAGCTTTAATAAGTCACAGACAAAATCCGGAGTGAATGCAATACTTTCTGGAACATTTATGGCAAAGACCGTGACAGATTCGGATAAAACGACACTCAATTATGCGAATGCATTTATGAAAATCGGTGAACTTACCGGCGTCAGTCCGTATCATCTGGCATCCCGTGTGCGGCAGGAACAGGGCTTGAATGGAACAAGCTCGCTCATTTCAGGAACGTACAAAGGCTATGAGGGGTATTTCAATTATTTCAATGTCGGAGCGGCCGGAGTAACCTCTACACTGGTTATCCAGAATGGACTTGCCTATGCGAAGAAAGCCGGATGGGACACGCGATATAAAGCATTGCTCGGGGGTTCGCAGCTTCTTGCAAAGAATTATATTGCAGTTGGGCAGGATACATTATATTTTCAGAAATTTAATGTAGTCAATAAAAAGAATCTTTATGGACATCAGTATATGAGTAATCTGACAGCTGCTTATACGGAGGGGCGAAAACTTGGACAGGGCTATACGGACAAGCAGCAGGCGTTTGTTTTCCGGATTCCGGTATACAAATCCATGCCGTCATCTGCAGTAACCTTTACAGCGACGGGCAATCCAAACAATTATTTGAAGAATGTTACAGTGGCAGGACAAAGCCTGACGCCGGGATTCAAGAGCGATACAACAAAATATTCACTGGTTGTTGAAAATACGGTTTCTTCTATTTCTGTAAATGCGACAGCTGTGGCTGCAACTTCCACAATTACAGGAACGGGAACCAAAAAATTGAATGTGGGAACCAATACGATCAATGTCAAATGTAAATCCGGAAGCGGCTCCACACGTACATACAAGCTTACCGTTGTCCGAAAAGAGGCGGCGAAACCTACGGGAACGCTTTCATCTACAAAATATACGGTGGGTGATAAATATATTACAGGAATCACACCGGGAACCAAGACATCCAATTTTCTTGCAGGACTTTCCGTAGATGGAGGAACTGCAAAGCTTGTTGGAGCCAATGGCAAACAAAATCAGGGACTGGCAGCGACTGGAAACAAAGTCGAAGTATATGTGGACAACAAGAAGAAAACTTCCTACGAAGTAGTGATTTATGGAGATGTCAACGGAGACGGAGAAATCAATGTTTTAGATATGATAAAGGTCAATCGTCATATTCTTGGATTGGATAAACTGTCTGGAGTTTATCTGGTTGCAGCAGATGCCAACCGCAAGGGGGACGGCCTGAATGTATTGGACATGATTTACATCAATCGTCATGCATTGGGCTTAAGTACCATAAAACAGTAATAAAACAGGTAGAAGAAAGGCATGTATAGCAATGAATTTGATAAAAGCGCAACAGGAAACAAACGGAGGCAATCAAAGAAAGCATAACAGGAAATTTACACGGAGATTGCTGACTAACATGATGGCAATTGTTTTATTGTTCGGGTGTCTTTTGGTTCCGAATATAGAGGCAAAAGCAGATAACCTGTACATTGCACTGAGTGACACTACAGTCAAAATTGGAGATGTTATTACCGTATCGGTCACTGTACCGGCGGGCGTTTCGGCAACAGTTAATTTGACGTATCCGACGGATTTACTTACCTATTCGTCGGCATCCGATACCGCCAGCGCGAATGCAGGAACAGTTTCCATGACGATCGGAAGTTATGGAAGTTCCAATAAACGTTCGGTTGGAACGGTAACTTTTCAGGCAAAATCATCAGGTAAAGCAACCTTTTCAGCTTCTGCTCCAATTGCAGGAAATCAGGAAGGGGATCGTGTCAGTGTCACAGGTGCGAGTGCATCCGTGAACATAAAGAATGAAACAGGCGATGATGCGGAGAATGGGAATAATGTAAACAAATCTTCGGATAATTCTCTTTCCTCGCTTACTTTATCGGCAGGAAAACTTTCGCCGGCGTTTCAATACAATATTACCAGCTATACAGCAGAAGTAGAAAATGATGTGACATCTGTTGTGGTAAGTGCCAAGGCAAACAATGAGAAGGCCACCGTGGAATCTGTAAAAGGTGGGGAAAAACTTGCTGTTGGCTCTAATAAGATCCGGATTGTTGTCAAAGCGGAGAATGGAGTGACGACCACTTATGTGGTAAATGTGACAAGAAAAGCGGCTGGAGATGATGAAAAGCAGCAGGATTCAGAAAAAGATGAGCAGCCGGATGGTGATTTGAGCCAGCAATATTATGAAATCAATGGACAGAAATTATATCCGGCAGCTTCGATTCCGGAGGATGTCGTGCCACAGGACTTCGAACAGGGAACCATGAAACTCTGGGACAAAGACTACCCATATTTATACAATGATAACATTGGCAGCCAGATCTGCCTGCTTTATCTTGTGGATGAAAACAAGGAAAACGGAGCATTGTATATGGTAATGGACAGTGCACCGTACGAGGCGTACCCGTATGTGAGCTTTTCCTCTGAGTTTGGCTATATTGTTGTCGTTCCGGATGCAGATGAGACAACACTTCCGGCGGGGTATAAGGCTGGAACCCTCAATATTGAAGGAAAAGGAAGTGTCGGTGCATACTATTATGGGGAAGACCAAAATGTTTGTCTGGTCTATGCTGTAAACAATGAAGGAAATTATGGATGGTACCTCTATGATACAAATGAGCGTACCTACATGCGCTATCTTGGAAACAGTGAGGCAGACAGAGAAGAAATTCAGGTTCCGGACACGGAGGCGCAGAGTGGTGATATTCAGAAATTAGAAAGTCAGAACCGCATGATCTTCTGGGCGTTTCTGATCGTTGTGCTGTTCCTTCTTGTTGTGATTGTTATACTTGTCCTTTCCCGCAGAAACCGTCTGGAACATCAGGAAGGCGAAGAGGACTTCGATGATTTAGATGATGAAGAGTATGCAAAACTGGAAGCTGAAAACGAACAGCTTATACAGGAAGAGGAAGAGACAGAAGAAGGATGGAACACGGAAGACGAAAGCGAGGAGACATCGGAGACTGATCGGGAAGATGATGCTGATACACTGAAAGAAAATGAAAAAGATATCGCAAAAGAAAACAATCCGGATGGATGGGGCGATATCAGCAATGATTTCCCAGGAACCCGTGCCGAGGCAAGCAAGCGTTACGACCGTAGCACATTTAAGACAGATACATTACCGCAGCTGGACATGGAGTCCATACTTGCGGAGGAGATGACACGCGCTTTCGCAGAAGAGGCGGATGTGAAAGAAAAATCAGATTCAAATCCGGAAGAAACGATAGAAAAAACAGCAGATCCGGAAAACGATGCAAAATCGAATTCGAATGAAATTTTGCCGGAAGAGACAGCGGTTGAAACACCTGTATCAGAGAAAAATGTATCAAAAGAAATCGTTGAAAAACCTGATTATGAGAAAACAGAATCAGGTGATGAGGAAGACTGGAAAGAAGAAATTCCTGAGAAGAAACCGAAAAAACATCATCTTTTTGGCAAAAAGAAAAAGTCTTCTGAGGAAGAAGAGAATGGAATAGAATTTATTGATTTATAGGAGGCTTAACGAGTGAGACCATATACAGATAAGGCGAAAAAAGCGATGAATTATGCAAACCGCCTGTCAAAATCGATGAACTGTAATTATGTGGGATCGGAACATATTCTTGCAGGATTATTAAAAGAAGGAACCGGTGTCGCGGCAGAGGTTCTTACAGCAAACAATATTGAATTCAACAATCTGCTGCAACTGATCCAGGATCTTGTATCAGCGGGAGAAGAAATTGAAGTCCTTGACAGAGACGGATATACTCCGCGCACACAGGCAATCCTTGATCGGGCATCTGAGACGGCGGAACGTTTTGGGTGCGAGGAGATTGGAACAGAACATTTACTTCTTGCGATTATGAAAGAAGGAGACTGCGCTGCATGCAGACTTTTGAATACCATGGGGGCCAGCATACAGAAACTATTTATTGATATTCTTGGAGCAATGGGCGAAGACCCGGCAAAATTCCGTGATGAGATTCAAAGAGGAAGAGGTAACGCATCTTCCGCTACGCCGACACTGGATCAGTACTCCAGAGATCTGACGGAACTGGCACAGGAAGGCTTGCTGGATCCGGTAATCGGAAGACAGCAGGAGACAGAGCGCGTCATTCAGATTCTGTGCCGCAGAGGCAAGAATAATCCGTGCCTGATTGGAGAGCCGGGTGTGGGAAAGACAGCAATTGTAGAAGGCATAGCACAGAGCCTTGCGAATGGGACAGTTCCAGAGATTGTTGCTGGAAAACGTCTTGTTTCTCTGGATATGTCAGGTATGGTCGCAAAGTCCAAGTATCGTGGCGAGTTCGAGGAACGCATCAAGAAAGTAATCAGCGAAGTGACAGAAGCTGGAAATGTGTTGCTTTTTATTGATGAGCTGCATACGATTATAGGTGCAGGAGGCGCAGAAGGAGCATTGGATGCATCCAATATTTTAAAACCGGCACTGGCCCGTGGCGAAGTGCAGGTCATTGGTGCTACGACCATAGAAGAATATCGCAAATATATTGAAAAAGATGCTGCCTTAGAGCGCCGCTTTCAGCCGGTTCAGGTAAACGAACCTACGGAGGAAGAATCTGTTGAGATATTGAAAGGCATTCGTCCGCTGTATGAAAGACACCACAATGTAGAGATTACAGATGAAGGATTAGAGGCTGCAGTACATCTGTCAGCACGTTACGTCAATGACCGCTTTTTGCCGGATAAAGCAATTGATCTCATGGATGAAGCGGCAGCGAAGACGAGACTTGGCGTGCTAAAAGGCAGTGATGAATTAAACCGGTTAAAGCAGGAAATGCATCAGACCGAACTTTTGCTTGAAGATGCTTTGCGGGAGGGTGACATCGAAAAAGCCCGCATGTTAAAAAACACCAAGGAGGAACTGGCCTCTGAATGGGAAAAACAGAACAAGAAGAACCAGCGCGCAAATAAGCGGAAGGTTCCGGTTGTCGGAGAAAATGAGATTGCGGATGTTGTTGCCGGATGGACAAAGATTCCAGTGAGCAGACTCACAGAAAGTGAAGCAGCGCGTTTACAGAAATTAGAAGAGACATTGCACAAGCGTGTCATTGGACAGGAAGAGGCAGTGTCTGCCGTGGCAAAAGCTGTACGCCGTGGCAGGGTTGGATTAAAAGATCCAAAGAGACCGATTGGTTCCTTCTTATTCCTTGGACCGACCGGTGTTGGAAAAACAGAAGTATCCAAGGCACTTGCAGAGGCTGTATTTGGCAATGAAGAGGCGATGATCCGCGTTGATATGTCGGAATATATGGAAAAACACAGTGTTTCCAAAATGATTGGATCACCGCCAGGATATGTAGGACATGAGGATGGAGGACAGCTTTCGGAAAAAGTCAGAAGAAATCCGTTTTCTGTTATTTTATTTGATGAGATTGAGAAAGCACATCCAGATGTGTTTAACATTCTTTTACAGGTTTTAGATGACGGACACATTACCGATTCACAGGGACGAAAAGTCGATTTCAAGAATACGATCATTATCATGACAAGTAATGCAGGGGCGCAGTCTATTATTGAGCCGAAAAAGCTCGGATTTGGCGCAAAAGAAGATGAAAAGCAGGATCATGAGCGCATGAAGAACAATGTCATGGAAGAGGTTAAGAGAATCTTTAAACCGGAATTTTTGAACCGAATTGACGAGACCATTGTATTCCGTGCATTGAACAAAGAGGATATGAAACAGATCATGACAATCATGGTACGTGAACTTCAGCAAAGATGCAAAGATCAGCTGCAGATTGAACTCACCGTGCGGGATGCTGCAAAGGCACATATTGTCGAGGAGGCTTACGACCGCAAATACGGTGCGAGACCGCTTCGCAGAAAGCTTCAGGACGAGGTGGAAGACCGGCTTGCAGAGGCAATAATCCGCGGAGATATCCATGCACAGGATCATGTAATTGTTACAACAAAGAACAAGGAAATCGTTGTCACAAAAGCATAAGAGTGTTATAATTTAAGAAACCATTTTTGAGAAAAAGTTAATACACAGGAGGATAAATAATGGCTGCAATTAGTGAATTAATTCGTACCGAGGCAGATGGAACAATTAGCTTTGGAGATTATACTTTGGGAGCAAAGGCAAAGTTAGACAATTACGAATTTCATGGAGATATGTATAAGGTAAAGACGTTTAAGGAGATTACTAAATTAGAGCGCAACGGGCTTTTTGTATACGAGTCTGTACCGGGTACTGCTGTAACAAATTTTAAGCAGGATGAGAAGACAGTATCCTTTACCGTAGAGGGACCGGAGGATGCACAGATTACCCTTGAACTTGCAGAAGAGACCGAATATGAAATCAGCATTGATGGAAAGTCTGCAGGAACCATGAAGACAAATCTTGGTGGCAAATTAAGCATGAGCGTTGAATTGGAAGGCGCAGATACAGTAGAAATTAAGGTAGAACAGAGATAATTATATGGCAAAAGCAAAAACGAGCGCGTTTTTTTGTCAGAATTGTGGATACGAGTCCGCCAAATGGATGGGACAGTGTCCGGGATGTAAGGAGTGGAATACCTTCGTTGAGGAACTGGTGGACCGGAAGTCGCTTAGTACTTCCGGTAAAATCAAACCAGCGACGGAAGCGAAGCCTGTTCCACTCTCTGCAATTACGGCAAAAGACGAGGAGAGAACAAGCACATCGATAAAAGAACTGGATCGTGTACTGGGAGGGGGAATCGTGAGTGGTTCTCTTGTTCTGGTAGGTGGAGATCCGGGCATTGGCAAATCAACACTATTGCTGCAGGTTTGCAGGAACCTGTCGAATCAGAACCTGTCCGTGTTATATGTGTCGGGAGAAGAATCTTTGCACCAGATTAAGATCCGTGCGGAGCGCATTGGAACTTTTACGGACAGTCTGGAATTATTATGTGAGACAAATCTGGATACCATTCGCAGTGTAATCGAACGCAAAAAGCCCCAAATCGTCATCATAGATAGTATACAGACCATGTATAATGAGAGTGTTGGATCTGCGCCGGGAAGCGTGTCACAGGTACGTGAATCAACAGGCGTTCTTATGCAGATCGCAAAAGGTATGGGAATATCTATTTTTATTGTAGGCCATGTGACGAAGGAAGGTGTAGTGGCAGGCCCACGCGTGTTGGAACATATGGTGGATACCGTGCTGTATTTTGAAGGAGACAGACACGAAAGCTACCGTATTCTGCGAGGCGTGAAGAATCGATTTGGCTCTACAAATGAAATTGGTGTATTTGAGATGCGCACAGAAGGTCTTGTGGAAGTGGAGAATCCTTCTGAATATATGCTGAGTGGAAAGCCGCAGGATGCATCCGGATCTGTGGTTGCGTGTTCAATAGAGGGAACACGCCCAATTTTACTGGAAATTCAGGCGTTAATCTGTCACAGTTATTTTAATAATCCACGTCGTACAGCGACCGGTACGGATTTTAACAGGGTTAATCTGCTTATGGCTGTTCTTGAAAAAAGAATTGGGATGCAACTTTCCGATTGTGACGCTTATGTAAATATCGCAGGTGGAATCCGCATGAATGAGCCCGCAATCGATCTGGGGATTGTGCTGGCGATTATGTCAAGCAAATTGGATCTGATTATCGATGATCGGACAATATGTTTTGGAGAAGTGGGATTAAGCGGAGAAGTACGTGGCGTCAGCATGGCGGAACAGAGAGTGGCAGAAGCAGCAAAACTTGGATTTGGGACATGTATTTTACCGAAAGTCTGTCTTGATGCAGTAGGAAAAATAAAGGGGATTCGTCTTGTCGGTGTACAGAATGTGCAGGAAGCATTGCAGGCAATCCAACATCGATAGTAATAAAAAATAATAAATCAAAAAATAAATGCAAAAAGCTGTTGACAAAACATGCGGGACATGAT
>ERZ1034976.150-NODE-150-length-65268-cov-34.035790_pt1 | contig 65268 bp, 62 predicted proteins | sample MGYA00520623_ERZ1034976 | MGnify/ENA primary metagenome ERZ1034976 (study PRJEB33766, sample SAMN09781774) | gut metagenome | biome: gut microbiome | host: Homo sapiens | place: Madagascar | study: EMG produced TPA metagenomics assembly of the PRJNA485056 data... | reverse complement strand
ATTTATTTCTTTTAAATAAGTTATACAATGTTGATATTTCGTATCATTCATCTAAGAAATAAGTAAAATTCAGGTAAAACTTTTTGTAAAAATGAATAATTATAATAAATTTTACTTAAAAATGTTGCCGTCGCAACAGAGGAGATTTTCAAAATTTGCTATTCTGTTAACGCATTTTAAAATTTTAAAAGGAGGAATAATATGTCCCAAGCAGTAAAATGTTTAATTTTGTTGGCAGTAGTTGCTCTCTTATTCGTAACTGAACTTATTCCCTTGGCAATTACTGCAACGGCAGGCGCGATTTCCTGCGGCCTGTTAGGTTTTATTCCTGCAAAACAGGTATTCTCGGGTTTATCCGACTCTACCGTAGTCTTGTTTGCAGGTATGTTCGTCGTAGGTGCTTCCATGTTCTACACCGGTCTTGCTCAAAAAATCGGCGGTGTAGTAGTAAAAATGTGTGGTACAGGCGAGAACAGCTTGATGTTTGGCTTAATGATGGTCGGTACGGTTTTATCTTCCTGCCTGTCCAATACTGGTACTGCAGCCTGCCTGCTGCCAGTTGCGCTCGGTATTTGTGCCGCAGCTAAGATCCCCGCTTCCCGTCAACTGATGCCTCTGGCATTTGCCTGCGGTTGGGGCGGTATCATTACTATGGTAGGCACACCGCCTAATATTATTGCAGTCGGCGCTATGACCTCTGCCGGTCTTGAACCTTTTGGCTTCTTTGAATTTGCCTGGATCGGTATTCCGGTTTCTATTGCTGGTATGCTGTACATGATGTTCGTAGGCAAATACCTGCTTCCGAAAGTAGATCTTTCCGCTGACCAGGAAATTGAACAGGAAATCGAAGCCGCTTCCACTTCTTCTACCAAACAAATCATCTCCGGCGTCATCCTTGCTTTGGTTATCATCACCATGGCTGTTGGTATCCCTGGCGTATCTTTGGAAATCGCTGCTATCACCGGCGCGCTTGTTTGCGTACTGACCGGCTGCCTGACCGAAAAACAAGCTTATGCTTCTATCGACTGGGTAACCATCTTCCTGTTCGCAGGTATGATGCCTGTTTCAGCAGCTATGGATACTACCGGCGCCGGCGCTTTGATAGCTGACTGGACCGTCGGCCTGATGGGCGGAAGTCCGTCTCCTTTAGTAGTGACCGCTATTCTGTTCATTCTGTCCTGCGGTCTGACCCAATTTATGTCCAACACTGCTTCAGCAGCTTTGCTGTGTCCGATCGGTATTGCTATTGCTAAACAACTTGGTGCTGATCCGAAAGCAGTATTGATGGCGATTGCAGTTGCTGCTTCTTGTGCTTTTGCAACTCCGGTAGGCACTCCTCCGAATACTTTGGTACTTGGCCCCGGCGGCTACAAATTCATGGACTACGTAAAATGTGGTACCGGCCTCGTTATCGTAGCCTTTATCGTATCCCTGGTTGTAATCCCAGTTGTTTGGCCTTTCTTCCCTGCTAATTAACAGTAAAAAAAAAGACTGCTTCTTTAAGAAGCAGTCTTTTTTCTATAATTCAGTAATTCAGTCCTGTTTTCTAAAGGCTTCTGTCAAGGGCGGAATGATTTGTTTTTTACGGCTCAAAACGCCTGGCAGGTGATAGCATCCTTCCGCAGCAGCTTCTCCAAAAGCGTGAACAAGCTGTGTCTGCGGACTTCCTGCAGCTAAAAGATCTGTTGCTTCACCCAAAATATCAGTAACCATCAGCAGCGACAGGTCATAACCTTCCTGCTTACGAAATTCATTAAGAGCTTTCTGCAGTTCTCCTAACCGTTCTAAAGCCTGCTGCCGATCCATAATATTGATCTGACTGACCGTAATCCGGTGTTCTCCAAAATCGAATTCCTTAATATCATTACGCACAATATCCTGCACCGGCATCGTACCAATAGCAGAACCATGACGCAGTACTTCCATCGCAAAAGCTTCCGCATCCTTGATGCCGGCCTGCTCTGCCAAACGTTTAGCAGTATCCTGGTCAAAAAGAGTCGCAGTAGGAGAACGGAAATACAAAGTATCAGAAACTATAGCCGCAAATAGAATACCTGCCAAAGCCGGCGGCAGTTCGATGCCTCTGTGCCAGGTAAGGTTGGCAACGATAGTAGCAGTTGAACCTACAGGCTCCTGTCTGATAAAGATCGGCGCGCCTGTCGTCAGCCCGCCCAGCCGATGGTGGTCAATGATTTCCAGCAAATGCGCTTCTTCAATGCCTTCCACCGCCTGACTGCGTTCATTATGGTCGACTAAAATAACCTCCTGACGATCGGGAACCAGCATCATACCACGATCCATCATCCCTACATATTTACCACGCTCCAACACCGGGTAACTGACAAATTTTGCCGCCAGCATCTTTTCTCTGACATCAGAAAGTAAGTCTGTCGTTTTCAGAGTCACAAGGTTTTTCGTCATCACCAGCCTGACCTGAATGCTCTGATTGATCAGCCGGGCCGTAGTATAAGTGTCATAAGGCGTGCTGATGACAACAGCCTTATAACGCAGGGCCGTCTGCAGTACGATTGGCGTTATTTCCGTATCCCGCGTCAGAATCAAACCTGCGGCGCCGGCCTCCAGTACTGCCAGCTGCGCCTCAACTCTGTCACCGATGATAACCAGATCTCCATTTTTAATTGCCGTGCTAAGAGTTTTAGGCTCCGAAGCCCCAATTTTGATCTTACCATTAAAGGTATGTGTCAGATCACCGCAGATCAGCTGACCATCTAAAGTATGGACAATACTTCTGTAATCTGTTTCGCCGTCGTCCAGATCTTGAATTGACAGCTCATTATAATAACGTTTCGCCAGGTCGCCGACAGTAATGATGCCGACGATATTATTTTCCTGATCCAATACCGGTACGGATTTTAAACCTTCGTGCTCTACAAAAAGCCTGCCCACATCACGCAGTGACGCATCTGGCCCCACTGTCGGCGGCTGCGCCAAGCGTATATCACTTAACCGCGGATACAGATCATCTACTAATTTCGGTACCGGTATGCCAAAATGTTCCAGCACAAACTGTGTTTCCAGATTGATCTTGCCTGCACGTGCCGGAACTGCGTTCAAACCCAGCTGCTGCTTTAAATAAGCATAGGCGATGGCAGAACAGACCGAATCCGTGTCTGGATTACGGTGACCGATAACTAAAACCGTTTTTTCCATGCTTCCACCTTCTTATCCCCGTATTTCTTACTTGTCATTGTAGCACAAAATAAAACTGTCAGCAGTAAATTTTAAGCAAAGAAACCTCCCGCAGACTGCAGAAGGTTTCTTTTGTTAATATTTACTGTTATTTTCTTTACTGCGGCGACCACCCAATTCGTTCAGCAGTTCTGCCGGATTGATATTATGATATGCCAGAAGCACTAAACAATGATACCACAAGTCCGACATCTCATACAAAACCTCTTTGCCGTTATTATTCTTGGAAGCAATGATAGTTTCTGCAGCTTCTTCGCCGACCTTTTTCAAAATCTTATCCTGGCCTGACATAAACAGGTAACGGGTATAAGATTTTTCGCCGCCATGAACGCGTTTGTCCTGAATGACGCGGTACAATTCAGCCAAAATACCGTGAATACCATCCGGTTCAGGTACCGGCAGATTTCTGCCCGCACCGCTGTTCCATAATGGATAACTGAAACAGGAATAATTTCCTGTATGGCAGGCTGCACCTTTTTGTTCAACCTTTACCAGCAGACTGTCACCATCACAATCATAATCAATACTTACGACCTTCTGCACATGGCCGCTGCTAGCGCCTTTGTTCCACAGCTCCTGACGGCTACGACTCCAAAACCAGGTATAACCGGTTTCCACAGTCTTCGCCAGTGATTCGCCGTTCATATAGGCCAGCATCAGCACGGCATTGGTTGCTGCATCCTGAACAATGGCCGGAATCAAGCCTTTTTCATCAAATTTTATTTTAGAAAAATCTACTTGCATTATAATCTCACCTCTACACCTTTAGACCGCAGGTATTCTTTGACCTGCCTGATAGTAAACTCTTTATAATGAAAGACTGATGCCGCCAAAACGGCATCGGCTTTACCTTCCGTCAAAACATCATAGAAGTGTTCCAGCTTACCTGCGCCGCCGCTGGCTATCACAGGTACCTTCACCGCTTCGGCAACTGCCCGGGTCAGTGGTATATCATAGCCGTTTTTTGTACCGTCAGCATCCATACTGGTCAGTAAAATCTCGCCGGCGCCCAATTCTGCCGCCGTTCTGACCCAGTCCAGTACATCAATTCCCGTAGGGGTACGTCCGCCATGTACATAAACTTCCCATTTATCTGTACCGCAGCGTTTTGCATCTACAGCTAAAACGATGCACTGGCTGCCAAACAGCTTTGCACCATCAGCAATCAGCTGCGGATTTTTTACTGCCGCCGTATTTACAGAAATTTTATCAGCACCTGCATTCAGAGCATTACGGATATCCTGCACCGTGCTGATCCCACCGCCAACTGTCAGCGGCATAAAAACCTGTCCCGCTGTACGGTTTATGACATCCAGCATAGACTTACGCTGCTCGACAGACGCAGTGATATCAAGAAAAACCAGCTCATCGGCAGCTTCAGTGTCATATAAGGCCGCCAGTTCAACAGGATCACCGGCATCACGCAGTTCCACAAAATTAGTGCCTTTGACTACATGCCCTTCTTTTACATCCAGACAGGGAATAATTCTTTTGGTATGCATCTCAGACCTCCTTTGCGACCTGCAGAGCCTCCCGCAGGTCAATAGCTCCGGTATAAATGGCCTTCCCTATGATGCAGCCCTCGATCCCAGAGGAGGCCCGCTGCTGCAGACGGCGTATATCTTCCAACGATGCCACACCGCCGCTGGCAATGACTTTAACACCGCAGGCTTTTGCCAAAGCGGCAGTGGCTTCTACATTCACCCCACTCAGCTTACCGTCACGGCTGATATCAGTAAAAATAATATGCTCGACCCCGATAGCAGCCATTTTTAGAGCCAACTCTACAGCATCAATACCACCGCTGACACCCCAGCCTTCGATAGCGGCTTTCCCGTCTTTAGCATCGATACCTACAACAACCTGACCAGGAAATTCCCGACAGGCTTCAGCAACCAGCTGCGGTTCCCGCACTGCTGCTGATCCAAGAATCACACGGCTGACCCCCAGTTCCAGCAATTCTGCTACAGCTGCCAGACTTCTGATTCCGCCTCCTACCTGCACTGGCATAGAAGCGTGCTCCAGGATTTTTTTGATTGCAGGCAGATTACGTCCCGCACCGGCCAAAGCACCGTCTAAATCGACGACATGTAAATATTCGGCTCCGACTGCCGACCAGCGGGCAGCCATTTCCGAAGGATCATCAGCAAAAACAGTTTCCTGGTCAAAACGACCTTCCGTCAATCTGACGCAGCGGCCGCCGCGGATATCTATAGCAGGAAAAATTATCATGGCTGCCACTCCTTAAAAGCGCGCAGCAGGCCAAGGCCTGCCCGGCTTGATTTTTCTGGATGGAACTGAAAAGCCTGCACACTGCCGCTGCCGACAGCAGCCGTTACTTCCATACCATAATCACATACGGCAGTAATGAGCTCTTGCTGCTGCGGCTCAACATGAAAGCTGTGCACAAAGTACACATATTCATCTCCTGCTTCCTGCAGCAGCGGAGAACTGCTGCGTAAACTCAGCTTGTTCCAGCCCATATGCGGTATTTTCAAAGCGGTATCCAGTCTGCGCACCTGCCCTTGAAAATAGCCCAGACCTTTCACTCCGGGAGCTTCATCACTGCCTTCAAACAAAACCTGCATTCCCAGACAGATACCTAAAAACGGTCTGCCGCTGTGCAAATATTTCTGCAGTATCGGTACCAGACCGCTGCGCTGCAGATTAGCCATACAATCGCCAAAAGCCCCTACTCCCGGTAAAATCAGTTTATCAGCCTGTGCAATAACTGCGGCATCACTGGAAATAATCGGGTCGCCGCCAACAACAGCGATCGCTTTATTAACACTGTGCAGGTTTCCCATCCCATAATCAACAATGACTATCTTCGAACTCATAAAGCCCCCTTGCTGCTCATCACGCCCTGAACGCGCGGATCTGCAGCTACTGCCTCTGCCAGCGCGCGGGCAAAAGCTTTAAAAACCGCCTCAATAATATGATGTACATTTTTACCATACAAGACTCGAATATGCACAGTCATGCCGCTGGCCACGGCTACGGCGCGGAAAAATTCCTCAGTCATTTCTGTATCGTAGTTACCCAAAGTTATTTTAGGAATTTCGGGTTCAAAAACCAGGTACGGCCGCCCGGAAAAATCCAGTACTACCTGTGCCAAAGCCTCATCCATTGGAATAAAACAACTGCCATAGCGGTGAATACCGCTTTTATCGCCAACAGCCGCTTTAAGAGCTTCTCCTAAAACGATGCCGCAGTCTTCAACCGTATGGTGACAGTCAACCTGCAGATCTCCCTGTGCTTTCACCTGCAAATCAAGAAAGCCATGCTTGGCCAGCAGTGTCAGCATATGATCAAAAAAACCGACGCCTGTAGCGATATCCGCTTTCCCGCTGCCATCAAGCCCAATACTGACACTGACCGCAGTTTCTAAAGTTTTTCGTTCTTTAACTGCCTGCCGCATCATATTGCCTCCTCTCCGCATAAGCGCTGCAGCTGGCTGATGATTTCAGCATTTTCCAGCGGCAGGCCTACCGTGATCCGCAGGCATCCCTGCAATACAGGATGACTGGTATAATCGCGCACCAAAATTTTCTTCTCCAGCAGTTTGCGGTATAAGTACATTCCTGCCAGCATCTGCTGTGTTTTTTCACCCTGGCTGCCATATTGCTGCTCGCAGGCAGCCGCTAAACGGGCAGTCAGTTCGCCCTGCGGGCAACAGGTCAGAAAATTCGTTGCGGACGGCCAGATTTTCAAGCCCATTTGCTCCAGTTGTTCTCGCATCAGATCACGCTGCTCGATAATAGTTTCCAGTTGTTCTTTATATAAGTCTTTTTGGCGGTAAACCTCTTCCGCTACAGCTAAAGACCAGGCATTAACATGATAAGGCAGCAGTGTTTTTCCCAAAACACGCATGATACCGGCACTGCCGACAGCATAACCTACACGCAGTCCAGCCAGTCCGTAAGCTTTAGAAAAAGTACGTAAGCACATAAAATTACTGTATTTACCTGTCAGAGCCAAAGTCGAACCTGCTACCAGCTTTAATTTATTCAGCGGGCGCAGATCCTGCGGATCAACGCCGCTGCCTTTAGCAAACTCCATATAGGCTTCATCCATTACTACCGGGCAGCTGACATCTGCTAAAATCTTCTCCATTACTTCAAGCGGATTATAATTTCCCGTCGGATTGTTGGGATTGCAGACAATCAACAGCGCCGGCTGCTCTGCCCTGCAAAATTCGATGACCTTATCTGGATCGACATATCCCGTCAGCGTCAGCGGATACGGTGCGGCTATACTGTCGGCCAGCTTGGTATAAACGCCATACATAGAAAAGGACGGATACGGAAAAGCGATTTTACGTCCATTGCCGCCAAAAGCATAACAGGCCATTTGCAAAAGTTCACTGGAACCGTTGCCGATTCTGATATTGTCTGCATCCAGCGCCAGATCTTCAGCAATCAGCCCGCGCAGCGTTTCAGCCTGCATCGGCGGATATCGGTTAAAAGGAAACCCGGCCAGCTTCGCCGCCACAGCCTGCTCAATCGGCCGCGGCAGATTATAATTACTTTCGTTGGCATTGACGATAATATCGGCAGCCACATGTTCTACAGCATATTCTTCCAATTCTTCCAAGCCGGTCCTGGCATTAAATCCAGCCATCTCCTCACCTCTTTTCCATACGCACGCGGATAGCGTTAGCATGCGCCTGAAGCCCTTCCGCTTCAGCCATTTTAATAACGTCACTGCCCACAGCAGTCAAGGCGCCCTGCGTATAAGCAATGATACTTGTTTTCTTCATAAACGTCTCCACATTCAGAACTGAGTAGAAACGGGCAGTGCCGCCGGTAGGCAGAATGTGGTTCGGTCCTGCATAATAATCGCCCAAAGGCTCCGGTGAATAAGCGCCCAAAAAGATCGCACCGGCATTACGCAGATAAGGCAGCAGAGCAAAAGGCTCTTTCGTCATAACCTCCAAATGCTCCGGTGCTGATATATTCGCCATCTCAATTACTGTTTCCATATCAGACGCAATAATGATCTTGCCATGATTTGCTAAAGACAATGCAGCGATCTCCTGCCGCGGCAAAGCAGCAAGCTGCATCTCAAGCTCTGCTGCAACAGCATTGCCCAACAGCTCACTGTCCGTAACTAAAATAGCGCTGGCCAGAGGATCATGTTCCGCCTGGCTCAAAAGGTCAGCTGCCAGATATTTAGGATCAGCGCCATCATCGGCTATAATCAATATTTCGCTGGGACCTGCCAGCATATCAATGTCGCAGTGCCCGTAAACAGCTTTTTTAGCCAGCGTCACAAAAATATTGCCAGGGCCGGTAATTTTTTCAACCTTTTGTACAGTTTCCGTACCAAAAGCTAACGCAGCAATGGCCTGTGCACCGCCCATTTTATAAATTTCCCTGATACCTATTAATTCAGCCGTAACCAGCACATAAGGATTGACTTTGCCATCACGTCCGGGCGGTACTGCCATCACGATCCGTGGTACTCCTGCTACTGTAGCCGGTACAGCATTCATAATCACCGAAGAAGGATAAGCAGCAGTTCCACCGGGGACGTAAATACCCACAGAGTCAACAGGAGTTACCTTCTGTCCCAGCATAGCACCGCATTCACGGTTAGTCAGCCAGGTTTTTGGCAGCTGTTCTTCGTGAAAGCGACGCACATTTGCAATAGCACGTTCGATGGCTTCTACCACTTCGGCATCAGCTGATTGTCGGGCTTCTGTAAATTCAGCCTTGCTGACCCGGATATTTTGGACACTCAAGCCTGCTTTATCGATCAGATTAGTATAATAAAGCAGCTTTCCATCACCGCCGACCCTTACGTCAGTCACAATTCTTTCGACGACCTGGGCTGCTGTCAGCGGCGCACCAAACATAGCGGTAACACCTGCCTGAACTCCGGGGGACAGCTCACATTCATCAAAAGCTTTTTTCTGCATCAAAGCTGCTATTTCAACAGCACTCATTCCTCTGGCATCTGTTACTTGCATTGCTCTTCCTCCTCATCCAGTACCTTACGCAAATCTCGGACCAGTTTATCCAGACGGTCAAATTTCAATTTAAAGCTCACCCTGTTGGCAATCAGTCTTGCTGTCGCCGTATAGATGGAATCTACCTCCACCAATTTATTCTCTTTCAGGGTACGGCCTGTTTCCACAATATCAACGATCAGCTCCGACAATCCAACCATCGGCCCCAGTTCAATCGAGCCGTTAAGCTTGATGATCTCGGTCTGAATCCCCAGACTGCGAAAATACTCCTGGGCACAGTTCGGATATTTAGTTGCTACCCGCAGATGCGCATAATCAGTCAGCCTGGGACGCTGCATCTGCTCAGGAACTGCCAGCATCAAACGACAGCGTCCATATTTCAGATCCAGCAGCTCATATACGTCCTTGCGTTCTTCCAGCAGCACATCTTTACCAATGATCCCGATATCGGCAGCACCGTATTCTACATAGGTCGGCAAATCGACAGTTTTAGTAATTATAAAGCGCACCTTGCTATCCTCGTTACTGATAACAAGTTTACGCGAATCTTCAGTTACGTTATCAGCACTATAGCCTACTTTAGCCAGCAGCTCTACTGATCTTTGAAACAGCTTGCCCTTCGGCAGCGCTACGGTAATATAATCCATTACGGCACTTCCTTTATCAATCTTCGATATACAGCAGCGTATCGCAGGCGTTAGCACGCTGCGCGTCCACTGCTTCGCTCTGGTTAAAAGGCTCGGCAGCCAGCTTCACTGTTTTGCCGCTCCTGCGCAGACGCATACACTGCGCGATCGCCTGTGGCAGACAACCTGCCTGCCAGGCCACCAAAACATCCCAGCTGCTGATATTGTCCAGCTGCCGGCGCCGACTCAGAATCAACATGATCCTGTCTATCCCTATAGCAAATCCTGTTGCCGGACAGGATCTGCCAAAATTTTCCATCATTGTATCATAACGGCCGCCGCCGATGATCGGGAAACCCATATCCTCAGCGTAGCCTTCAAATAACATTCCAGTATAATAATCAAGGTCGCGCAAAAGCCCCAGATCAAAACGCAGATAACCAGCCGCACCATAGACCTCGGCCAAAGCATAGATTTCGCGCAGATCCTGCACAGCCTTGGAGCTTTTATTGTTCAAACCACAGGCTTCAACCTTATCTAAAAGTTCCAGCCCGCCATGCAGAAACGGCAGCTCTTTAAACAAATCTTTTTGTTCCGGTGACATCCTGCTGCCATCTGCCAACGCTTCCAACCGTACCACATCATGCTCGATCAGGCAGCGTTTCAGCTCCTGCGCCTGCAGTTCAGTGACCTCAGCCGCTTCAATCAGGCCATTTATAAAATCGATCTGGCCAACACTGATCACAAAATCATTTAACCCTGCTGCCTGCAGCGAAGCTACTGCTAAAGCCAGCATCTCGGCATCTGCCGAAGGTCCGGCCGCACCCATCATTTCAACACCGGCCTGATTAAACTCACACTGGCGTCCGGCCTGTGTTTCCTCATAGCGAAATAGATTCGCCAGATAAAAAAGCCGTTTTACCGCCGGTCCCTCATTGAGCCGAGTAGCTACCAAACGCGCCAAAGGAGTCGTCATGTCCGACCGCAGCAATAAAATATTATTACGACGGTCAAAAAATTTAAAACTGCTGTCTGACAGCTGACCTGCTGCGGCAAAAGTATCCAGATATTCAAAAGTCGGCGTGACCACTTCGTCATAGCCCCAGGCTTTAAAGGTAGAGGCAAGCTTATTTTCAATTATCCTTCTGGCGCCGGCTTCACCCGGAAGTACGTCCCTAGTTCCATACGGCACCTGCAAAGCTTTATTATTCAGCATTGTGCTTGTCTTCCTTTTTTAATAATGGCATTATCGAATTATAGCCGTCAGCGCCATAAACCAAACAGCGTTTAACCCGTGAGATCGTCGCCGTACTGGCGCCTGTTTTTTCTACTATCTCTTCATAAATACAGCCTGCATCAAGCATTCTGGCAACCTCCAAACGCTGCGCCATGGATTTCAGTTCGCTGATCGTGCAAATATCCTCAAAAAAGTTGGAACACTGCTCTTCACTTTTTAAGCTAAGAATCGCTTTAAATAATTGATCGGTCAAATGGTCTCTGGTTTTTGCAGCCATGATTGCCTCCTTAAATTTAGCTGGTGCTAGCACCTTTTTTCTTTTATACTTTATCACTTTATCTTGTGAAAGGCAAGGTTTTTTACAAAAATTTTAAAATTTTTATTGACAAGTGCCGATTGTAAGTGTATTATTTTGTTTAACAACTTCAAACGGTATTTCATCAAGAGTAGCCGAGGGACTGGCCCTATGAAGCTACGGCAACCATCACGACGTGAACGGTGCCAAATCCAACGGATGTAAATCCGACAGATGAAGCAGTACGAAACGCTTTCGTTACCCTTCACCTGTGTGAAGGGTTTTTTTACGATTTTAGAAAAGAAAGAGGAACGCTGTATGATCGATTTACGCAATGTGGAAAAAACCTATTACAGCAATGCAGGTGATATCCACGCTTTAAAGAAAACAAATCTGCATATCAACGCCGGAGAAATATTCGGTATCATCGGCCTCAGCGGTGCCGGTAAATCAACCCTGATCCGCTGCATCAATATGCTGGAAGTACCTACCGGCGGTCAGGTCTTTGTGGATGGACAGGAACTGACTGCAATGAACAATCAGGAACTGCGCAAAGCACGCCAAAATATCGGGATGATCTTCCAGCACTTTAATCTGCTGGCCTCCCGCACAGTTTATGATAATATCGCTTTTCCGCTGGAAATACAGGGTATTTCGCAGTCTGAAATCAAAAAGCGGGTGCAGCCGCTGCTGGAGCTGGTACAATTACAGGACCGCGGCGATTATTATCCCAGCCAGTTGTCAGGCGGTCAGAAACAACGTGTCGGTATTGCCCGTGCTCTGGCCAGCGATCCTAAAGTACTGCTGTGTGATGAAGCAACCTCGGCATTGGACCCGCAGACAACAAAATCTATTCTCGACCTGCTCAAAGATATCAATAAACGCCTGAATCTGACTATTGTCATGATCACACATCAGATGGAAGTAGTCAAAGAAGTCTGTGACAGAGTAGCTGTTATCGAAAACGGCGAGATCATTGAAGAAGGTTCCATGATCGATGTTTTCACCGATCCGCAGAAGCCCACTACCAAAGATTTCGTCAAAAGCATCAACAATGTCGAACTGCCTGCACTGCTGCAATCTTCTTCAATCAGCGCAGTCTACACCGAAGGCAGCAAACTGATCGTGCGATTATCCTTCATCGGTAACTCAGCCGGCGATCCGATCGTTTCCGGTATGGTCAAAAAATTCGATGTCGATATCAATATCATCTACGGTAATATCGACTCGCTTAAGGATATACCCTTCGGCACCCTGGTCATTGAGATTTCAGGAAGCGCCGCAGGCATCAAAAATGCTCTGCAATATCTGCATGAACAGCAGCTGAAAGTTGAGGTGATCGGTTATGTCTCCTGAAATGTTAGCTCTTTTACTTAAATCCTTTTGGGAAACCTGCTATATGGTGCTGGCTTCCACAATACTCGCCACACTCATCGGCGTACCGCTCGGCGTGATCTTAACCGTCACCCGTAAAAATCATATCCTGCCCAACGCTCCTGTAAACAGCGTTTTAGGCGCTATTGTCAACGCTACCCGCTCAACTCCCTTCATTATATTAATGGTAGCAATCATTCCTCTGACCCGTCTTTTAGTAGGCTCTTCGATAGGTACTACCGCTTCCATCGTACCTTTGACTATTTCAGCCGCACCCTTTATTGCCCGCATCATCGAATCTTCGCTGCTGGAAATCGACCACGGCGTTATCGAAGCGGCTCAGGCCATGGGCGCCAGCCCCATGCAGATTATCCGCAAGGTCCTTTTGCCGGAAGCACTGCATTCCATCGTTTTAGGTATCACCCTCGCTGTTATCGCTTTGATCGGTTATTCCGCCATGGCTGGTACATTAGGTGGCGGCGGCTTAGGTGATCTGGCGATCCGTTACGGTTATCAGCGTTTCCAAATGGACGTTATGTTGATCACTGTCGTCGTACTTATCGTTATGGTCCAATCTATCCAGTCACTCGGCGACTACTTTTCCAAAAAGCTTAATAAAAACAAACTATAAAATCATCTTATAAAGGGGAAATTATCATGAAAAAATTAGCTAAAATACTGACCGCAGCAGCTTTATGCGTAGCTGCCCTGACCACCTTCGGCTGCGGTGACGATAAAAAAGAAGCAGCTAAAGCTCCTGCTGCCGACGCACCTGTAAAGATCGCCGTTACTGCCGGCCCCCATGCCGAGATCATGGACAACGTCAAAAAACTGTCTGAAAAACAGGGACTGAAAATCGAAGTCGTAGAGTTCAACGATTATGTAACTCCCAACGTAGCTCTGTTCCAGGGCGAGGTTTTTGCCAACAGCATGCAGCACCGCCCTTATCTGGACGCTACCCTGAAGAAAGAGCCTAAATTTGACCTGGTCGAAGTTTTCAAAACCGTTAACTTCCCGATGGCCGCTTATTCCAAGACTCTGAAAAAAGGCGACGCTATTCCTGACGGCGCTACCATCGGTATCCCCAACGATCCTTCCAACGGCGGCCGTGCTATTTTAATGCTGGCTAACGCTGGTCTGATCAAGGTCAAAGACCTCAAAAACGTTACTACCACTGTGGCTGACATCACTGAAAATCCGCATAACTTCAAATTCCTGGAGCTGGATGCAGCTACCATCCCCCGCAGCCTGCCCGACGTTACCTTCGCAGTCATCAATGCGAACTATGCTATCCCCGCAGGTCTGAACCCGACCAACGATTCCATCATTCTGGAATCTGCTGAAAATCCTTTCGTCAACATCTTCGTTACTAAAAAAGCCAACGAAAACGATCCCCGCATCGCCAAGCTGAAAGCGATCTATCAATCAGCAGACAACGAAAAATTCATTCAGGAACATTTCAAAGGCACGATCTTACCGGCCTGGAAATAAAACCTGCATAACAAAAGGACTGAGCTGAGCTCAGTCCTTTTTTTGCTATCTGCACAACTTTTCTAAGAATATTCTTCTGTCATGTCAACTACATTATATAACGCTAGAAAAAGTTGAATACAATCTTTTCTCCTGACCTTTCTTCTATTCATTCCATGTCCGACAAAATTTCTATTTATAACATCTGGTTCTTTAACAAAGTCGTCTCCGTTTTTAAAAAACACACGTAAACATTCTATGGTTCCGTAATAGCGTAGCACAGAATAAAAAAAAGAAGTTGTATTGTATTTGGGCTCTAATTTCTTCTCTAATTCTTTAACCGCTCTGCTACAAACTTCTCTTCGTCCACTTTTTTGCTTTTTTTGCGACCGTATTAATTTTGCGTCAATAATTCCAAATAAAATTACAGCACACGCCTTATACTGTCGATTTTCATAGCAAAATATTGCTGAACTCAAATCATCTTTTTTAATTGATTTTCCTTGTAAACTAGCGAATAAATATTCAATGCCTTGTTTATTAAAATATTTCAATGCAAGTTTATCTGCTTCTTTTGCACCAATAGGTTTAACGTCGAAAATTTCTATTGTGGCATGTGGTATCATCGTCCATCCAAGATTGCCCCACTCTTTATAACTTTCCAACAATTCTTGTTTCCGTTGTTCAGAAGAACCAGGTATATTTATAGCAGAAATAATTTTTGAAAATACATTTGCATATTGGACCATTACCTTCAATATCGGCTCAGCTATTTCTGCTGCACGTTGAACAAATCGGGTAAATTTTTTTATACCACTTTGAATATTTTCCCACACTGCTGGGTCGAATTTTTTCTCTATCGCTTGTGCTGCAAGTGCCGTTATCTCAATCGTATTTTGTGCTAGTTCTTGCTTCTCTGTTATTAAGTTTTTTAGTTCTTTTCTTAACTCTTCCATACTTATTCCTTGCTAACCAGTTGTTGATATAGTTTCATCAGTTCTGCTACACAGTCACTTTCCGACATATTACGCCAGTCAAAACCGTAGGCTTCCATTACAGCTCTATCATTGTTTTGATGCGCCTTGCGCAATTCCGGCGGCATTGTTAATTCATCATAAAGGGCGGCAAGACTACTATCAGGATACAATGCACGGGCATCTAAAATTGCTTGAGCGGTTGCTTCAATTTTAGTTTTTTGCGCTTCTGTTGGATTTGGCCATGGAAAGTTATTATAAACAATATCTTTAGAATAACGATAATCACTTTTTAATCTTCCTGCAACAACTCTCATCCAAGCCATATGCACATTAGATGTTAGTATGCCAAAATGATAAATACTGGCTTCAGGTATTATAATAACAGAGTCAGTAGGTATTGTATCTTTATCTAAAAATCCCATAGGAACATATCTTCTGCGTTCTGATGATACCCTGGGAATTACAACATACGCATCTGGATTCCATGTTTCTCTAAATTGAGTTGGTCTATTTGCCAGTTCTCTGGTCGGCCCAAAACCACTTTCCAAACGCATATCTCTTACTTTTTTAATTCTCTCCAAAACAAACGGCATTGATTGTATATCGCTAGGCGTTGCATTCACAAGCCACAAACAATAGCGGTTTTTTCTGTTTATAAACTCATATGCACCCATTAAATTCTTAATAAATTTAACTGCCGCTGGCTCATTTTTTATAAATTCTTCATAATCTATTTCTTCTATGATTAAATTCCCGCCATCAGTAGGTTGATTTCCTCTTGTACACTTCGGAACGTTACATAAAGGGGTGGTTCTTCTTTCTACAAAAAGTGTATCTCCTTGTAATAAATATGGATTTATGCTTATTACATCTCGTACAACATTATTATTGACATATATACTTTTTTTATGTATATCATTAACGCAACTAAAGCCAATAATAACGCAATGTACTGCAGCTTGATCCAAAGATTCGCTGTTCCATCTAAAAGTATGCCAAGCAAAATCTATATGTATATTAAACCGTTCAACTAATGGCTTCCATATTGCTGCTACCTGTTCTCCTTGAGACACAGAATTTGTAGAAACGAATGCTGATTTTATTGGCGTCTTGCTCATTAATTTTGAGGCTTTAAAATACCATCCAGCCACATAATCAATTGTACCCGCAGTTTTATAAGTTTTTCCTTTTTCGTCTACATATATTTGAAATATATCAGCCTTTTGTTCCTTACTTTGAATAGCTGCCCCTACAAACGGCGGATTACCCATAATATAGTTTAGTTTATTTTTAGCAACAACAGTTTCCCAATCCATGCGCAAAGCATTACCCTCATGGATATTGGTGTATGATTTCAACGGCAGGAAATCAAGGCGCATATGGATAATGTCTTCTGTTTCCTTCATCATCTGCGCTTCGGCGATCCATAATGCAGTTTTGGCAACTGTAACCGCAAAATCGTTGATCTCGATACCGTAAAATTGGCCGATAGAAACCTTGATTGGATTATAAAGGTCACCCATCACGATCGCGTTTCCTTGTAATTGTTTTAGAGCATCATTTTCTAAATGGCGCAAACTTAAAAAAGTTTCTGTTAAAAAGTTACCACTGCCGCAGGCCGGATCAAAAAAAGTTAAGCTTGCTAATTTATCTTGAAATTCCTTTAATTTATTCTCTCTGGTTTTCTTAGCACCTATCGCTTTGATATTGGCCAGTTCTGCTTTTAAATCATCAAGGAAAAGCGGATCAATTACTTTGTGAATGTTCTCAATAGAAGTATAGTGCATACCGCCTTTGCGACGTGTTTCCGGATTCAACGTACTTTCAAACACAGCTCCGAAAATAGTTGGGCTGATACCAGACCAGTCAAAACCCTCACTGGCATTTTCTAAAAGTTTGGTTTTCACAGCCTCTGTAAGCTGCGGAATTTCAATATTTTCATCAGCAAAAAGTCCGCCATTGACATAGGGAAAGGCGGCCAGTTCAGCATCTAAATATGGATCCCGCAAATCTTCTGGTGTATCTAATACTTTAAATAAATCAATCAGGGCCCGGCGCAGATCTCTGGCTTCAAAACGTTTGAGATAATCGCCAAACATATTATGACTGCCAAGTAACCCAGCATCCTCTGCATATAAACAAAATACCAATCGTACGCACAGAACATTTAAAGATTGCTGGCTTTCTAAGCTATCTGGATTCAAATAAAGTTTATGGATTTCTTCGTATAGTTCACCTACCAGTTTACCAGCAGCAATGGAAAGCTCCATCTCTTTTTCTATATGCTTATTACCAGTATCTACCAGAAACTGCAACCGATAATATTCTTTAGGTAAATCTTTAAGTAAAATGATTTCCGGTTCACCGTTCGGCTGCTCCATATCATAAACATAAAATTCTTTAAAATTGCAGGTTACTATCCAGCGTGGTCGAATAGAGTAAGGCAACTCAGCAGCATAGCGTTTCGCCTGCTGAAAGGGAGTCAGCAAAGAACCGTCCGATTGTTTGACAGCTGCATTAAGGTCTTTATCAATGCTTTTTTGTTCTATTAAAACATGGGTCGCAGGTATGCTGGCATCGATAAAGCTGGTATGATCAAGTTTGACCTGATCCTCAAAAGAAATAAGTTCTTCCGGTTTTTCAATTCCAAAAACATTACTTAAAAGGCTCATCCAGAATTGCTGGCTTTGACCTTTTTCATAACCTTTTCCCTGCCAGAATTCAGAGAATTCTTTGGCAGCTTTTCTTTGCTCTACATCGTTCATAACAAGCACCTCAAATAAATTTATATACTAATATTATACACTAAACTTTGTATGAAAGAACCCAATCCTAAAAATACTAACAGCATTCAGGGAAGTTCATTATGCTGTTCAAAATACTGCGGTATAAAGCTGATAAAATTACGTGTTGTCGGCGAGTGATAATGCTTGCGCCCCCATACCACTGCCGCCGTAGTCGTCAGCTCCGGGTCGTCCATACGGACACAGGCCAGCCCTTCATGCCTGGCGATCGCTTCTGCTGATTCGGGGATAACAGCCAGTCCCAAACCGGCTTTCGCCCAGGCAATCAGATAATTACTGTCATCGCTGAGACAGAAAAAATATGCCTGGATGCCATTTTTAGCAGCAGACTGTTCCAACAGTTCCTTATAACGGCGGTGGCATAAAAGCGGCAGCCCCTGCAGCCTGCTTACAGGCAGTTCAAAAGTCCCCTCCAGCTGCGGAAAAAACGCCGCATCATAGACTAATGCCAAGCGTTCAGTTGGCAGCTTATAGCTTGCAAAATAATCCTCGTCCACAGGCAAATGAACGATAGCAGTTTCAATGACCCCCTTTTCCAGCAATTCGATCACCCGTAAACTTTCGCCGATCAACAACCGATAGGTTATTTTGGGATACAACTCTTTAAAAGCGGCAATCATCTGCGGTAATACCATCAGGCTCATCGAAGGGACAACTCCCAGTGATAAAATACCCTCCTGTCCCAGCTCACTGCTGGATAATTCACATACAGTCCTATCCGTTAAATTTAAGATTTCTTCTGCCCGATGCAGCAGCATATGACCGGTTTCTGTCAGATGCAGACGTCGGCCTGATCTGTCGAACAGCACCACGCCTAGTTCTTGCTCAAGCTGTTTGATTTGTCTGCTTAAAGGCGGCTGCGCGATATGCAGCGCTTTGGCAGCCTCTGTAACATTGCCCAGCCGCGCTACCATTACGAAATACCGCATTTGCTGCAAATTCATAAGTATTCCTCCATTCATACTTTTTAGGTATTATAATTTCAAAAATAAGTATTTTAAGTATGATTTTATTGTTGTTATAATAATATTAAAGAAAAGAAGAACAGTCAAGTAAAGAGCAGGATGCAAAATTCAGGGAGGGATTTATATGAAAGAGAAAATTTTAATCGCTATCGACAGTTCTGATTCGTCCAGTAAAGTGCTTGCTTATGGTATCGATCTAGCCGGTAAGCTTGACGCAGAAGTAAAAGTAGTCCATGTAATCGAACCTTACAGCAAACGATCGACCATTTTGAACCAGTTAAACCCCGCTATGGTCAAACAAACCAATGAATTATATGAACTAGCCGGTCAGGAATTAATGGAAGCAGCAAAAAAACAGACAGCTGCCGCCAAAGTTCCCGTTCATTATGAAACTTTAGTTGGCAACGCCGCGCAGCAAATCCTGACCGCCGCCAAAAAATCCGAAGCTAGCATGATCCTCATCGGCAGCCGCGGCATGAACGCTGTTGCAGAATTTATCCTCGGCAGCGTCAGCTCCAAAGTTGCCATGTATGCGGAAATACCGGTCTTGATCGTTAAATAATGGATTGCTTGGGCACCTTTCCCCTATAGGCAGCGACTGAAATTTTCGCTGCAAAGCAAAATACCTGCCGTTGACCAACGGCAGGTATTTTTTATTTTGACTGATTTTTATAAACCTTCTACCCTGATTTTAAAATGCAGCAGGGCCAGCCAGCCCGCAATTGCCAATGTGACGCAAACAGCGGTAATGATCCCCAGCCCTTCAATAAAATTGCTCCAGTTCAATGCACCCAGCATCATACCCAAGCTGCCAAAAACAGTATTCACCGCATTGATCAGCGACGAGGCTGAGCCGATATCCGTTTTCTGCTGATCCAATAATATGGCCGTACTGAAAGGCCTGGCAGCGCTTTCCATGATCGTGACCGGTAAAAAGGCTATTAAAAACCACCACGGTGAAATACTCCCTACTGTCAGCAGCGCTGCCGCTGCTACTACAGTAAAAATAAAACAGCCATAGGTAAATTGACGCGGCGATACGATCCCGCTCAACTTCATATATAAAAACGGACCGACAACGGCAAAAAATGAATTAGCAGCAAAAAAATAACTGTAGACCTGCTCACTAAGCCCAAAATACTGTACATAAACATAGGAAGATACTGCCACGTAAGCCATATAAGGTGCTGCCAGCAGTGAAAATACAGTCAGTACACCAGTAAAACCAACATTTTTACCGACAACTGCCAATCTGCCGAAGGTACTCCAAAAGCTGCCCTTATAACGGTCGCTTTCCGACAGCGTTTCTTCAAAAAAGAAGCTGGCTGCCAGATTAACAGCACCGGCGGCGATCAGGACCCCGAAGGTACCGCGCCAGCTGACAAACTGCAGCAGAAATGCGCCGATAACAGGAGCGACCATCGGCGCAATAACGGCCATAGCCTGCACCAGCGCCAAAACACGATTTTTAGTGGTGCCATAAAAAGCATCTTTGACAACCGCCATCGACACAGCAACCATGCCGCCTGCACCCAAAGCCTGCACGATTCTGTACGCTATCAGACTGTAAATACTGCCGGCAAAGGCGCACAGACCACTTGCCAGCGTATACAGAACTATTCCCAGCAGTAAAATCTTCCGGCGTCCGTATTTATCACTTACCGGCCCAAACAGCAGAATCCCCACTGCGAAAAAGAAGAAAAAACTGACCAGCGTCAAATTGACCATCAAAGGTGTCGCAGCAAATTCTGTACCTATCGTCGGCAGTGCCGGCAGATATAAATCTATCGACAACGGTACAAACATATTCATCACAGCGATCAGTACGATCAAACCCTTTGCGCCTAAATATTTCTGCTGGATTTTTGAAGCGTTTTCCGTAAGCATTATTTTTCCTCCTTTAATCTAATAAAAAAACCGGATAAGAGAATATCTCTTATCCGGCAGTAGTGCCCTCCGAGGTGTTTCCATAAAAACAAGGTTATTTTAGCATCTGTTTAAATATTTGTCAACATTTTCACTGCAGAGCATTTTAAAATATCGACCGGCCTGTCAGCTCATATCAAAAATATTAAATTGTTCATATTTACCCCATAAATGCAGCGCCATATCTATTCGCCCGTCTGCAAGGAAGGTTACGCCCTCCGCTTCCAGCAAAGCACGTTGTTTTTCCTGCCCGCCGAAAGCATAATCAGGTGCCAGTACCCCGGTACGGTTCACGACCCTGTGACAGGGCAAATTACGTCCAGAAGGAGCACAGCTCATGATATGCCCTACCTCACGCCCAGCCAGCGGATCACCGACCAGCGCTGCTATCTGTCCATAGGTAGCCACTTTACCGCAAGGTATCCGGGCGACTGCCTCATACACCTGCTCAGCAAATGCCGCATCTAATATCCTTTCGCCGTTATACGTAACCATAATTTTCCTCCGATTTTATTAGTATATTACAATGCCGTACCTTTTTGGGGGATAAAAAATCCAGACATATCTACGCCTTCCAGCTCCAGCAGTTTTATTTTTGTTTCAATACCGCCGGCATACCCAGTAAGACTGCCGTTTACACCAATGACCCGGTGGCAGGGAATAATAATAGAAATGGGATTATGTCCAACAGCACCGCCGACAGCCTGGCTTGACATCCGTTCCTTCTGCAGCTTCACTGCCATTTTTTTAGCAATACTACCGTAAGTTGTTACCTCTCCATAGGGGATCGTACATAAAATTTCCCAAACGCCCTGGCGAAACGCATTACCTTGTGGTGCCAGCGGCAGCTCTGCCGCATCAGGCTTCTGCCCGGAGAAATATCTGTCCAGCCACTTTTTTACAATATCGAAAAGCGGTACAGAGTCCTTTTCAATCAAAGCTTCTTTCAGCGTCCCCTGATAATACTTTTGCCCTTCCAGCCATAAGCCGACCAGATTTTTACCGCAAGCGTCACACGCAAGCGTGATCTTGCCCAGCGGCGATAAATAAGTCGTAGAGTAGTACATATAGGGCCTCCTCTATAATGTATTCCATAAATTAACCGTAGCATAACTGCGCCAGGGACGCCAGGCTTCCGACAGTACCTGCAGTTCTTTAGGCGTATGATCCGGCAGCGCCTTTTTTATTCCTGCATCCGTTGGCAGAAAAGCATCGGGCCAGCCCATTGCCCGCATGGCTATATACTGCGCCGTCCAACTGCCGATACCGCGAATAGCCTGCAGCTTTTGCATTTCTTCCTCCGGATTGCCGCAAAATCCAAAATCATTTTTTTCGTCTGCCAATACCCGTGCCAGTTGATAAATCGTATTCGCACGCGCAGAGATAATACCTAATTTTCCCAAATGCTCACTAATATTTTCTCCCAGTGCAAGTATCGCCGCAGGCGCAGGAAAGCTGTGCGTAAGACCTTCAATACCTGTCTGGACCTGAGTTCCATACACAGCGACGAGCCTTGCCGCTAAAGTACTTGCAGCTTTTACAGTGATCTGCTGACCCAGTACAGCCCGCACCGACATTTCAAAAACATTGAAGCAGCCGGGCAGTCTGGTTCCTAAAACACACAAACCGGGCTGCAGAGTATTCATCACCTGCAGCGTTTCATATACTGCCTTAGGCTCACAATATAAATCAAATAAATTCTTGATGCGGGCCAATACCTCAGGAAGCACCGGCAGAAGACTTTCGCTGACCGTAACGCTCAAAGTATTTTCAGCCGGTCTGTGCCCGACCCGCACCCAGCCGCAGAACTGCTGGCCTTCCGCATTTTGCAGCTTTACCGTACGCAGATATTCATCATTATTTACAACTTCTATTCCTGTTATTGCCCGTCCTGCCAAAAACTTTAATATTTTATCCCAGGCATAAGGAGGGCGGTAACCAAGAGCCAAGGTGATCTCACCGTTATGGCTTTTTGCTTCTGCCTGTCTTTTCCGCAAAGCTGTGGGCACAAGCTGATAATGTTTTTTAAATAAATCGTTAAAACGGCGCAGACTGCCAAATCCTGCCGTCATTGCAACTTCCAGCACTGAAAGATCGGTGTCGGTAAGCAGATTTTTGGCAAGCAGCAAGCGGCAGGTCTGTAAATATTGGACAGGGGAAACGTGGTATTCCGCAGTAAATACGCGCCGCAAATGTCTGTCCGTACAACCAAGCCGTTCTGCTATTTCCCGCAGGCTCTGGCCGCTGCCGCAATTCCTTTCCAACATTCGCGCAGCCCGGTAAACTAAATCAGCCGTAGCATCAGTAACAGAGGTCCCGGGAGCAAGTTCCGGCCTGCACAAAAGGCAGGGCCTGTAACCGGCCTGTTCCGCAGCGGCGGCCGTCCTGAAAAAAGTGCAGTTTTCCGCTTTGGGCTGTCTGGCTTTGCAAACCGGACGGCAATAGATTCCCGTAGACGATATGCCAACGAAAAAACGTCCGTCAAAACGGGCATCTTTGGCTTTAAAAGCCGCGTACAATCCCTTGATATTTTCCTGCATCACCGTTTGCCTCCTTACTTGAAATCGCTTTAATTATATCATAACATTTCTATAATTCCCGCCATTTTCGGACATGCTTTTATTAAAATAATTATCAGAACCACCTCGATCGCAACACGCACGAGCAAATATTCCTGTCAAGCATTTTCTTTTATATTGTTTATTTCATTGCGTAAGTATATAATAATAGCGGTATTGATTTTTGAACAGATTACTGAACGTACTCCATTCACTTGAAAGAACCTAAAACATTACTACAAAAGGGAGGTAATTTATGCCAAAAATGTTCCTTGTTCTTATGATACTTTTACTGACGAACAATATTTGTAATGCCGCGATCTATAAAAATATCGAAAATGATTTTCTGATCGATATCGGCGATAACTGGAACCTTTCAGACAAGAGCACCCAGGAAGGCGGTATGGTGCTGATATTTACGGCTTCAGACGATAAAAAAAGCACTGTAAGGGTAGGCGTTTCTCCGGTTATAGATGAAAAGGAAAACGCAACTTTGAGAAATATGCCTAAAGAATTATTAAATGAATATTTTGACGCATTTATCGGGATGACCAAACAGGCATCAAGTAAATATAATATCACTTTCGCCGACTGTAAAAATATAGGCCCTCATTATGTACTTCTTGTGAACGCCTCTTTGCCTATGGAAATATACAAAAAAGATAAGCAGCTTCCTTTTGTAAAATCAAATGCCTTCATTGTTTTTAAGAAAAAAATATATTTATTTATGATGGATTCCTGGGATACGGAAGAAACACATCTGCAGCAACTCACAACAATAATCAAATCGCTGCAGCCTCTATGATTGCACCAGAAAATATATTATAAAAAAATAAGCTCAAGATTTTTCATAGTTTTGAAAAATCTTGAGCTATCTTTTTTTGGAGCTACTGACAGGATTTGAACCTGCGACCCTCTCATTACGAATGAGATGCTCTACCAGCTGAGCTACAGTAGCGGTTCAGAGCATAATAAGCTCTGCCATATAGTATAACGCAACCCGGCAAGTGCTGTCAATATACCCTGTTTGCAACAGCTCATTTTCTCAGCAGGATTTTAATTACTGCCCGTCGATAAACAAACCTCCGTTCCATAAAAATGGAACGGAGGCTGGGGATATTCTCAAGCAAGCTGGAGGGTTGCAACACCTTGCCGAAAATCAAAGAAATTATTTAGAAACTCCATCTGGCGCCGACATTCCACTGCCAGTCTTTTTTATAATCACTGCCGGCACTGCGCTCGACATCAACATAGAAGTAATTGTTTTTACCAGTCTGCACTGCTGCGCCTAAGCCATATTCAAACCAGGTATCATCAAAATCACGATCCAGTCTTGCTTTTGTACCGCCGGCATCCACCATTGAGGCATTATAGCCGCCGCCAAATTCATGCATCAGATTAGCTTTCAAGTATATATTAGTTTTTTCATTGATATCTTTACCAATATTGAAACCAATACGTCCCACAAAACTGTCGATTCCATCCTGATCTACCCTGATGCCATTGCTTGTGGTGTAGTCAGTTCCGCGCAGCCTGCCAAAAGTGAGCTGGGCCTGCGGTTCGATATACCAATTATTTTTCAGATTGTTTTTGCGCCCATATTCCGCGCTTATCGATAATCCATTTTGGTCATAGTCACCGGTGATCTTATTACCGGAGGTATCAAAAACCTTAAAATCATTATCAAGCTGACTGTATTTCAACACTAAATCAAGGTAATGGCCCTTAGCACCGATCTGCGTACCGTAAATATTTAAAGCTTTAACTTTATTCTCGCCGCTGCCGCTGCTGTAACTGCTGTCGCCATCCAAATAGCTGAAGGAAATACCAGCATAACGCGTATACGCCGGCGTTGACTTCAATTTTTGGTCATAGCCAAGCTCATACTGTGTGTATTTATTCTCAAATTCAAACTGGTCACTGCGGCTCAGCTTACCGCCTTTGACCCTTACCCAGACGCCCTCTTCCTCTCTACCATGCTGGCGCAGATCTCCCAGCCGCTGCAGCAGCTGATCATGGTCGCGCCAGGTATGATAAGCCAGTGCTCCCGAAGCAGCGATAGCCTCTACACTGGTTGTCGGCAGGTTAAGATTTGTAATGCCTTTCAAATACCAGTCCGTCGTATAACCGGAAGCAGCACTGTCTTTTTGTCCCAGCTTATAACGCTGCCAGTACAAAGTGCCTTCCTGATCATCAGCCGTAAAAGTACCGCTGCCGTTGACACTGGCTAAAACAGTATTTTCTGCCGCCTGGCCTATTCCCGGATCACTGTCGAGTCCATTTATCTCCTTCAGTGACAGTGTCTGGCTTCCGCTGAAATCACCTGTGACATAAATTTTATCACTGGCATCAACCTGGGAACCATCAATATCCATAATGATCGTCCCACCGTTACCTGTCAGCGTTTCCACAGACAGCGTACTGAAAGCCTTATTATCGCCGGTCATATCGATCACAGACTGTTCATTCTGCAAACTGTTGAGCTGTGAATTGCCAGTCAAAGTCCACAGCGAATTTTTAGCCATAGTTAAGGTGCTCTGTGAATCATTGCCGCTGTCGAGCACAGCCTTTCCCTCAAATCGCGAACCTTCTGCCAGATCTAATGTAAGAATGCCGCCGTCCGCAGCCCTGATATCGCCGACAATATTATAAACACCACTGCCGGTAATAGTACTGACGGCAGCTGTATCACTATCTTTACCTTCCGCACTGAAAGCATAAGCATCTTTTGTTGAATCCACAGTAACAGCAGCGTCCTGTAAAATTACCGTGCCGCCGGCAAGCGCCGTTACGCCATGAGACTCACTGCCAACTGTCGTTATGACCGCGTCTTTTTTTAATTCGATCAGAGTGCCGTCATAACGGGCGTCTACACCATGTGACTGATCCCCCAGAGTTTTGATTTCAGCCCCTTCATCAATAGTGATTTTACCGCCGGCAGCAGTAAAATCATATACTTTAGTAATATTGCCGCCGCGGACAGCCGAAGCCTTATCGCCCTGAGTACTGATCTCGGCATCTTTGCCAACATAAAGCGTGGAATCGGCATGGATACCATAGACAGCAAAGGACTCGTCCCCTTCCGTCCAGATAGTTGCCTTATCGCCTACACTTATCTGTCCGGAGCTCCCCTGTTTAGTACCAACACCGTTAAAACCAGTATATGATAAATAGCCCGCCTGAACGGCATTTGCGCCATAACCTTTCCCTTTGGCATAAATCGTACTGTCGTCGCCTATTGTAATATTACTTTGGCCTTGGCTCGCATTGCCATCCATCGATAATACCGCAATGCTGTTGACATCATAGCCTCTGATATTATCGTGCCCTATCGTAACACCGTTGCCGATTTCAATCTTACCGCCGCTGGAGGAAGCAAGCGCTGCCCCTGTAGCACCATAACTGTTGCCGGTAACTGTACTGCCATCGCCTATTTGGAGCAGAGAATCTTTACCCGTAACGTACACAGCAGAATTAGCTGATGAATTTAAAATACTGCCGGCACCTAAAATAACTGTCGCCTTTTGACCATAGCTGCTTGAGTCTACACGTACCGCAGAAGATTTAGCCTCAACGATCGTTTTACCAAGCTCAATACTGCAATCGCCGCTGCCTGCAACGCCCCCTGTAGCATAAGTCTGGATTTGGATACCATAGCCATCGCTGGTAACGGTGACATTATCGCCAACAATCGTACCGCCATCTTTATACCCGACAAAAATACCTGTTGTATTAGAACCGGTATTTATTACAGAATCAGCTGTCATCGTGTAGGTACTGCCGTCTGTAATCCTTACGGGACTTACATCTGCGGCCTGCGCTAAAAGCGGCATATTTATTATCGCCAGTGTGACCGCCATTCTTAAAGCTTTCTTGTTATCCATTTTCATCTCCCCTTTGATTTTTTATATAAACTTATAGTGATAAGTTTATGTTTTGGCCAGTTTATCGCTTCCTTTCACTTATCCGCTATATTATTTATCTGTTTGTTAATATTTTTCCTTAATATTTTATTAATATATCGTATTGCTATTTTTATTCTTATTCTTTAATTTACATTATACTATCATATTTGTCCCCCCCCGCAAGACATTTTTGTTGTAATTGCATACGCTTGTCTGAAAGTCTTGCAACTGGTACCAATCTGACTTTAACCAAGCTCAAAAATAAAGCGCCGTTTTTCAACGGCGCATAAAAAAAGTTACCCGTTTTGCTTAAAAAAACAAAACGGGTAACCGGGGAGTTATTCAAACGGAATATTTTATACTCCGCCTAAATATCCATATTCAGTTATAAGTTTCTTTAACAACAAATTTTAATTTGCGTCTGCCAGCAACCTTTTAATCGTCATTTTCTTTAAACTTTTTTCCAGTTCTTCCTGCAGCTTGCAGTAAAACCCGCGGACCGGACAATTTTCAGTAGCATAACGGCTGCAGAATTTATCCTCTTCCAGACAACGGTTAACCCTCATTGTCGGTTCCATGATATTGAGGATATCCAATAAAGTGATATCATCTATTTTCTGTGCCAGCGAAAAGCCGCCCTGCGCTCCTACCAGTCTTTCAATGATTCCAGCCTCTACCAGCTTATGAGTTATTTTCAGTACATAATTTTTCGGAATCCCCATCGCGGCTCCGATTTCTTTTGATGTAGTGATCTCTTTTTTTATTGCCAAATACAAAACTATTCTTATGGCATAGTCAGTAGTAACGTTCAGCTGCATACTTTCCCTCCGCAAATGACCCTTTAAATTATCAATAACAATTATTTTTAGCGGTTTCCTATTTTTCAATACTCTTGTTGCTTTATTATACTTTATCAAATGTTACTTGGCAATAGCTTTAATTAAAAATCCTTAAAACATAAAAAAAGACCCGGAATAAATTCCGGGTCTGGCATTTAAATTTTTTTAATCGCCTCTACGACTTTAGAATAATTTGCTTCAGCCTGAGCGAACAGCCCGTCCAAATCTTCATACTGATCATTACGGCAGTCCTGACACATTCTGGAAAAAATCTCATATAGTTTAATAAGACCAAGATTTCCACTGACGCCTTTCAGCGTATGCGCTACAGGCAGTACCTCATTATAATGTTTATCAGCGATGAGTGTACGCAGTTTATTCATATTTTCGTCGTCAACAAATTTTCTCAGAAACTTTATCATCAGCATTTCATTATTCATAAAACGTCTTAAAGTTTCTTCGACATTAACGCCGGCACCTTCTAATTCTGTTTGAACAAATTTATCCATAACTTCCGTCCACCTTTTCACTACAGCTTTTACTGATATTTATATTATAACATAAAGGTTTTGGAAATGCAGGTTTAAAAAGCTTTGCTCAGATTTTATTTTTCGGTTTGCGGCCTCTGGTTTTTTTCACTCCGTCCAAACTGTTTTTCTTAACAACCTTGGCCAGTTCAGTAATCAGATGCAGCTCATGGGCGTCGCAGCCCTGCAATAATTCTGCCAGCTCATTTTGGAAAATCTTCTCGCTGCGGTGAATATTATCACAGAGGAGCTCGTCTACGGAAACATCCAGAACATTAGCCAGATGAATAATCGTAGGCAGGCCTAATTTAGTATTTCCTGTTTCAATATTACTGATATGCGGTGTAGACAGACCGGTCACTTCTGCGATATAGCCTTGGGTAACGCCTTTACGCGCACGGGCAGCTTTGATTCTGACCCCAATAGCTTTGTAATCAATGTTCATTTCTTCACAACTCCTTTTAATTTAATCTGCATTTACGAAATTGCAGATACAGCAGGCAATAGTTTTTTTAATATCTAAGAATACATTCGCAGAATTTATTATAACTTAAACCTCAGGCTAAAGCAATACTTTCTTGCATAAAAATATTTGTAATCGTTTTTAAATATAGGCATAAGTTATAAAAATACAAATTAAATTGATATTTAAACTATTGTCTTTAAGCTGGAAGAAGTGGTACCGTTAAGCTGCCTTCAGGCATCAGAATAATATTATAGTCATTGCCAATTACTTTTTCGGCTTCAGCCAGAGCTTCTTCCACGGTAGGCACTGCTTCGAACAGCATATCATGCGCCAGCTCTTTGTCCAGTGACGAAACTAAAATAAACTTTGCTTTTTTGGTAAGACGTGTTACCGCGAAAGCTTTATTGGCACCGATCTCAAAATGTTTTTCCAAGTCGGCTTTGATAGCGTCTGCCGTTCCCAAACGTTTGCAGGTTTCTTCCAGCACCTTCGAACCGCTGCCTTCTTCACATTCGCCGATAATGATCACTACCCCGCCTTCGCGCACAGCACACCAGGCATTATCCATTGTTTTCTGCAGCTGATATACATTGATATCCTTGGGATAACCGCCGCAGCTGGCGATAACCAGATCTGCCGCCTGCGGGATCTCGACACCGTAGACCTGATCGACGAATTTGCAGGCTTCCTGATGTGCTTTTACATAATCACCGGCAAAAATCTTTAAAAATTCATGCTGAGCATTCAGGATCGCATTAAAAAGAAATACGGAATGGTTTTTGGCAAACATGGCCACACCTTCCATTTGGTCTTCATAAACAGGATTGCCGACAGTTTTACCCAGACCTGCATTAGGATCCAGCATAAAGCTGTGGTTGACACGTACGGTTTCCATAGCTGCAACACCCGGCAGAATGGCTTTCCGTCCGCCGCCGTAACCACTGAAATAATGATGTACGATCGTTCCAGTCATAATAACGTGATCTACATGACAGATATGCTTATTGAGCCAGACCGGCGTACCGCGGGAGGTATCACCGAAATACTCAAAATCCTCACTGACCTTGGCATCACTGTTATACATTTTTAAACGCCCTGCCACCTCTGCACCGACGGCTTCGACCATTTCTTCATGAGTCATATTACGATGCGTGCCTAAGGCAAAAACGATATGCATATCCTCGTCCTTGATACCCAGCTTATTCATTTCGTTGACCAGAATGGGCATAAAGACAAAACTGTTGGCCACACGTGTCGGATCATTGCAGATAAAGGCAATCTTCTGTCCCGGTTTGACCAGTTCGTTGATTGGCGCACTGCCGATAGGATGATAGACGGCATCTAAAATCGCCGCTTTGACATCCTCCAGCAATGGCATTTTGGCCACTGTGACCTCTTTGATAACACGGTCGGACTCCAGAGAAAACTCTTTACTGCCATGACCATATTTATAGGAATAATGACTTATACTCATACAATCAACTCCTTTATTTTTGTTAACTCTATTGTACCATAGACTATGACAAATAAAAAAGGACGGAAAGCTCCGTCCATGTATTTTTTTAATTTATTTTTTAGGCAGTGACAATAAAACCACAGTTAAAATAATGCAGGTCATCCCGACCAGATCCTCCAGCGTCAGAGGCGTTTTCAGCCACAGCACTACGGCAATGATCGAAGCTAAAGGTTCGGCACAGGAAATAAGACTGGCTTTAGTAGCGCCTACTACTTTTAATCCCACTAAAAAAACACTATAGCTCAGTACCGTAGCCCCCAGGATCAGATAGACCATAGCAGCGACTGCCGCACCATCCCAATGGCCGCTGGGCTCAAAAGGATTGATGAAGATACAGAGAAATCCGCCTGATAAAAATTGTCCCCAGCCGATGATCAAAGTCGTCGAATATTTTTGCAGCAGCCGAAACGGCATAACTGTATAAAACGCCAGGGAAATAGCAGAAATTATCCCAATGGTCAGCGCCGCCGGCGACAATACCACCGAATCCAGGCTGCCGTGAGTAGCGATCAGAAAAACTCCGGCCAGAGCAAAAAAAATACCGACGAACTCACGCCCTTCCGGCAGGCAGCGGTTTTTCCAGGACATCCACAGCATGACAAAGATCGGCGCCGTATATTGCAGCACTGTAGCAGTAGCCGCATTGCACAGTGAGATCGTGTAATAAAAACCAAACTGTGCCCCTAACAATCCCAGAAAAGAAAATGCCAGCAGATCTTTACGATCTTCTTTATCCTGCAGCACTGCCCAGATATTCTCGCCGCGACACAGCAGATAGCCTAAAAAGACCACGCCGGCAATGATCTGTCTTACCGCGATAAGCCAGGGAGCGCCTACATCATAAAATTGAAATAAAAACTGGCCGGCAACGCCGCCCAGTCCCCAGGCTGCTGCTGCCAGCAGAATGAATATCACGCCCAGGCGAAATGAAAGCTGCATAAACTGCACTCCTTTAAATATCAATAGATTTCATTGTACGCCAGCGGCGGGATTTAGTCAATAAAAAACCGTACCGGCTTTAAATACTGGTACGGTTCGTTATTTTTTATTAAATGATCGCCATAAAATAACACAGAGAACAGAATAATATTGTTAATGTTATCATGATCGGATCGGCGATCGAAGTGCGGTAATTTTCCGGATTATATTTGGGACTGTTGCGCAAAGGCTTGGCATCCAAAAATTCCATTGGGTTATGACTCAGCTCCATGGATTTTTCATATAATACCTCCCAGGTATTGCCAAGCGCCCGGCTTACTGCACAGCACAGATAAGACAGCCCGGTCACGATGCCCGCAAAAGGCTTTCGGTAAAACCAGTCCGTATCCAGTGATAAAGCTGTATGCGGCGCCATTTTTGGCAGATACATCATAAACGGCAGCATCGCCATTCCCAGCATTTCTATAGACTGGGTAATATGGTCGACCGTAAAGGGGTGGTATGGTTCCATCGTAAAGGGCAGATACCTGTACAAAAGCTCGGGATAAACGCCGTATAACACGCACAGAGTCGCGCCGATACCCATGGCTACATACATATTCTTCGGAACTTCACGTTTGATGACCACGCCGTTGTCAGGCGCCAGGAAGATGAAGTAGATCATCTTGAGGGCGATGGATAAAAACGTACCGACACCAGCCAGCTGCAGCAGCAGCTCAACAGAACCGTAATGGGCAGCAGCGGCGGCGCTGATCGTGATGGATTTACTGATGAAGCCGTTGAACAGCGGCACACCGGAAATCGAAAGGGCAGCGATCACAAAGCACCAGAACGTAAACGGCATCTTTTTAGCAAGACCGCCCAGCTGGTTGATTTTGCGGATACCAGTCGCATAAATGATCGCGCCGGCACACATAAAGAGCAGTGATTTATAAAGGATATGGCTGAAAGCATGCGCTGTTGCGCCGTTCAGCGCCATAGCCGTTCCCAATCCTACGCCGGCGACCATAAAACCGACCTGGCTGACGATGTGGTAAGAAAGCAGACGCCGCATATCATTTTCCATGATCGCATAGCAGGCTCCGTATAAAGCCATCAGCACACCGAACCAGATAAGGAAGTCAGTGCCTGCAAAAATGCGGATCAGACAATAAACAGCGACTTTAGTAGTGAACGAACTCAGAAAAACGCTGCCGGTGACCGTACCTTCGGGGTAAGCGTCAACCAGCCAGGCGTGCAGCGGCACTACGGCCGCATTGATGGAAATGCCGAGACAGATCAGCCAGAAGGCAGTATCCCATGGTCCCTGTGCCAGCGGCATAACTAAATAATCTCCGGCGCTGACCTTTAAGAAAATACCGGCCAGCAGCAGATTGCCGCCGAACATATGCACTAATAAATACCGATAACCAGCCTGCCGCGAAGCAGGAGTTTTTTTACACCAGATAAGAAACAGCGAAGTAGCCGCCATCAGCTCCGAAAAGAAGATCAGAGTCAGCCAGTCCTGGGCTAAAGTTACGCCCAGCGCGCTGCCGGCATAAGTCATCGAACAGAAGGCTTCCATCCTGTTACTGTTATGGCAGGCATAGATACCGCCGATAACCGCCATCATACAGAAAATCAGGGCGAAGATCCAGCTGAGCGCGTCTACATGGAGATAATGCAGCGTGATCCCGTTGATAAAGGGCAGCGTCGCATTCGTGCCCGGCGCCAGCGTCAGCACCGCGCCTAATCCCAAAAGCGGACCTGCCGCAAGCACCGGCCGGCGCAGACTTTTAGGAACAAACAATGCTATCAATCCGACAGCGATCAGGATAAAACCGGGGTGCAGATTACTCATCGTCATCGTCACCTCCGTCATCATAATAATCTTCCGGACGCTGCAGCAGCGGCGTCATAACTATTTTAGCTACAAAAATCAACAGCCAGCAGCCTGCAAAACCAAACAGCAGATTAAAACCCTGGGTAGTGTTCCACCATTCGTGATAATGAGGATGAGCGAAGAAAAACTCCAGGACAGCGGCAAGCACCGCTACTATAAGAACAAGCTTATACAAAGCAGTTTTTGTCAGCTTCATCACCAGCCACCTCCAGTCCAGCCCTGGCAGATACTATCTGCTGCCTGCGAAGCCATTGCGTAGAAATTCGGGGATATTTCCGGCATCACGCCTAAAACAAGCGCCAGAATCGTTGTGAAACAGATCGGCAGCAGCATTCTGTAGCTGATCTCACCATAAGTACGGAATTGTTCCTGTGGGTCCCTTTTAAAATACGCCATTTGACAGACCGGCATCAAATAAGTAAGCGCCAGCATCGCGCTTGCGATCAGTACTGCAACATATAAGGGCTTGCCGGACTGCAAAGCGCCCAGCGCCAGGTTCCACTTACTGATAAAGCCGACCAGAAACGGCATCCCGGCAATACCCAGCGAGGCGATCGTAAAGCAGCACATCGTGATCGGCATCTTTTTGCCGATACCGTACATCTCACTGATATTACTGCGATGCGTCCTGACAATAATAACACCGGCACACATAAAGAGCGTGATCTTCATGACCGCATGGGCCACCAGATGCAGATACGCGCCTTTGATACTGAGCGGCGACAGCAGCGCCGCGCCTAAAACGATATAAGAAAGCTGCCCGATCGTCGAAAAGGCCAGCCGCCGTTTCAGATTATCCTGCTGAATAGCGATCAGCGAGGAAATGATGATACTGCCGGCCGCAAACCAGGCCAGGATATCAGCAGTCCCGATATCCGCCAAAAGCTTAGGACCGAAAACGAAGCCGATGATACGCAGGACAGCGAAAACACCGGTCTTAACAACTGCCACCGCATGCAGCAGGGCGCTGACAGGCGTCGGGGCGATCATCGCTGCCGGCAGCCAGCCATGCAGCGGCATGACAGCTGCTTTTACCGACCCAGCCAGGATCATGATCAGGAAGATGAGCTGCAGCTGCCAGGTAGGCGCCATATCCGTTGTCAAAAAGCCGCCTGCCTTGAAATCCATTGTACCGGAAATGCAGTAAACTGCCACCAGTCCGGCCAAAAACAGCTGCCCGGAAATCAAAGTGTAGATCAGATATTTACGGCTGGCCAGCAGAGCTTCTTCGTTGCGCTTATGCAAGACCAGCGGATAACTGGCGATCGTCAGCAGCTCGTAAAAGAAGAAGAATGTCAGCAGATTAGAAGCCATCGCAATGCCCATAACCGAACTCATACAAATAGCAAAAGCGGCAAAATAGCCTGTTTGCTCATGCTCATTGTTACAGCGCATATAACCAATGGAATAGAAGTTGATCGGTATCCATAAAAGCGCAGCCAGACAGGCAAAGAGAATACCGGCGCTGTCGGCACGCAGGGTAAAGCCGATCGTATCAGTGATCTGGAACAGGGTCCATTCATAGGTCACACCCGCCAGAACGCCCGGTACCATAGATATGATCAAACCGAATTTAATAAATGAAGCAATAACGCTCCAGCTTTCGCGGACATTAGGATATCTGCGGCTGAAAGAGATCAGCACCGCCGCGAGGAAGGAAACGCCTACTGCCAAGAAGGGTCTGCAATCCATGATCGTCATCTCAGAAACACCTCCGGCAGTCCAGATTTGAGAATATCGTCAACAATATCCACGCTGTAGAAGCCCAGGACTAAAATCCCGATACCGGCACACAAAATCGGGATCGCCATCTCAGGCGGCAGGCCCAGCTTGCCTTCATGCCTGTTGATTTCTGTCAGCGACGCCTCGTGCTGAACAAACATCTGCTCAAGAATACGGAAGAAATAAACGGCGTTCAGCAAGCTGCTGATAACAAGAACAACGATATAGAAATACTGCCCGCCCTGATAAGCTCCCAGCATCAGATACCATTTACTGAAAAAGCCTGCCGTCGGCGGGATACCGACCATCGACAAAGCCGCCAGAATAACGGTGATCGTGCTTAAAGTCATTTTTTTATTCAGCCCGCCTAAACGGTACAGATTGATTTCGCCGAAACGGTACTGGATACCGCCGATAACAAGAAACAGCGCGCTTTTCATAAAAGCGTGGTTGATGATATGCAGTACGGCGCCGATAAAACCATACATATTGCCGATCGCCAGACCGATAGCAATGTAACCGATCTGCGCCACACTGGAATAAGCCAGCATCCGGCGGAAGTCGTACTGGGCCAGCGCCATGATCGAACCGATCAGCACGCCCCCGATGCCAAGAATGCCTAAAACTGTTAAGGCCGTGCTGATGATCGGATTATTGACACCGAAAATATAAAAGAAGAAACGAATGATTGCGTAAGCTGGAACCTTGCTCATCACGCCGGCAATAAAGGCCGCCGAACCGGGATGGGCAAAGTTGTAAGCGTCCGGCTGCCAGCCGTGCAGCGGGAACAGTGCCATTTTGATACCGAAACCGATAAACAGACATGCAACCGCTAAAGCGAACGGCGGCGAACTGAGATAAGGCATGATCCTTTCGCCCAGATCAGCCATATTCAAAGTACCGGTCATCGCATACAGATAAGCAACAGAAATCAGATACAGGGAAGCGCCGATCGTACCGATCAGCATATAACGAAAAGCTGCCAGCATGGATTTTTTACCGCCCATGGCGATGAGCCCGTAACCGGACAGGGACATGACCTCTAAATAAACGTACAGATTGAACATATCACCGGTGATGACCATACCGCACAGGCCCACCGTCAAAAGTCCGTACAAAGTATAATAACCGCCGATATGCAGCCAGTCTTCCTTGCGCATAAAGGGCTTGCTGTACACAGCAACCATCAGCGAAATGAAGGTTATCAAAACCGCCATCACCGCACTCAGCGGATCGATCACAAACTCAATGCCCAAAGGCGGTTCCCAGTTGCCCATCCAGTAGTGGATAGCTTCGCCGCTGGTCAGAGTTTGATGCAGTACCTGCAGCGAGCAGGCCAGCGAACCGGCGATCGAGCCGATGACCAGCCAGGAACCGAGATTCTTATTGAACTTGCTGAATAAGAGGCAGAGCAGAGCCGCCGTCAGAGGCAGCAGCACGATCAGTACAGGACAATGCTGGATCATTTGCTGGCCCTCCTTATAACCTCTACTTCTTCAACGGAGCCGTAAACTTCTTTGATCCGCATCAGCAAAGCAATGGCCACACCCGTTGTACCCAGACTGACGACGATCGCCGTCAGCATCAGACAGTGGGGCAGCGGATTGATATAGGAAGCGGCATCCGGTACATTTGGGTCAAAAATAGGAATCATACCGCCTTCTTTCTGCGCCAGGCACAGATAAAAGAAAATTACAGCCACCTGCATGACATTCATTGCCATCAGCTTTTTCATATAATTTTTACTCAGAACCATACCATATACACCCAGAAAGAATAAGATCATGACCAGTGTATAGATCCCCTTGGTCTGCAAAAACTCATTTAGCGCTCCCATTTTCGTCCCCCCTTTCCACAACAGCATCCAGAATATTGATGATCGTCATCATAACGCAGATCGTTACCCCGATCTCAATAAACAAAATCCCCAAAGCATGTAATTCGTTGGTATGTTCTGCTTTAAACGGCAGATAACTGTAATCCAGGAAATTGCCGCCGTTAAGCATTGCCAGCCAGCCGGTAGCCGCATAGATGAAGGTCCCGACGCCGGCCAGGACCAGCGAATTTTTTACCGAGATATTGAACGAAGCGTGATCGCCCATGATCAGCCTGGATAAAACCACGCCGATCGACAGCAATGCTCCCGCCTGGAAGCCGCCGCCGGGTCCGGCCTCGCCGAAAATTAAAACATAGACGCCGTAGATCAAAGTAAAAGGTACGATAATCCGGAACGCCGTATCAAGGACTATGCCGCCGAAAGGTTTTTTCATGCGTCTTCATCCTCCTTTTCCGGTCTGCGGCCCATCGTGCTGCTGCTCAGCAGCATTACTACTGTCAGTCCGGCCAGAAACATCACCGTAGTTTCCCACATCGTATCAAAGCCTCTATAGTCGGCCAGAAGCCCGGTAACGATATTGGGCGACCCGGTATCCTGCACGCTGCGCTCGATGTAAACAGGCGTAACATGCTGGTTCGGCGCTGAATTGACATCACCTATAAACGGCAGATATGTCACAAAGGAACAGAACATCCCCGTAATTACTGCCAGTAAAACCGTTACTAAACCGCGCATTATTTACACCACCTGTCTATTTTCTTCAGCGAGGCTACGAAATAGATCGTTGAGATCGTGCCGATAACGGCCTCTGTAAAGGCTACGTCAGGCGCGCCCATCATCAGATACAGCAGTACGGCACAGAAACTGAAAGCGCTGTAAATAACTGCCGCACACAAAATATCTTTACAGAAAATGACGCTGATCGTCGTTACAATAAGAAACACCAATAATATCGCTTCAATGAGGTAGATCTGCATGATTCTTCTCCTCCTTTGCATCCTCTTCCAGGGTCCAGACATGATGCCCCGATTTATAAGCTGCTTTACTGAGGATGTGGGTACCGATCGGATTGCCCAGAAAAATCAACAGGAAAATCATAATCATTTTCAATGAAGTGAGCGTGAGCCCCTCATAAATGACCAGACCCATGAACGACAGCATGACCCCCAGCGTCTCGCTGTTGCCGGAAGCATGCAGCCGGCAGTAAAAATCGGGCAGGCGCAGCATACCAATAGCAGAAGCCAGCAGAAAAAATGCTCCGCCGGCTAAAAAAAGTCCGGCAATAAATTCACGCAAAGTGATATCCGCTATCATACGTCCTTACCTCCCAGATATTTCGCTATGATCACTGAACCGACAAAACCGATCAGTGCGTAAGACATTGCAATATCCACATACATTTCCGGACGTCCGTCCAGATAACCGAACAGAATGATCAACAGGATCGTATCGGCGCCGGTAACGCCCAGGCCATTCATACGGTCATATACTGTCGGGCCCTGATAAATACGCTGCAGCATCATACCAATGACACAAACGACTGCAACCATGATTGCAACAATAATTATATGCATGCGTTACTCTCCCTTCAGTACCGTAAAATCAAATTCTTCTCCGAAAAGCTCTGCTACTTTCCGCGGCATAGCTCCGGCCAACAGTCCTTCCGCCGCGCCTTCCGTCAAAGCATGTACTTCATAGATCCCCTCAGATGTGACATTCATCGTTACTGTTCCTGGCGTCAGCGTAATGGAATTTGCCAGCAGCACCTTCGCCATCGGGTTATCCGACCTGAACACGAAACGGATCACCTTCGGGTCGATCCTGAGCTCCGGCCGTACCGTCGCTTTGACAACATCGATATTCGCCAGCACCAGCTCTTTCAAAAGCCACATACTGTAGCATAAAAATGCAATCGGCGAAACACCAAGTGCAAAATATTTTTTGGTGCCGTCGGCATTGGGCAAAAGCAGCAGCGGATAACAGATCCAGGCAACCACCGCGCTGGTGATAAGTCCGTACACGACAAATTTAACTGCAAAATCTCCTGACAGCGCCAGCCAGAAAACAAACATCAGTATCCCCAGGGAAAATAAATGCGTCAGCGGAGACCCCACTATCGTCCGATCTTTTAAAACACTCTCTTTCTCCACAGCAACCACCCTTCTTTTCACAGCAAACTTATTTCAAGCAATACAAATACCGCTTCCACGTCTTTGTGAAACCGGTAGGCAAAGTCTCTATACAATTCTGCATAGATAGCGACAGTTTCAAGACGGGTCGAAATGTCCCGATGTCGTTTTTTGCTTCGTCCTCAGCCCTTCGTACGGCTGATTAGGTTGCAAAGCATCGGAAACAGAACCTCCTGAGACACTGGTCTGCTAATTAGTTTTACAGCATCCCTGGCAAAAGCAAAATCTTGCCCTTATTCTATGTTTTTATTTTTATTTTATATTAGACAAAAATCGCAGAATTCCTGCTATTTTTCAGCAAATTTGCTCAAATAGCAGGAATTTTTTCTAATTGCGACGAATCGCTTATAATTTTATTTCTTTAAAAAGGCATTTCCCCTGCGGCAGCACTCTGCCGGCGATCCGCGCGCCGCGTTCCACATCGGCGGTAAAGCAGACCTCCAAAGTACCTGCTCCTTCAGAGCGCAGAAGCCCCTCTGCAGCCAGAACCGTCTTCGTATCCTGCGCGGTAGCGTCCGCCGGGTCGATCACAGTCACCTCACTGCCAAACTCGCTTTCGATCTCTTTTTGAATAAAAGGATAATGCGTACAGGACAAAATCAGCGTATCGATGCCGGCCGCCTTCAGCGGCGCCGCATATTCGGCAACAGCAGCCCTGACCTCGGCGCTGTCAAACTGCTCGCCTTCGATCAGCGGCACAAACTTCGGGCAGGCCTGAGGATAGACATCCGCACCGTCATCAGCTGCCAGGATCGCGGCCTTATGCGCACCGCTGTTGATCGTAAATTCAGTGGCAAACACGCCGATCTTTTTCCTGCTGCTGGCGGCAAGTACCAGCTGCGCGCCTTTCGACATCCCCACGATCTCAAAAGCATGGCTGCCTTTAAGTGTGTCCACACCCAGAACAGTCAGCGTGTTGCAGGCAATAACTACCAGCTTTACCCCGCGGCCGTCAAGATAATCAATGATCTCACCTACAAACCGGCGTACTTCGGCTTCACTGCGGGGCCCGTACGGCGTACGCGCCGTATCGCCCACATAAATAAAATCCTCCTGCGGCAGCGCCGCCTGCAGACATTTTAAGACCGACAAACCGCCGACGCCTGAATCCAAAACTCCGATAGGTGCATTTTTCTGCATAATTATCCCTCCAACCCCATTGTTTCCACGCATAAAATTTCACTGAGCTTTATTTATATTATATGCTTTTTTTCATAAAATAGCACACTATATCTGCAAATAATTCTGTGTTACAATAAGAGGGCAACAAGCTAATCAAATCACACTGAAAAGGATGTGCTGCATTTGACCGTCTCTCCTGTCAATTACCATAGCTGGCGCCGCTTTTGGGCGCGGATGTTCGATTATTTCCTGATCGGCTTTTTATTTTTGCTTCTGAGCCGTAATTCTATCTTCGCGCTCAACAATATCTTTCTTTACTCGGCGCTGCAGCTGATCGTCGTCATCAGCGCTGAAGCCTTTATGCTGGCCCGCACAGGCACTACCGCCGGCAAAAGCTTTCTGGGACTGCGTGTAGTTTCACCGTCTGCGCCGCTGGATTTCAATTTAGCCTGGAAACGTACCTTCTGGGCCTATGTCAAAGGGCTGTGGCTGGGCATCCCGATCATGATGTTCGTCCCCGCCTGGTTTGCGCGGCAGGTGCTGCGTGACAGCGGCTCGACGATCTGGGATCAGGCCTGCGGCACCCATATCGAAGCAGAACCGGTCGGACGGCTGCGCTACATACTGTTCGCCATCGTCTTTTTTATGCTCTTTGCCGCGATCGGCAATTATGAAGTATTTCTGCAGCAAATAGCACAGGGACAATAACCAAAAGGTTATTGTCCCTGTTTTTCATCTGCATTTGCAATTAATTACTTCGCTGTCAGGCCGCCGTCCACGGGAATGATACTACCCGTCATAAAACTGTTGAACGGCGACAGCACTGAGCAGATCACATGCGCGATCTCCAGCGGCTCCCCGACCCGTTCCAGCGGATAGGCCTGCTCCACATCCTCCAGCGTATAACTGCCGTCCGCCTGCTGCAGCTGTTTACCCAGCATCGGCGTCGCCACATCGCCCGGGCAGATACAGTTGACCCGTACCCGCGGCGCCAGATCCAAGGCCAGCGCTTTCGTAAACGCTACGACAGCGCCCTTGGATGCGCAGTACAGCGGACAGCCATAATTGCCATTGATCCCCGCATCGGAAGCAATATTCACGATGCTCGCCCCCTCTGCCGCCAGCAGAGGCAGCAAGGTCTGCGTCAAAAAAATCGTTCCTTTGACATTAGTGTCCATGATCGAAAAAAAATCATATTCGGTCACCTTCTCCAAACGGCGTTCCTGATAGATCCCCGCCGCATTGACGATCAGATCAATATTTTCACGCTGCTCGCGCACGTTCTGCGCCGCACTGCGGCAGGCTTCCAGATCTTTAACGTCGCCCTGCACATAATGCACTTTGCCATAAGCGCTCAGCGTGACCGCCGCTTCTGTACCCTTTTCGGCATCACGTCCCAGCAGCCACACCTCGGCGCCGTCTTTCAGCAGCAGCTCGGCCACAGCCTTGCCGATGCCCGACGTACCGCCGCTGATAAAGGCGACCTTGCCTTCACAACCATAGTTCATTAATCTGTACTTCCTTTCTTCAGAGCCGGCGGCAGCTGCAGCACTACGCTGGTCGCCTCGCCGGGTATACTTGTCATTGTCAGTCCGATACCGTGACGTTCGCTGATCTGCTTCGAGATCGCCAGCCCCAGACCGCTGCCGCTCTTATTCGTTTCACCCCGCGTTTTATAAAAACGGTCGAACACATGGGGCAGCTCTTCCTGCTTCACGCCGCAGCCGTGGTCAGTTACCGTCAGCCTGCTGCCGAGCAGAGTAACTTCGATTTTACTCTGTTCCGGTGAAAATTTGATGCTGTTGTCCAAAAAGATCAGCAGCATCTGCCGCAGCCGTCCATAATCGCCTTCAACGATATAGACAGGCGTGTCCAAGGACAGTTGGATAGTAATATTTTTCTGCTGTCCCAGCCGCTGGCTGCTGCGAACTACGTCCTGCACCACATCGCATAAATTCACAGGTTCCTTTTCGATCGGAAAATCCGTATTCTGCAGCCGTGACAGATCCAGCAGATCGTTGATCAGCCGCTGCAGGAACAAAGTTTCCGCCAGCATCTGCCGGTGGTAATCCTCGACCTCCTGCGGCTCGGTGACTATCCTGTCACACAGCGCTTCCAGCGAACCGCGGATGACCGTCACCGGCGTCCGCAGCTCATGGGAAATATTCGCGATAAAATCACGGCGCAGCTGCTCCAGCTTTTTACTGGCCTGATCTGCTTCCAGCAGTCTTTCGCCCAGTCCGTCCAGCGTTTGGGCCAGCTGCCCGATCTCATCCTTCTGGTCGATATTGCAGCGCTCCGTATAATCATGCTCCGACATCTTTTCAGCGACCAGCCGCATCTTATTGAGCGGTTTGGTAAACTTCCACGAAAAAAGCATACTCAGGACAAACACCAGGACCATCGCCACGACGCACGATAAAATCAGGATCCTGATCCCCTCCCAGGCAGCTTCACGCATGCCCTGTACCGGCGAATGCAGCAGCACCACAGCTCTGACTTTGCCGCCGGCATCGCTGACAGGCACGCCTACCGTGACCACCAGCTCGCCCAGTACGGGATTGATCTCCTCCATGACAAAGTTCTGTCCGGTAAAGCCCTGTTCCACCGCTCTTTTGATTTCCGGCGACAGAGCGTTATAGTCAAAATCACTGGCAGATTCGGCTATATCCTCCTGCTGACGCATCAGCATCCGCTTATGTCCGTGCATCATACCGTGCTGTTCGGGCAGCGCGCCGACGTCCTCACGGTGCATTTTGACATTTTTATTCTCATCTACCACCCACACGTTTTCCATCGTGATATTGTCGATATAACGGATGAAACGGCTGCTGCCGATACCGCCGTAACGGTTCTGCAGCCGCGACATATTATCCTGCAGTACCTCGGCGATCTTCGTTGCCCGCACCTGCATCTCTTTCTTTTTCAGATCCAGCGTATGCTTGCCGAAAAAATGCATAAAGGTGCCGCCCACGACCAAAGCAAAAATCAGCAGTACCGCTGCAAAATACAGCGTCAGCTTCCAGGCGATTTTATTGCGCATGCTCTTTCTCCTCGAAACGGTAGCCTACGCCCCAAATGGTCTTGATCTCCCACTCCTCGTGTTCAAACTTATCCACCTTGGCCCGCAGGCGCTTGATATGTGAATCCACAGTCCGGCTGTCGCCGAAATAATCATAACCCCAGATACTGTCCAGCAGGTTCTCACGCGAAAACACCTTGCTGCTGTTTTTAGCCAAAGTCCACAGCAGCTCTACTTCCTTTTTCGTCAGCGTTACGTCCGCGCCGCCGATCGTGACCAGATATTTGTCCAGATCGATCACAAGATTGCCGACGCTGTACAGATTCTGCTGCTCGGCTTCGCGCGGCTGGACCCGGCGCAGGATAGCGCGGACACGTGCCATGACCTCGCCTGCTGAAAAAGGTTTCAGGATATAATCATCAGCGCCGATATCCAGCCCCATGATCCGTTCAAAATCTTCACCGCGGGCCGTGACCATAATGATCGGCACCATCGACCGGCGGCGCAGCTCACGGCAGACCTCGAACCCGTCCAGCTTCGGCATCATCACGTCCAGCAGTACCACGTCGATATTTTTTTCATGCTGCTCAAACAGCTCCAGCGCCTGCTGTCCATCCAGCGCCACCAACGGCTCGAACCCCTCTTTGCGGGCATAATTGGCTAAAATAGAAGTTATCTGCTGATTATCGTCAGCAATCAAAATTTTATTCATCGCTGCACCTCGTAAATGTATTATTACCATTATATACTTAATTTGTGCGTACGGGGATAAATTATTAGCCGCACAGCTCAGCTCCCTGTAAGTATATTATACGGTCCGCACTTGTCTGCAATCAATATAACACAAAGATGTGTCAAAAAAATGTTTATCCGCAAAATTTATCTGCGGGCATAGAAAAACCCCCGCCGCCTTATGGCAGCGAGGGTCACAGTTTATCCGTTCAGTTTCAGGCAATGTAGGATCTGAGCATCCACAGCAGTTTTTGATATTCCCCTAAATAATCATTGAACTGGTCCGCAGTCACACCGTCGCCGGCAGCATCTGCCAGCTCCACGATCTCTTTGGTATCCCTGATCCAGTATTCCACATCGGCGATCAGCCCCTGCACAGTTTCTTCCGAAGAAATCGGCTTATCTGCCAGTTCCTTGATCGTCGCCAGCGCCAAAGCCTCTTTCATATTGGCGACCGGCGCCTGACCAACTGCCAGCAGCCGTTCAGCTACCGCGTCGATGATCTCGGCAGTCCGGTCATACAGCTCCTCCAGCTTTGCATGCAGAGTGAAGAAGCTGCGCCCCTTCACATACCAGTGCAGATTATGGAGCTTGATATAAGCGACTTCCTGATTGGCAAGATAAAGATTCATTTTTTCATATAATTTTTTAGACATGATAGATTCCTCCTCAAGATTTATAAATTCTGTTATTTTCAGTATCGGCCGGATAATCAGCCGTTTTGGACCTGCTCGTAATTAGCCGCTACCGCTTTCCAGTCGATAACATTGTAGAAAGCCTGCACATAATCAGCGCGCAGATTTTTATATTTCAGGTAGTAAGCGTGTTCCCAGACATCGATGCCCAGGATCGGCACGAAACTGCTGCCTTCGATGATCGGGTTGTCCTGGTTCGGGCTGGCAGACAGCAGCAGTTTGCCGCCGGCAGCCGCAGACAGCCAGGCCCAGCCTGAACCGAACTGCCCTAACGCCAGCGCGCTGAGCTGTTCCTTAAAAGCGGCAAAGCCGCCGAATTCTCTGGTCAGTGCCTGCGCCAGCGCGCCTTCCGGTTCACCGCCGCCGTCAGGGCTGATAGTCGAAAAATACAGGTTGTGGTTATAATAACCGCCGCCGTTATTTCTGATAGCTTTACGCAGACCGCTGTCAGCGATACTGTCCAGGTTTGCCAGCAGCTCGGTGATATCCCTGTCGCTGACGCCGGCTTTTGCGGCTGCGTCATTCAGGTTTTTAGTATACGCCGCATGATGCTTGGAATAATGTGTTTCCATTGTCAATGCGTCGATATGCGGTTCTAAAGCCTCATAAGCATAAGGCAGCTGATATTGTTGATACATATAGATCCTCCTTTGTCCAAAAGCTTTGGCCCATTGCAGTTGATTTTCGTTTCGATTAGCTTCGGCTAACCTTTGATTTGATTATACACTACTCTCTTGATAAAAACAAGTCTAAATTGATTTTAATTATCAATTACTTTATTTACATAATTCAAAAATATTTTCCATTGACCCGTAAAGCCTGCTGCCAGGCGCAGCTGCTTCTGGAAAAATGCATGGAAAAATATGTAGGCATTCCTTGAAAAGAGCTAAATTGCTTTCTTCCTGCCAAACATGCTAAAATAAAAATGTCAGAAAAAAGTCTGTAAATCGTCATAATTTTGACATAAGTTTACTCTACAATAAGCTTACAAGGTCAAACGAACCTCAAATCACAATCTTAAAGGAGATGTTGTTATGATAAAAACTTCCTGGAAAAAATCTCTCGTCGTAGCCGGTGTTTTAACGGCTTTATGCGCTTCCGCTGCTTTTGCAGCCGAGCAGCCTGCGCAAAAAACCAGCATGCGCGAACGCACGAACGCTATTTTACATCACGACGAAAACGATGGCACGGCCGACCGTCCCTACCATATGGAACGTGGCCGTCATGGGCGCGGACCCATGCACCCCGGCCCGCAGCTGACTGAAGAGCAGATCAAAGAACGCGAAGCCAGACGCGCCGAATGGGAAAATATGACCCCCGAAGAGCGCCAGCAGACCCATGCCAAATGGCGTGAAGAACGCATGAAAAATATGACGCCCGAAGAAAAAGAACGCTTTGAACAACGTGAAAAACAGCGCGAAGCATGGCGTAAAATGACTCCTGAAGAACGCCAGAAAGCCCGTGAAGAAGCACGCGCCAAATGGGACAGTATGAGTGAAAGTGAGAAACAGACTGCCCGTGAGCATTTCCGCAGCTATTACCATGCAGGCGGCGGCCATTACTATGAAGGCCACCGCAAATACCGCCACCATAAAGGCGAATACCGCGGCGAACACAGAGGCGGCTATTATGGCGACAGACGCACCGAATGCCCTAATTCCAACTGCCCCTGGTAAATGCAAAAAACTTTTACGTAAACATCCTTTCCTCACAGCAAAAGAGCCTGCGTTTCATTGGAAACGCAGGCTCTTTATTTATATTCTGCTTTATTCCTTTTCCTCATAGACCGTATAGCCGTTCTTGCCTTTGTCCTTTGTCTGATACAATGCCTTGTCTGCTTTTGCATACAACTCGGTAAAACTGCTGCCATGCTGCGGCGCTAAAGCTATCCCTACGCTGACAGACATTTTCCAGCAGCTGCCGCTGTCCTCACAGACAGTGTCAAGCTTCTGGCACAGGCGGGCCGCTTTGCGGCGGGCGCCTTCCTCATCCGAGATCGTCCCGAAAACCACGAACTCGTCACCGCCGATACGGCCGATGATATCATCCTCACGACAGTATTTACGCAGATCGTCCACAAATTTCCTGATACAGAAATCGCCGAAAATATGGCCGTGCAGATCATTGGCCTGCTTAAAATTATCCAAATCGATGATAAAAAAGCTGTAGCTGCCCTGCAGCTTGCCGCACAAAACCCCGTCGATGATCCTTTCCGTCGCCTTTTTCGTATAAACGCCGGTCATCTCATCTGTGGAAGCCTTTCTTTGCGTTTTTCCTCGTCGATATTTTTACGGTAGGCGAACATATGCACTGACTTATCAGTTTCCGAATAGAAAATATAAGCGTCGATTCGCATCCAGAAATAATCGCTGCCATTTTCTGTGATCATAAATTCATACTGCAGATAATTATTGCCGGCCTTAAAGTGCCGCATCACATTTTCGATACTGAACGTCGCCACATAGCCGGCCCGGTATTTTTCCAGCAGCTGCCTGTCGGCCACAGCCTGCAGGAATTCCTCATAGGGCAGGTCTTTAGCGCCCATCGCCTCAAAATACAGCTCGGTCTTTTTGCTGGCCGCCCTGTTTTTAGTAATGTTCAATTCATAAATATTATCATAGATCTGCTCGGTCGCTTCCTTGAACAGCTCCTGCCGTTCTTCCAGCAGCTTCGTCATCCGCACGTTGAACTTTCTGATCACCGAAGTGATAGTCAGAATGATCAGCAGGATCACCACCAAAATCAAAACTGCCGTCTGCAGCATTTTTTCATTCAACTCCGTCAGCAAGGCGCTCGTATCCTGCTTTACCAGCAGATACCACGACAGATCGGGGATGTAGCGGACGACCAGATAGCTTTTTTCGTTATTCTGCACAGCGCCCGGCATCCAGATATCCCAGTTGGTCCTGCCGTTTTTCCAGTCCAGGATCTCGCTGCGGATATCTTCGCTGTCATTGACCTTGAACCAGTCCACCGTCTGATGCCCGTTATAAAGGCTGGAAACTTCGATCTCGCCTTTTTCATTGATCAGATATGTCGCAACGTCGTATTCCTTTTCATATTCCTGCAGCAGGCCTTTGATATAATCGACATTCACGCCGACACCCACTACACCGATCACCCGGCCGGACGCATCCCTGATCCTGCAGTTTACAAACAGAGTGATCTTACCGGCCGCACCCGCAACTTCATCATTATCGATATTAAGGCTGTATTCTTCGCCGCTTTGCAGAAAATTATAATACCATACGTTTTCATCCTCGCCCTGGACAAGCTTGCGATCCAGACCGTTGAAATTATAATAATTATTGGTGGACGCCGAAACCAGGAACACCGAATCATAGGCATATTTATTTTTATAGGTATCCAGATACTTCCTGATCGTTTCCTGGTAACCGGCCTCCTGATAACGGCTGCCCTCTTCCTCCAGCAGCTTGATCAGCAGGCTGTCATGCGCCATCGTCTGCGAGATATTCACCGGCCTGGTCAGCAGCGTCGACAAACGGTAATAAATACCTTCCGAGGCCAGCGAGGAGACCTGTTTGATCTTCACCAGTGAAGCATTATAATTAGCGCGGTAGCTCAAAGTCGCGATCAGGGCGAAACCAACCAGCAAAATCACACTGACGAGTAAATTAGTTTTTAATAAGATATTATTTTTCATTGCCGGCTGCCTTCTATTTTTCGTTATTATCTACAATAAATACAATCATTATATTAAGTTACTATTTTTATTATATTCCAAAAGATTTTTGCTGGCAATCTTTAAATTGTAATATTAAATAAATACTTGTTTTTGGTGAACGCTTTTTCCGGCTCATACTTTCCCAAACCTTGTGCCGCCAGCGCCCGCACAAAAAAATCCCACCGCCCGGCAGCAGTGGGATGTACAGACCCTTTTCAGACCGTCGAGAATAACGGCCAGTACCTGATAAACAAATAACCAACGACTGTGATCAGCAGCACACTGCACAACGACAGCAGCAAACCGTTTTTCAACAGCTCGGCCGGGTCCAGCCCATAGCTGACCGGGATAGCCCTGATCGATACCGGCAATACATAAGCGCTGTTGAAGGCGACGATCGCCACGAACAAATACGGGATCGGGTTCAGCCCCAGCGCCTGCGCGATGCTCTGCACTACAGGCACGGCAATGGCGGCGGCCGCCGTATTGCTGGAAATCTCAGTCAGTACCGTCGAAAACAGCGTAAAAGCAAATACCGTTTCCAGACCGCCAGTCAGCGGCAGCAGCGTGATCGCCTCAGCCATTTTCAGGGCCGCGCCGGTTTCCGTCACCAGACTGCCCAAAGCCAGGCCGCCGGCAAATAAAAACAGCATGCCCCACATAACGCCCTTTTCCGCAAATTCCCAGGTCAGCAGAGCCTTGCCGTCCTCATCCTCGAAGGTGAAGGCCAGCAGCCCCATGATCAGAAAGACATACGCAGGCTTCAGCGCCGGCAGCCACCCGGCGTACAGCGGCCGGATAAAAGCCAGCAGTGTCGCCGCGACAAACAGCACCAGGCTGATTTTTTCGCCCAGCCGTATCGTACCCAGCTGCGCGTACATTTCCTTAAAATATTCGCTGGTACCAGCCAAGCGCTTTACCGGCACCGGCAAATGGAACAGGAAAAACAGATTCAGCAGCAGGACCAGTACCAAAAGCGGCAGAAAACGCACCACCCAGTCGATATACATAAATTCCTGTCCTGTCAGCTTTTCCAGATAGCTGATCGCCACCAGGTTCGCCGCCCCGCCCAAAGGCGAGCCGAAGCCGCCGATGCCCGCGCCCCAGACGATCGCCAGCAGGATCGGCACTGCCAGCTTACTGTTTTTGATGTTTTCCTCGCCAATAAACTGCAGCATGGATACCGCTACCGGTACCAGGATCGTACAGACGACCACATTCGGCAGAAAGATGGACAGTACCGTCGCTACCAGCAGCCAGACTGCTATCTGCTGCCGCAGTGACGTGCCGATACAGCACAGGGTCTTGATCGCTAGCCGCTTGTCGAGCCCCGTCGTCGCCCAGGTCAGGCAGACCAGATCAGCGCCGAACAGCAGCACGATGATCTCAGAAAAATACTGACTGATAACGTGCTGCATCGGGATCAGGTCAAACAATGCGTTGACACCGATCGGCACGAACGCCGTCACCGAAATATTGACCGGCCGCAATATCCACCACAGCGCCATCCAGACCGTCGTCCCCAGCGCCGCAGCCGCTTTGAAGCCAAAGAACCATTCCAGCAGCAGTATCGTCAAGCCGAAGCTGAGCGGCCCCAGCAATACCGCTACGCTGTGCAGGCGGCGCTTGCGTTTACTTCCGTACATAACCCCATCCCCTTCTTGCTCTCAAACTATTTTTATTGTAGAATGGTGGTATAAAAAAGTAAAATACTATTTCTTTGTTATTATAATAAGAATTTCTTATATTTTTTAGAGGTGAGCTATGGATTTTGAATTTTACCGTAATTTTATCACCGTCGCCGAAACAGGCAACCTGACCACAGCTTCCAAAAAACTGGCCCTGGCCCAGCCGGCCCTCAGCGCCCAGATCAAAACACTGGAGCACTATTACGGCGCCAAGCTGATCCAGACTGCGCGCGGCAAACGCCAGCTGACCCTGACCGAAGCCGGGGAAGCCTTCCTGGGCAAGGCCCGCCAGATCTGCCGCACCGAAGAAACCATCCTTTTAGATATGCAGAGCTTCAATAAAAAAGCTTCCGGCACACTGCGCTTCAGCGTTTCGCCTGCCAAAAGCACCTTTTTCATCAACACCTATCTGCGTCCCTTTGCGGCCGCCTATCCCGAAATCTGCTTCCAGTTCCGGGAAGAAGCCGTCAGCGCCCAGACCAGACATATTGCGGAAAACAGCAGTGATTTTGCCTTTGCCAACGCGCCGCTGCCGTCACCGCATCTGTTTGCCGCCCACAAAACGCAGAAAGAATATTTTTATGCCGTTTACAGTCCGCAGGCAAACTGCGGACTTGACCCACAGCAGCCGCTGACGCCGAAACAATTACAGAATATCCCTGTCTGCTGTAACTTCGGCTGCTACAGCCTGCTGCGCAAAGCCTGCCTCAAGCACGGCTTCATGCCCAAGATCCGCTTTATCGCCACCACCAATACTGCCGCACTCGCTTTTGTGCAGGACGGCAGCGGCATCGCCATCGTTTCCGCCGGCGACAGGGACGACTTCCCCCAAGGGTTGCAGCAGCAGCAGCTGGCTGATGATGAACTGTATTTTGAACAGACGCTGTTCTGGTCCAAAAAAGACCGGTTAAGCGCCACCGCCCAGCTGTTTTTGGACTTTTACCTGGAGGCAGCCAAGACTGACCGCCACTGATCATCAGGATCTGCGCATAAAAAAGCCTTTATGACAAAGTCATAAAGGCTTTTATTATTACGATTTACAGCTCGTACCCAAACAGGACACCCTTACCGCCGGCTTTTTTCACCTTGTACATGGCCTGATCAGCTTTGAGCAGCAGCTCCTCCGCCGTCCTCCCGTCCTCGGGATAACGCGCCACGCCGATACTGACATTGCAGAACACCTCGCCCCTTTTCAGCCGCCAGGGCTGGGCAAACCGCCGATGGATAAAGCTGGCCAGATTCCGGATATTAGCTTCCGTTTTATCGCCGTCAATGATCGCGATGAACTCATCGCCGCCGTTGCGATAAATAGCGTCATGCAGCAGCGGGATACCGGAAAAGAACTGTCCCAGCTGCACTAAGAACTCGTCCCCCGCTTCGTGCCCAAAGGTATCGTTGATCTTTTTAAAGCCGTCGATGTCAAAAAACAGCAGATAACCTTCGCCGCCCTCCTGCGTTTTGTCGATCCGGCGCTCGCACTCCTTCACCAGCATCCGGCGGTTCGGCAGGTTCGTCAGCGAATCATAATTGGCCAGATACTCGACCAAAGCTTCGTTGCGCTTATTGTCAGTGATATCGGCACTGCTCACTACATGGGCCAGTCTGCCGTCCACCCAGCGGAACGCCGCGCTGAACACCCTGAACCAGGAACCGTCGAAAGGCCGCTGATAATCCCAGGAATAGATCTTCGTCGGTTCGCCGTTCTCATCGATCAGCTTTTGCTGCGGGCAGAAAGCACAAGGCCCGTTTTGACCCGGGAACAGCACCTCCCAGCACTTGCGCCCCAAAAACTGCGAAATACCGCCGTACGGGGCCGCCATAGAACGATTGGCATATAAAATATCATGGGTATGGAAATCGTTGACATAAATATCTATACCTGTATTATCCAAAATGCTTTCCAGCGAATTTTTGGCAAAAGTCAGCTTGTTCTGATAGACCCGCACCCCGATATACCGGCCAAACATCGACAGCACTGTCTTCAGCAGCTGCTGCGTGCCTGCCGGCGGCACCGGCCGGGCCGACTGCTGTACAAATACCAGCAGCCCGTAGATCTGCAGCGTTTCATCGACTACTGAAGCCACTACCAGCGACTGCGCCGCAAACAGCTCCAGCAAAGCATTCTCAGCCGCACTGTTCTTTTGTCCACCCTCCAGCCAGACAAAGGTTTCCTGCGCCAGATAGCTGCGGTAAGCAGCGTCGACCGCGTCGATCGGAAAGCTGCCCCGCAAAGGCAGTTCCTTACGCAGACAGCGTTCTTTCAGATGCAGATGGTTGTACTGGTCCAATTCATAGATCAGCCCGCCGTCAAAATCAAAAGCAGAACAGAGCTCCGCCAGAGCCCTGTCGATGACTCCGGTATCCACCTGCTTGCCGCCCAGTAATTCAGCTAAAGATAAAACGAGAGTATCACCCGATTGTACCATTACAGCCACCTTCTATCCATACATTTAAAATAGTTCGATATTTTTATATACTTTGCTGATTTTATTCTATCATATTTATTATTTTTATCAACTGTAATTTATATTCTTTTAGGCAATAAAATTATTATATTACTCAAAAAAAGCAGCCGCTCCCTTTCTAAGGCAGCAGCTGCTTGCAGGATGATTTTAAAATTTCAGCCGGGCATCATTTCCAGAACGGATAGGTGCTCAGGACCACGACCAGCCCCAGCACGATAAAATCGGCGGCTCCCAGCGGCTCGCGCGGCATATTTTTATAAGTATTGCTGCCGAAACCCTTCAGCTCCATACTCAGCGCCAGCGTTTCGGACTTGGCCACCGCCCGCATCACCAGCGGCCTGATGACCACGACATACGAAAGCAGGCGTTTCACGCAGTTGCCCCTGTTGGAATAACCGCGGCAGGACTGAGCATCCAGCGTGATCTCGCTGTCAGCCAGAAAATTAGGCACGAAACGCAGCGCCGTCGTCAGCATAAAAGCATATTCACAGGGCAGGTGGAAACGGTCCACCAGCGTCTGGGCAATATCCTGGATACGCGTAGCCGCCAGCATACACAAAAACGCCATCGTCATGACCAGCATCCGCAGGCCGCCCGTCAGAGCCACCTCCAGCGGCGAACCGAACAGCAGCTGGAACAGGATCATCAGCCCGGTGAACACCGCCAAACCGCCGATCGCCGCCATCGTCATGCGGTCGCGCTTGATCGACAGCAGTAAAGCCAGCTCAAAAACCAGGATCGTCGCCACCGCCTTGACCGGCAGGATAAAGACCCACGCCGTCACAGCAACAGTGACAATGATTTGAGTAAACGCACTGATCCGCATCAGTCCTCAGCTCCTTTCCGCGCCAACAGGCGGCAGAACTCCTCGGGTGTCGCCGCCGTAAAACCCAGACTGCCCGCCAAAGCAGCCGCCGTCGGCCGGCGCAGGCCCCATTCTTCCACAGCATACGCACCGCCGAACAGCTCCGTCGGCGTACCGTCATACACCAGGTCGCCGTCCTTCAGGACAATGGCCCGCTTCGCATAACGGCGCACCACGTCCATATCATGCGAGATCAACACGATCGTGATCCCCTTTTCTTCGTTCAGCGTCTGCAAATACTGCATCATCCGCTCTTTCTCGATCGCATCCTGACCGTTGGTGATCTCGTCTAAGATCAAAGTACGCGGATTGAGCGCCAGCGCCGACGCCACACCCAAACGCCGCTTCTGCCCAAAGGACAGCAGACGCGGATACGCGCCCGCCAGCTCGGCCAGCCCTGTAGCCGCCAAAGCTGCCTCCACCTGCTTTTTGATCGTTTCTGCCGTCAGCTTTTTAGCCTTCGGCCCATACGCCACCTCATCAAAAACCGTATCTTCCAAAATCTGCAGATCCGGGTTCTGGAATACATAACCGATCTTGTCAGCCAGGTCGGCCGGCTCATAATTGACGATATCCTCGCCGTCTACCAGCACCTGCCCGCTGCGGGGATGCAGAAGCGCCATGAACAAACGGCTCAGCGTCGTCTTGCCGCTGCCGTTATGGCCCAAAAGCGCCACAAACTCGCCGTCACCGATCGTGCAGGCGATATCGTTCAGTACCGGCAGACCCCTGCGGTAAGCAAAATTGACCTCTTTAGCCTCCAGCATCAGACGTTCCCCCCTTCAAACCCAAGCAGCTGTAATTCCGCAGCCGCCTCTGCCTCAGTCCGCCACTCGCCCAAAGTAATACCGAAACGGCGCTCGACGCCCAGCTTCACCTGCCATAACGCAGGTACCAGAGGACGCAGCTCCTCGTCCTCATACATCGTCCGCGCTGCAGCGGCAAAGGTATCAGCCGTTACCAGTTGCCCCTCCTTCAGCACTACCATGTCCGTCACATAAGGCAGCAGATAGTCCACCCGGTGCTCAACTACGATGATCGTCGTGCCGTAACGCTGATGGATCGCATATAACAGCTCATACAGCGAATGGGCCCCGTCCGGGTCCATCGCCGATACCGGCTCATCCAGCACAATGATCTCGGGATGCACCGCCAAAGTAGCCGCCAGCAGCAAACGCTGGCGCTGCCCGCCCGACAGCTCGTCCAGCTGATAGCTTTCGCGCCCCGGCAGCCCCACGTCCTCCAAAGCCTTACGGGTACGCTCCGCCACCTCCTCCGGCGCAAAACCGTGATTCAGTAAACTGAAAGCAACTTCCTCGCCCGCGGTCAGCGAAACCAGCTGGCTTTCGTAATCCTCCAGCATCAGCCCCACGCGCATCGCGATATCCGACACCCGGCGGCCTTTAGTCGATTCGCCCAGCACCTGCACATCACCGCTGTAACGTCCGCCCATATAAAAAGGCACGATGCCCGTCATCGCCTTGCACAAAGTAGTTTTTCCCGCGCCGCTGGGGCCGGCCACCACAGTGAACGAACCCTTTTTGATCTCCAGGTCGATATCCTGCAGCACCAGCTCCGATTTATTATAAGCAAAATAAAAATTTTCCAGCCTGATAACGCTCTCCATCATTCATCGTCCTCCTGCACAAAAAACAGCTTCCGCACCGGCCCGAACAGCAAAAAGGTGATCATGCCGTTCAGCGCGCCCACGATCGCCACCACCGGCAGCATGGCATACAGCCAGACATGCAGCGGCAAGCCCAGAACGATCTTTAAAATGAAAGTAAACACACCGCCGCTGGCCATAGTTGCCAAAAATCCCGTCACCAGGGGGCGCAGCTTCCACTTGCCCAAACCGCAGCGCAGCATCGCCTTGACCAGGATGCAGCAGGTGATCGCACCCGAAAGCTCGCTGGCGATATTACCCAGCGGAAAAGCCGACTTCGACGACGGCACCAGCGTGATGCCCGCAATAAAACCGATGCCCACAGCCTGCGACAGCGTCGGATTCGTCAGATTGATAACGATAGAATACATGGCGATCGTCCAGTTCGGCGTCACGCCGCCCACATTAGGGCTGACCGTGTGCAGGATGATGCCGATAGCGAACAGCATCGCCGTGATCGCTACCCAGCGGTAGCCGTCCTGCATTGGTTTAACTTCGATCAGGTCCACCAACGGCAGCCTGGTATTTTTTTCTTTATCCATAATATAAGCCTCCTTCAAATCGGGCAATAAAAAAAGCCCTTCATCCCCATGTAGGGACGAAAGACACAACTTTCGCGGTACCACCCTGCTTGACCGATTAAGGTCCGCTCGCTAAGATACGGGCCATGGCCGATATCCCCTTCCCTGGTAACGGGCGAAGCATCCCGACGGCGTCTACCCCCTTGCGGGCTCAAGCCGTATCTTAAAGGTCCATTCACCCTGCCGCCAAACGCCGGACTTGCACTGTCACCGGCTCGCTGAGGTCCGCTTGGCAAAGCTACTAATCCTCATCATCGATCAAATACTTATGAAATTACTTTAAAGTGTAGCACCAGCGGCAAAAGTTGTCAATAAGCGCGCGTGTATACATAGCGGCAAGCCCCGAAACTAAAAATATACTTGTAATTTTGCGCCGGCAGGAGTAAGATATTTTATGTAGTGGGGACGTAGCTCAGCTGGGAGAGCGTACGGTTCGCATCCGTAAGGTCGAGAGTTCGATCCTCTTCGTCTCCACCAAAATTATAAAAACATAGCTACATGATACTATTATATCTCTCAATAAAAGCAGGCACTATTAAAACTTACGTTTTTAATAGTGCCTGCTTTTATTTTTATAACGTGATACTATTCTAATATTTTGCAACAGATATTATATTGTTATATAGTGTTTTCAAAGTATCATCAATGCAGCTTTTATGTAATTGACACTCCCATACCACAAATATTCTCCACTTATCAGCTTGCAGCTTCAAAATATTAATTTTATCCTTTTCTTTATTCTTCTGCAACTTCGGAAGCCAGTAATCTATATTTGATTTCGGAAGCACAAATTTAGTACATCCTTCATGCATGTGCCAAAAACAACCATTAACAAAAACTATCGCTTTATATTTTGGCAATACTATGTCAGGATGACCGCAGTAACGCTTATCATTTTTCCTAAATCGCAGCCCTTTTGAAAACAAATATTTTCTTACCAAAACTTCCGGTTTTGTATTTTTACTATGTATTTTTGACATATTGTAACTTCTTACTTGAGGAGTATGATTGTCTGTCATAGTTTCACCAGCATATCTTATCCAGAATAATAAACAACATCACTTGGAAGTTTTATATTAGGTATCCATAATTTTTCTCCGTTCCATCCCTTCGTTCCAGTTACCTTATATAATGTTAAAACTACATCACTCGGATATTTATCCCCTAACTGCCTATCATTCGGAGATAATAAAGTTCCTGTACCTCTGGAAATATCTCTTTCCCTGCGAACAATTAATTTTCCCTGTGCAGAAGGATTTGATGCCAGAATCGTTTTTATAAAGCCAATAAATGCCTCTTTATTCCAGTCGTCTTTTTCTGAGCTTATTTCCGCTAAAATCGTTATGATAAATTTCAGGCTCACTGAATGCACATCTTCAGAAAAAGTCCTAAGCATATTATCAATAATACTTACATCATTGTTTGTCGGATAAAATGGAAAATAATTTACACCACCCGAAAATACACCCACTGTTTTGGAATCAAGAACATTTTTACGTGTCGGTTTCAACCTATTTGGGTAACATATTTTAATGTCATTACCAGAATTTTTTTTAATTTGAGCAATGATACTATTATTTGTTGTATTTATATCCAGAAACAATTTATAAAGCAAGGGTGGCATAAACACACGCATTAAACCTGCATCACGATCATAACCAAACATTCTGGCATGCTGCCACATAGTATCTGCCTGCGGATTCTTTGCTAATCTGCAATAATAAATAGTCTGCAGCTGAGGAAACGTAACACCTCTCCCTAAACTGTTTCCGCCTACAATAATATTTATTCCACTTTCATATCTATTGTTTTCACCAAAAGAAGATTTTGAGTTGAGTACAAGTATATTAATTTCATCGTTTCTAAGTTTTTCAAAAATAAAATCTGCTATCTTATCAAATTCATAAATATCAGCTTTAGTTTCTTTCAGGCTCAAATAAACATTATATATAGCATCTAAAGTATCAGGCTCATCTGCTGCAATCAACATTTCATTCAGATAATCACCTATTTTTTCTGCAAATTTGCTATGTTGCTTTGTTTCCATACTTGGATGGATGAGAAAATTACATATAGTACCGCCACTAAGAAAAATATGTGCAGCAGATATTAAGTGCATAATTAAAGCTGTTTTTAATCCATTTTCCGGAAATTCATCATCAACAAGCAATCCATCAGCTTCATCATTATCTGTAAAAATAATATACGGGGAAATATCATCTGAAAAAAAGAATTTCCCTCCCAAATATCCATTTCCCGGATCAAAATAATAAACGAAATATGGTTTCCATCCGCTTTGCACCGACTGAAGCAATATTGCTTGAGGAGTGCCCGTAACTTGCATATAAATACTGCTGGAAGTGGTATTCTTTATTTCTTCTAAGGCTTTATTAATTGTACTTTGTTTGTTTTTATTTACAAGAGTATTTAAGCTTGCTGCATCGGCTTCATCATCTACAATAAAAAGCGGATTCCCGGCACAAAAATGTGTTGAAGAAAAATTATTTTTCCATTGTTTGAGAATTCTACTGTTTTTTTTCAATACTACAACTACCGGCTTACGCATATTATTAGATAAGAACGGTAAAAAATCATTTTCATCACATATGCAGAAATCACATAAATCTTGCTTTGCTCTGGTTAACGTTTGCTGCTGCAGAATAATATTATCTGTCGTAAGCAAAACAAAAATATTAAATCCTTCATCCGCTGCCGCGCAGATTAATCCAAACATATGACTTGTTTTTCCGCTTTGTACATCACCAACCAAAAGACTTACAACGTGTTCTTTAAAAGAAAATTTGGAAATATACTGCGGGACTATGTCCTCTGCTGTTTTTGTTACAGATTTAGCTAAATTTTCATTGCCTTTTGTACGAATCCTATCCGTGTAATTCAAGAAATACCCCATTTTTACCTCACTTTAAAATCTAAATACCATAGATCAGGTTTTCGAGTTTTTGTAAAAGTAAATGTATCGCGCCCATATTTGTGCAGCACATCTTCTGTAACAATTTCACCAACAGAAAGTGCACCTGCGTTTTCCAGTCGCCCTTTAATCCATTTGCCAAGAATTTTCAAATCATTTTCAGAACGGAAATTTTTACTGTAATCTCCGTTTACATTACACTTAAATTTCCAGCCGTCATCAGTAATAACATAAAATGATGCGCTATCTGTACCAGCTTTAGGGAATCCAACCTGTTCTGTGATCTTTTTGGGAACAATTAATTCAACTTCATACCAATGCCTAGCTTTCACTAATCCTGTAGTATTGTTAACCCGGCCCTTACCAAAAAAAACATTTAGATTACTCTTCGGTGTAGCTTTTATAGGTATATCAAATGACGTCCCAGTACAAGCAGCGATACATTCTGCTAACTCATGATTGTCAATCTTCTCAACAAATTCATGATTTTCAAGCAAACTATTAGCCATTCTAAATTTATTTATTGACAGATTGCCAATATTATCTGTTGATGTACTTTGTAATTCTAAAATAAATTTTTGCATTTGCTCAGCATGAGTCTTATTTTCCAGTAATACAGAAGTTTCATATATACGGTTTCCGTTTTCAAAAATACTGCTCAAATTATTTGACCCAATAATCCCGGCAAATGTTCCTGAAGAATTAGTAAAAGAATACATCTTTCCGTGGAAACGAAACGGTGTTACAAGCCTCACTTCTCCTTTGTTTTCTTCCAAAAGAAACTTATTTAAAGCCACTGCACTTCTATATTCAGCTTCCGTAAATAAATCCAAATAATGCATGCCAATAATTAAATTCAATTTGTTGATATTATTCATAGCAACAATTTGTTTTAATTCTACTAAAGAATCAGCAGTAATATAACCGACTGCAATATCCAATCTTTGAGTATCTGGAATAAGTGAATAGAATTTATCTGCAAAGTTCCCGGTTTTTGTTCTATCTTTACCAAGCGGAGGAAAATTAGAAAAAAGAAATTCCATGTATTTACACTCTCCTTAATCCATTTCGCTAGTTACATAAGCCAACCGTTCTTTTACTGTCATTTTCTTAAATAATTCAAATAGCTCCGTTAAATCAACGGGAGTATATTCCCCAGTAAAAAGCGGTTTCAGCCTGCGGGCAACTAAACGAACCCCCGCTGGAGGAACAGCATTACCGATTTGCCTCCTAACCTCCGCAACACTTCCGATAAAACGAAAATCATCCGGAAATGATTGCAGTCTGGCTCGTTCACGATTTGTCAGTGGCCTTGCCTCCGGATAATGATATCCCCATGTCCCGCCACCACCAGCGGCAATTATTGTTTTTGCCGGCTCACTTCTGTTAATTCTTCTGTAAACATGGCTAATCATACCTTTTACATATAAAGGATTATCCTTTGGAATATCCGTAAAATTTCCGCCCTCTGGAATTAACTCAAGCATCCTCCGTGTTTTGTCCATACAATTTATATGTTCATTGTTAAGTTCTAAATTTTCTACTCCTTCTAATGCTTTCCCTGCTGTAACGTAAGGATAAATACCATTAGGTCCGTGAGTTGGTTTAGGATGTATAAAATTAAATCCAGTATCTTTTCGAATACCGACAAATAAAACTCTTTCTCTAAATTGAGGCACTCCATACTCAGCAAAATTGTAAAGATGCGGTTTTACAACATAGCCAGGTGCAATTGACTCAAAATCTCTTAGAATAATTTCAATTGCTTTTCCTTTGTTCGATGTAAGCAGACCTTTTACATTTTCAGCAATAAAAGCTTTTGGTTTTTTTGCATCAACAAATTCAAGAAAATGCCGATATAATCCACCTCTTTTTCCGTTAAGCCCCGGCTGTTTCCAAATTATTGAGAAATCTTGACAGGGAAACCCGCCTAAAATCAAATCGCAATCAGGAATCGACTTGTCTGTATATGGATTAATCTTTGTAATGTCTCCTAATTTAATAACATCGCCAAAATATTCACGAAATGATGCTACCGCCCATTCAGAAAAATCATTGGCCCATATTGTCTGGTATCCTTCATCGTGAAATCCCAAATCTAATCCTCCGCAACCAGAAAATATAGATACAATTGAAGGTTTGTACGCCTTATCATTTTTACTCATAACTCCACCCTTTATCCATTATTTGAATTAATATTAAAATTTACAAATTTTAACCATATTAACCAAGCCTCAATCAAATACTAACCAATTCTTCTCAGAAATTCCAAATATTACATTTTAAATTTAACATAATTTTGGTTAGAAATATTATAACTCACTTCCATTTTTGCACCTCATAATTTAAGCTATAACTATTTATATTTTACCATGAATAATCTAGCGCAGCAAATTATACAGATATAATAATCAGTCAATTTTATAACCGCATCCTTCAAGCCTTGATCGGCATATTTCAATTTCTTCAGCAGTAAATAAGGTGCGAAATTCTTCGTTAATAACTGCCGCCTCAAGAGATAGATCCAGGCGATTCTTTTCCCATAGTTTCTCAAACCCTGATGATACTTTTGGGTTATTGATTAAAGCTTTTGCTGCTGCAACCGCTCCTTTGTCTTCAATCATCTGAATATATAATTTGGGATTATAATTCAAGTCTTTTTGAGCAATTTTATAGGAATCCATTATTTTATTCCTGAACTTTTTCTCTAATAAAGATTTCTCATCTAAATCAACAGTTGAATTAGTTTCAGACAGATGGATGCTTCCATATTTTTTGACCAGCTGATCAAAAACTTCATCAATATATTTTTTGGCATCATTTGTTAACGTTATATAGGCTTTTTGATAATGAACTTTCATCAACTCCTGCAAACTGCGATTCTCCTCACATGAAGATATATAAGTTTTTGAACCAACTTTACTCAATATTTCTGCTAATGGAATTCCGTTTTCAATTTCTGTATCCAAATATTCAAATTCCTTATAAACACAAAATAAAGGGTAATGTTCCATCCAAGTGTATTTCTTCTTCATAGAATCATCTGCAAAATTCTTTTCTTTATATCCCTCTGTAATTCCGCGCCCAACTATTATAGGAGAAACAGGAGTTCCTTGATCTGTACGACTTACAAGAGCCAAATATATATAGTCGTTGTCCGCAATATTTAGTCGCTGGTTTTTATCAGGAAAGCAAGTTATCCCACATTTAAATTTGTTTGTTATTGTAGGCGAATATCTCTCTTTAACACTAAATCTAGAAGATGCCTCTCCTTCAAATTTTAACCAGATATTTGGGCCTACACCTTCAATTGATTTCTTTGAATCACCTATTATAAAATGCTGAATAGGATCTGTGATATTTTCATTTTCCAAAGTTATCAAAGTTTGATCAATATCAGCGCCAAATTTTGTATTATTTTTAAAAGTTGTTTTACTATCTGTTCTTAAATCTCTTAGTCTGTTTGTTTCTTTTATCTCAGACTGAATTCTTTCTAGCGTAAGTTTAAATTCATCTAATAATTCAATTTGCTCAACTAAATTATCAAAATATGACTGTATTTCAGCCAAGACTTCAGTTTCTTCTTTGATCATTAAAGATAGCTCGTGATTGAATCTAAACCCACCAGAAGTAAAGTTTGCAGAACCGATCATAGCTGTTGATTTGTCAAAGAGATATAACTTTGTATGCAATTTGTTTAAAAGATAAATATCAACACCAGCTTCTACTAATTTTTTCAAAGCCCTCAGATCGCTGACACCGCTTATGAAATCTTCTCTGTAAAATCTTGTAATAATCTTGCAAGATATTTGATTATTATCTGCTAAACACTGACATAATAGATTTGCCATGTCCATTCCAATGAAAGGACTGACAATATTTATATCCTTTTGAGCATTTGCAAACAACTCTACTATTTGCGGTCTATGTTCTTTTGAAATAAGTTTTAACATCCCTATCACCTCACTAAATTAAAATCATATAAAATATATGTTGTATGTAACTATTATAATATATTAAAAAGTTTTAGCAAAATTACTTCCTCCCCCTCCTTTCATACCTCAGCAACGCTTCTTGTGCTATTTCGTAAGGAGTTTTTGGGATTGACTGTAAATTAGATGAGCCTTGCTTTTGCAAGGCTCTTTTTTGTTGGTCAGTAGTATTGGCTTGATTATTATTTTCTTTTTCTCTTCGTTCTTTATCTAATATCCTCTCCCGTCTTATGCCCTGCGCTTCGCGCAGGGCTTTTTCCATATTATAGAAGTTCGGTTCGCGGCGGCGGGCAGTCATAATAGTAACGGCAATATTCCATTCGGCATCGTCCGTCTCGCAGAAGCGTTCTGCCCAGCCATCAATAAACCTGGCCAGTTCATCTTCATTTCTAAACCGCAGCTTCAGTCTGTTATATTCAAACAGTTTTACCATCCGCCGTATCTGTTCATAAGGTCTCTCCATTTTTCAGCACATCCTTCGCAATATTTTCAGCCTTTGATTGGCTTATATGGTCAGGCGCACTTACGGGTTTCTCTGTCCAGGCGGCGCAAACGCATTTCCCAGTCAGATCACCCTGTCCGGCAGTACCATAACAGCCCGCCGGCCTGCGCCTGATGATCCATATTCCAGCTTATCTACATCAGCAGTTCTTCCGCTTCCCGCTGTTTTTCGGCCTGATGCGCTGCAAGCAGCAGCTGCCGCAGCTTAGTAAGTCCTTTTTTGATCGTTTTGCTGATCGCCGCAGGACTGACGCCAAACCTCTGTGCCAGTTCGCCGTTGCTCCAGCCTTCTAAAAAATGCAGTTCGATCAATTCTTCCTGTTTGGGCGAAAGCTGTACCAGCAGTTCCTGCACTTCTGCAAAATCCTGCTGCAGTTGCTGCTGTTCAAAATAAGTACGCGTCGTCTGCGCCGCATCTGCCGTCAGCACTTCCTCTGCAAATTCACAGCCGCTTTCTATTTCATAAGGGCAGGTCATTTCTTCATCCTTATGCCGGCGTTTCCATTCACTGCTGAGCGCCGTATACGACTTACTGACGATAAAAGCCGGCAGCTTCTCGAAATCCTGCCGCTGTCCCCATTTTTCCAGCGCCTTTACTACGGCTATCCTTTCGATCTGTTCGCCATCCTCGGCAAAACCTTTATAAGCGCTGGTATGTGCTATTTTACGCAGTTTGATATCAAAAGCCTGCAAAATCACCCCCAGCATTTTTTTATTGCCCTGCTGCGCTAAAGCCACTATTTCGGCCCATTTATCACACTCCGCTGTTTCTGTGCAAGTAACTGTCATCAATACATCCCCTTATCTCACCCTGCTGCGGTGATCTTATTATTCAACACCTCTACTGCCAGCTCCCGCGCCGTCAGGCTGTCCAGACAATCTATACAAATAATGAGCCCATCCAGCTCGATATAAAAATCACCGGCGCAAACATCCTCATTACACAATTCACAGCTGTACACGGCTTCCGCCAGACTCTGCGGAGGTTCCAGCCACGCATTTTCGATCGCTGTAAAATGATCCACTAGTCACACCTTGCGCCTGAACTGCGGCGTGACGTTAAACTGCGCTTAAGCGCCCTGCGGAACAAAGCGCTGCAGTTGATATGCTCGTCCTGTGCCTGCTTGCGCAGACCATAAGGCAAAACGATACGCAGCTCTACTAAAGCATCGTCCTTTCTCGGCGGTTTCACCGTTCTGGCAGACTGCGGCTCAACTGGCCGTACAGTCTCTGTCTGGCAGTGTTTTCCCTGCAGTAAGGGGCATTTCAGCGCCAAATACAAAAGACGGGCACTCAGCACATCGCCGCCCGTCTTTTTAGATTTTTGTTGTGAAGCTAAAGAATCATTCATGTTTTTTTACCTGCTTTCGCTGAATTTAGGGTGTAAGTATCAATACTAACGCAGATCAGTAATACAAAACCATTATTAACACTTAAAACTTCCAAGTCAAAATCATAAGTATGTATGAAGGATTTACAGATTTTAATGATTTAAAAGCTTTAAGAGATGCTAAAGGTCTTTAAGATTTAAAAGATTCGGTATGCTTACTGCGTCAGTAATAATATCCCCTACTCTTATATGGCTTTTTACAAGGTCATTTTTAACCCCCTTTACATAAATATTTTTTATCCGCCACTTGGAAGAGCAAATTTTACACTTTTTAAATTTTTCCTGCCGGCAGGTTAAAAAACAGGGCCTAAAAAGCCATATAAGAGTGAGAGGGTGCCACAGCACATCAAAATGCTGAACGGAGTACGTTAAAATAATGGCCTGCTCTCCAAACTCACAGGAAAGGAGCATCTCTACTATGCAAATGCAAATATCATCAGCACCGCTGCTGACAGCAACCAAGCTCGCCGAACTTGTCGCCCTGGGACACAACCGCATCTCGCAGATCTATCTGCACTGGACCGCCGGGCGTTACGGCCAGCTTTACGACGACTACCATTTCAACATCGACGCCGACGGCAGCGTTTACCAGACCTGCACGCAGCTCACCGAGCTTAAAAGCCATACGTGGCAGCGCAATAGCGGCGCTATCGGTATCGCTCTCTGCTGCGCCTGCGGCGCGCTGCCCCATAACGGC